>ERZ746981.191-NODE-191-length-44697-cov-920.928395_pt1 | contig 44697 bp, 37 predicted proteins | sample MGYA00374948_ERZ746981 | MGnify/ENA primary metagenome ERZ746981 (study PRJEB28757, sample SAMN06711160) | food metagenome | host: microorganism | place: China:Harbin | collected 2017-01-30 | study: EMG produced TPA metagenomics assembly of the Analysis of...
TCATGGTTCCTGTTCGCCACGACCCGTGACCAGCTTGATTTCCTGCGTTTCCCGCTGGGCGACATGCCCGACAAGGCGGCCGTGCGGGCGGAGGCCGAGCGCTTTGGCCTGGCTGTTGCCGCCAAGCCCGACAGCCAGGACCTGTGCTTCGTGACCGACGGGTCCTATGCCGGGCTGGTGGAGAAACTGCGCCCTGATGTGACGGGGGCGGGTGAGATCGTGGACCAGTCGGGCCAGGTGGTCGGCCGGCATGAAGGTGTGACCCGCTATACCGTGGGCCAGAGCAGGCGGCTGGGCAACGCCGCCATGCGTGATGGCGCGCGCCAGATGGTGGTGGGTATCCAGCCCGCCAGCAGGCGGGTCGTGATCGGCCCGCGCGCGCAGGCGGTCACGCGCACGCTCATGCTGCGCGACATGAACTGGCTTGTGTCCCCGCCGGGGCCGGATGGCCTGCGCTGCGCGGTCCAGATCCGCGCGCGGGAGGCCGCGCGCCCGGCCACCATATGGCAGGCCGGGAATGGGGGCGCGCGGGTGGAACTGGATGAAGGGGCCGTGCCCGCGCCGGGGCAGGCCTGTGTCCTGTACGATGGCAGCAGGGTGCTGGGCGGCGGTTTCATCCGCCGGCCCGACAGTGAAGAAAAGGGCGTGTCGGATGCGTGATGGCATGCTGGTGATCGGCACGCGGCGGTATTCCTCATGGTCACTGCGGGGCTGGCTTGCCGTCAGGCTGGCGGGGCTGGATGTACGGGAACAGCTGATCCCGCTGGCCGATAACGGGCAGACGGCGGCCATCGCGACCCTCTCGCCCAATGGCAAGGTGCCCTATCTGGAGCACAACGGCATTGCGGTATGGGAAAGCCTTGCCCTGTGCGAATACTGCGCCGAGCAGGCCCCCGGCCTGTGGCCCGCCGATGCGCGCGCGCGTGCCTATGCCCGCAGCATCGCATCCGAGATGCATGCGGGCTTCCGTGCCCTGCGTCAGGCCATGCCCATGAATACCGGGCGTGACAACCGCCCGCTGGCAGGTGGCACCACACCCGATATCGATGCCGACATCACCCGCATCGACGCCATCTGGACCGAGGCGCGGCTGGATTTCGGCAAGGGGGGGGATTTCCTGTTCGGTGCGGAATTCGGCATGGCGGATGCCATGTTCGCGCCCATCGTCTCGCGCTTCCTGTCCTATGGGGTCAGCCCGTCCGCGCCCGCGCAGGCTTACATGGCCGCCGTGCGCGCCCATCCGCTGGTGGCGCAGTGGTACGCGCAGGCGGCGGACGAGCCGGTAGCCTGGCAGCAGTCCCGCTTTGAGGATATCGCCTGAACCCGCCCGCGCCCATGCCATGGCGCGTGGCCGTGGTGCTGCCCGCGCGTGAGGGGTTCAGCCCCGGCGCGGTTGGCGCGATCGGCCTGCAGGTGGCGGCCCTTGCCGGGGCGCAGGATGTGATCGTGGGGCCGCCGCCTGCGGGGCCTTCCCTGCTGCCCGACCATGAATACCGCGCCATCCAGCCCGGCCTGTGGCCCCCGGGCAGCCGCAGCCTGCGTTATGCCGCGGCCGCCCTGCGTGCCGTGGCCAGCATCGGCCCCGCCGTGGTGGAGGTGCATAACCGCCCCGATACCGCCCACTACATTGCCCGCCGCAGGCCCGGCCAGCGCGTGCTGCTGGTGCTGCATAACGACCCGCAGGGCATGCGTGGGGCCGACACGCCCGCATTGCGGCGTGACCTGCTGCGGGTGATGGATGTGGCCTGTGTGTCGGGCTGGCTCAGGGCGCGGTTCCTGGATGGCCTGCCGGCCGCGTGCGCGCAACGGGTTGGCGTCTCGCCCAACGGGGTTGCGCTGCCCGAACGGGTCACGCCCATGGCGCAGCGTGACCCGTACGTGCTGTTTGCGGGCCGTGTGGTGGCGGATAAGGGGGCGGACCTGTTCGTGGCCGCCTGCGGGCTGCTGGCCCCGGCCCATCCGGGCTGGCGCTTTGGCATGATCGGGGCCGACCGATTCCGCCCCGATGCACAGCCCACCCCCTTTGTGACCGGCCTTTTGCCGCAGGCCCGCGCGGCAGGGGTGGACATGACAGGCTACCGCCCGCACGCGGATGTGCTGGCGGCCATGGGACGGGCCGCCATTGTGGTCGTGCCCAGCCGCTGGCCCGAACCCTTTGGCATGACCGCGCTGGAGGCCATGGCGGCAGGCGCGGCCCTTGTGGCCGCCCCCCATGGCGGCCTGCCCGAAGTGGTGGGCGAAGGGGGCATGCTGTGCCCGCCAGAACCCGCATCCGGGCTTGCGCGGGTGGTGGGCGGGCTGATGGCGGACCCGGACGCCCGCGCGGCCCTTGCCGCGCGCGGGCGCCAGCAGGCCGCGCGTTTTGGCATGGCCCACGCCCGTGCCCACCGCGCCGCATTGCGCATGGCATGCCTGCACCGCCACCCCGGCTGACATTTTTCTGCACCGTCGGGTATGGGACAGGCCGGCCCATGGCCCTATATCTGGTCGGAACACGGCTTACGCCAGCATCCTGCACAGTTGCCAGATAACACTGAAAGACCGGAGGCCCCATGTCCGATACCGCCCAGGCAGCGCCCGATGCCGCAGCCCAGAACGCCCTTGTGCCGGTTACGGTGCTGACGGGCTTTCTGGGTGCGGGCAAGACCACGCTGCTCAACCACATCCTGACCGCCCAGCATGGCCGCAAATACGCGGTGGTGGTGAACGAGTTCGGTGAACTTGGCGTGGATAACGACCTTGTGGTGGATGCCGACGAGGAAGTGTTCGAGATGAACAACGGCTGCATCTGCTGCACCGTGCGTGGCGACCTGATCCGCATCCTTGGCAACCTGATGAAGCGGCGCGCCAAATTCGATGGCATCATTGTCGAGACCACGGGCCTGGCCGATCCCGCCCCCGTGGCCCAGACCTTCTTCGTGGACGAGGACGTGCGCGGCAGGACCCGGCTCGATGCCGTTGTCACGGTGGTGGATGCCTACAACGTCATCCAGACGCTTGAGGAAAGCCCCGAGGCGGTCAACCAGATCGCCTTTGCCGATGTCATCATCCTCAACAAGACCGACCTTGTCGATGAAGCGGGCCTTGAGGCGATAGAAAAGCGCATCCGTTCCATCAATGCCGTCGCCCGCCTCCACCGCGCGCGGCGCGGGGATGTGAAGCTGTCCGATGTGCTGGACCAGGGCGGCTTTGACCTGCAGCGCGCGCTTGAACATGCGCCGCATTTCCTTGAGGACACCAGCCATTCGCATGAGGCGGACGTGACCTCCCTGTCCTATGAGGTGGAGGAACCGCTGGATGCCGCCAAGTTCCAGGCATGGATCGGTGCCGTGCTGCAGGAGCAGGGGGCCGATATCCTGCGCGCCAAGGGCATCCTGAACTATGCGGGCGAGGACCAGCGCTTTGCCTTCCAGGCCGTGCACATGATGGCCGATGGCGGCTTTATCGGCCCGTGGAAGGAAGGCGAGCCGCGTGCCTCGCGTCTTGTATTCATTGGCCGCAACCTCAACCGCCCGCAACTGCGCCGTGGTTTTGAAAGCTGCCGTGCGAAATGAGCGATACCGTGAATGATGCCATGGGCCCCACCCTGCTTGAACGCCGTGGGGCCATCCGCCAGCTTGAAGGCCATGTGACCGGCTGCGCCATTGCGCGTGACAGCCAGCAGGTTGCCTTTGTTACGGCGGAAGGGGACGTGGTGCTGGCCGACCGGGCGGACTGGGGCCGCGGGGATGCATGGACTGTCCAGACCGTGCATGACGGCGCGATCCTGGCCGTGGCCCCCGATGCCGCGCCGACCGGCTTCCTGACCGGCGGGGATGACAATACCCTGCGCCGGATGGCGGCTGATGGCAGCGTAAGCGACCTTGTGCGCGGCCGCCGCTGGATCGAGCACGTCACCACATGGTGCGACGACAAGGGCAAGGGCGGGGTGATCGCGTTTGCATCCGGCAGGCAGGTCGAACTGCGGGATGCGGGTGGCCACGGGACGCTCAAGGTGCTGGAGCACCCTTCCACCGTCAGCGGCATCGTGTTCGATGCCAAGGGCAAGCGCATCGCGGCCTCGCACTACAACGGCGCGTCGATGTGGTTCGTGCAGGCAAAGGTGGATACCGTGCGCCCGCTGGAATGGAAGGGCAGCCATATCGGCATTGCCATCCACCCGGGCGGCGAGGCGCTGGTCACGTCCATGCAGGAATCGGAACTGCATGGCTGGCGGCTGTCGGACGGGCACAACATGCGCATGAGCGGCTACCCGTCCAAGGTGCAGTCCATGGCGTTCACCCGCAATGGCAAATGGCTGGTGACCAGCGGGGCGGACACGATTGTCATGTGGCCGTTCTTCGGTGGCGGCCCGATGGGCAAGCCCCCGGCGGAGGCTGGCGGCATTCCCGGCGTGATGTGCACCCGCGTGGCCTGCCATCCGGTGCATGATATCGTGGCGGCGGGCTTTGCCGATGGCTCGGTGCTCATGGCCGATACCGGGGCGCAGCGCATCCTGCCGGTGTGCATGGGGGGCGGGGAGGCGGTTTCCGCACTGGCCTTCAGCCCCGATGGCTGCGCTCTTGCCTTCGGCACGGAAGACGGCCGTGCGAGCGTGGTGGACCTTTCGGCGCGCTGAAGGTGCCCCGCCACGCGGAAGGGGAAAACACGGTCATGCGGGTACTCCATGTCATGGCGGCACGCGGCAATGGCGGGGCGGAGCTTTACGCCACCGATGCCATGCTGGGCCTGCAGCAGGCCGGGCCTGCGCAATGCGCCGTGCTGCACCCCGCCGCCCCCCGGCTGGCGGAAATGCGCGCCGGGGGCGTGGCGGTGGATACCCTGCCGCTGCGCCTTCCCTTCCGGCCGCTGGCCCGCCACGCCATGCGCCAGCTGATCACGCGCATGCGGCCCGACCTGATCCATTGCTGGCTGCGCCGCGCGGCGGAACTGGTGCCCGCCCATACCGGCGTGCCGGTCATTGGCTGGTTTGGCAATTACAAGGACCTGCGCCCCTTCGCGCATTGTGACTGGTTTGTCGGCTGCACGCCGGACATGGCGCAGTCCATGCGCGAACGCGGCGCCCCGGCGGACCGGGTGGCCTATGTGCCCACCTTTTCCTCCGTCACACCGGCGGCGCCGGTGACGCGGCACGCCCTTGATACCCCGCCCGATGCCCGCGTGCTGCTGGTGCTCTCGCGCCTGCATCCGGCCAAGGGGCTGGAAACGCTGCTCGATGCCCTGCCGGACCTGCCGGACTGCCATGTCTGGCTGGCGGGCGAAGGGGAACTGCATGCGGCCCTTGCGGCGCGGGCGGCAAGGCTGGGGGTGGCGGGGCGGGTGCATTTCCTGGGCTGGCGCACGGATCGGGGGGCCTTGCTGGCGGCGGCCGACATCTGTGTCCTGCCCTCGCGTTACGAACCGTTTGGCACCGTCATCCTGGATGCCTGGTCGATGGATGTGCCGCTGGTGGCCTGTGCCGCCGCAGGCCCGCGCGCCCATGTGCGTGACGGGGAAAACGGCATGCTGGTGCCCATTGACGATGCACCGGCGCTGGCGGCCGCCCTGCGGCGGGTGCTGGATGACCCGGCGCTTGCCGCGCGCATCGTGGCGGGCGGCAGGCGGGAGTATGATGCGGGTTTCACCCCGCAGGCGGTGACCCGCCAGTGGCTGGCGCTGTACGACCGCGTGCTGTCAGCGCGCGGCGGGGGCCGGTAGCGGCGGGGCAGGCGGCGGCGCGGCCGCAGGCGCGCGCGGTGCCGTGGCCATGCCATCCAGGAAGGCTTCGGCCAGCGCGGCATAAAGCGGCTGCGAGCAGATCATGCGCGAGACGCCATAGGCCAGGAACGACGTGGCCAGCAGCGCGAGTGTGACCTGCTGGTTATCGCACATTTCCATCACGATGACCGATGCGGTAAGCGGTGACTGCACCACGGCGGAGAAATAGGCCACCGTGCCCAGCAGCACCACCGCGCCGGGCGTGGTATGCGGCAGGAACTGCGCCACCCATCCCCCGAAACCCGCGCCAATGGCCAGCGAGGGCGCGAACAGCCCCCCCGGTATGCCCGAACAGTAGGAAATGATGGTGGCGATGAACTTCAGGATGAAGAAAGACGCAGGATAGTGCGTCCTGCCATCTATGATTTCATGCGCCTGTTCGTAGCCCGTGCCGTAGGTGATGCCATCCGACGCAATGCCGATCACGGCCAGCAGCAGCCCGCAGGTGGCGGCGAACGCCACCGGCCTGCCGCGCGCGAACCGGCCCAGTCCCCCCGGCAGCCCACGGGTCGCGCGGATCAGGATGGCGGAGAACACCCCGCCGCCAATCCCGCCCAGAATGCCGCAGGTCGGTACCGCGATCCAGCTTATGCCAATGGGCACCACCACGTCGGTGTGGCCGAAATAACTGTAATTGCCCACCAGCGCGATGGCGGTCACACCCGACAGGATCACGCCGGTCAGCATGGTGCCGCTGGTGCGCTGCTCGAACGAGTGGCTCAGTTCCTCGATGGCAAAGACGATTCCGGCCAGCGGCGTGTTGAATGCCGCCGACACGCCGGATGCGCCCCCCGCCAGGATCAGCCCGCGCCGCATGCTGACGGTGGACAGGTTGAGCCACCGCCCGCAGGCATGCATGATGGCGGCGCCAATCTGCACGCTCGGCCCCTCACGCCCGATGGAGCCACCGGCCACCAGCCCCAGCGTGGTCAGCACGATCTTGCCCGCCGCCACCCGCAGCGAGAGCAGCCGGTCGATGATGGCGAAGTTTTCAAGGTGCAGGGTGGCGATGGTCTGCGGTATGCCGCTGCCCTGCGCGCCGCGGAACCATGTGCGGGTCAGCCATGTGGAAAGCGCCAGCCCCGCAGGGGTAAGGCCCAGCATGATCCATGGGCTTACGGCAATGATATGGCCGCGCACGGTGGCCGCGGCATCGGCCGCCATGGCAAAGCCCACGGCCACCACCCCCACCACCACGGCGGCCGCCCAGCAGGCAAGCTTGCGCCGCCACTGTTCGGTGGTGATGCGGGCGGAACGGCGCAGGTGGCGCATGTGCCGTCGGCGGATCTCGGTTAGGTCGGTTCGCATGACCGGCAGGGAACTTTCAGCAACAGCACTGACTGGTAAACCGGGGGGTAGCAGCCCGGTTGCGCGACAAGGGGGGTTTTTATCGCAGGCCAGCCGGGCATTTTCATAATGGCGGCCGGGTCGGCCGCAGGTTCAGGGCAGGACCAGCACGCCGGTATGCTTGGCCTTGCGTTCGGGTTCGACGTGGATGTTGATCAATGCGTCCCCCACGCCCGCGCGCAGCCCTTCCTCCACACGGTCACAGATGTGGTGGGCGTCCTCCACGCTCATCGTGCCGGGCACGACAAGATGGAATTCGATGAAGGTCATCGCCCCCACGATGCGCGCGCGGATGTCATGGGCTTCCATCGCGCCGGTGGCGGTGTGGGAGATGATGGAACGGATCTCGGCCAGGGTCTCGGAATTGGGGGCTTCATCCATAAGCCCCGCGATGGAGGTGCGCATCATGTCCCACCCCGTGCGCAGCACGTTGAGCGAGATCATGGCCGCCAGCAGCGGGTCAAGCCACAGCCAGCCGGTCAGCGGGATCAGGATGAACCCGCAGATCAGCACGGCGGATGTCCATACATCGGACAGGACATGGTGCCCGCTTGCCACCAGGGCTGGCGAATGGTGCGCGCGCCCAAGGCGCAGCAGCACCAGCCCCCACCCCAGGTTGAGCACTCCCGCCCCGCCATTAAGGCTTATGCCCAGCAGCGAATCCTCGGGCGCGTGCATGTGGGCAAAGCCGATCCATGCCTCATGCGCGATGGTGATGGAGGTGATGACAACCAGCACCCCTTCGGCCACGGCGGACAGGTATTCGGCCTTGTAATGGCCATAGGTGTGGTTGTGGTCGGGCGGCAGGCTGGCCACCCGCAGCGCCCATAGTCCCGCCACGGCGGAAACCACGTTGATGATCGTCTCCACCGCGTCGGAATACAGCGCGATGGAATCCGTCACCCGCCACGCCGCGTATTTCATGCCCAGGGCCACAAGGCTTATGGCAACGCTGCACCATGCAGCCAGGATCTTGGTATCGGGTTCTGCTGACATGCCGGCCGGGCGGTCCTTGTTCTCAGATGGTGTGGGCACTGGCAAGGATGCAGCTGTCGGCATCGCTCAGGGTCTCGATCTGGAAAGTGGGATGCACGATGCCAAAGCGTGCGTCCAGTTCGCGCGCGGCCAGGTTCAGCAGCCCTTCGGCCGGGTGGCCGCTTTCACGCGCGTCACGCACCAGATGGACGGTCAGCGCCGTCTCGGTCGTGCTGATCGGCCAGATATGCAGGTCATGCAGGTCGCACACGCCGGGCAGCGTGCGCAGGAAGGCGGCCACCTGTGCCGGGTCGATGCCGCGCGGCACGCGGTCCAGCGCCATGTCCAGTGAATCCCGCAGAAGCGACCATGTGGCCAGGATGATGGACAGCGAGACGACAAGACAGATGACAGGGTCGATTCGCAGCCATCCCGTCAGCAGGATCACGCCACCGCCCGCCACCACCGCCAGTGACATCACCGCGTCCGACGCCATGTGCAGGAACGCGCCATGCAGGTTGAGGTCCTTCCTGCCCCCGCTGGCGAACAGCAGCGCGGTTGCGCCATTCACCACGATCCCGATGCCCGCCACCACCATGACCGCCACCCCGGCCACCGGGTGCGGGTGGATCAGGCGCAGCACGGCTTCCCACATGATGCCCCCCGTCACCACCAGCAGGGCGATGGCGTTGCCAAGGGCGGCCAGGATGGAGGACCGGCGCAGCCCGTAGGTGAAATTGGTGGTGGGCGCGCGGCGTGAGAGCGCTTCGGCCAGCCATGCCGCCCCCAGCGCCAGCACGTCGGACAGGTTGTGCCCCGCATCCGCCAGCAGCGAGAGCGCATGGCTGCGCACGCCCCATGCCGCTTCCCCGATGACATAGACAAGGTTGAGGGCGATGCCGATGGCGAATGCCCGCCCGTAGGACTCAGGCGTGTGCACATGGTGGTGGCCGAACAGCCCGCCATGGCCGTGGTCATGCCCGCAGTCATGGCCCGCATGGTTGTGGCTGTCCCCCTCATGCCCGTCATGGTCGTGCCCCGTATGGCCATGGGCCGCGTGGCCGTCATGCGCGTGGTTGTGCGCGGCCATGTGGGCATGGCCGTCAGGGCCATGATTGTGTTGGCATTCGCCCATGGGGCTGTGTCCGTCTGCAGGGAAGACAAGGGTCGCGTGCCTTCCTAGCAGAAGGTCAGGCCCTGTCACCACCACTTAGCACGTTTTGCGCGGGGCGGGGGCGTGATAAGTCACCTCCACCCGCCTCCTGCCAGCAAGGACACGCCCCATGATCCGACTGACCGAACTGCGCCTGCCCCTTGGCCATGCGGAGGACGCGCTGCGTGGCGCCGTGGCCGGACGGCTGGGCGTGGCGGTGGAGGACGTGGGGCAGATCACCATATTCCGCCGGGGGCACGATGCCCGCAGGCGGGGGCGGATCATGCTGGTCTATACCGTTGACTGTACCGTGCGGGACGAGGCCACTGTCCTGGCCGCCCATGGCGGCGCGCGGGATATCATGCCGGCCCCCGATACCGCCTACCGCTTCGTCATCGATGATGGCGCGCGGATCGCCGCCCGGCCCGGTTTTACGCGGCCGGTGGTGATCGGGGCCGGGCCGTGCGGGCTGATGGCAGCCCTGGTGCTGGCGCAGATGGGCCTGCGCCCGCTGGTGCTGGAACGCGGCAAGGTGGTGCGTGAGCGCACGGTCGATACCTTTGCCCTGTGGCGCAGATCCATCCTGACACCGGAAAGCAACGTGCAGTTTGGCGAAGGGGGGGCGGGTACCTTCTCGGATGGCAAGCTGTACAGCCAGGTCAGTGACCCGCGCCATTACGGGCGCAAGGTGCTGGCCGAATTCGTGCGTGCCGGCGCGCCGGAGGAAATTGAATACCTCTCCCGCCCGCATATCGGCACGTTCCGGCTGGTCTCGATGGTGGAGCATATCCGGGCCGAGATTGAATCCCTTGGTGGCGAATACCGCTTTGGCGCGCATGTGCGTGACTTCGTGATGCGCGATGACGGGGCGGGCGGCCAGCGCATCGCCGCCCTGCGGCTGGCGGACGGGGCGGAAATCGTGACCGGCCATGTGGTGCTGGCCATAGGCCACAGCGCGCGGGATACGTTTGAGTCGCTGCATGCGGCGGGGGTGGCCATGGTGGCCAAGCCGTTCTCGATCGGGGTGCGGATCGAGCATCCGCAATCCGTCATCAATACCGCGCGCTACAGCCAGCCCGAGCCGATTCCCCTGCTGGGGGCGGCCGATTACAAGCTGGTGCACCATGCCGGCAATGGCCGCGCAGTCTATTCCTTCTGCATGTGCCCCGGCGGCACGGTGGTGGCCGCCACGTCCGAGCCGGGGCAGGTGGTGACCAACGGCATGAGCCAGTATTCCCGTGCCGAGCGCAATGCCAATGCGGGCATCGTGGTGGGCGTGACACCGGAACAGGATTACCCCGGCGGCCCGTTGGCGGGCATTGCCTTCCAGCGCGAGTGGGAACGCAAGGCGTATGAAGCCGGTGGCGGCGCCTATTTCGCCCCGGCCCAGACGGTGGGGGATTTCCTTGATGGCAGGCCGTCCACCGCACTGGGGGATGTCGTGCCGTCCTATCGCCCCGGTGTCACCCCCACCGACCTTGCGCGCTGCCTGCCCGGTTTTGCCATCGATGCCATACGCGAGGCCCTGCCCCATTTTGATCGCAAACTGGCCGGTTTTTCCATGCGCGATGCGGTCATGACCGGGGTGGAGACGCGCACCTCCTCGCCGCTGCGCATTCCGCGCGGGGCGGATGGGCAGGGCATCAACGTGCGCGGCCTGTTCCCGGCGGGTGAGGGGGCGGGTTATGCCGGTGGCATCCTGTCCGCCGGGATTGACGGCATCCGCATTGCCGAGGCCGTGGCCCTGTCGCTTGCGGGCCGCAAGGTGGAACAGGCGCTCCAGCGCGGCATGACGCACGCGACGGAAGCGCAGTAATGAAAACGGATAAAAGTTTTTGGTGAAGCTTTTTTCAAAAAGCTTCGAAGAACACCGCCTTCTTGAAAAAAGGCGGCACCCGGAAACTTTTGTATTTTAAATCGTCTGGTTTCTTACAGGAACGAGACCGGGTCGATATCCACATCAATCCGCGCCCCGCGCTCGGGTTTCACGCGTGAGAGCCATTCGCGCATGATCGGCTGCACCGCAATGTTGCGCCGCGCGCGCAGCAGCAGGCGGAAGCGGTGCCGCCCGCGCAGGATGGCCAGCGGCGCGGGTGCGGGGCCAAGCACCTGCACGCCATCCAGCCGGGGCGCGTTCTGGCCCAGCGCGCGGGCGGTCAGGTCGGCCGCATCCGGTGCCTCCGCACTGACAATCACGGCGGCCAGCCGGCCATAAGGGGGCCAGAAGCCGGGGCGGCGCTGTTCGGCCTCCTGCTGCATGAAACTGGCAAAGTCGCCCGATACCAGCGCCTGCATGACCGGGTGGTCGGGCACGTAGCTCTGCAACAGCACGCGCCCCGGCGCCTCCGCCCGCCCCGCGCGGCCCGCCACCTGGTGGAGCAGCTGCACCGTGCGCTCGGATGCCCGCAGGTCGCCACCGCCCAGCCCAAGGTCCGCATCCACGATGCCCACCAGTGTCAGATGCGGGAAATGCCAGCCCTTGGCCACGATCTGGGTGCCGATCACAAGGTCGATCTCACGCCGGGCTATGCGCTCCACGGCAGCGGCGGTGGCGGCGGGACCATTCAGGGTGTCACTGGCCATGACCAGTATCCGCGCATCGGGGAAGGTGGCGCGTGCTTCCTCGGTTATGCGTTCCACGCCGGGGCCGATGGGGGTCAGGCTGTCGGCATCGGCGCATTTGGGGCAGGTCTGGGGAATGGGTTCGTCATACCCGCAATGGTGGCAGGTCAGGATATGGCGCGCGCGGTGTTCCACCAGCCACGCGGTGCAGTTGGGGCATTGCATGCGGTGGCCGCAGGTGCGGCACAGCGTAAGCGGCGCATAGCCCCGGCGGTTGAGGAACAGCATGGCCTGTTCGCCGCGCCCGATCGCGTCATTGATCGCGCCGGTCAGCATGGGGGAGAGGAACAGCCCGCGCTCGGGCGGGTCGGCGCGCATGTCCAGCGTTTCCACATCCGGCATGCTGGCGTTGCCATGGCGGGCGTTCAGCTTCAGGTGCCGGTATCGGCCCGCGCCCACATTGGCCAGGCTTTCAAGGCTGGGGGTGGCCGAAACCAGCACGATGGGCGCCTGGCTCATGCGCGCGCGCACCACCGCCATGTCGCGGGCATGATAGGTTACGCCATCTTCCTGCTTGAAGGCGGTTTCGTGTTCCTCATCCACAATGATCAGGCCAAGCTGGTCAAACGGCAGGAACAGCGCCGAGCGCGCGCCCACCACCACGCGCGCCGTACCATCGGCCACCGCCCGCCACGTCACCCTGCGCAGGCGTGCGCCCAGATCGGAATGCCACAGGGCCGGTTCCGCGCCAAAACGGCGGGCGAAGCGGCCCGTCCACTGGGCGGAAAGGGCGATTTCAGGCAGCAGCACCAGCGCCTGTCGCCCTGCCGCCACACAGGCGGCAATCGCCTCCATGTAGATTTCGGTCTTGCCTGATCCCGTTACCCCTTCGAGCAGGGTGATGGAAAAACCGTTTTCGTCCACCCGTGCGCGCAGCTGGGCTGCGACCTCGGCCTGCTCGCCCTCCAGTTGCGGGGGGCAGTGGGCGGGATCGGGCAGGGCGAAGGGGGGAGGGGGCAGGATTTCCACCGCCGTCAGTGCCCCGGCCTGCGCAAGCCCGCGAATCACCGCGGCCCCGACCCCGGCACGGCGCGCCAGTTCCGCCGTGGGCAGGGCGGTGGTGGCCAGTTCCAGCACCTTCTGGCGCGCAGGGGTCAGGCGCAGCCCGGACGGCACGGTGGGGGCGGCGATCCAGCCCGTGGCCGGTCTGGGCAGCGGTGCGAGTGCATTGGCCCGCAGCGCCATGGCCAGCACCATGCCCGGCGGCGAGAGGGTATAGGCCGCCACCCAGTCCACGAACCGGCGCAGCTGGGCAGGTAGCGGCGGCAGGTCAAGCCGTGCGGCCACGGGCTTGAGGCGGCTGGTGGGCACGTCCTTTTGTGGGGGCGGCGTGAATTCCGGCGGCAGGCGGGATGTGGCGTCCCATATCACCCCCGTTTCCGTGCGGCGGCCCAGCGGCACGGTAACAATATCCCCCGGCATCGCCCCCGCCAGCCGGGGCGGCAGCGTATAGTCCAGCGGCCCGGCAAAGGGCAGGGTCAGCATGACCCGCACGCGCGCGCTTCCGCCAGGGGGGGGCAGCAGGTCCGTCTGTATGGGATTGCGGTCGGGCATGCGTTTTTCTACCGTCATGCGTCGCCCGTGTCTTGTCCATTGGTCATGTGTGGCGCGCACATGGCCCCGGCAGTCCGTGACAGGGGCATGAAAACGGGGATCGGGCAGGCAATGGCAGACATGATGGCAACCGGCGCGCGGGACGCCTTTCTGCACTGGATGGAAACCGAACGCCGGGCTTCCCCCCTTACGCTTGCGGCCTATCGGGGTGACCTGGACCGTTTCCTTGCCTTTCTGGTCGGGCACCTGGGGGCCGGGCCGGATCTTGCGGCACTGGCCGGCCTGTCGCTGGCCGACCTGCGGGCATGGCTTGCGCATGAACATGCCGCCGCCCTGAGCGGCCGCCGCGCCACCACGCAGGACCGCGCGGCCCGCACGCGCGCGCGCCGGGTTTCGGCCCTGCGGTCTTTCTACCGCTACCTTGCCCGCTACCATGGGGTGGACAATCCGGCCCCCGGCCTGCTGGCAACCCCGCGCACGCGCCGCCCGCTGCCACGCCCGCTGCCAACCGCGCAGGCGCTGGACGTGCCCGAAGGTGTTGCCGACATTGCCCATACCCCGCTTGCCCGCGTGCGCGATGGCGCGCTGTTCATGCTGCTGTACGGCTGCGGGCTGCGTATTTCGGAGGCGCTGGGACTGGACGTGCGCGATCTTGACCGGGCGCAGGCGCTGGGGGAAGGCACAAAGGGCGATGGCGTGCTGCGCATCCAGGGCAAGGGCGGGCGTGAGCGCATGGTGCCGGTGCTGCCGCAGGTCATGGCGGCGCTCCGGCGCTGGCGCGGTGTCCATCCGCTGCCGCAGGCGGATGCGCCGCTGTTCGTGGGCGTGCGCGGCGGGCGGCTGCAGGCGGGCATTGCCCAGCGCGCCATGCGCACCTGGCGGCACATGGCGGGCCTGCCGGAGCATGCAACCCCGCACGCCCTGCGGCATTCATTCGCCACCCACCTGATGGAAGGGGGGGCTGACCTGCGGGTGATACAGGACCTGCTGGGCCATGCCAGCCTGTCCACCACCCAGCGCTATACCCTTGCCGATGAGGCGCGGCTCATGGATGTCTGGACACGCGCCCATCCCCATGCCACCGATACCCCGCCCGATACAGTACGTTGAACAGGAATGCCCATGGCCCAGCGGTTCGCCTATCCCCCGATCGACCCATATGACCATGGCTGGCTTGATACGGGTGAGGGGCATCGCGTGTACTGGGAACTGTGCGGCAATCCCGACGGCATTCCGGTCGTGTTCCTGCATGGCGGCCCCGGCGGCGGGTGTTCGGCCTTCCAGCGCCAGATGTTCGACCCCGCGCGCTACCGTATCCTGCTGTTCGACCAGCGTGGCTGCGGGCGTTCCACCCCGCATGCATCGCTTGAGAACAACACCACATGGCATCTCGTGGCCGATATCGAGCGGCTGCGCGAACTGACGGGGGCCGGGTCATGGATGGTCTTTGGCGGTTCATGGGGGTCCACGCTGGCGCTGGCCTATGCGCAGGCGCACCCGCGGCGGGTGACGGCACTGGTCATGCGCGGCATCTTCACCCTGCGGCGGTCGGAACTGCTGTGGTACTATCAGGATGGCGCGTCATGGCTGTTCCCCGACCTGTGGGAGCAGTTCGTGGCCCCCATCCCGCCCGAAGAACGTGCCGACCTGATGGCAGCCTACAGCCGCCGCCTGACCGGGCATGACGCGGATGAGCAGATGAAGGCGGCCATCGCCTGGAGCATGTGGGAAGGGCGCACCATAACCCTGCGTACGGTCGAGGGCACGCTCACGCGCCATGCCGACCCGCGTTACGCGCTGGCGTTCTCGCGCATCGAGAACCACTACTTCGTCAATGCCGGCTGGCTGGCGGAAGGCCAGCTGATCCGTGACGTGGCGCGCATCCGGCATGTTCCCGCCGTGATCGTGCAGGGGCGCTATGATGTGGCCACCCCGGTGCGGACCGCATGGGACCTGCACCGTGCCTGGCCGGAGGCGGATTTCCAGCTTGTGGAGGACGCGGGCCATGCCATGACCGAACCCGGCATCCAGTCCGCCCTGCTGGCGGCGACGGATGCCATGGCCCGGCGTCTTGCCTGATGGCAGGTGCCCCCGCCCGGTTTTCCTGCCGCCTGCTGGCCCTGCTGGCGGGCGGCATGCTGTGCATGGCCAGTGCCATGGCGCAGGAGGCGCCGCGTCTGTGCAGCCACGAACGTGTGGCCCAGGTGCCGCTGCGCGATGACGGGGGGTACCTGTCCATCGTGGTCAGTATTGCGGGCCACAGCCTGAGCGCGCTGGTGGATACGGGTTCCGATGGCGGCCTGCTTACACCGGAAATGGTGGGTTACCTGCGCCTGAGGCTGGACCCCGAGCACGAGACGGTCGTGCACGGAACCGGCGGTGTCGCGCAGGCCACTCCCAATGCCATCGTGCCCGACCTGCGGGTGGGCGGCGTGGATTTTGGCGCGCGCTCCGTGCCGGTGGGCGAACTGCCGGGCCAGCCGATGATCCACCCGCCGGTCGCGGGGCTGCTGGGGGGGGATATCCTGTCGCGCTTCGACCTGGACATGGATGTGGCGGGCGGCACGCTGGCGCTTTGGGACATCCGGCACGCGTCAGTCGCCTGCGCGCGGCTGCCGGCATGGGACGGGCCGTATGAAACGCTGCCGCTGCGCAGGCAGGACAACCGCTTCCTGCTGGAAGTCCAGCTTGCGGGCCGGCCGGTCACGGCCCTGCTGGACAGTGGCGCGCGTTCACGCATCGTCTCGCCCGAAATCGCGCATCGCGCGGGTATCACCCAGTCGGAACTTGCGCGTGACCCCGGCGGGGTCACGGCGGGGGTGGACGGGCATCAGGATATCTATCACTGGCACCGTTTTGCCACCCTGCAGGTCGGCCACGAGCTTGAGCGCAATGTCACGCTGACCGTGGCCCCGCTGCGCGAGCATCTGGAAATGCTGCTCGGCTCGGACTGGTTCGCGGGCCACAGGGTCTGGATCTCCTATGCCACGAACCAGGCCTTCGTCCGCCCCGCGCGCAGGCCGGGCGGCTGACCCGTCCGGCCCGGGGTCATGGGGCCGGATGAAAGGCCGTTCAGCCCTTGAGCTTCGCGTTGCACACGCTGTAGTAGCCGCCGCCTGCCTGAATCCAGCGCAGGCCGCCATTGGCGTTGGTGGCCTTGTTGGCGTTGTACTGGTCAAGGCAGGTGTGCATGCGGGCCTTGCCTGCCGATTCCTTGCTGTATTTCTCGGCAATGGCGCTGGGCATGGTGGCGTTTGTCGCTGTGGCGGGCGCTGCTGCCGCTACGGGTGCGGCAGGCTTGGCGGCCGGGGCGCTCGGGGCCGCGGCAGGGGCTTCGGCCGGCTTGGCGGTGGTGTCGGCGCTGGCGGTGTCACCGCACTGGGCGGTCTTGAATTCCTTGTAGCTCTGGCCATTCAGGCTGCCCGCGGTGCGGGCGGCCACGAATTTCTGGTGGCAGGCCTTGGATGTATCGCGGGCCTGCGCCGCACCGGCGGAAAGGGTCAGCGCCAGAACCGACGCGGCTGCGATCTTGAAGCGGAGGGATGAAGTCATGATGCGGTATCAATCCTGAAATGACGGAAAAAAAGAAGGCTCAAAGTGCGCTGTCACCCGTCTCGCGCGTGCGGATGCGGATGACGCTGTCCAGCGGGGAGATGAAGATCTTGCCATCGCCGATCTTGCCGGTATGGGCGGCTTCCAGAATCGTTTCCACGGCCTGTTCGACCATTTCGTCGGTTACGGCAACCTCGATCTTGATCTTGGGCAGGAAGCTTACATGATATTCCGCGCCGCGATAGATCTCGGTCTGTCCCTTCTGGCGGCCAAAGCCCTTGACTTCCGATACGGTCAGTCCCTGTATCCCCAGGGGGGTCAGGGCCTCACGCACGTCGTCGAGCTTGAAAGGCTTGATGATGGCTGTGACAAGCTTCATCGCACCGGGTCTCCATTTTGCTGTACCGGCCGGCTGACCGTGTGTGAAGGATAGGGTAACCGCTCCGTCTATACCCTGATCGGATGATGTATGTCATCCGCCTTCGCACCGTCCGGGCAGGCGGCCATGCTTGTGCGCTGCCACCGGGGGGGAGTAAATCCGGTGGGCTTGCCGCCCGCACTGGGTCCAGAACAGGAAACGACATGAACGCGAACACGCCATCCTCCACCGCATCCGGGGCCATCGGGGTCGATGTCTGCATTGTGGGGGCCGGGCCCGTGGGGGCGACACTGGCCTGCCGCCTGGCGGCGGCGGGGCTGCAGGTTGCCATTATCGACCGTGCGGCCCTGCCCCCCATGGAACATCCGGCCTTTGATGGCCGGGCCTATGCCATTGCCGCAGGCTCGCGCCGCCTGCTGGAGGAAGCGGGCGTGTGGCAGCGCCTGCCCATGGAGTCGTGCGACATACGCGAAATCCGCGTGACCGATGGCAGGCCGGGGCGGCCGCCCTCACGCCTGTTCCTTGAATTCGGCCCCGATGATGCCGACCAGCCCTTTGGCGCCATGATCGAGGCGCGTGCCCTGCGCGTGGCGCTGAATGCCAGCCTGTATGCCACGCCCGGCGTGCATGTATTCGCCCCCGATGAAGGGACCGTGACCCGCAGGCCCGAAGGGGCGGAAATCCGCACCGCCAGCGGGCGTGTGATCCATGCCCGCCTTGTGGTCGCGGCCGAAGGGCGGCGCAGCCCGCTGCGTGAACAGGCGCGCATTGCCGTCACCCGCCTGCCCTATAACCAGTGCGGCATCGTGTGCGCCGTGGCGCATGAACGCCCGCATGGCGGGCGCGCGCTGGAGCATTTCCTGCCCGCCGGCCCCTTTGCCCAGCTGCCCATGGCGGGCACGGCGGAATATCCCAACCTGTCCGCCCTGGTCTGGACCGAGGGCGAGAAGGTGGCCCATCGTCTGGCCGAACTGCCGCATGAAGCCTTTGCCCATGAAATCCGTCGCCGCATGGGCGATGAATGGCTGGGCGCCGTCACCCCCGTGGGGCAGCGCTGGGTGTATCCGCTTTCCGCGCAGTACGCGCAGCGTTATACTGATGTCCGGCTGGCGCTGGTGGGGGATGCGGCGCATGGCATTCACCCCATTGCGGGGCAGGGGCTTAACCTTGGCTTCCGCGATGTCATTGCCATGGCCGATATCCTGATGGACGTGCATGCACGCGGGGGCGATGTGGGCGCGCCCGACGTGCTGCGGGCCTATCAGGCGCGCTGCCGGCCGGCCAACATGCTCATGCTGGCCGCAACCGATGCGCTGGAGCGGTTGTTTGGCAATGACAACCCCGTGCTGCGGCTGGCGCGCGACGTGGGGCTTGCGGCCGTCAACCGCATCACGCCGCTGCGCCGCAGCTTTGCCCGCCACGCTATGGGGCTGTAGGCGCCAGCCACACCGCCCGCACGTATTCAACTGGGCCAAATGGCCGGAACGGATCTGTCATGTCTGAAAAGCAGCCCGCTGCCCTTTCCATGCCGCCTCGCCGGCAGCCCGTCATGCCGCCAACGCTGGGGCATGTGGACCCCCATGCCCTGTGGCAGGAAATCGTCAGTGGCGCGTGTGGCTGCAATGACCCGCTGGTCAAGGGGCTGCTGGCTACCGGCATCCGCAACCATGGCTCGTTCCGTGGCGCGCTGGCGGCCCTGATCGGGCGCAAGCTGGGTGACCGTTCGGTGGCGGATGACGCGCTGGCCGAACTGGTGACGGAAGTATTCGACGCGGACCCCGATATCGTGTCGGCTGCCGCCGCCGATCTTGTGGCCATCCGTGAGCGCGATCCCGCCACGGCGGAATACGTCACGCCATTCCTGTTCTTCAAGGGCTACCACGCCGTGCAGAGCTACCGCGTGGCGCACTGGCTGTGGCATAACGGGCGGGGCTACCTTGCCCTGCACCTGCAGAGCCGGTGTTCCGAACTGTTCGCGGTGGATATCCACCCCGCCGCCCGGCTGGGGCGGCGCATCCTGCTGGACCATGGCACGGGGATCGTGATTGGCGAGACCTCGGTGCTGGAGGATGATGTCTCGCTGCTGCAGGGGGTGACGCTGGGCGGCACCGGCAAGAACGTGGGCGACCGCCACCCCAAGGTGCGCCGTGGCGTGCTGATCGGGGCGGGGGCCAAGATCCTGGGCAATATCGAGATTGGCGAGGGGGCAAAGGTGGGGGCAGGGTCCATCGTGCTGGAATCCGTCTCCCCCTACACCACGGTGGTGGGCAACCCGGCCCGGCCGGTGGGCACGCGGCATTCCGGCCTGCCCGCCTTCACCATGGACCAGATGCTGCCGCCCATTGACTATATTATCTGACGTATGACCGAATTCGTTTTCAGGCCGCATGTCGCGGTTATTGGTGGCGGCCCCGCCGGGCTTGCCTGTGCCGAGATCCTGTCCGCCCGGGGGTGTGCTGTCAGCGTGGTGGAGCAGATGCCCACCATGGGCCGCAAGCTGCTCATGGCCGGGCGTGGCGGGCTGAACCTGACCCATGGCGAGGCGGCCGAACGGTTCGCCACCCGCTACGGCGCGGCACGGCCCATGCTGGCGCGCGCCCTGGCCGCCTTCACCCCGCAGGACATGGTGGCCTGGGCCGAAGGGCTGGGCCAGCCCTGCTTTACCGGCAGCAGCGGGCGGGTGTTCCCGCGCGCCATGAAGGCATCCCCCCTGCTGCGCGCATGGCTGGCGCGGCTGGCGGGGCGGGGCGTGCGCCTGCTGACCCGCCACCGCTGGGAAGGATGGGACGCGGCGGGCAGGCTGCGCGTCACCGGCCCCGGTGGCCCGGCCTGCTGGCGGGTCAACGCCACCGTGCTGGCCATGGGGGGCGCAAGCTGGGCGCGACTGGGGTCGGATGGTGCGTGGCGTGAGCGTCTGCTGGGGCTGGGTGTGGATGTTACGCCTTTTGCCCCCGCCAATTGTGGCTTCGTGACCGACTGGGGCACGGATTTCACCACCCGGTTCGCGGGCACGCCCCTGCGCGGCATAAGCCTTGCGCTGGAAGGCGGCCCATCCGTGCGTGGTGAGGCGGTGGTGACACAGGCGGGGATTGAAGGCGGTGCGGTCTATGCCCTGTCGGCTGCGATTCGTGACCGGATTGCCCGTGATGGGCACGCGCTGGTTCATGTTGACCTGCGGCCCGCGCTGGATGTGGCGGATATCGCCACCCGTCTGGCCCGCGTGCGGGCGCGCGAAAGCCTGTCCAATACCCTGCGCAAGGCACTGCGGCTTACACCGGAAGCCATTGCCCTGCTGCGCGAAGGCGGTGATGGACCGCCGCCACGCGACCCGACAGCCCTGGCCCGGCGGGTCAAGGCCGTGCCGGTCGTGCTGCGTGCGCCCGCTGCGCTGGACCGCGCCATATCGGTTGCAGGCGGGATTGCATGGTCCGCGCTGGACGAACGGCTCATGCTGCGCGCGCGGCCCGGTGTGTTTGCCGGGGGCGAGATGCTGGATTGGGAAGCGCCTACCGGCGGTTATCTGCTGCAGGGCTGCATGGCCACCGGCCGGCTGGCGGGTGAGGGCGCATGGGAATGGTTGCGGGACTCGCTGCGCGGGCGGTATCCGTCAGCGCCATGAGTGTTGCAATCACGATCGGGGACCGGCGCGGGGCCGTGGCGGGCGATGCCCCGGTAACCATGGATCTGGCCGAACTGCTGTCCACCCGCCTGCTGGTGCAGGGCAATTCCGGTTCCGGCAAGTCGCACCTGCTGCGCCGCCTGCTGGAACAGTCGGCCCGCATGGTGCAGCAGGCGATCATTGACCCCGAAGGCGATTTTGTAAGCCTGGCAGACCGCTTCGGCCATCTGGTCATTGATGCCGCCGAACATACCGAGGCTGCCCTGCAGGCGGCGGGCGAGCGCATGCGCATGCATCGGGCTTCCGTCGTGCTGAACCTTGAGGGCGTGGATGCGGAGGTGCAGATGCGCCGCGCCGCAGCCTTTCTGGGCGGCATGTTCGAGGTACCGCGCGACTACTGGTACCCCGTGCTGGTGGTGGTGGATGAAGCCCAGCTTTTCGCGCCTGCGGCGGCGGGCGAGGTCTCGGATGAGGCGCGCCGGGCCGCGCTGGGGGCCATGACCAACCTCATGTGCCGTGGCCGCAAGCGCGGGCTTGCGGGTGTGATCGCCACCCAGCGCCTGGCCAAGCTGGCCAAGAATGTGGCCGCCGAAGCGTCCAATTTCCTCATGGGCCGGACCTTTCTCGATATCGACATGATGCGCGCGGCCGACCTGCTGGGCATGGAGCGCAGGCAGGCCGAAAGCTTCCGTGATCTGGAGCGGGGGTATTTCGTGGCCCTTGGCCCCGCCGTATCGCGCAGGCCGCTGGCGGTGAAGATCGGCCCGGTCGAGACCGAAAGCCGCTCGGCGGGTCCCACCCTCATGCCGTTCGAACCGGCGGCGGTGGGGGAGGAAATCCGTGAACTGATCCTGACCCCGGTGCCCGAACGTGAGATGGCCCCCCGCCCGCCACGCAGCTTCAGCCCGCCGCCCGATATCCTGGCCCAGCTTGCCGCCCATGCCGGGACCGCGGCGGTGGAGGCCGGGACGGCGGAAATGGAAGAGGCACCCCCGGTGGATGCGGCTGCCCAGAAACAGCGCTTTCTGGAAATCCTGACCGACATATTGCGCGATGAGGATGCGGGGTTCCGCCCCGTGCATGTGCTCTATCAGGATTTTCTGGTGCGCTGCCGCATAGAGGGCATGGGCCGCGATGCGCTGGACATGCCGCGCTTCCGCCGCCTGCTGGCGGTGGCGCGTGCGGGCGTGGATGCCCGGACGGCGGAAACCGGCCAGTGGCAGCAGGCCGAGCAGATGGCCGCCGTGCTGCCCGATGACGTGCAGGGCATCTTCCTGCTCATCGCGCGTGCCGCACTGCAGGGGCAGCCCTGCCCGTCGGACAGCCTGATCGCGCGCACTTACGGCACCCATTCCCTGGGCCGGGCCCGCCGCCAGCTGACCTATCTGGAGGAGCAGAACATGATCGTGCTCCGCCATGACGGTCTGGGCCGCCGCAGTGCCGCCATTATCGGCCCCGGCTGGGAGACCGCGCCCGCCATGCCCGATGGTGGCAATGGCGGCCAGAATGTTCCGTGATGAGATGGCCGCATGCCCTGAGTTCCTGAGGTAACTGGCACATTCGTGTGGTGACAGGTAATTGAGGGGCGAGCCGATGCGTTTCCATGTCGCCTCGACGGATCGTTCTGCCGCTTTTCGCAGCAGGGTCCTGGGTGCGGCAAGGACCTGTTCGATCGGATTGGGGCCGGGCGCGGCCGGTGCCGGCCTTCATGGGTCGTGCGGAAGGAACCGCTGATCTGGCAACCAGCCCTTGTCGGGTGAACCTTCAATCGTCCGGGGCGACCGGGAACCTGCCGGATTGCGTCTGGCCGGATTGTGCCAGGGTCCCGTTCTTCCCCGCATCCTGCATCGTCATCGATGGGACGGCGGCACGTCCGTGTAAAACAGCATGGCATCATGGACGGCCCAGAAGGCCGGGTTCCAGAAAGGCGGATATTGCAGGCAGGGCAGGTGCCTCACGCTGCATCGGGTCGCGGGCATGAAAAAACCTGCCTTCTTGCGAAGGCAGGTTTTTTACTGGTCAGGCTATGGACCTGCGCTTCAGCGCTTCCACCAGCCCGTGCGGCGGCGGGGTGCCGGTGTGGCGTCCGCTTCGGCTGATGCGGCAGGCTGTGCCGTGTCATCCGCGGCCGTTTCCGCTGTTTCATCCGCTTTCTTGCGGCGGCGGGCACGGGTGGCGGCTGCGGGCGTGGCCGTTGCCGTCTTGCGGGTGGTGGCCCGTTTGCGCGGCGCGGGCTTCGGCGCGGCTTCAGCTGCCGTGTCCACCGTTTCGGCTACGGTTTCCGCCACAGGCGCCTCGGCTTCGGGTTCAGCCTTCTTGCGGCGCGTCACACGGCGGCGCTTGGGGGCTTCTTCCGTAGCTTCGGCGTCCGGGGTCGGGGCCGGTGCTTCCGCCACGGCTTCGGCGGGTTCGTCCGCCTTGGCCGTCTTGCGGGTGGTGCGGCGGCGTGTGGTGGCCGTCGTGCCCGTGGCCTTGCTGCTGGCGCGCTTGCGGGCAGGCTTGGCTTCCGTTTTGGCGGCTGGCTCCTCGGCCGGTGCTTCCGCAGCGGGTGCCTCGGCGACCGGGGCCGGGGTTGCTTCCGCCGTTTCAGTGGCCGCCTTGCTACGGCTGGCGGTGCTGCGGCGTGCGGTCGTCGTGCTGGTGGCACGGCGGCGGCGCGGCCTGGGCGCTTCCTCCACGGTTTCGGCCGGTGCCGGTGCGGCTTCCGGTTCTGGTGCCGTTTCGGCCACCGGCGTCGCTGCGGGGGCCGGGGCCACCTCTGCGGATGCGGCGGGTGCGGCCTTGCTTTCCACGGCACCGGTTTCCGTCACGCTGCTTTCGGACGGGGTGCGGCGGCGTGAACGGCGGCGCGAACGGCGCGGCCTGGGCGCGGCATCTTCCGCCACGACCGCATCGGGGGTTTCCACCACCTCAACCACGACGGGATCGGCTTCCACCACATCTTCCACCACCTGTTCGGCGGGGGCGGTGGTCTGTTCGATCACATCGAAGATGTCGATGATCGCATCCCCATACGGGTCGGCCGGGGTCGGGCCACGATAGGCCTCTGGCGCGGGGGCTGCCGGTACGGGAGCCACGATGTCCGTGTCCGCTGCGGCCTGCGTTGTGTCTTCCGTGCCTTCCTGCGCGGCCGTCTGGCCGGTCTGGGAACCGCCACGGCGGCGACGGCGGCGACGGCGGCGGCGGTGGTCGGTCCCCGATGCGATGTCCTCGTCCTCCTCCGTGCCGGTGGCGTGCTCGTCGGGGGTGGCCTCGGCGGCAGGCGGCTCGGCCTGGATCTGGATTTCGCGCACATGGCTGCCCTCGGCCGGGGCATGTTCGATGACCGGGGCCTCGAAGCGGGCCGTCTGCGGGCGCACGCGCTCGATGGTGCAGTCCTGCGGCTGCAGGGCGGCATCGGGGGCAAAGACGACATGCATCTTGTGCCGGGCCTCGATCTCGCCAAGCCAGCTACGCTTGTTGTTGAGGATGTAGAACGCGATTTCCGGCGCGACGGCAACCGAGATCTCGGCGGCCTTGCGCTGCATGCCTTCGTCCTCGATCGCGCGCAGTACGTGCAGCGCCGAGCTTTCGATCCCGCGCACGATGCCGGTGCCCTGGCAGTGCGGGCAGGGCATGAAGGCGGATTCGGCAATGGAGGGGCGCAGGCGCTGGCGCGACATTTCCAGCAGGCCGAAATGCGAGATCTGGCCAACCTGGATGCGCGCGCGGTCGTTGCGCAGCGCGTCCTTGAGCTTGCGCTCGACCATGCCGTTGTGCTTGCGGCTTTCCATGTCGATGAAGTCGATCACGATCAGCCCGGCCAGGTCACGCAGGCGCAGCTGGCGGGCGACTTCCTCGGCCGCTTCCAGGTTGGTGCGCAGCGCCGTTTCCTCGATATTGCGCTCACGCGTGGCGCGGCCCGAGTTCACGTCGATCGCGACCAGCGCCTCGGTCTGGTTGATGACCAGATAGCCACCGGACTTGAGCTGTACGGAAGGCGAGAGCATGGAATCCAGCAGCCCCTCCACCTTGTAGTGCGAGAACAGGGTCTGCTCGTGGTCCTGCCACAGGCGCACCTTCTGCGCGTTCTGCGGCATGAGCATGCGCATGAACTCGCGCGCGGACTTCCAGCCCGGCTCGCCATCGATCAGGATCTCGCTCACCTCGCGCGTGTAGATGTCGCGGATGGCGCGCTTGATCAGGCTCGCTTCCTCATAGATCAGGGCGGGGGCGACGGATTCCAGCGTGTGCTGGCGGATGTCGTCCCACAGGCGCAGCAGGTATTCGCAGTCGCGCATGATCTCGGCGCGCGGGCGCTGGGCGCCGGCGGTGCGCACGATCATGGCCATGCCGCGCGGGATCTGCAGTTCGGTAATGATGTCGCGCAGGCGGCGGCGGTCGGCCACCGACGTGATCTTGCGCGAGACACCGCCCCCACGCAGCGAGTTGGGCATGAGCACGCAGTAGCGACCCGCCAGCGAGACATAGGTGGTCAGCGCGGCACCCTTGTTGCCGCGCTCTTCCTTGACCACCTGCACCAGCAGGATCTGGCGGCGGCGGATGACTTCCTGGATCTTGTAGTTGCGCAGGAAGCGCGCGATGCGGCGCTGGGCCTGGGCCTCGTCGCCGGTGTCGTTCTCGCCGCCCACGGTCTCGGGCTCGTCGTCTTCGGCGGCCTCCTCGCCTTCCTCGGCCGTGGCGGCGGCGGGGGCGTCTTCTTCCTCGTCGTCACGCGCGCGGCGTTCTTCCTCGGCGCGGCGTTCCTCTTCCTGAAGCGCCAGCAGTTTTTCGCGGTCGGCTACGGGGATCTGGTAATAGTCGGGGTGGATTTCACTGAAGGCCAGGAAGCCGTGGCGGTTCCCGCCGTAATCCACGAACGCGGCCTGGAGGCTTGGCTCCACGCGGATGACCTTGGCAAGGTAGATGTTGCCCTTGAGCTGCTTCTTGGAAGCGGCCTCGACATCGTAATCCTCAAGGTGGTGACCATCCATCACGACCACGCGGGTTTCTTCCGCGTGGGTCGTGTCGATCAGCATGCGTTTGCTCATAAATAGGCGCACTCCGGTGTGTCACGTTCCGGCATCCGGGCTGCGCGCACCATGTGGCGGCAGGAGGGAGCGGGAGGAACGGACGGAAATATTAAAAATAACGCGACCGGACCCGGACGGGACACCACCGCGCGGCGCGCGGGCGGACAGGCCATGCATGGCGACCGGATGCAGCCTGCAGCGGCCGCCCACGGTCAGGCATGGTGTCATCGCATGTGCGGAAGAAGGTCCGCGTGGTGTCCAATCCATCCTCGGTCATGGCTGGGGAGGTGCCGGCCGGCCTGATTGCCGGGGCGGGGCCTCCGTATCGACGGGTATGCCATCCGGTTTCCTGTCGATGGGGAACACCGGCGCGGCAGCTTCAGGTCGTGCGCCGCATGTGCTCCCACGCCGTGGCGTGGCCGGAAAAAAGGGCCGGTCAGCGTATGCCGCGCATGCATGATGCATGCCGGATGGAGAAAATCATGCCCTGCGGGCATCCCGCCAGTCTGGCCTGCCTTCATGGCAGCCGGATCTGGCATGGTCCATCACGGCTGGGCAGCATGACGCAATGTAGCCCTTCCTGCAAGGCCCGCGTGTGTTTATCCCGCTGACGCGCCGCCCATATGGTGGTAATGGGAACGGGTATGCCCCCAACTGTTATGACCGGAAGCAACACGCATGCCCCCATCCCGGCCTGATGGAAACGACGTGGTCCCCGCTGGCCGCGGGCCTGGCCGCCGCACCGTGCTGGGCGGCCTTGGCCTGCTGGTGCCCGCAACCGGCATGGCCCGCACGCCCGCGCACCCGGCTGCCCATGCGGCGGTGGCCCACCACGCCACGGCCCACGCGGCGCATCCCGTGCTGCACGCGCCCGCCATCGTGGGGCGCGCGGCACAGCCCAGGCCACTGATCATACTGGACCCGGGGCACGGGGGCAAGGACCCCGGCGCCATTGGCGTGTCCGGCACGTATGAAAAACATGTGGCCGAAGCCGCCGCCAGCGAACTGCAGCGCCAGCTTGAGGCCAGTGGCCGCTACCGCGTGGCCATGACCCGCGCCGATGACCGCTTCATCCCGTTGGAGGGGCGGGTGGACATCGCCCACAGCCACAAGGCCGCGCTGTTCATTTCCATGCATGCCGATGCGCTGGTGGACCGGGGGGTGCGGGGTGCCAGTGTTTACACGCTCGCGGCAAAGGCGTCGGACCGGCAGACCGCCATGCTGGCCCGTACCGAAAACAGCGCCGACCGCTTTGGCGGCCCGCAGGTGCATGCGGATTCGCCGGAAGTGCAGGAAATCCTGGCCAGCCTCGTTACCGAGGAGACACGCCATGGTGCCGCCCACATGGCCAGCAGCATCGTTTCCTCCTTTCGCCCGCGCATCGGGCTTCTGCCGCATCCCGCGCGCCATGCCTCCTTCGTGGTGCTCAAATCGGCCGATATCCCCTCCGTGCTGGTGGAGATGGGATTCATGTCCAACCACATGGATGAAGCCGCCCTGCGCCAGGCCGCCCACCGCATGGTGGTGGCGGGTGCCATGGTGCAGGCGATCGACCGCTATTTCGCCACCGACAGCATGGTGACCCATGCCACCGGCTGAAGGGGCGGCCCGGGTGTTTTAGCGGTTGCAATCAGGGCGGCTGCCTGTATTGTGCGCGGCATGGTAACGACAGCGCACATCGTGGGGATTGGATCGGGCGCATGCGCGCATCCGTCCGCGCGCGCATGTGCCGGTGCGGGGCTTCTTCGTCTTCGACTTACCCGCCCCTGAGCGATCAGGGCCGGCTGCGTGCCGGCGCGCCCAGGGGATTGATCGGACCGGCCCTGCCGGTTCGCGAACACGAATGACGGGCGCACGCCTTTGTGCCGCCTCCCACACAGGACCCAAGTCCCGAGGTTACTACCATGAGCATCGACCACCCTTCCTTTGGCCGGATTGACCCCAACCGCGTCATCATCTTTGACACCACGCTGCGTGATGGCGAGCAGTCCCCCGGTTTTTCCATGAACCTGGCGGAAAAGCTGCGCATGGCCGAAGCACTGGAAGAACTGGGCGTGGACGTGATGGAAGCGGGCTTTCCCGTGGCGTCGAAAGGGGATTTCGACAGCGTCCACCAGATCGCGCAGAAGGTCAGGAACACCGTCGTGTGCGCACTGGCGCGCAGCGGCGGCAGGAATGACATCACCAGCGCGGGCGAGGCGATCAGGCCCGCGAAGCGCGGGCGTATCCACAACTTCATCTCCACCTCGCCGCTGCACATGAAATACAAGCTGCGCATGGAGCCGGAGACGGTTCTGGAACTGATCGAGGCGGGCAACCGCGCCTCGCGCCAGTTCACCGATGACGTGGAATGGTCGGCCGAGGACGGCTCGCGCACCGACCCCGATTTCCTGTGCCGCTGTGTCGAGACCGCCATCCGCGCGGGGGCCACCACCATCAACATCCCCGATACGGTCGGCTATTCCACGCCCGAGGACATGGCCCGCATCTTCACCGACCTGCGCACCCGCGTGCCGGGGGCGGACCGGGTGATCTTCTCCACCCACAACCACAATGACCTGGGCCTGGCTGTGGCCAACACGGTGGCGGCGCTGAATGCGGGCGCGCGGCAGGTGGAATGCACCATCAACGGCATTGGCGAGCGCGCGGGCAATGCGGCGCTGGAGGAAATCATCATGGTGCTGCGCACGCGCCATGACGTGCTGCCCTATACCACCGGCATCCATACCGAACGCCTGCTGCGTACCTCGCGCATGCTGTCCACCATCACCGGCTTCGATGTGCAGCCCAACAAGGCCATTGTCGGCCGCAATGCCTTTGCGCATGAAAGCGGCATCCATCAGGACGGGATCCTGAAAAACGCCGCGACCTACGAGATCATGACGCCCGAAAGCGTGGGCTGGAACCGTACCTCACTGGTACTGGGCAAGCATTCGGGGCGCGCGGCCTTCCGCGACAAGCTGAAGGCGATGGGGTACGAAAACCTCGAAGAAGCCCAGTTCAACGAAGCCTTCAGCCGCTTCAAGGATCTGGCCGACCGCAAGAAGGTCATCTACGACGAGGATCTGGTGGCGCTGGTGGATGACGAAGTGCGCGACCATGCGCGCATCCGCTTCGTGGCGCTGGATGTGACCGCGGGTTCCCGCCGCCCCGCTACCGCCGACCTGGTGCTGGATGTCGATGGCGCGCGCAGGGAAGGCCACGCCGAAGGGCAGGGGCCGGTCGATGCCGCGTTCAACGCCATCCGCGCCATTGTTGCGCATGACGCGACGTTGCAGCTGTATTCCGTGGGGGCCGTGACCGAAGGCAGCGACGCGCAGGCCCGTACCTCGGTCCGGCTGGAGGAAGATGGCAAGCTGGTGGACGGGCAGGGTGCTGATGCGGATACGCTGGTCTCTGCCGTGCGGGCCTACGTGCATGCGCTGAACAAGCTGCTGGTCAAGCGCGATCGTGCCGAACCCGCCGCGCTGGACGCCTGACGGCCAGAAAGCGGAAGCGGTTTAGGGCGAGGCTTTCGCGGCACGTCTGAAAGAACGCCGCCTTTTCGGGAAAGGGGCGGCCCCGCAGGCCCTGTCTGGCTGCCTGCCGGTATCTTGTGCCACACCCCACGGTCAGGTTTCTGTCCGTGGGGTGTGGTGCATTCAGGCGGGGGCGGTTTTCAGTAGCCGCCATACCCTTCGGGATAGGCGCCTTCCTGCTGCGGGTATTCGCCCTGTCCGTAGCCACTCTGGCCATAGCCATAGGGCTGCTGGGAATAATAGCCACTGTCCTGCCCATAATAGCCGCCCTGCCGGGGATAGCTGGGCTGGGCATAGCCCTGCTGCTGCGGATAGGCCGCGCGGCCGCCGCCTGCCGCCTGCTGGCAGCTCTGTGGCGGGTAGCCCTGCGGTAGCACGCGGCCATCGGGACAGATGGTGGAAGCGCCTTCCCCCCTCGGGCGGCGGGAAGGTGTCGTGGCCGCGCCGATGGCCGCACCGCCAGCCGCACCGGCCAGCGCGCCGATGGCCGCTCCCTGGCCACCGCCAGCCAGCCCGCCGATCAGGGCACCGCCACCCGCGCCCAGCAGTCCGCCGCCAATGGCGCGCTGGCCGGGATCACGGGTGTTCTCGCACGCACCCAGCCCAAGGCACAGCCCGGCGGCCAGCAGGACGGCGGGGCGGATGGGCATGCGGGGGAATGATGTTTTCATACAGGTTTTTTCCGCTCTTGCGCCGTGAATGCCCGGTGGGCATCACGGGCGGGTGAATGAAGGTAAGATGGTATGCCAGATCCGGTTTGGCCATGGCCAAAGAGGGGCAATTTGTAACAATCATCCCTGCCGTGGAGATTTTAATGAATTAAAATCATCTGGCCTCTTGCCCCTGCCTGCCTGCGCCGGTAATCCCTCGGGCTTACCCAGACGGTTCCCGACAGTACGCAGGCATGTCATGAGGGCATGCGGTGCCGGTCGGGATGTAGGACGGTCCGGTCTGGTGTTACTGTCGGGAGTTCTGGATGTTTGCTCGTGTACTGGGTCTGCTTTCCGCTGACATGGCGATCGACCTCGGCACGGCGAATACGCTGGTTTACGTCAAGGGACGGGGTATCGTCCTGAATGAACCTTCGGTCGTCGCGCTGGCAGAGGTACGGGGCAAGAAGCAGGTGCTCGCGGTGGGTGAGGAAGCCAAGCAGATGGTTGGCCGCACGCCGGGCAACATTACGGCCATCCGTCCGCTGCGCGATGGCGTGATTGCCGATTTTGAGGTTGCGGAGGAAATGATCAAGCATTTCATCCGCAAGGTGCATAATCGCCGCATGTTTGCAAGCCCCCTCATTATCGTGTGTGTGCCCTCCGGCTCCACCGCGGTCGAGCGGCGCGCCATTCAGGAAAGTGCCGAGAGTGCCGGCGCGCGCAAGGTCTTCCTGATCGAGGAACCCATGGCCGCGGCCATAGGTGCCGGCCTGCCGGTAACCGAGCCTTCGGGCAGCATGATCGTCGATATCGGCGGGGGCACGACGGAAGTTGCGGTCATCTCGCTGGGTGGCATTGTCTATGCCCGCTCGGTGCGGGTGGGCGGTGACAAGATGGACGAGGCGATCATCTCCTACATCCGCCGCAACCATAACCTGCTGATCGGTGAAAGCTCGGCCGAGCAGATCAAGATCCACCTTGGCTCCGCCATGCCGCCTGATGACCCCGAGGACCCGGGGCCATGGCGTGAGGTCAAGGGGCGTGACCTGATCAACGGCGTCCCGCGTGAGGTCGTGGTCTCGCAGGCGCAGATTGCCGAAAGCCTGGCCGAGCCGGTCAGCCAGATCCTGGATGCGGTGACCACCGCCCTGGAAAACACGCCGCCGGAACTGGCGGCCGACATCGTGGACAAGGGCATTGTCCTGACCGGCGGCGGCGCCCTGCTGTATCGGCTGGATGAGGTACTGCGGCGCGCGACGGGCCTGCCGGTTACGGTGGGGGAGGATGCGCTGTCCTGTGTGGCGATGGGCACGGGGCGGGCGCTTGAGGAAATGAAGCGCCTGCGCAATGTACTGACAAGTATGTACTGACGGACGGGACAGATACGCTGCCTGCTGCGTGTGGAGGGCAGCGTGCCGAAGGGGAGACGCAGGACGATGCAGGTCCGGCGACCAGGCAGTATTGGACAACCCGGCAGGCGTGACGCCAGCGTCACGACTGGAGCGGCGGACTGATGCCTGTATCCATCCAGTTCCGTCAGGCGCTGGGCAAGCTGGTCCTGCCCGCGCTGATCCTTGTGGCCTGTGGCGTCATCCTGCTGGGCAAGGCGGATCGCGCGCTGGTTGAACGCCTGCGCATGCAGACGGCCGACCTGCTGGCCCCCGCCTACAGTCTGGTGGCGTGGCCGCAGGCCAAGCTGCGCTGGCTGTCGGGCAACCTGCAGGATATCCGCAACCTTGAAGCCGAGAACATCCGCCTGCGTGCCGAAAACGAGTCGCTGCGCCACTGGTATGACGTGGCGGCGGCGCTGGCGGATGAAAACGGCACGCTGAAAGCCAACCTGCACTGGATTCCCGATAACGCGCCCACCTTCGTCAGTGGCCGCGTGGTGCGCGATACAAGCGGGCTGTACGCGCGCGCGGTGCTGCTGGCGATCAATGCCGATACATCGGTGCGCAAGGGGGGCATAGCACTTGATGGCGCGGGACTGGTCGGGCGTGTGACCGAGGTGGGCAAGCGCTCGGCGCGTGTGCTGCTGATTACCGACTCGTCCAGCCGCCTGCCCGTGACGCTGGAATCCAGCCATGCCGCCGCCATCATGGCGGGCGACAATTCACCCCTGCCGCGTATCATCTTCTATCCGCAGGACAATGTGCCGATCGAAGGGGAGCGCGTCGTGACCAATGGCGAGATCGAGAGCCTGCCCGCCGGCCTGCCGGTGGGGCATGTGCACTATGTGCGCCCCGGCCAGCCCGTGGTGGTGCCCGCCGCGGCGCTGGACCATGTCGATATCCTGCGCATATTCGATTATGCCGACAGCGTGGCCCCGCCCGACGCGCCGGGCCGTGTGCCCCTGCCGCCCCCCGTGGGGGGCACGCTGTCCCTGCCGGCGCAGTTCCAGCCGCATGCGGACCAGGGGCTGCATGGATGAAGAATTTCACCCCGCCCCCCATCCGTCCCGGCATCCACCCCCGTACCGGGCTGGGTTACCGCATCGACCACGGGGTGCGCAGCGCGGCGCCATGCCTGTTCGTGTTCTTTGCAACCCTTGTGCTGTCCGCGCCGCTCAACCTGCCGGGGCAGGTTGAACTCATGCCCGCGCTGGTCATGGGCACGGTGTTCCTGTGGTCGGTTTTCGTGCCCGCGCTCATGCCCTCCATCGCGGTGTTCGTGCTGGGGCTGTGGGCGGATGTGCTCAGTTTCGGGCCGGCCGGTGTCATGCTGCTCATGATGCTGATCGTGCATGGCGTGGCCCTGTCGGGACGTTATACGCTGGCACGGGTTAATTTTTTTGTACTCTGGCTTGTGTTTGGCGTGGTGATGGTGGGGGTTACGGCGCTACAATGGGTGCTGTGTTCCGCACTGGCCTTGCATATTGTGGAGTTTCTGCCTTTTGTTTTCGAGACAGTCCTGTCCTTTGGCAGTTTTCCTGTCCTGTATGCAGGGTTTGTCTGGACCTACCGTTTTGTCGTCAATAACACGGACCGATCCTGAAGCGGGTGTTGTCGTGCGTCCGTGCCGGATGAGTGCATGAAGTTGCGTAAGAAGAAATCCGGCGCCCGGCTCATGTCCCGCCCCGAGGAAGGCAAGAATCCCTCCCGTGGTGTCTTTACCCGTCGTGCCCTGCTGCTTATGGCGGCCCAGGGGGCGGTACTGGGTGCATTGGGTGAACGTCTGTACGGGCTTCAGGTTCTCAACGGCAGTCATTATGCGAAGCTTGCGGAAAACAACCGGCTGAGCAAACGCTTCTTCGCGCCGCCACGCGGGCGGATTACCGACCGTTTCGGCATTTCGGTCGCGGCCAACCGCGTGAACTGGCGTGCCCTGCTGCTGGCCGAGGAAACCAGCGACATTCCCGGCACGCTGGAGCGTTTTGCCCAGCTTGTGCCGCTGGAGCCGCGCGATACCACGCGCATCGAACATGAACTGCGCCACAAACGGCGGTTCATTCCCATCATGCTGCGTGATTTCCTGTCATGGGATGACATGGCGCGGCTGGAACTCAACATGCCGTCCCTGCCGGGCGTGCTGATTGATGTGGGCACCACGCGGGTCTACCCCTTTGGCCCGCTGCTGGCGCATGTGGTGGGCTATGTTGCCCCGCCTGCGGAAAAGGACGTGGTGCATAATGCCGAACTGGCCCTGCCGGGCATGCGCGTTGGCCGCTCGGGCATCGAGCAGACACAGGATGCGAGCCTGCGCGGGCAGGTCGGTTCGGTGGAGATGGAGGTCAATGCCGTGGGCCGCGTCATGGCCGAGCTGGACCGTGATGAGGGGCTGGCGGGTGACGAGATCGCACTGACCATCGACAGCGGCCTGCAGCAGCAGGTGCTGGGCCGCATTGCCGACCAGTCGGCCAGCGCCGTGGTGATGGACTGCCGCAATGGCGAGGTGCTGGCCATGGTCAGCAATCCCTCCTTCGATCCCTCGCTGTTCGACAGCGGTGTCAGTCAGGCGCAGTGGATCGAATGGACCAACAACAGCCAGACACCGCTGATCAACAAGGCGGTATCGGGGCTGTATCCGCCCGGTTCCACCTTCAAGCCCGCCGTGGCCATGGCGGCGCTGCGCGCGGGCACGCTTTCGCCCAGCGACCGGATCAGCTGCCCGGGCTATATCGACGTGGGCGGCACGCGCTTCCACTGCTGGTCGCGCTACGGGCATGGTTCGATCAACCTGCGCCAGGGGCTGAAATATTCGTGTGACGTGTTCTTCTACGAAGTCGCGCGCCGTACGGGCATGGATGTGATCGCCGCCACATCCGAACTGTTCGGTCTGGGTGCGAAACTGCCCGAGATCGAACTGCCGCATGTGCGTCAGGGCCTTATTCCCACCCCCACATGGCGGCGCGCGCATGGTCACCACTGGAATGGGGGCGACACCATTGTCAGCGGCATCGGGCAGGGATTCGTGCAGGTGACGCCGCTGCAGCTGGCCACCTATGCCTCGCGCATCGCAACGGGGCGCAACGTGCAGCCGCACCTGATCCGCTCGGTGGCCGGGCGCCTTGCGGGGCTGACCGACCTGGGCCACGCGACGGGCATGGACATGCCCGAGAATTTCTTTGAAGACATCCGCGCGGGCATGTACGCCGTGGTGAACGAGGAAGGGGGCACCGCGCCCAAGGCCCGGCTGGATATTCCGGGCGTGCAGATGGCGGGCAAGACCGGCTCGGCGCAGGTGCGCCGTGTCTCGCGCGCGATGCGTGAGAGCGGGCACTTCAATTCCGCCAACCTGCCGTGGGAATATCGCCCCCATGCGCTGTTCATATGCTACGCGCCGTATGACGCGCCGCGCTACGCCACGGCGGTGGTGATCGAGCACGGCAATGCGGGTGCGGATGTGGCCGCGCCCCTTGCGCGTGACATCATGACCGATACCCTGCGTCGTGACCCGGTCAACCACCGTGAACCGCCGGGGCAGGAAGTGGCGCAGGCCGAGGTGGACTGAACACCCCCGTGGCCCGCGCCCTGCCATGCCTGTTGTGGAGAATGGAATGAAATTCCAGAAGCGTCTGCTGCGCGCCGAACCCAATTTCCAGATCCTGACCAAGCTGTGGCAGGTCAACTGGCTGTATGTCATCCTGATCTGCGCGCTGGCGGTGGTGGGGTATGTCGCGCTGTATTCCGCAGGCGGCGGCACGTCGCGCCCGTTTGCCGGGCCACAGTCCATCCGCTTCTGCTTTGGCGTGGTCATGATGCTGGGGATTGCACTGATGAGCCCGGCCATTCTGGTACGCATGGCATGGCCGCTCTATATTTTCTCGCTCATCCTGCTGGTGGCGGTACTGCGCATGGGGCATGTGGGCAAGGGGGCGGAGCGGTGGCTCATGCTGGGTGGCATGCAGGTCCAGCCGTCGGAACTGGCCAAGATCGCGCTGGTGCTGATGCTGGCGGCGTGGTTTCACAAGATCAGCTACCGCAGCATGGGCAACCCGCTGCTGCTGGTCCCGCCGGCGCTGATGGTGCTTGCCCCCGTGGCCCTTGTGCTCAAGGAGCCCAATCTGGGTACCGCCGTCATCATCGGCACGGTGGGGGCGAGCATGTTCTTTGGCGCGGGCATGCGGCTGTGGCAGATCGCGCTGCTCATCCTGCCGGTACCCATGCTGGCCAAGGTCGCCTACAGCCACCTGCATGACTACCAGAAGGCGCGGGTCACCACATTCCTGCACCCCGAGAGTGACCCGCTGGGGGCGGGCTACAACATCATCCAGTCCAAGATCGCACTGGGGTCGGGTGGCATGTGGGGGCAGGGCTACCTGCATGGCACGCAGGGGCAGCTCAACTTCCTGCCTGAAAAGCAGACGGACTTCATCTTCACCATGATTGCCGAGGAATGGGGCTACGTGGGGGGGATTACCGTTATCGGCATGCTGCTGCTGCTGGTCTTTGGCGGCATGCTGATCGCCATGCGCAGCCGCAACCAGTTCGGCCGCCTGCTGGGACTGGGCATTTCGATGAACTTCTTCCTGTACTGCGCGGTCAACCTGTCCATGGTGATGGGGGCGATCCCGGTGGGGGGTGTGCCGCTGCCACTCATTTCCTATGGCGGGTCGGCCATGCTCATGGTCATGTTCGGCTTCGGGCTGCTCATGTCCGCATGGGTGCATCGCAACGCCACCTTCGGGGAGACGACACCGGGGGAGGAGGACTGATGGCGGCCATCCTGCCGCCAACGCCTGCGGTGCATCGTTCCTATCGGCTCAGCACCTACCATGTGCCCGGCCTGCCGGTTGTGCATATTGGCCACAGGCCGCACTGGCGGGGGATGGTGCCACGGGGTGATATTGTCCTGCTCAGTGCCTGCAATCCCGGTGGCAGGCGGCGCGCCGATGGCTGGAACCGGCGCATGATGCGGCGGCTGGCCAGCGCTCTGGCCGGGCTGCCGCATGTATTGGGGGAAGGACGGCTGGGGCGGTGGTCCGAACCGCTTTATGCTGTCCGGGTGCCGCTGGCGCGCGGGCTCGTGCTGGCGCGGCGGTTCCGGCAGAACGCCGTGGTCGTGCTGCACGGCAACAGGCCCGCGCGGCTGGTATATCTGGCCTGATTCTGAAAAAAACCGGATAACCGGAAAGACGTTTTTGGGTGTCGCCTTTTTTCAAAAAGGTGACGTATTCAGCAGCTTTTTGAAAAAAGCTTCACCAGAAACTTTTGTATGATTACAGGCCGTTTGCCGGGTAGCTTTTTGGAAACCTTAAAAAGAATGCCGCCTTTTTGAAAAAAGGCGGCACCCAGAACCTTCTATTGTTTTTTAAACGGTCTTCTAGCCTTCAATCTGGCTGAAATCCGCAATCAGCACCGTCATGCGGCGCAGTTCGGACAGCAGGCGCAGGCGGTTGGCACGGACCGCCGGATCGGGGTCGTTGACCGTGACCTTCTCGAAAAAGCGGTCCAGCACGGGGCGCAGGCTGGCCACGTCCCGCATGGCATCGGCATAGCGTTCCTGCGCGGTGGCCTGTTCCACTTCCGGCGTGGTCTTTTCCAGTGCATCGGCCAGCGCCTTTTCCTCGGGCTGGGTGTACAGCGCGGGGTTGGGCGTGCCCTCATGCGGGCCGTCCTTGCGGTCCTCGATGCGCAGGATGTTGGCCGCGCGCTTGGTCGCCGCCAGCATGTTGCGCCCGTCATCGGTGGCCAGCATGTCGGCAATGGCCGTGGCACGCGCCAGCAGGCGCACGATGTCGGTATCGGTATTGCCCACCGATACGGCGGCCAGGATGTCATGGCGCGCGCCCTCGCCACGTAGCTGCACGCGCAGGCGCTCGGCAATGAATTCGGGCAGTACGTCCAGATCGGGCGCAAGGCGCAGGGCTTCGGGCAGGCCCTGTGCCGCGTCCCACAGCACTTTTGCCAGATCCAGCCGCAGCCCGTTTTCACGGATGATGCGGATCACGCCCAGCGCCGCACGCCGCAGGGCATACGGGTCGCCCGACCCGCCCGGCTTTTCACCCACCGCGAAGAAGGCGACCAGCATGTCGATCTTGTCAGCCAGCGCCACGGCAACCGATACCGGGGCCGTGGGCACGTCATCCTGCGGCCCGCGTGGCATGTAATGCGCGCCAATGGCATCGGCCACCGCGTCCGGCTCCCCGTCATGGCGGGCGTAATAGGCCCCCATGATGCCCTGAAGCTCGGGGAACTCGCCCACCATGCCGGTGGTCAGGTCGGCCTTGCACAGCAGGGCCGCGCGTTCCGCCTGCGCCACGTCAGCCCCGGTCATGCCCGCCAGCACGCCAGCAAGGCGGACAAGGCGCTGTACCCGTGCGCCCTGGCTGCCAAGGGATGCGTGGAAGACGATCCGGTCAAGCCCGGGCACGCGGCCTGCCAGCGTGCGGGCGCGGTCCAGGTCCCAGAAATGGCGGGCATCGGCAAAGCGGGCGCGCAGCACGCGCTCGTTGCCCGCAATGGTCAGCGCCCCGCCATCGTCGGGCAGCAGGTTGGCAACAAACGCAAAGCGGGGTGCGGCCGAGCCATCGGCATTGCGCAGCGCGAAGTAGCGCTGGTTCACGCGCATGGAAACCTGCATCACCTCGGGCGGCAGGGTCATGAACGCGTCATCGATCTGGCCCAGGAAGGGAACCGGCCATTCGGTCAGCCCCGCCACCTCGTCAATCAGGCCGGGATCGGCCACCACGTTCAGCCCTTCCTCACGCGCAAGGCGGGCAACGCCTTCGGCAATGGTGGTGCGGCGGGCGGCCGCGTCAGGTTCCACCTGCCGGGCGCGCAGGCCGTCCAGCCAGTCCTGCCGGCCGGTCACGGCAAAGGCGCCGGGCGCGGTAAAGCGGTGGCCTTCGGTCAGGTTGGCCGATTTCAGGCCGTGGCCGTTATCCTCGCCTTCCGCCAGCGTGAAATCGACCACTTTCCCATCAAGCAGGCATACGATGCGGCGCAGCGGGCGCACCCATGTAAAGGCGCTGCCCACACCCCAGCGCATGGATTTGGGCCAGGGGAAGCGGCGCAGCAGGCCGGGCAGGATATCGGCTATCTGTTTTGCCGCATCCACGGGCGGGATGGTGCGGTGCAGGACCCAGAAGCCGTTTTCCAGCACCAGCGCGTCACGCTCCACGCCATGCTTGCGCATGAAGCCTGCCAGCGCCTTTTCCGGGGCACTTTCCCGCGGGCCACGTTCATCCACCGTGCCGCCGGGCACCGTGGCATCCACCGTCAGTGCAAGCGCGATGCGGCGCGGGCCGGCATAGGCAGTGGCATCGCGCGGTTTGAGCGGGGCAAGCGCCTCGCAGAGCAGGCGTTCCAGGTCGGAGGCCGCGCGCGCCTGCATGCGGGCGGGAATTTCCTCGGAGAAGAGTTCGATCAGAAGTTCGGGCATGATCTCTTATTCCTCGCCCGCCAGCCACGTTTCGCAGCAGCGTTTTGCCAGTGCGCGCACGCGGCCGATATAGGAGGCGCGCTCGCTTACGCTGATCACGCCACGCGCGTCGAGCAGGTTGAACAGGTGGCTGGCCTTCAGGCACTGGTCATAGGCGGGCTGGGCCAGGCCCGCTTCGGCCAGGGCGATGGATTCGTGCTCGGCATCGATGAAGTGGCGGTGCAGCATCTCCACATCCGCGACTTCAAAATTGTGGCGGGAGTAGTCCTGTTCCGCGCGCAGGAACACATCGCCGTATTTCAGGCCCTGGCCATTGAAGTCGAGGTCATAGACATTCTCGATCCCCTGCACGTACATCGCCAGCCGTTCCAGCCCGTAGGTCAGTTCGGTCGAGGGCATGACGGTGGGAATGCCGCCCACCTGCTGGAAGTAGGTGAACTGGGTTACTTCCATCCCGTCGCACCAGACTTCCCACCCCAGGCCCCAGGCGCCGATGGTGGGATTTTCCCAGTCATCTTCAACAAAGCGGATGTCGTGTTCCAGCGGGTCGATGCCAATGGCGCGGTAGCTGTCCAGCAGCAGTTTCTGGCTGTCTTCCGGCGTGGGCTTGAGCAGTACCTGATACTGGTAATAATGCTGCAGGCGGTTCGGGTTCTCGCCATAGCGGCCATCGGACGGGCGGCGGCAGGGCTGCACGTAGGCGGCCTTCCACGGCTTTTTGCCCAGCGCGCGCAGCGTGGTGTGCGGCGAGAGCGTGCCCGCCCCCACTTCCGTATCATAGGGCTGGAGAATGGCGCAGCCTTGGTCGGACCAGAACTGGTGCAGCTTGAGGATCAGGCCCTGGAACGATAGGGGGCGCGGGGATGTGGGTGATCGGGGCACGGGGGCCGGGTCCATGAACGGGATGCTCCGCTAAACGGGGTCAGGTATGCACCATCTGGCGCAAAATCGCGCGGCAGCATACCGTTATGCCGCCCCGACCGGAAGGGAGGGCGTGCCCATGGCCCAAATCCGCCCCGCATGGCGGGGGTGGGCCTTGCGCATTGCACTCTTACGGGCCACATCGGCAGGGGAGACGGTATCCCCAGCCCAAGGCAGGACAGACAGGATGAATGACCAGGAACGTGATCTGATCACACAGTTTTTTGCCCGTGTGGGTGGCACCACCACAGGCAGCGTGCCGCAGACGACATCTTCCCTTCCGCCGATCGACCCGCAGGCCGATCAGTATATCGGGCAGATGTTCCAGAAATATCCTGAAGCCCGCTACCGCATCACCCAGATGGCCGTGGTGCAGGAGGCGGCTCTGGCCGAGGCACAGAACCGGATTCGCCAGCTCCAGTGGCAGCTCCAGCAGGCGCAGCAGCAGCTCCAGCAGCAGCAGGCCGCCCCCCAGCAGCCCAGCGGCGGCGGCGGTTTCTTCAGCGGCATGTTCGGTGGTGGCCAGCGTGCGCAGGCGGCCCCGCCGCCGGGCTGGGGTGGGGCCGCCCCGTCTGCTCCGCCGCCGCAGCCGGTCTACCCGCAGGGCATGCAGCCAGGCATGTTCCCCGCGCGTGGTTCGGGCTTCCTTGGTTCCGCGCTGACCACGGCGGCCGGTGTGGCGGGTGGCATGATGGTGGGCAATGCGCTGACCGACCTGTTCAGCGGACATCATGATGCTGCGGGCGGCGGCTTTGCCAGTGGCATGCCGCAGGCCGGGGGCGAGACCATCATCAACAACAACTACGGCGACAGCACCGCCGGGACCGGCGGCGCCGACCCGTTTGCGGGTGGCGGCACCAGCGCCGATTCCGGTTTTGATGCCGGCGGTGGCGATTCGGGCGGGTTTGACGGCGGCGGGTTTGACGCGGGCGACGACAACAGCTTCTGATCATCCGCACGGACGGCGCGGCAGGGGCATCCGTCACGGATGCCCCTTTTTTCATGAGGCGGGGAGATGGCGCAGCAGGAATTCGCACTGGACGCGTCGCAACCGGCTTCCACCGCACCGGAATGGCTGGATACGGGGGCCTGCGTGCTGCGGGGCCATGCGGCCGGTCATGCGGTGGAGATGATCGGGGGCATAAGGCGGATTGCGCGCGCCGCCCCGTTCCGCCGCATGCCCACACCCGGCGGCGGCATGATGTCGGTTGCCATGACATGCTGTGGGGCGGGCGGATGGTGTAGCGATGCGGATGGCTACCGTTACGTGGCGCATGACCCGCGCACGGGCCAGCCATGGCCGCCGCTGCCGGATATGTGGCGTGACCTTGCCACCCATGTGGCCGCGTGCGCGGGGTATGCGGGGTTCGTGCCCGATGTCTGCCTGATCAACGGCTACCGGCCCGGCGCGCGCATGGGCCTGCATCAGGACCGGGGCGAGCGGCTGGACGCGCCGGTGGTTTCGCTTTCCTTCGGGCTACCCGCAATCTTCCAGTGGGGCGGCCTGCAACGGGGGGACCCGCTACGCCGCATTCCCCTGCTGCATGGGGATGTTGTGGTGTGGGGTGGCCCGTCGCGGCTGGTGTTCCACGGCATTGCCCCGCTGCGTGCGGGCCAGCACCCGGTTACGGGGCCGTGCCGCTATAACCTGACATTCCGGCGGGTGTGGTAGGGCACTGGCGTATCTGGACAGGGGGCAAGAGGTTCCGGGTGCCGCCTTTTTTCAAAAAGGCGGCGTCCCCTGAAGCTTTCTGGAACAAGCTTCACCCAAAACTTCTTTATGATCTGCCGGCTGTAGCCTGCCGGGCGCGCGCGGTAATGGCCGCCACATCCGGCGTGCCGGCGGGAACCAGCCACGATCCGCCCACACACAGTACGGAAGGCAGCGCCAGCCAGTCGGCCGCCGTCTCGGCCTTGATGCCGCCGGTGGGGCAGAACCGGGCCTGCCCGAACGGGGCGGACAGGGCCTTGAGCGCCGGGATGCCCCCTGCCGCAACGGCGGGGAAGAACTTGAAATGCGTCAGCCCCAGATCCAGCCCGCGCATGATGTCACTGGCATTGGCGGTGCCGGGCAGCAGCGGCACATCGGCGGCACGCGCGGCATGGGCCACGTTGGCGGTCAGGCCGGGGCTTACGATAAAGCGCGCACCGGCATCGACCGAGCGCTTCAGGTCATCGCCGTTCAGCACGGTGCCCGCACCCACAACGGCGCCTTCCACCTTGGCCATTTCGGCAATCACGTCCAGCGCGCACGGCGTGCGCAGCGTGACTTCCAGCGCGCGCAGGCCACCGGCCACCAGGGCTTCCGCCACCGGGCGGGCATGGGCGGGGTCGTTGATGATCAGCACCGGGATGACCGGGGCTATCGTCATGATGTCTTCAATCTGGGCCATGGCTGGCTTCCTGTCCTGTATGGCTTTTCGGGCGGCGTGTGGCCGTGTTCATGCGCTCTCTTGTGCCGCCATATGGTCCATGGCGGCAAGGATGGCCGATGCCCCACGCTCGGGTGTATCCACCCCCCCGCGCATGAGCGCGAACAGTTCCCGCCCGGTGCCGGACTGCGGCGCGGGGGGGCGGGCAGGGGTACGGTCGGCCAGCGTGGCCTGTGGCACCATCGCCTCGATCCGGCCGGTGCGGGCGCACACGCGCACCATATCCCCATCGCGCAGCAGCGAAAGCGGGCCACCCACATAGGCTTCGGGACCGATATGGATGGCGGCGGGCACCTTGCCTGACGCACCCGACATGCGGCCATCGGTCACCAGCGCCACCTTGTGCCCACGGTCCTGCAGCACCGCAAGGGTGGGGGTCAGCTTGTGCAGTTCCGGCATGCCATTGGCGGCAGGCCCCTGGAAGCGCACCACAACTACCACGTCGCGGTCCAGTTTCCCGTCCCGGAAGGCGTGCAGCACGTCTTCCTGATGGTCGAATACGGCGGCCGGGGCCTCGATGGTCCAGCGCTCGGGGGCGACGGAACTGGTCTTGTAGATGCCGCGCCCCAGATTGCCCTCCATCACCTTCATCCCGCCATCGGCGCGGAAGGGGTTGGCGGGCGCGCGCAGGATGGTCTCGTTGGTGGAGGGACCGGCTTCTTCCCATACCAGTGCGCCGTCCTGCAGCGCGGGCTTCTTGCGGTATTCCGCAAAGCCGCCACGGGCGACGGACAGGATATCGGGATGCAGCAGCCCCGCATCAAGCAGCGAGCCGATCAGGCTGGGCATGCCGCCCACGGCATGGAAGGCGTTCACGTCTTCCGATCCGTTGGGATAGACGCGCGTCAGTTGCGGCACGATGGCGGAAAGCTGGTCCAGATCGTTCCAGTCGATCACAATGCCCGCCGCCCGCGCCATGGCGGGCAGGTGAATGGCAAGGTTGGTGGACCCGCCGGTGGCCAGCAGGCCGACCGCGGCATTCACGATGGCGCGCTCGTCCACGCACAGGCCCAGCGGGCGGTAATCGTCGCCGCGTGCGCCGATCTCGCTCAGGCGGTGGATGGCCGCACGGGTCAGTTCCTGCCGCAACTGCGTATTGGGGGGCACGAAGGAAGAGCCGGGCAGGTGCAGCCCCATCACTTCCATCAGCATCTGGTTTGTGTTGGCCGTGCCGTAGAAGGTGCAGGTGCCCGCGGCGTGGTAGGATTCGGATTCCGCATCCATCAGCCTGTCCTTGCCCACCTTGCCTTCGGCATAGAGCTGGCGGATGCGCTGCTTCTCGCTGTTGGGCAGGCCCGAGGGCATGGGGCCGGAGGGAATGAGGATGGCAGGCAGATGGCCAAAGCGCAGCGCGCCGATCAGCAGGCCGGGCACGATCTTGTCGCATATGCCCAGCATGGCCACGCCTTCGTACATGCCATGGCTCAGCCCCACTGCCGTGGACAGCGCGATGACATCGCGGCTGAACAGCGAGATTTCCATGCCCGGCTGGCCCTGGGTCACGCCGTCGCACATGGCGGGCGTGCCCCCCGCCACCTGTGCTGTGCTCCCCACCTCACGCGCGAAGAGCTTGATCTGGTCGGGATAGCGGCCATAGGGCTGATGGGCGGAAAGCATGTCGTTATAGGACGTGATGATGCCCACATTCATGCCGGATGCCGCGCGCAGGCCCGCCTTGTCCCCATCCGATGCCGCGATGGCGTGGGCCAGGTTGCCGCAGGCCAGGCGGGGGCGGCTTATGCCGTTTTCACGCTCGCGGGCAATCAGGTCCAGGTAGGTACGGCGGCTACGGGCCGAACGGGTGATGACCCGTTCGGTCACGGCGGTCAGGACGGGGTGCAGGCTCATGAACACTCACAGACATTATATGCCCCGCCCCGCAGCGGGGTGGGGCCGCCATCCGTTTGCAAACGACAGCGGGTTTGAAAGCGGCCGGATGTGCGATTATCCTGTGACCGCAGGGCACTCGGTCATCTATTGTAAAAAATACGTCCAGATCAAGACATAAAATTATAAAAAAAATATAAATAGTATAACATAATTATTATACCGAATATTCCCCTGCGTATGAACGCGCCAGATCCGCCCCGGTTTGCCTGCCACGGGGTGCCTGTTCCCCGGTCCTGTCCGCCAGGGGAATGGCAGGAAAGGGTGGCTGGCGTCTGTCATCATGCAGGAAGGGATGCGGCATGCCGAAGGTTCGCCGCAGGGCGTGCGAATATGCCAGTCGTGACCTGCGGGGGCCTGACGGTTCCCCGTCGCGGGGCGGGCATATGGGGGCGTGGCATGGGAAAGGACGGGAAATGGTGAGCCGGGTGGGATTCGAACCCACGACCATTCGATTAAAAGTCGAATGCTCTACCGACTGAGCTACCGGCTC
>ERZ746981.192-NODE-192-length-44512-cov-37.409114_pt1 | contig 44512 bp, 36 predicted proteins | sample MGYA00374948_ERZ746981 | MGnify/ENA primary metagenome ERZ746981 (study PRJEB28757, sample SAMN06711160) | food metagenome | host: microorganism | place: China:Harbin | collected 2017-01-30 | study: EMG produced TPA metagenomics assembly of the Analysis of...
TTTTGGTGAAGCTTTTTCTAAAAAGCTTCAGAAGACGCCGCCTTTTTGAAAAAAGGCGGCACCCAAAAACTTTTCTTATTTTTTTATCAATGAGTTGTTTTCAAACAATCTTTAAGAGATATTTGCAAAAACAGCGCCAAAGACAGGCAGTTTTTTTAAAACTGCCTGAAAGCTTATATGGTTTTCCCGCAGGTCTGTTCCACAGGACCTATGTCCCGGCCGGTTTGGCGAAACGGCTGAATTCCTGCATGACCTGATCATAGACCGACCGTTTGAAACCGACATTAAGCCGTGACATGTCGCAAGCAGGCACCCATTGCCACATGTCGAATTCGGCCGGCAGATGCGTGTCGAGGCGTATATCGCCATCGTGTCCTGCAAAGCGCAGGGCAAACCATTTCTGTGTCTGTCCCCGGAATCGACCGCCAAGTGCCTTGCCAATCAGGTGATCGGGCAGGTCATAGCTGATCCATTGCGGATATTCGCCAATAATGGTGGCGTGATCGGTACCGATTTCTTCCATCAGTTCGCGCATCACCGCCTGTCGTGGGGTTTCACCGTCATCAATGCCCCCCTGCGGACATTGCCATACACCCTCTGTAACGGGACCACCTGCGCCGGGCATGTCGGTGCGACGCGCCATCAGCAATTCGCCCCGTGCGTTGAACAGCATGGCCCCCACATTGGGACGATAGGGCAGGTCGGATTTATCGATGCTCATGGATGTGCGGGCACGGAAGGTGTGGCAGGCGGCGTGGCCGGTGCAACAGGGGCGGAGGGCGTTGCCGGTGCTGCTGGCGTGGGTGCTGCTGGCGTGGTTGGGGCCGTGGCGGGGGCCGCAGGCGTGACCGGTGCCTGCTGTTCCGCAGGTGCCGCTTTGGCGCCGGGTTTGGCCTGTGTCGTCGGGGTGTTGACCGTGGTGGGTGCTGCCGCATTGGCCTTGGTGGTATCGGGTGTAACCGGCAGGCCAGCCATCGCATGGACGACCTTCAGGCCCTCTTGCAACTGAAAGTCGGTCGTCGGCTTGGTCGGATCGTAATCGGGCCACCCGGCGGGTGGTTCATGCGGCAGGGTCTTTGCGATGGCGGGCAGGTCGGTGCGGGTCGGGGCCTGCGCCGTGTTGCCACCGCTGTTCTTGATGATATGCGCCAGGTCCGCCTCGCGGATGCTGTAGCTGTCATCGTCGCGGCTTTCCTTGACCACGATATCGGGCATGATGCCCAACCCCTGGATGGAGCGGCCGGACGGCGTATAATAGCGCGCGGTGGTCAGGCGGATCGCCCCTTCACCGGGGATCGGCAGGATGGTTTGCACGGATCCCTTGCCGAACGTCTTTTCCCCCACCAGCACGGCGCGGTGATGGTCCTGCAGCGCTCCGGCGACGATTTCACTGGCGGAAGCAGAGCCACCATTGATCAGAACCACGATCGGCAGTCCGTTGGTGATGTCCACGTTATGGGCATCCCAGCGCTGGCTGTCCTGCGGGTGGCGCGCACGGGTGGAGACGATTTCGCCATTCTTGATGAAATCGCCACCAACGTCGATGGCCTGCGTCAGCAGCCCGCCAGGGTCGGAACGCAGGTCGATGATCAGGCCATTAAGCTTGCCATGTGTCTGGGCCTGCAGCTTTTTGTAGGCATCCACCAATCCGCGCTGCGTTTCCTCATTGAACTGGGCAATGCGGATATAGCCGGTGGATTCATACAGCGCCGACTTGATGACCTGCAGCGGTATGATCGCGCGCGTCAGGGTCACGATGATCGGTTTGGGCGTCTTTTCACGGATCAGCGTCAGGGTAATGCGCGTATCGGGTTTGCCACGCATGCGGGTGACGACCTGATCGAGCGGCTGCCCGTCGATGTTCTTGCCGTCGATGGCGACGATGAAGTCACCCGGCCGGATACCTGCCCGGGCCGCGGGCGTGTTGTCCACGGGGGAGACGACGCGCACATGCCCGTCTTCGCCCTGCACCTCCAGCCCGAGGCCACCGAACGTGCCCTTCGTCTGGACCTGCAGGTCGGAAAACTGTTTTTCCGTCATGTAGGAACTGTGCGGGTCCAGCCCGCTGAGCATGCCATTGAGCGCATTGGTGATCAGGTCGCGCGTGGAGACGGGTTCGACGTAGTTTGCCTTCACCTTTTCCAGCACATAGCCGAACAGGAACATAAGCTGTTCGATTTCGTGCGGGGAATTATCCTTGGGTGACGGGCTGTCCGCATGGGCGATGGATGTCAGGTCAAGCCACCGCCCGCCCGAATGAAAGGCGATCTGTGGACCTGCCGCGATGCCAGCAAGAAAGGCGCAACCAAGCAGCAGGCCATTACGGAACTTCATGCGTTGTCGTCTCCTGAATGGCCATCCGCGCATCGGCTTCTGGCCTGCATATGGTGATCTGCCCCATGCAGGGGGGGCGATCATCGTCCGTCGTCGGTCGCACATCTTATACCGAACTTGGCGCACACGGAAACCGTGTAAACCAATTCTACAGATAGGGCGCGGGGTTAACGGTGCTGCCGCCGCGCCGCAACTGTACAAACAGGGTGGGGCGCGCCTGCGTGCCCGACCATGCGGGCATCTGTCCCACCGGTGCGCCCTTGACGATCTGTTGGCCGGGGGCGACGGCCATGTCCCCGATTCCGGCAAGGACAAAGCGGTAATGCTGTCCGCAGTTGAGGATCATCATCTGTCCGTAGGAGCGGAAGGGGCCTGCGAAATCGACTCGCCCGCTGCATGGTGCGCGCACCGTCGCACGCGATGGCGGGGCATAGGTCACGCCGCTGGCCGGGCCACTTTCGGTGGATTGGCCCCAGCCTGTGACGATGTTGCCGGGCACGGGCGCCCCCGCGCCCCCGGGACGTGTCGTGTTGACGCCCGGGCCGGGACCGGCGGCAAGCGCGCGGGCACGGGCGCGTGTGGCCTCGGCTTCCTGCGTGCGGTGGGCGCGCTCGGCTTCTTGTGCCGCACGTTCAAGGTTGGCCTGCGCCGTACGTTCCACCTCTTCGATGCGGCTGATGGCGTCCTGTACGCTCGATGCCCGGCGGGCGGCATCCTCCACCTGCTGGGTTGCGCTGCGTACGGCGGCATTGGACTGCTTTTGCGCCTCCAATGCCGCATGGGCGGAGCGGTTGACACTGTCGCGCTGGCTTTCTTGCTGTGCCAGCAACTGCGCCATGCGCCCCTTCTGCTGCGCCAGTTCGGTATCAAGCTGCGTCAGGCGGGCGCGACGGTCATGGATCTGTTGTGCCTGTTGGGCAATGCGTGTCATCAACCCACGCATGACCAGCAGCCCCGTCACCGCGCGATCAGCAGGCAGCGGCACCGCAAGCAGCGTGTCGGCGGGATAGAGGGAAAGGCGTTCGACCACCGGCAGCAGGGGCGTCATTGCCGCGACCTCCTGCGCCAGGGCGTGGCGCAGGGTGTCCTGTTCGGTGTGCAGGGCGGCGATCCTGCTGTCGAGGTCGGCCGTATCCTGCTCCGTACGTTGCAGGCGCGCCGTGGCGTCCACGGTGGCGGCAGACAGTTCGGTGGCACGCGCGGCGTCACGCTGGGCCTGTGCCTCGGCGTCGTGCTGGGCCTTCACGCGGGCCTGCATTTCCGCGCCCTGCTGTTTTTCACGTGCCAGCAGCGCCGCGCGTTCCGCGCGGGCATTCTCGATCTGGCGACGGATGGTCTGGGTCTCATGCCCCTGGGGTGCCGCACTGGCGCCCGCATGGGACCGGGATGGCGTATGGGGCGTATGGGATGCCAACGGGGCCGCGATGGAGGCAGGCATGGTGGCCTGCGCGATGGCAAGCCACATGACCCCCATGCAGGCGCCGCGACGCAGCGTGATGGCGTAAAGCGGACCCGTCAGGATGGCGTGGGCCCATCCATCAGGGATCGTCCCGTCATCGCCGCCGGCTGCGTCAGGCCCATCAGTTCAAGCAGCGTGGGCGCAAGGTCCGCCAGCCGGCCGTCATGCACATGCGCGCCCGCCACCCCATGCAGCACCACCGGTACGACGTTGAGGGTATGGGCCGTGTGTGGCCCCTGTGTTTCCGGGTCGAACATGGTTTCGGCGTTACCGTGGTCCGCCGTGACCAGCAGCGCACCACCCGCGCGGTCGATGGCCGCCACGATGCGGCCAAGGCCGGTGTCTACGGCCTCCACCGCCTTGATGGCGGCAGCCAGCACACCGGTATGGCCCACCATGTCGGGATTGGCGAAATTCAGGACGATCAGGTCGTATTCGCCGCTGTCGATCGCCTCCACCGCGCGTTGTGTCAGTTCGGGGGCCGACATTTCGGGTTGCAGGTCATAGGTCGCGACCTTGGGGGAGGGAACCATGATCCGGTCTTCGCCAGGCAGTTCCGCCTCGCGCCCGCCATTGAGGAAATAGGTGACGTGGGGATATTTTTCCGTCTCTGCCATGCGAAGCTGCCTGCGCCCTGCGGCCGACACCACATCGCCCAGCAGGTCGCGCAGTTCCTGGGGGGGGAACAGGATGGAAATCAGCTGCGCCAGCCGGTCGGAATAATGCGTCATGCCAAGGACGGCGGCGAAGTGGATGACGCGTTTGCGGTGGAACCCCTCAAACCCCTGTTCAAGCAGCGCGTCGAGTAACTGACGGATGCGATCGGCGCGGAAGTTGAATGATACGATCCCGTCGCCATCCTTCATGCCCTGATAATCGCCAATGACGGTGGGCTCGATGAACTCGTCCGTGGTACCTTTGGCATAGGACGCTTCCAACACCGCATCGGCGCTGGCGGCGTGCGGTCCGTGGGCTGCGGTGATGACGTCATAGACCTTTTGCACGCGGTCCCACCGCCGGTCACGGTCCATGGCGTAATACCGGCCCGAAATGCTGGCGACATGCGCAAGGGGCGGCAGGTTGCGCAACAGGTACGCCACATAATCGCGGCCCGAATGCGGGGCGGTGTCGCGCCCGTCGCTGAAGATATGCAGTGCGACGGGAATCCCTTCCGCACAGATGATCTTCGCCAGTGCGATGGCGTGATCCTGATGCGAATGCACTCCCCCGTTGGACACCAGGCCCATCAGGTGGCAGGTGCCACCGCTTTTCTTCAGCGCGGAAAGGAAATCGCGCATGACCGGTGCCTGTGCCGCGCTGCCATCGCGCAGGGCGGCGCTGATGCGTGGCAGTTCCTGCATAACGACGCGGCCCGCACCGATATTGAGGTGCCCGACCTCAGAATTGCCCATCTGTCCTTCCGGCAGGCCGACATCCTCCCCACATGTGCGCAGGAACGCGTGCGGGTCGTGGCCCCACAGCCGGTCGAAGGTCGGGGTGTCGGCTGCGGCGACGGCGTTGTCTGCCGTATCATCGCGCCAGCCGAAACCGTCGAGGATCGCCAGCATGACGGGACGGCGGGGGCTGTGGGTGGGTGCATGGGTGGGCATGGGTTGTTCCTCTCCCTTATTTTGTCGCCCATAATGCCCTAAATGACTTCCGTGCGGAATGCCTGCCGATGGCATTATGAAAGGAAAATGACGATGGACCAGACACAGCGCAGCCCGGGAGGCTGTGGTGGCCTGACCCCGGAACAGGTGCGTGTCCTGCGTGAACACGGGACCGAACGGCCGGGTTCCAGCCCGCTGAACGATGAAAAACGTCCCGGTGAATATCGCTGTGCGGGATGTGGTGCGCCGCTTTTTTCCTCAACGGCCAAGTATGACAGCGGCAGCGGCTGGCCCTCCTTTATGCAGTCATTGCCCGGCGCGGTTGCAACGACCACCGACACCAGCCATGGCATGACCCGGACAGAGGTTCATTGCGCGCGGTGCAATGGCCATCTGGGCCATGTCTTTCCCGACGGGCCGCCGCCCACCGGGCTGCGTTACTGCATGAACGGCATCGTACTGCAATTCGTTGCGCGTGATGGTGGAGTGGGGGCATGACGGATTTCGCACATGATCCCGGAATCGTAATCGTCACGCACCCGCTGGCGCAGCACAAACTGACGCTGATGCGTGACGTACGGACTTCGACGGGGGAGTTCCGCACCCTGGCGCGCGAACTCAGCGTCCTGCTGGGGTATGAGGCGATGCGCGACCTGCCGCTGGAGGACGTGGAAATCGAAACCCCGCTGGAGCGCATGCAGGCACCCCGCCTTGCGGGCAAGAAACTCTGTCTTGTCTCCATCCTGCGGGCGGGGAACGGGATACTGGATGGGATGCTCGACCTCGTGCCATCGGCGCGTATCGGTCATATCGGCCTGTTCCGCGATCCCGATACGCTGGAGCCGGTGGAATATTACCTCAAGCTGCCTGATGATATCGGGCGGCGTGTCTGCATCGTGGTCGACCCGATGCTGGCGACGGGCCATAGTGCCGCCGCCGCCATTGCGCGCCTGAAACAGGCGGGGGCGGATACGATCGTGTTTGTCTGCCTGCTTGCCGCACCACAGGGTATCGCCTGCCTGCGCGCGGCACATCCCGATGTGCGGATCGTCACATGCGCAATCGACCGCGAACTTGACGATCATGGCTATATCCGGCCGGGCCTGGGGGATGCAGGGGATCGCCTGTTCGGTACGAAATAAGAAACGATGCCCGGCCCCTGTTCCAACATAACCTGTCCCGACATGACAGGAGGGGGCTGGCGCATTGGGCGGCTGTCAAAAAGTCTCTGCAAACCGTTTGAAAGACCCCGTTGATAAATAATAGAAAAAGATTTCTGGTGTTGCCTTTCAATCGAAAAAGGCAATGTCTTTCGAAGCTTTTTGGAAAAAAGCTTCACCAAAAACTTTTATGGTTTCGATATTTTATCGGACTTACCTTTTCAAACAGTCTCAAAGCTGCACCGACATTTTTATTGGCCTGAGAGATTGTTTGAAAACAACGCATTGCTAAAAAAGAAAAGTTTTTGGGTGCCGCCTTTTTTCAAAAAGGCGGCGTCTTCTGAAGCTTTTACGAAAAAACTCACAAAAAACCTTTATAATTTCAGGATGTCATTGATCCTGACTTTTAAACAACCTCGTATGGGGGGCTGGTCCTGCTGTTTCAAAAAAAATGCCGCCCTTGCCAAGGTGGCGGGGCGGCATTCAAAAAACCTTGGTCTGTTCGCAATCGTTCAGGCGCGGCGCACGATATAGGTTTTTGATAATTCGGCTTCCAGCGCGCGGGAATGTTCGGGGTCGCGGGCCTCGATCATGACCTCCAGTTCGGCCGCCTGCACGCTTGGCGTCGTGAACAGGCGCTGGTGCGAGACCTCGATGATGTTGCCGCCCGCATCACCAATCCTGCGCGAAATATCGGCCAGCACGCCCGGACGGTCGGGAATCTCCATTTTCAGGCACAAAAGCCGCCCATCGCGCAGGAGAGAGCGCAGCAATGTGTTGGCAAGGATGCGGCTGTCGATATTGCCACCCGTGATCGGCAGCGCGACCCGCTTGCCCCGGAACAGTTCGGGATAGGTCAGCACGGCGGCCAGCGCGGTGGCGCCCGCGCCCTCGCTTACCTGCTTGGCGCCTTCGGCCATCAGGGTGATCGCGGTTTCAATTGCGCTTTCCCGGACCGTCAACACGGTGGAAACGTGTTCGCGTAATACCTCCAGGGGTTGCCGCCCGACCTTGAGCACCGCTATCCCCTCGGCAATGGTCGGGCCACCGGGGGGGAGCACCTCATCGCCGGGAAAGCCGGAGAGCGAGGAATAATTTTCCACCTGCACGCCGATGATGTCCATGCCCGGACGCAGTGCGCACGCCGTGACCGCACAGCCCGACAGCAGCCCGCCACCGCCGATAGGGCACACGAAGCTTTCAAGTTCGCCGGCATCTTCAAGAAGTTCCAGCGCAAAGGTGCCCTGTCCGGCCATGACCTCCGGGTCGTCATAGGGATGGACGAACACTCGGCCTTCACGTTCGCACAGTTCATTGGCGTGTGCTGTTGCTTCGGCGAAATTGTCGCCATGCAGGACGACACGCGCCCCCCACGCGGCGGTGCGTGTGACCTTGGCCACCGGGGTGAAGCGCGGCATGACGATCACCGCGTCGATCCCCAGCAGGGATGCGTGTCGCGCCACGCCCTGTGCATGGTTTCCGGCGGATACCGTGATCACGCCACGCCTGCGCTCGCTCTCGTCAAGGAGTGCGAGCTTGTTGGCCGCGCCGCGTTCCTTGAAGGAGCCCACGGCCTGCAGGTTGTCGAGTTTGAGCACGATCTCCGCGCCCGTCGCCCGCGAAAGCGCCTGCGACGGAAGGGTCGGGGTGCGCAGGACGCGTCCCTCGATCCGCCGTGCGGCGGCGCGGATATCGTCGAATGTGATCACGTTTTTCGCCTCAGCCGTACGTGACGGCCAGTATTTCATAAGTGCGGTCGCCGCCGGGGGCGGGAACGGACACGGTGTCGCCCACGCTCTTGCCGATCAGTGACTTGGCCAGCGGTGAGGAAACCGAAAGCAGCCCCTGCTTGATGTCGGCTTCATACACGCCAACGATCTGGTACGTCGCTTCCTTGTCGGTTTCCTCGTCCACAAGGTGAACGCGCGCGCCGAATTTCACCTGGTCGCCGGACAGGGATGCCGGGTCGATCACCTCTGCCGAGGAGACGATTTCCTCAAGTTCGAGGATACGGCCTTCGGTAAAGGACTGGCGTTCGCGTGCCGCGTGGTATTCGGCATTTTCCGACAGGTCGCCGTGGCTGCGTGCCTCGGCGATGGCCCGTATGATGGCCGGGCGTTCTTCACTCTTGAGCTTGCGAAGTTCATCTTCGAGCCGTTGCAGGCCTGGGCCTGTCATCGGAAATTTCTGCAAGGTGTATCCCCGGGGGTGAATGTCAGCGTTAGAGGCTGACGGATGGTGTGGTCATGGCGGACGCCCGCATGAAACGACCCCCGCCACCCGCACGGCCGTGGGCCGACGGGATGGCAGGGGCATGCATGGCGTTCAGTACGATCCTTTAAAATAGGATTGAAGTGGCGCGACTTCAAGAACTCCATCACGCATCGCGGCAATCGCATAGGTTGCAGCCCGTGCGCCCGCGATGGTGGTGTAATGCGGGATGCCATGCGTCAGGGCGGAACGGCGGATGTCAAAGCTGTCGGCCACCGCCTGCGCGCCCTGTGCGGTGTTGATGACCATCTGGATTTCGCCCGAACGGATCGCATCGACGCAGTTGGGACGTCCCTCCAGCACCTTGTTGATCACGCGCACCTCCACCCCGGCTTCGCGCAGGCATTGGGCGGTGCCGCGTGTCGCGACCACATTGAACCCCATATCCGCCAGGCGACGGCCCAGCGATTTGACGGCGGCCTTGTCACTGTCGCGCACCGACACGAACACTTCCCCCGACAGGGGCAGGCGCACACCGGCGGCAAGCTGTGACTTGGCGAACGCACGCTCGAAGGAGGCATCAAGGCCCATGACCTCCCCGGTGGAGCGCATTTCCGGCCCGAGGATCGTATCGACATCAGGGAAACGGTTGAACGGGAACACCGCTTCCTTCACCGCGACATGCGGGGCCACCGCCTGGTCATCAAGGCGGAATTCCGACAGGCGGGCGCCCGCCATGACGCGCGCGCCGATCTTGGCGACGGGCACGCCCGTGGCCTTGGCGACGAATGGCACGGTGCGCGACGCGCGGGGATTGACCTCCAGCACGAAGATGTCGTGGCCCTTGATCGCGTACTGCACGTTCATCAGCCCGACAATGCCCAGTTCGCGTGCCATGGCCTCCGTCTGTGCCTTCAGTTCGGTGACGATGGCGGGCGACAGGGTATAGGGCGGCAGCGAACACGCACTGTCACCCGAATGGATGCCTGCTTCCTCGATATGTTCCATCACACCGGCGACATAGACATCGGTGCCATCGGCGATGCAGTCCACATCGGCCTCGATCGCGTCATTGAGGTAACGGTCGATCAGGACCGGCCCGGACGCCACGTCATGCCCCGCAAGCTGGAGGGCGACGCGCATGTAGCGTTGCAGGCTGGCGCGGTCATGCACGATTTCCATCGCCCGTCCGCCAAGCACGTAGGAGGGGCGTACCACGACGGGGTACCCGATCCGGTCAGCCACGTCCTCTGCCTCGGTCGGGGAGCGCGCGATGCCGTTTTCGGGCTGGCGCAGGCCAACCTTGTGCAGCATCGCCTGGAAACGTTCGCGGTCCTCCGCCCTGTCGATCGCATCAGCAGGCGTGCCAAGCAGCGCGATGCCCGCCATCTCCAGCGCATGCGACAGCTTCAGCGGCGTCTGGCCACCATATTGCACGATGCAGCCCAGGACCGTGCCATTTTCCTGTTCGCGACGGATCAGGGCAATCACGTCCTCGGCCGTCAGGGGTTCGAAATACAGCCGGTCGGACGTGTCGTAATCGGTGGACACGGTTTCGGGGTTACAGTTGACCATGATGGTCTCGAACCCTGCTTCGCGCAGGGCATAGGCCGCATGCACACAGCAATAATCGAATTCGATCCCCTGTCCGATGCGGTTGGGGCCACCGCCAAGGATGACGATCTTGCGGCGGTCGGTCGGGTCGCTTTCGCATTCAGGCGTGCCAAAGCCCCCTTCGTATGTGGAATACATATACGGCGTGGGGGACGCGAACTCGCCCGCGCAGGTGTCGATCCGCTTGTAAACCGGATTTACGCCCAGGCGCGTGCGCAGTTCGAGGATTTCTGCCGCCGACGTGCCCGACAGCCGACCGAGCTGCACGTCAGAGAAACCAAGGCTTTTAAGCGCACGCATCCGGTCCGCGTCACGCGGCAGGCCATCACGCACGATGGCATGTTCGGCTGCGATGATCTTTTGCAGTTCACGCAGGAACCATGGTTCGAACCTGCAGGCATCGTGGATGTCTTCGACACTCAGGCCCGCGCGCAGGGCCTGCGCCGCCATCAGGATGCGTTCGGGGCGCGGCTGCGACAGGGCGGCGCGGAAGGCGTCCGGCCCGCCATCGCCCGGTGCGTCCACGGGGTCGAGGCCGGCAAGCCCGATTTCCATCGAACGCAGGCCCTTTTGCATCGCTTCGGGGAAGGAGCGGCCAATGGCCATCGCCTCGCCCACGGACTTCATGCTTGTGGACAGCAGGGCCGGGGTGCCGGGGAATTTTTCGAACGTGAAACGGGGGATCTTGACGACGACGTAATCAATCGTCGGCTCGAACGAGGCCGGGGTGCTGCCGCCGGTGATATCGTTGGCAAGTTCGTCGAGCGTATAGCCCACCGCAAGCTTCGCCGCGATCTTGGCGATGGGGAAGCCCGTTGCCTTGGACGCCAGCGCGGAAGAGCGCGAGACGCGGGGGTTCATCTCGATCACGACCATGCGGCCATCGGCGGGATTGATGCCGAACTGCACGTTCGACCCGCCGGTTTCCACCCCGATCTTGCGCAGGCACGCCAGCGAGGCGTCGCGCATGCGCTGATATTCCTTGTCCGTCAGCGTCAGCGCCGGGGCCACGGTGATGGAATCGCCCGTATGCACGCCCATCGGGTCGATATTTTCGATGGAGCAGATGATGATGCAGTTGTCGGCCGTGTCGCGCACGACCTCCATCTCGTATTCTTTCCAGCCGAGGACGGATTCCTCGATCAGCACCTCGGTCGTGGGGGACGCATCAAGGCCGGAGGTGACGATGCGGTCGAATTCCTCGCGGTTATAGGCGATGCCCCCGCCCGAACCGCCCATGGTAAAGGACGGGCGGATGACCGACGGCAGGCCCACCTGCTTCAGGGCTTCACGCGCTTCGGCCAGGGTATGGGCGATGACGCTGCGTGGGCTTTCGATGCCGATGGCGTCCATGGCCTCGCGGAATTTCTGCCGGTCCTCGGCACGGTCGATCACCTCGGCATTCGCGCCGATCAGCTCGACATTATGCGTCTTGAGGAAGCCTGACTTGTCGAGCGCCATGGCAGTGTTCAGCGCGGTCTGCCCGCCCATGGTCGGCAAGATGGCGTCGGGCTTTTCACGCGCGATGATGCGTTCGACGAATTCCGGGGTGATCGGTTCGATATAGGTCGCATCCGCAAGGCCCGGATCGGTCATGATCGTCGCCGGGTTGGAATTGACGAGGATGACGCGATAACCCTCTTCCTTCAGCGCCTTGCAGGCCTGTGCGCCGGAATAGTCGAATTCGCACGCCTGGCCGATCACGATCGGGCCTGCGCCGATAATCAGGATGGAGCTGATATCTGTCCGTTTGGGCATGTCGATACGGCTTTCAGGCGGTGTGGGAAAGGGAGTCGATCAGGGCGACGAAACGGTCGAACAGGTAACGGCTGTCCGATGGGCCAGGGCTGGATTCGGGATGGTACTGCACCGAAAACGCGGGATGGCGGTCGGAGGCGATACCTTCGTTCGATCCATCGAACAGGCTGATATGCGTTGCGCGCACGCCCGCGGGCAGGGATTTGTCATCGACCGCGAAACCGTGGTTCTGGCTGGTGATTTCCACCTTGCCCGTCGCGAGGTCCTTGACGGGCTGGTTTGCGCCGCGATGCCCACGCTCCAGCTTATAGGTCTTTGCCCCCAGCGTCAGGGCAAGCAGCTGATGACCAAGGCAGATGCCGAACACCGGCTTGCCCGCGTCAAGCACGCCGCGGATTGCCGGGACGGCATAGGACGCGGTGGCCGCCGGGTCGCCCGGGCCATTGGACAGGAACACGCCCGCCGGGTCGTGCGACAGGATGTCGTCGGCCGTGGCGGTGGCGGGCACGACGATGACCTCGCACCCGGCAGAGGACAGGCAGCGCAGGATGTTGCGCTTTGCCCCGTAATCGACGGCGACGACGCGGCGGCGCTTTGCGGGCAGGGGCGTGGTGCCGTGCGGCCACTGCCATACACCTTCGTCCCAGGCATAGGCCTGCGTGCAGGTGACTTCGCGGGCCAGGTCCATGCCCTCCAGCCCCGGCCATGCGCGGGCCTGCGCCTGCAGGGCAGCAATGTCGATGTTGCCGTCGGCGGGATAGGCGACGATGGCCGTTTGCGGGCCGCCATCACGGATGCGGCGTGTGATCGCGCGGGTGTCGATGCCGCAGATGCCCGGGATGGCGCGTGCCTTCAGCCAGGCATCAAGCGATTCCGCCGAACGCCAGTTCGCAGGCGCGGTCAGGTCTTCCTTGACTACCAGGGCGCGCGCGGCGATGCGTGCGGCCTCGTCATCTTCGGGCGTGGTGCCGACATTGCCGATATGGGGGAAGGTGAAGGTGATGACCTGCCCCGCAAAGGACGGGTCCGTCAGGGTTTCCTGATAGCCCGTCATGCCGGTGGAGAAACAGATTTCCCCGATTGCGGACGCGGCTTCGCCATGCGCGCCAAAGCCGCGTCCCCACAGGACGGTGCCATCGGCCAGGATCAGGGCGGCGGTCGCGGCGGGGGGGCGCTCGGCCGGGATGGTCGGGGAGGGCGCGGTCATGGGGGGCTCCGGTCTGTCGGATTCTGTGGCGGGTTGCAGGTCGGACAGGGACAGCCCGGTTTCACGCAGCACAACGGTCCAGTGCTTTGGCGGGATGGCGCGGGCCTGTCGCCATTTGCGCACGGCCTCGGTGCTGACGCCCGTCAGGCGCGCAGCCTGTTCGGGGCCACCAAGGCGTTTTATGATATCTTCTATTGGCATCGGCATCTGGATGATTGTCCCTTCCGGGTCTATTCCCTATCAGCGGACGAAGGGGATGGGAAGAAAATTCCGCCCCATTTCGTTCCGAAGGGAGTGGGAAAAACATTCCCGCAAGGGGCGGCTGTTCCCGTGTCCCCCATCATCAACAGGAGTTTGAACAATGTCCTTGCGCGCACGTTTCACCGAAGACCTCAAGACCGCCATGAAGGCAGGGCAGAGCGAACGTGTCGGCACGATCCGCATGATTACGGCAAAGCTGAAAGACCTCGATATCGCCGGGCGTGCGAAAGGCGAAGACCAGGTAAGCGATGATGCCGTGATCGGCGCATTGCGGGGCATGGTCAAGTCACGCACGGAATCCGCGGCGATGTACCTGCAGGGCGGTCGCCCCGAGCTTGCGGAAAAGGAGGAGGCGGAAATCGCGCTGATCCGTACCTATCTGCCCGCCGACCTTGACGAAGCGACGATCGAGGCGGCCGCGCGTGAGGCGATCGAACGCACGGATGCGACCTCCATGAAGGATATGGGCCGTGTCATGGCGGCGCTGAAGACGCAGTTCGGCAGTGCGCTTGATGCCGCGATCGCAAGTTCGGTGGTCAAGTCCGTGCTGTCCGCACGCTGAAGGCATAGCCATCCATGGCGTTCGACCCCGCGTTCCTTGATGAACTGCGTGCGCGCACCCCGATCACATCGGTGATCGGGCGGCGCACGAAGCTCGTGCGTTCGGGCCGGAACTGGAAGGCGTGCTGCCCCTTCCACGGGGAAAAGACGCCATCATTCTATGTCTATGACGATCATTTCCACTGCTTCGGCTGTGGGGTGCATGGCGATGTGATCTCCTTTGTCATGCAAAGCGAGGGCCGTTCCTTCCCTGAGGCGGTGGAGGAACTTGCCACCGCGGCCGGGCTGGAGATGCCGCGCATGGATCGCACCCAGCGCGAGGCCCAGCGCGAGGCGCGCACGCTGGGTGACGTGCTGGAGGCGGTGCAGCAGGCCTGGCGGTTGCGCCTGCACCGGAACGAGGGGCGCGAGGGGCTGGCCTATCTGCGTGGTCGTGGCCTGACGGACGAGACGATTGCGGCGTTTGGCCTGGGCTGGTCCGGTGACGGGCGCGGGGGGCTGGTGGCGGAGCTTGCGGCGCAGGACATCACGGCGCCCCTGCTGGCGCAGGCAGGCCTGATGCGCGTGGATGAACATGGGCAGCCGAAAGGCGAGCTGTTCTTCAACCGCGTGACGTTTCCCATCCATGACCGGCGCGGGCGGCTGGTGTCCTTTGGCGGGCGTATCCTTGGCGATGGGCAGCCCAAATACCTCAACGGCCCGGAAACCGCGATTTTTTCCAAGCGTCGCGTCCTGTTCGGCCTTGACCGCGCCCGTGCCGCGGTGCGGGCGCCCCGTGGCGGGGGGCATGCGGCCCCCGCCCCCGAACTGCTGGTGGTGGAGGGGTATATGGATGTCATCGCCCTGCACCAGGCGGGTTTTGCCGGTGCGGTTGCCCCCCTGGGCACGGCGCTGACGCCGGAGCAGATGGAGGCGCTGTGGCAGGTGTCGTCCGCGCCGGTGCTGTGTTTCGATGGCGATGCCGCAGGGCAGCGCGCAGCGGTGAAGGCGGCGGAAACGGCGCTGCCACTGCTCAATGTCGAACGGACCCTGCGCTTTTGCACCCTGCCGGAGGGGGAAGACCCCGACAGCCTGTTGCGTCAGCGCGGCACGGCGGCGATGGCCGCGCTGGTGGAGGGCGCGCGACCGCTGAGCGAAGTCCTGTTCGGATTGCTGAGTGAGGGCACGCGCGATCCCGGCCCGGAGCAGCGCGCGGCCCTGCGCCAGCGTCTGGTGGAGGCCGCGGGCCTGATCCCGGACAAGTCCCTGGCGTCGGAATACCGCTCCACCCTGCTGGACCGTTTTTTCGCCACCTTCCGCCGTCGTCCCGCCATGTCGGGCCGTGGCGGGCGCGGGCAGGGCGCGGCGCCTGCGGCGCGATCGCTGGCGGGGGTGTTGCCGGTGGCGCCGGACCTTGATGCGCAATCGGTGGCGATGGAGCGCATGCGTATCCTGACCGCCATTCTGCTGCGTCATCCCGAGGTGCTGGAGGAGGTGCAGGACGCATATTGTCGCCTGGACATGCCACCTGAACTGTCGGCGTTACGGGCCGTTATGCTCGACATGCTGGCGGATGGGGATGGCAATGCCGATGCGTCCGCGCTGCTGGAGGCGTTGGGTGCGCGCATAGGGGAGGCGAACCTGTCGGACATGCGCGAACGCGTGCTGTCGTCGCACCCCCTGCCATTGTCGGCGCAGGAACGCGATGATCTGATGGTGATGGATATACGGCAGGAGTGGTGGCATTTTTACGCGCTTTTGAATGTGGAGCGTTTCGCCGCCGATATCCGCCTTGATACCGAGCGGATGAGTACAGGCCCGATTGATGAACGACAGTGGGAAAGCCTGCGTGTCCGGCTGCTGACGCTGGAGTCGCTGCGGCGGGGCGGGGATATTCCCGATACGCAATGAAGAGACGGTGTTTTTGCGGAAATCAGGGCGTGCCCCTTGACTTCGGGGGGTGAATCGACCACCTGCACCTGTCGAAAGAACTGTATGCGATATAATGGCCGTATTCCTGTTTTCGCCGTATGCGCGGTGTAACGGGAACAGCGGACGCGACACTGTTCCCCCGATGTGGGGAGCCTTGATGTTTCCGCCCGGGTCGGGCGGGCCACAGATTTGCTGGGTAGGGATTGATCGGGCATGGCGACAAAGACAGCCGCGGGAACGGATGCAGCTTCGGGTGATCAGGACAACGACACCACCTTGCTGGATACGCAGTCCGGAGCCGTCAAAAGGCTGATCGCGCGTGGCAAGGAACGGGGCTATATCACCTTTGACGAACTGAATGCCGTCCTGCCGCAGGACCAGATGTCGTCCGAACAGATCGAGGACGTCATGGCGGCCCTGTCGGAGATGGGCATGCAGGTTGTCGAAAATGAAGACAACGACAGCGAGTCCGATGACGCCGCGGCCGAGCCCGAAGCCAAGAGCGAGGAGCCTGCCGAGGGCGACAGCGAAGAACCGGCCGCAGGCAACGTCGATAGCGAAAACCTTGGCCGGACCGATGACCCGGTGCGCATGTACCTGCGCGAAATGGGGTCGGTCGAACTCCTCTCCCGCGAGGGGGAGATCGCGATCGCCAAGCGGATCGAGGCCGGGCGCGATGAAATGATTGGCGGCCTGTGCGAAAGCCCGCTGACGTTCCGCGCCATCATCTCGTGGCATGAACGGCTCAAGGCCGGGGAAATGCTGCTGCGTGACATCGTTGACCTTGAGGCGATGCAGTCCGGCAATGCCGGTCCCGGCGAGGAAACGGAAGAAGGCGAGGAGCCCGCGTCCGAGGACAGCTTCGACTCCGCGACCGATAACGAGGAGTCCGAGGAAGGCGAGGGCGAAGGCGAGGGGGCAGGCCTGTCGCTTTCCGCGCTGGAAGAGAAGCTCAAGCCCGAGATCCTGGAACAGTTCGAGGAGGTGGAGGCCCTGTATGCCCGCCTGCACGAACTTCAGGCCACGCGCCTTGAAAAGCTGACATCCGGCGGTGAAATCTCTGCCGAGGCGGAGGCCGCGTATGAGCAGTTGCGCTGCGAACTGGTGGGCAAGGTGCAGCAGGTCCATCTGCATAACACCCGCATCGAGGTGCTGGTGGAGCATCTGAAAGCCATCTTCCAGCGCCTTAACGGGCTGGAAGGGCGGATGCTGCGTCTTGCCGAAAGCACCAAGGTCTCGCGCGAGGATTTCTTGCTGAAATATCGCGGGCGCGAACTTGACCCGGGCTGGGTGGATGTCGTCTCGGCCCTGCCGGGCAAGGCGTGGAAGAACTTTGTCGCCAAGCATATGGAAACGGTCATCCGCCTGCGTGGGCAAGTGGCGGAACTGACGCAGGAAACGGGGTTGCCTGTCGGGGAATTCCGACGCGTCTATGCCACCGTGTCGCGGGGCGAGCGTGATTCCGCGCGGGCCAAGAAGGAAATGATCGAGGCGAACCTGCGTCTGGTGATTTCGATTGCCAAGAAATACACCAATCGCGGGTTGCAGTTCCTTGACCTGATCCAGGAAGGCAATATCGGCCTGATGAAGGCGGTGGATAAATTCGAATATCGCCGTGGCTACAAGTTCTCCACCTATGCGACCTGGTGGATCCGTCAGGCGATCACGCGTTCCATCGCCGATCAGGCGCGCACGATCCGTATTCCGGTCCATATGATCGAGACGATCAACAAGCTGGTGCGTACATCGCGCCAGATGCTGCATGAAATCGGGCGCGAGCCTGCACCGGAAGAGCTGGCGGAAAAGCTGGGCATGCCGCTTGAAAAAGTGCGCAAGGTGCTCAAGATCGCCAAGGAGCCCATCTCCCTTGAAACCCCCATCGGGGACGAGGAAGACAGCCACCTTGGTGACTTCATCGAGGATAAGACGGCGGTCATCCCGCTGGATGCGGCGATCCAGACGAACCTGCGTGAAGCGACGACACGGGTGCTGTCCTCCCTGACCCCACGAGAGGAACGTGTCCTGCGCATGCGTTTTGGCATCGGCATGAACACCGACCATACGCTGGAGGAGGTGGGTCAGCAGTTCAATGTGACCCGCGAACGTATCCGCCAGATCGAGGCCAAGGCCCTGCGCAAGCTCAAGCACCCCAGCCGCAGCCGCAAGCTTCGCTCTTTCCTTGACGATAACTGATCGCATCACAGAACGCGACGTGGGGGATGCGATGACGCGGGTGGCGGTGGATGTGACGTTCCTGTGTATGGATCGTCAGCCCCCCGGTCCCGTGCCTGCATTGCCTGATGGTTATGAGATACGGCGGGAGGTTCATCCCGCCGTATCGCTGTACCGCGATCTGTATAACCGCATCGGGCAGGATTACTGCTGGTGGTTGCGGCGTGTGATGGCGGATACCCAGTTGGCGCGGGTACTGGATGACCCGGCGGTGGGTGTCTATATCCTGCGTGAGCATGGGGAGGTTGCCGGGTTCTTCGAACTGGACGGACGGCAATGCCCTGATATCAACCTGGCCTATTTCGGGCTTCTGCCCCAATGGATCGGACGTGGGGTTGGGCTGTCCTTCCTGCATGCGGCCATCCGCACGGCATGGGGACAACGTCCCGCCGCATTGCGGGTCAATACCTGTTCCGCCGACCATCCCCGGGCGCTTCCCAATTATATCCGGGCGGGATTCCGTGTCGTAAGGGTTTTGCGCGAAGTCTGGGACATTCCCGACCATGCCGGGCTGTCTGTGCCCGCAAGCCTGCGGACATAAGGTCGTCTTCGCCTCGCAGGACAGCCCCTGCGGGGATGGGATGAACAGCAGGGGGGCTGGATCAGATGCGCCAGATAACCAGGTGGCATCATACAGGCTGTTGATAAAGCCCGGCCTGCAAGGACATCAGGGAATGCCGCCCCGCCGATTGCCCGAAAGGTGATGTAATCAGGCTTTGGCTCTTGTTTATCAACAGCTTGCTTTCCAAAAACCATCATAGTTAATGTAATTGGAAAATTATTTTCGCATGGCTGTTGTTATGACATGCTGCACGACCAATATCGCCTGAAGAAAAGGGGATATGGTCAGGTGGAATATAATTTTTCCTATTATTCGTTTTGCGGTGTTGATAAGGCAGGTCTGCTGTCGACGCTTGGTATGCGTGATACAGGCAATGTGGATGCCCACGGACAATTTGACTTTACGATGGCGCAACTGCCGGACCAATGGATCGTCTGCCGCTACAACAATCTTGGCAATCCGCCTGCCGTCATGCGTCAGGCCCTGTCGCTTCATGGGATGCTGATCGCATGCGACGTCCACGAAGGCGAGCATGTCAGTCGCGTGGAATGTTACGAGCAGGGCGAACTGAAATGGTCCATCCTCCATGATGGGGAGGCGGGCGACACGCTTGACCTTCAGGTGGCCGGTATCGTGCCTCCTGAATTCACCGCCTTGCGCAAGGCGGCGTTTTCCGCACAGCAGAAGGCTGACCACGATGGGGTGACGGCCCATTACATGTACTGGCTGCCCCTCGACTTCGCCGCCAGCCTGAGCGGCTATCGCTATGATCGGGAAACGTTTCCGTGGGGCACCCCCAGCTTTACCGAGATCGAACCGGTGGTCCCGGCCGCAACCTGACCTTTTGCCAGTAGGGGATCATGCCCGGCCTCAGGCATAGGCTCCGGCCCGGAGGCGGTTATAAAACGCCTCGATCAGCCGTGCCTGATGTTCTGGGTTGAAACGTTGCATGTCCCAGTGTCCTGGCCCCTGCTGTGTATGCATATGGCGCAGGGCCTGCGTCATGGCGGCGACATCGCCGGGTGGGACAAGTGATGGGGAGGAGGGGTCAAGGATATCCAGCACCCCGCCTGCCGCGGTTGCGATGACAGGCAGGTCTGCCGACATCGCCTCCAGCAGGGCAAGCCCGAAAGCTTCGTGCAGGGAGGGCATGACGAAACCGTCGAGCATGTAAAGGTCGGACGGGAAATCGGTGCGGAAGCCGGGGAAGATGACATGCCCGCCCCCCATGGCCTCCAGCCGTGCGCGCTCTGGCCCGTCGCCAAACAGGATCAGACGCGCATCGGGCAGTGCCGCCTGCTGAAACGCGCGAAGCAGGATGTCAAACCCCTTCTTCGGGATCATCCTGCCGCCCGCGCCGATCAGGAACGTTGAGTCCCCTATGCCAAATTGCGCGCGCATGCGCTGGCGCTCCGCCGGGGTCGGGCGGGGGCGTGTATGTGTCCAGTTGCCGATGACGGTCCGCGCGCCGCGGAAACTGGGTGGGATTTCGGCTTCCTGCCATCGTGCGATGCAGATCAGCGCGTCACAGCGGTTATAGGCGCGTTTGCGAAAGCGGCTGTGCAGGGTGGCGACAAGTGGGACACGGCGTGGGCGCGGCAGCAGCCCAAGGCGGAAGGTACTCTTGCCAAGGTGGGTATGCACGACATCGGGCCGAAAACTGCCCAGCGTCTTGAGGTAGGAGACACAATACCCGCCATATCCCGCGCGGATCATGCGCACCGGGGCCGCGATATGGGGGGCGATGTCGCTGCCGGTCAGGGGATCGTCGGTCCGGCGGGCGACATGTATGCAGACATCGTGATGACGGGCCTGCATCGCCGCCAGTTCGGTCACGTAACGTTCGGTGCCAGAGAATTCATGGGTCATTATGCAATGCAGTATTCGCAAGATGACTTCCTTTTGGGGTGGTGGGCTGCACGAAGGATGCGCGGGGCATCATGGCGGGGTATTCTGCATGGATAGTTGAAAACACGAACCTGCAGAGGCGAAGAATTCTCAAAAACTGTTTCAAAGTAGTGCATACGCACGCGCGGCATTTGCGGTGTCGTTGCGGGAATATCGGGGGAACCGCGCTTTTTTCCTTGTCTGTGGGTGATGATCGTGCTTCAAGGCGCACCTTCCCTGCCGGGTGCGTGGCATCGTCCCCGGCTATACCCGCGTCATGCGTCAGCATGATGGCGTGACGGACCGTGTCCGTTGCGAAAGGGGTTGAACAGATCCGAAGGGAGTTCCCATGCCATTGTATGAAACCGTGCTGATTGCACGTAATGACGTGTCGCAGCAGCAGGTCGAAACCATCGCCGATGGTATCGCAACCGTGCTGGAAGCTGAATCCGGTTCGATCAAGAAGCGTGAATACTGGGGCCTGCGTACCCTGGCATACCGCATCAAGAAGAACCGCAAGGGGCACTACATGCTCCTCGGCCTCGATGCGACGCCTGCCGCCATCAAGGAAATCGAGCGTCAGCTCAGCCTGAACGAAGACGTCCTGCGCGTGCTGATGCTGCGTGTTGACGAAATTGACGAGGCCCCGTCCGTGATCCTGTCGCGTAAGGGTGACGAGCGTGAGCGCGGGTTCCGTGGTCCGAAGCCTGCCGGTCGTTTCGAAAGCGGTCGCGGTGGTAACGGTGCCCCCCGCCGCAGCTATGACGATCGCGAAGAGTTCCGCGCACGCAACGAGCGTGAAGAACAGCAGCGCAACAATGCCGGCGTCCCCGCCAGCAGCGAAGCGGAGTAAGAGCTGATGTCCGATACAACCGAGATCAATCCCGCCGCCCGTCGCGTGGCCGTGGGTGCGCGTCGTCCGTTTTACCGTCGTCGCAAGTCCTGCCCGTTCTCCGGCCCCAACGCGCCGCAGATCGATTACAAGGACGTGCGCCTGCTGAGCCGCTTCCTGTCCGAGCGTGGCAAGATCGTCCCCAGCCGCATCACGGCAGTGTCCGCCAAGAAGCAGCGTGAGCTGGCCCAGGCCATCAAGCGCGCCCGTTTCCTGGCCCTGCTGCCCTATATCGTAAGCTGAGGGAGGCAGAACCATGTCCGCAGTAGAACTCATCCTGCTCCAGCGCGTCGAAAAGCTGGGCCAGATGGGCGAGATCGTCACGGTGAAGCCGGGTTATGCCCGTAACTTCCTCCTGCCGCAGGGCAAGGCGATCCGCGCCAACGCACATAACCGCGAGCGTTTCGAGCGTGAGCGCGTGCAGCTTGAGGCGCAGAACCTCAAGCGTCGTGAGGAGGCCGAGCGCCTGTCCGAGCGTATGCACGGCCTGTCCGTCATCCTGATCCGTCAGGCAGGCGACAGCGGAAGCCTGTATGGCTCCGTCACCACCCGTGACATCGCCGAAGCGACGACGAAGGCTGGCCTGACGATTTCGCGCTCGCAGGTTATCCTGCCGGAGCCGATCAAGCAGCTTGGTGTGTATGAAGTCCGCGTCGCCCTGCATCCCGAAGTGTCGATGCAGGTCAGCGTGAACGTTGCCCGTTCGGAAGAAGAAGCCGAACGTCAGGCACGTGGTGAGGACATCGGCGCCGAACGCGATGATGATGCCTCCGGCTTTGTCGAGGAAGCGGTCGAAGCCGAAACCGCCCCCGAAGAAGCCGTTGCAGCCGCGACGGAAGAACATCCCGCCGCCTGATCTGGCGCGCAGGCCGGTCCATCCTTGTGATGGACCGGATGTTCAGAGGCATGAAGGCCCGGTGGGAATGTCCCACCGGGCCTTCTGTCTTTTCTGGGACTTCTCAGGGGTCTTGGCCTGCCGCCCAAGGATGCCAAAGGGCATGCATTACCCTTTGGAAAACATGGTGTCGGGCTTTTTCCGGAAGCGTCCATCATTCAAATTTTTTGGTGAGGATTTGTTTAAAACTTCGAAAAGTCAGCCTCGATAACATACTGAAATCATAAAGGTTTTTGGTGAAGCTTTTTCCAAAAAGCTTCGAAAGACGCTGCCTTTTTGAAAAAAGGCAGCACCCAAAAACTTTTCTTATTTTGCATCAACGGCTTATTTTTAAACAGTCTCTGAAAAGAGAGCGTCTCAAAATTTCATTTCTTACCGGCGATCTGTCAGGAGGCCGGGGACAGGCGCTCCAGATGGGCATGGGCCAGCCGGTCGAAGTCGGCAATGTCCAGCGTTTCCGCACGCCGGTTGCCTGCAATGCCCGCAGCCTCCAGCAAGGCTTCTCCCCCGATACCCCGCAGCGCGCCACGCAGCATCTTGCGCCGTTGCCCAAAGGCTGCGGCCGTGACCTGTTCCATGGCGCGGAACAGCGCGGGCGCGGGCTGTTTGGTATGCGGGATCAGGTTCACCACGGCGGACTGCACCTTGGGCGGTGGGGAAAATGCCCCTGGCGGAATGGTCATGACAATGCCACACCGTGCAACCCATTGTGACAGCACCGCCAGCCGCCCGTAATGATCGGAATCCGGGGGGGCACAGATACGCTCTGCCACCTCAAGCTGGAACATCAGCGTCAGGCGTGCCCATTCCGTCGCCTGCCGCAGCCAGCCAACCAGCAACGGTGTGCCAACGTTATAGGGCAGGTTGGCCACGATCTGGCGTGGGGCAGGGCACAGGGTGGCAAGGTCGCGGCGCATGGCGTCGTCTTCCACCACATGCAGGCGACCCGGATGTGATGCCGCCAGTTCGTTCATGATGATGATGGCGCGGGCATCGACCTCGACCACGCTCACACTCGTGGCGGGTGTATCAAGCAGCGCGCGCGTCAGGCCACCGGGACCCGGCCCGACCTCCACCACGTTCACATCATCCAGCCTGCCTGCCATGCTGGCGATGCGTGCGGTAATGCCGGGGTCCAGCAGGAAGTGCTGCCCCAACGACTTGCGTGCATCCAGACCGTGGCGTGCGATGACGTCGCGCAGGCTTTCATGCGGGGTGGACAGGCCGGAAACGGAAGATGGCATTGCGACGGCGATCAGGATTTGGACCGCATGTCGATGACCGCGCGACGATGCAGGTCACGGTCAAGCTGCCGGGAGGTCTGTTCCACACGTTCATTGAGCAACTGGTCGGCAATCTCGCTTGGTGTCTGCAGGGCGACGTTACGCTCCTCACGCTTGCAGACCATGATCAGCGCGATCCCGTCCATCGACACCAGCGGATGGCTTGCCTGTCCGGGTTGCAGATGCTCCAGCACTTCGCGCATCTGCGGGTTCAGGCGATCCACACGCAGTTCACCGGGGTCGGTCGGGTGTTTTTCACCGAATTTCTTGTTAAGGGTTTCCATCTCGTCACAGGATTTGACCTTCCCGGCAAGGTCACTGGCCTGCTGCAGGGTCTGCTTCTGCTGGTCGCTCGGGTCCTGCGGATTAAGTGGCTGGTCGAAAGGCAGGAACGCCTGATGGATGTTCAGGATGGTCGCCATTTCATGACCGACCGTACGGCGGTTGTTGACGGTCGCGATCACGTATCCACCGGCGACGCGGATGGGGTTGGAAATCGCGCCATCGGGCATCTTGCGCGCGACTTCCACCACTTCTGGGTCAAGGCTGTCTTCTTGCGTCCAGCCCAGAAGGCCACCTTCAAGGGCGCTCTGGCTTTGTGAAAACTGGGCGGCCACGATCGGGAACGGCGCGCCTTCACGCAGTTCCTGAATGATGGTTTCGGTGAATTTCAGTTCGGTTTCGGGATGATGGGGGTCTTCGACCGGGACGAAGATCTCGCTGATCATGTATTGCGGCTTGCCGTCCTCGCGCTTCAGCGCGTCGGTGCGCTGCTGGATTTCGGTCGCGGTGATGCGGCCGCGTGATCCCGTTTCCATGCGCAGTACCTGCGACCATCCCACCTGCACGCGGATCTGGTCTATCAGGGTCGTCAGCGAAATGCTGTCCTGTGCAAGGCGGTTGCGCAGGGAGTTTTCGGGCATGCCGTTACGCTGCTCGATCCCGGAAATGGCGGCGGCAATCTGGGCCACGGGCACATTGATGTGTCGTTCCAGCATCGCCTCCATGCGCAGGCGTTCGTCAATCAGCTGACGCACGATCTGCGGGCGCAGGCGGACCATGACGTCCTTGCTGACATCAAGTCCCGATGACAGCGCGAACAGTCGCCCGCGTGTATCCACGTCGCGTTTCGTCAGGACCGAACCGTTGACGATGGCAACGATCGAATCCTCGGTCTGTGGTCCTGTATCCGCCGCCTCGGCCGTGGCCTTGTGGCGGGCCGCATGGGCATGGTCGCTGGCGGTGGCGGCCATCGCCGCCGACATCAGGCCCGCACCGGCAAGGCGTGCAAGCCTGCGTGCCTGCCGGGCCGGACGACGGGAAGGAGCACTGCCGGGGGTGGCGGAAAACCAACGCATTCAGATCAATCTTTCACGCATCATCAGCCATTCATGCCAAACGAACCGATGGTCTTGAACGTCAGGGAGAACATTACGGTCGAATTGCTCTGCTGACCACCAATTGTGGTGTATTGCTTGAGGTACATCACATCAATGCCGAAACAGTCATTCTGGTATCCCGCATCGCCACCGACGGACACGCTCTGCTGGCGTGCCAGGCTGCGGCGGATATACCCCGCAAGGTGCCAGTTGTCCCACGTTGTCGAAGCACCGAATGTCAGCTCGCTTATCGGCTTATAGTAGATCGACGGCGGCGTCGAGGTATAGGGATTATTTGCGTAATAATAATAAGGCGTCACCGGTTCATAGATATAGCCGCCATTAACGCGGAAATACTTGAACCCCGCACTTCCCAGCGCATCGGCGAAATCGACCCGGCCGGCATAGGGGTCAAGGCGCATTTTCCCATCAAAGTCAAAGAAGTGGTTGGGGACGACGCGTGCGCCCATCACCACATCGGACAGGTGATGGCTCAACCCGGAATAGGGGATGCGGTCATGTTCGACATGCTCCTGGAAGCTTTCACCCACCAGCACGTCAACCTGGTGGCCATCCCATGTCCAGTTCGAATGCAGCCCGACATTGGCGCGCAGCCCGCCATCCAGCCGGTCCGTCCCGGCATAACGGTTCAGCGCAAACAGCGTCTGGTCGGTGAATTCATAGGACAGGCTGTCTTCGTTGGGGATGAAGCGCGAGGAACTGTTGCCCGTGTTGGGGGCGGCAATGATCTGCGCAATCGGTTCAAGGATCTGCGACCCGCGGCCACGGTTGAAGCTGCGCAGGAAGGGCCAGTTGAGTTTCAGCGCCACGGTGGGCAGGACCTGGCCTGCGACCTGGCTGCGGGTGGTCTTGGCGTAATTTGGCTGCTCGTTAAGCTGTGTCGCGCGGTGGATGGCCGATTCGACATGCAGTGTCAGGTCCCATATCTGCCCCAGTGAATTGCGGAACGGCCTGTCCCAGTTCAGCGTAAGCTGCCCGCGCTGGTCCGATGTCCCGTTTTCACGATAGACATAGAAATCGGTCGTATCGAGGCTGAACCGCCCGCCAAGCGCATCGGGCTGCCCGAAATAGCTGTAGGTATAGCGCGGCAGCACCCATGGCAGGTCATGGTTGTGGATGATGCCCTGATTCAGGCCCTGATAGGCCTGCGCGTCGATGCGTGAATATGACCCCGTACCGAACCCTTCGAGATAGATGTTCGAATTCAGCGTGTCCTGCCCGTATCCCGACACGCGGTAGTCACGCATGTAGTTGGCGGAGCTTGCGACATTGATATGCGCGCCAAGGCGCCATGTCTTGTTGAGGGAGAACCGGCCGGAGCCAAAGAAATACCCCTGGACGCCGTGGTTGTCCTTACTGTCAACCTCATTGCCGAAAGTATTGATATAATTGATGTCATGATGGGTATCGTACGCGATGCCCGCACGCAGGTTCATGCTGCCGAAATTGAATCGGTGGCGATATTGCGCGCTGAGCTGCGGTCCCGTCCGGGTGGAGAACAGCCCTTCGGCCACGAGGTCGGATTGCCCGTCAATCACCCAGTAATACGGGATGGTCACATACGTGCCAAGATAACGGTTATGCGGCGTGAAACCCGGGGTGAGGAAGCCGCTCTGGCGTCGCACGGACGGGTCGGTCATGGAAAAGGCAGGCAGGTAGAAGATCGGCACGCCAAAGAAATCGACGAAGGCGTCGCGGAATTCAATGCGCTTGTGCTGCAGGTCGTGCGATGCGTCATAGGCGCGGATCTGCCAGAAGGGCGCGCGTTCGGGGTGGCGGTCGCAGATCTCGCACGCGGTATAGACAACGCGTGTCAGGTCATTGACCTTGCCCCCCGTGCGGCGCACGCCATTCGCCGCCATGCGGGCGTTGTCGTCCATCTGCGCGTACATCTTGCTCATGATGCCGTCGCGCATGCCGTTGCTCAGCTCGGCATAGCTGGTGAACATCACCGTGCCGTCTGGTTCGACAAGGGCGACATTGCCCGAGGCGGAGGCCACGCCGGTATTGCGGTCGTACACCACCTTGTCCGCGCGCATGACCTGGTCATTCTGCCAGATCTGGACGTTTCCGCTCCAGATCGCGAGGCCGTTCTTGCTGTCATAGGCAACATGGTCGGCCTGGAATGTCACGGGGTCGCCGGTGGAGACGGTGCTTGACGATGCGGCGCCGTGTGGCTTTGCGGGGGCGGGGTTCGCCGCGTCAGGCTGTGATGCCGCCGCCTGTGAATGGACATGCCGCCCCCGCATGGATGCGGCCCCCTTGGACACCGTGGTCTGCACGGCGCGCGACGCATCGGGCGTCGTGTCCGGCGCACTGTCCGCACATGCCGGCCCGATCCCGCCGAGCAGCATGCCCCCCAGGACCATGCCCCCCAATATCGTTGCCGAGAGCAACGACATGCGCGATGGCCGTCGTGGCGTGGCAGGGCGCATGCGCGCGGTATCGCGGTGGCGCGGGGGAGGGGCAGGACGGACCATTAACCGTCCTCTAGATGAAGAAGCAGAGAAACTGCAAGACAAAGCCCGGCCCCGGTGGGGGCCCACGCCGCAAGCACCGGGGGCAGGGCACCGGATTCCCCGAACTGTGCGGCGATCTTGGAAATGGCAAACAGCGCGAAACCCGCCCCCACGCCCAGGCTGATCATCCGCACCACGCCGCCACGCCGGGCCGGACGCATGGAAAATCCTGCCGCCACCAGCGCCATTGTCCCGCACAGTACCGGCAGCGTCAGCAGGCTCTGGAAACGCAGGCGATGGCGGATGGAGGAAAAGCCCGAACGGTTAAGCAGCTTGATGAATCCCGGCAGCGCCCAGACCGACAACGTATTTGGCGACGCCAGGCTGTCCTGCACCCCCGCAAGCGTCAGGTCCGCGCGCAGGGTCATATGTCCCATGTCCACCGGGTTTTCATCAGGATGCAGCAGCCGCGCACCTTCGAGCACCCAGCGGCCGTTACCGAGATAGCCATGCCCCGCCTCGATCCGCGCCAGCATGTGGTCCTGTCCGTCAAGGCGGAAGATGCTGATGCCGGAAATGCGCATCACATTATCCCGCAGCCTGACGCGGCGGGCATGGATGATGGCGACACCATGATCCACCAGCCCACTGTCGGACTGGCGCATCCACAGGGCGCCCCCGCTCATGTTGATGGTCTTGACCGTGCTTTCACGCAGGTACTGCTGGTCCAGTATTTCCGCGCGGCGGTACATGGCGGAAGACAGGGGGCTGATGACCGTGGTGGACAGCGCCCCGATCAGCAGCGCGCAGCCGACCGGGCCGGCAAGGAACTGCCACGCGGAAATGCCCGCCGCGCGCGCCACCACCAGTTCGGATGACCGCGCCAGCCGCCAGAAACAGATGATCCCGCCCAGCAACACGCCAAAGGGCAGGATTTCCAGCATGGCGAAGGGGATGTGCAGGACCGCGATCTCGCTGACAAGGGAGGCGGGCACGTTGGGCCTGCTGGAGACGCGGCGCAGAAGGTCGATGAAATCGAACAGCGTAATCAGTCCCGTCAGGAACGCGATTACCGCCAGCACGGCATAGGTGAACTGGCGCGCGATATACAGCGAAAGGGTCAGGGCGAAGGTCATCGCGGCGGGATCGTCCCTGTATCGGCGCGGCGGATGCGGAATTCAGGCCAGAACAGCATGGCCATGCACACCATCCCCGGCAGGACGGCGGATACCCACATCAATGGCATAAGCGCCAGGTTACGGCTGGCGAGGTTCTGCACCAGCAGCGTCAGCGCCTGCACCGCCACCACCGCAAGGGTTGCGGCCACGGGGCGCACGATATTGCCATGGCGCGAAAACCCGCCGCCCAGCGCGCTGAGCAGGCCAATCATGGCAAAGGAGAATGCACATAATGGCGAGGTCAGGCGGCGCCATGCCTCGATGATCATCTTTTTTTCATCGCGCGGCGAAAACTGCCGCAGGTTGGGATGCAGCAATGCCGTGATTGGCAGTTCGTTTGCATCGGGCTGCCGGGTCTGGGTGCCGTGTGGTGCCGACAGGTCGATGGTGTTACGCTCGAAACTCAGCATGTTCAGTCGCCCCGTCTTGCGGTCGATTTCCTGGCGCGAGCCATTGAACAGGACGACGCGGGGCTGGTCATTGGTGATGACGAAGCTGCCTTCCTCCGCCAGGATGGTGGCCTGGGCATCGGGCTGGCGGTCATCTTCCACCATGATGCCATGCAGCATCCCGCTGGGATCGCGTGCGCGGATATAGACGGTCATATTATCCGAAACCTGCGTGAACACCCCATCCTGTATCAGGAAGGCCGCCATCTTGTTGCGGATCTGGTATTCATACTGGCGAAAGCCATGGTACGCCGTCGGCACCACCCACAGATTGAGCGCATAACAGGCCAGCACAGACACCAGCGCGCATAACAGCGCCGGGCGCGCCATCATGAACGGTGACAGCCCCGCCGCCTGCATCACCGTCAGTTCCCGGTCCGATCCCAGCCGTTGATAGATGAACTGCACCACCACAAAGGTCGTGATCGGCAGGATGACCGCGACGAAAGACGGGATCAGCAGGCTTGTCAACTGCACGAACACCCGCAGCGACAGCCCCCGCCCGACCACCAGCGACACAAAATGCAACGACTGCGTCAACCAGATGAGCAGGGCAAGCGCCCCGGTCGTCGCGACAAGCGCCAGCAGCAGTTGCCGCAGGACATAGCGGTCCAGAATCGACAGGCGCGTGGAGAAGCATCGGGGGACGGGGCGGGCGACAGGCATGCTCCTGTCTAACCCTCATCGCGTTGCATAAAAAGATATGTTACCGCCCGGTCCTGAAACAGTCTGTATCCATCGGGCATCGCGCGGGGTCATCGCGGTGCGGCGGGGGGGAAGATTTTGCCGGGATTCATCAGGCCGTGCGGGTCCAGCGCCTCCTTGATGCGGCGCATGGTCGCCAGTTCCGCGCCACCACGCCATTCCGCCATCATATAGGGCTTGAGCTGTCCCACGCCATGTTCGGCGGAAAACGACCCGTCAAGGTCGCGCACGATGTCGGCCACTGCGTCCATGATGTCATGGCTGCGCGCCAGAAAGGCATCGGCGGGCATGTCCACGGGCTGCACCACGTTGAAATGGATGTTGCCATCGCCCAGATGGCCGAACGGGGCAGGACGGATACCAGGGATCAGGTCCATGCACGCCTGTGTCGCGCGCGCGATCAGTTCGGGCACGCGCGCCACGGGCACGGACACGTCGTTCTTGACGCTGGCGCCTGCGCGTTTCTGCGCCTCGGCATGTTCTTCGCGCAGTTTCCATAGGTTGGCGCGCTGTGTCTCGCTCTCGGCCATGACGGCGTCGGTCACGATGCCCTTTTCCATCGCATCCGCCAGCACGCCTTCCATGAACGCACGCAGGTCCGTGCCGGGACGCGGGGTGGCAAGTTCGACAAGGACATAGGCCGGCGCGGGCTGTTCCAACGGCAGGCTGGCGCCCGCGATCAGTTCGTTCACCAGCGCCATGCCCGTGCCCGACATATATTCGAACGCCTGGATCAGCGCGGGGTCGAGCGCGCGGAACGCACTGAACAGCGCAAGCGCACCCTGTGCGTCCTCCACCGCGCACAGGGCGACCTCCACCTCCTTTGGCGCGGGCTGGAGCTGGATGATCGCGCGTGTGATGAAGCCGAGCGTCCCTTCGGAGCCGACGAAAAGCTGTCGCAGGGCGTATCCCGTATTATCCTTGCGCAGGCGGCGCAGGCCGTGGAACACCTCCCCATCGGGCAGGACCGCCTCCAGCCCCAGCAGCAGTTCGCGCGCATTGCCATAACGCACGGTATTGTTGCCGCCTGCATTCGTCGCAAGGATGCCGCCCATCTGCGCCGATCCTTCGGACGAGATCGACAGCGGCAGCATCATCCCCGCCTCCCGCGCGGCGTCCTGCGCGACCTTCAGGGGGACGCCTGCCTCGACCTCCATGGTCATTTCATGGGGGTCGATGCCACGGATGCGGTTCATGCGCGACATGCAGATGACGATTTCACGCCCGCTGTCATCGGGGGTCGCGCCACCGACCATGCTGGTATTGCCGCCCTGTGGCACCATCGGCACGCCGTGCGCTGCACACAGGCGCACCACCGCAGACAGTTCATGCGTATCCGCCGGGCGCAGCACCGCGCACGCGCGACCATGATACAGGTTGCGCCAGTCGGTGCAGAACGGGTCCATGTCGCGTGCCGCCGTCAGCACCCCCGTCGGCCCCAGAATCCGGCCAAGCTCTTCCAGCAGTCGCGCGGGGTCCGTGGGGGGGGGGGATACGGCGGTCATGATGGCAGGCCTCCTGAAAGCTGGTGCTGTTGGCTCAATGGCTGTGCGGTGGGGTGGGGCGCGCCCCCGTGCCGCGATGGGGTGGTATAGGGCGCGGCGATGTAAGGGGCGCTGGCCTGCGCGGGGGAGCTGTCAAGTGCGTGGAACAGTTCCGTCATCGCGATCCCCGCCAGTGTCCCGATCGTCAGCGCCAGCATCAGGGTGGTGCGTCGCGGCGTGGCGCGTGTGTTCGTCGTGGCAAGGCGGGCCTGTATCTGTGCCAGCGTGGTCTGTGTTTCCGCGCGGGCCTGCTGCGTCAGGAGCAGTTCGCTGCGCAATTTCTCGTTCAGCTTGCGTGCGTTGCGCAGTTCGTCGTCCAGCGTGCGGATGCTGTCGGCCATTTCGGAAATACGGGCGTGTGAATCCTGGATTTCGCGCGCCGCCGCGGCACTTGTCCGACCGCTACGCGCGGCGCGTGGCTTGGCCGCCGGGCGGGGGGGGGGATTGGGGGCGATGGCCGCAAACAGGTTCTTCAGCGCACCGCCGGTCATCTGGTTCTTGCGCGCCCGTGTACGTATGGCCGCCAGCGCGTTTTCGGACTGGCCCGGATTGTCCTCCAGCACCAGTGCCAGAATATCCGACAGGATCTTCAGTTCCTTGGGGTCTAGGCTATCGCTCATGTCAGGTGTCGCCAGGGTCGGGTCATGCGGAACAACAACGGGTTATCGTGGGCGTGGGCAGGCGGCACGGGACAGGCGGTCGCCAATGGCGGCGCCAAGGCCATGCGTTGGCACAGGCTGGACCGCGATTGCGCGCAACCCGCGCCTGCGTCCTTCCATATCAAGAAACCGCAGCCCGGCGAAGAGGCGGGCTGCCGCTTCCTCCAGCTTTTCGCCCTGACTCAGGTTCCATGTCAGCGGACTGCCGGGCAATTCCGCGCCAAATGCCAGCAGGGCTTCGTCCGGGGCGACGGTCTGTGCATCAAGGCGGACCGGCAGTGTGGGGGCGTAATGTGACGACAGCCGCCCCGGCGCGACAGGGCGGGCATCGCTGGTGTCATGGGGTGTGGTGATGTCGGGACACACCTCACGCAGGGCCTCGATCGTGATGCCGCCAGGACGCAGCAGGACCGGATGCGCGCCCGTCAGGTCCACGATCGTGCTTTCGACCCCCACGGCACATGGCCCGGAATCGAGTATGGCGTCGATCTTCCCCTCCAGCCCGTCAAGGACATGTTCCGCGCGCGACGGGCTGACGCCGCCTGACGGGTTGGCCGACGGGGCCGCGACCGGCACCCCCGCCGCCGCAAGCAGCGCGCGCGCCGTATCGCTGTCGGGCACCCTGACCGCGACAGAGGGCAGGCCCGCCCCGGCAAGGTCGCTGATGGCGCACCCGGCCGCGCGGGGCAGCACCATCGTCAGCGGCCCCGGCCAGAAGCGGTGCGCAAGCCGGTGCGCCCGCCCGTCGGCCATGGCATGGACAAAGGCAGCCGCGGCATCAGGGAAATGACTGATGAGCGGATTGAACGTTGGGCGTTCCTTGGCGGCAAAGATACGCGCAACCGCCACCGCATTGGTGGCGTCGGCCCCAAGGCCATAGACCGTTTCCGTCCCGAACGCGACCAGCCCGCCCGTGCGCAGGATGTCTGCCGCGCGTGTAATGCCCGCCCTGTCCGCCACCAGCCGCTGTGTCATTGCGCGCCGCGACAGATGAAGGGCGGGTTGCGCCACCGTGCCTTGCCATAGGCAAGCGGCGTGCCGTCGAATTCCGTGATGCTGCCGCCTGCGGCCTCCAGCACGGCCTGCGGGGCGGCGGTATCCCATTCCATCGTCGGGCCGAGGCGGGGATAAAGGTCGGCACTCCCTTCGGCCACGCGGATGAACTTTGCCGCCGACCCGATGTTGCGGATGCTGGCCACGGGCTGTTGCGCCAGCAATGCCTTCAGGCGCGGATCATCGGCGTAATGACGCGAGGCAAGGACGTCGAGCCCCGCCACAGGCGGTGTGCGGGTATGGATCGCATGCTGCCCGTTTGCGTCGCGTCGCCATGCGCCATGGCCGACCCGCCCGGCATAGACCTGATGATATGCCGGCAGTGCCACAGCACCCAGCACCGCCCGGTGATCGCGCACCAGCCCGATATTGACGGTAAAATCCTCCCGCCCTGCCGCGAACTCCCGTGTCCCATCCAGCGGGTCCACAAGCCAGTAGGTCCGGTCGGTTTCCACCTTGATCCCCGCCGCGGCCTCTTCCTCGGCAATGACGGGGATGGATGGGGCGGCGGCGCGCAATCCCGCGAGGATATGCGCCTCCGCCGCGTGGTCGGCCTCGGTCACGGGGGAGTCATCGGTCTTGGTGTGCGTCACAAACCCGCGTGCGCGGATATCACGGATAAGGGCTGCCGCCTCCGTCGCAAGGCGGACCGCAAGATCGAGCAGGGCCTGGTCGTCGGGGGCGTGCAAGGATGGTATGTTCATGCTGATGGCATTAGCTTACTCATGCCGCGCCGTCATGCGTTTATGCGATGCGATATGTAATCACCCGCCCCGGCGGGGCATGTCCGCCATGCGCGCCATGGTGACGCGGGGGTGGTGCTTTTCCCGACGTATCAGGGGCCTGCGCGCACCCCGCGCGTGATTTCATGTCACGCGTTTCCTTGTTTTCTCAAGCGGAGCGACTGCTTCATGCTCGATACCGGTTTTTCTGATTCCCGCCTCCCGCACGAGGGCGTGCTGGCGATTCTGGCGCCTTCGGACGGTGCGCCTTCCGCGCTGTATACACAGGTGGATGCGGCCACGGGCGGTGCGCTGTCGCGCGCGGCCAGAGCTGCGGATTTTTCCTTTGCGGCCAAGGCGTCGTGCGTCGTCCTTGCCCCCGGTGCGGGGCTGGAACGTGTTGTGCTTGTCGGCCTTGGCCCGCGTGAGGGAATTGACGCGCGCGTGGCGGAACAGGCGGGCGGAAGCGTCGTCTCCGCGCTGGGCAAGGTGACGGCGCGTGCCGCGGTCGTGCTTGACACCCTGCCGGGCGACCTTGCCGCGCATGTCGCGCTTGGGGCTGTGCTTGGGGCCTACCGCTTTGATTCCTATCGCACCATCTGGCGCGAGGGCGAGGCATGGAAGCTGGAGGGGCTGGAGTTCCTCAGCATCGACGCCCCTGGCGCCACGGCGGCATGGGCGGGGCTGTCGGCGGTTGCACGTGGCGTGCTGCTGTGTCGTGATCTGGTCAATGAACCGGCGAACATGCTGCGTCCCGACACGTTCGAGGCCCGTATCACGAAGCTGCGTGACCTTGGGGTGGAGGTCGAGGTGCTTGACCGCGAGGCCATGCACGCACTGGGCTTTGGCGCGCTGCTTGGCGTCGGGCAGGGCAGTTCCGTGCCGCCACGCACCGTCATCATGCGCTGGAATGGCGGGACGGAAGGCGAGGCCCCGGTGGCGTTCATCGGCAAGGGCGTTACCTTCGATTCGGGTGGGATTTCCATCAAGCCCGCCGCCGGCATGGAGGAAATGAAGACCGACATGGGTGGGGCTGCCGCCGTGGTTGGCACGATTGCGGCACTGGCCGGGCGCAAGGCGCGCGTCAATGCCGTGGGTGTCGTGGGGCTGGTGGAAAACATGCTGTCGGGCGATGCGCAGCGGCCGGGCGACGTGGTGCGCACCGCATCGGGCCAGACGATCGAGGTACTCAATACCGATGCCGAAGGCCGTCTGGTACTGGCCGATGTGCTGTGGTATGCGCAGGACCGTTTCAAGCCGCGCTTCATGGTTGATCTTGCCACCCTGACGGGGGCGATCGTCGTCAGCCTTGGTACCGAACGCGCGGGCCTGTTCTCCAACGACGATGCGCTGGCGCAGCAGTTGGCCACGACCGGCGAAGGCGTGGGCGATAGGTTGTGGCGCATGCCGATGTGCGCGTCCTATCTTGAACTGCTGCGTTCGGACATCGCGGATCTCAAGAACATCGGCGGTCGTGCCGGTGGGTCGATCACGGCGGCGAAATTCCTTGAATGTTTCGTCAACAAGGTGCCATGGGCACATCTGGACATCGCGGGCACCGCGTTCGCAAACAAGGCATCGGCCTGCGTGCCCAAGGGGGCGACGGGCTTTGGCGTACGGCTGCTTGATGCGCTTGTGCGCGAACATTACGAAGGCTGAATGGCTGTTTGCACAGACGGGACCGGTAACATGCTGGGATCATAAAATTTTTCATGAAGGGTGTTGAACAGTCTTCGGGTGGCGTTGCCTTTGCCATGTCTTGAAGGATAAGGCAGCGTCACCAAATTTTGTGATTTTTATCAATCGTCTGTGTTTAAAAATGATGGGGGGAGGGATCGCTCCTCCCCCTCGATGCTTACCGACGTAACAGGGGGCCACCTGCGGGGGCGTGTTTCACAACGCCCGCAAGGCCCCGAAAGTTTGCAAAGCCTGGACATCCCGGGACGAAATGTTGCCCCGGCTTGAACAGGGCGACGTCCCGCGCGTATCACCGGCATGGTAACAGACAGCCCTTGGGGCATGGCTGCTACCCGTTATGGGCAGGATTGCGGAAGGAACTTCATGGCGGAGGTCGGTTTTTATCACCTGACGCGTTCCACGCTGGAGCAGGCGCTGCCTGCCCTGCTCGGGCGGACGCTGGATGCCGGTCGCCGCGCGGTCGTGCGTTGTGGTGATGATGCGCGGGTCAAATGGCTTGATGACGCCCTGTGGCGTGCCACCGACCCGTTATGGCTGCCGCATGGCACCCGTGCGCTGGGACATGAAAGCTGGCAGCCAATCTGGCTGACGGCGGGGGAGGACGTGCCCAATGGCGCGACCTTCGCATTCCTGATTGATGGTGTGTCCTGCACGCAGCCGGGTCTTTTTGAACGGGTGTTCGACCTGTTCGACGGCCATGATGAAAATGCCATTGCGGCGGCGCGGCAGCGGTGGAAGGTCTGCCGGGAGGCAGGGCATACCCTGACATACTGGCAACAGCAGGCAAAGGGATGGACGCGTCGGTAAACCGGTGTCGGGTCGGGGTGGTTCCCCCCGCGGGGCCATGACGGTCATGGCCCGCAGGCGGCACAGGGCATATCACGGGCAATGAATGAAAGGCCGCGCAGCATGAAGAACGTTACATTCCCCAATGGCATGACTGTCCCCGCGCTGGGTATGGGGACATGGAACCTTGGGGATGACAACGCGCGTCGCGATGCGGAAATACGCAGTATCCGCATGGGGCTTGATGGTGGCCTGCGGGTTGTTGACACGGCGGAGATGTATGGTTCCGGCCGGTCCGAACGCCTTGTGGGTGCGGCGATCGCCGGGCGGCGCGATGATGTATACCTTGTTGACAAGGTTCTTCCCTCCAACGCCTCACGCGCGGGGGTGCGCAAGGCGTGTGCGGCCTCGCTGAAGCTGCTGGGCACGGATCATCTGGATCTCTACCTCCTGCACTGGCGGGGGTCGATCCCGCTGGAGGAAACGGTGGCGGGGTTTGAGGATCTGAAGCGTGCTGGGATGATCCGGGCATGGGGCGTGTCCAATTTCGATGTCGATGACATGCGTGAACTTGCCCGCATCCACACACCTGACCCGTGCTGCGCCAATCAGGTGCTCTACAGCCTTGATTACCGTGGGGTGGAATATGACCTGCTGGGCGATGACCGGGCGGCGGGGATCGTGACGATGGCCTATTCCCCGCTGGGACAGGGGGGCGAACTGCTGGATGCGGCGGTATTGCGTCGGGTGGCGGCACGGCATGAAACCTCGCTTGGCCCGGCGACGCCTGCGCAGGTCGCACTTGCATGGGTGCTGCGCCAGCCCGGCGTGCTGGCGATTCCAAAGGCGGGGTCGCCCGTCCATCAGCGTGAAAACATGGCGGCGGTCGAACTGGAGTTGACGAAAGCCGATCTGGCGGAGATTGATGGTGCAATCCCGCCGCCGCGTCGCAAGGAATCCCTTGCCATGATCTGACCGCGCGACCATGCCCGTCGTGGTGGGGACGCCATAATGACCATGCCGGGCAGGAGCAGGCCGGATTATCACTCTCATCCTCCTTGTCGTTCTTGGCATGATGCTTGCCTGCGGGCTGGTATCGCGGGCATGGGCCATGACGCGTCCTGCCTGCGTGCCGGTGTTGCGTGCGGGGTGGGGCATCGTGATGGTGGCGACGCTGGTGGCCCTGCTGCCCCTGCTGCCCGGACCGCTGGCGCGTATCGCGACGGGGGGCGGTGCATCGCGTCTGGTCATGCTGTTCCATCCCGATCCGCTGGCGCTTTCGGCGTTGTTGCTGGTGGCGCTTGTGGGCCTGTATTCAGGGCTGGCGGGGGCGTTGGCATGTAGTGCCGCCGCATTTGCCGTGGCGGGCGGCCCGGTCGTGTCGGCAATGGCCGGGGCATGCGTCATTGTCGCATTGCGCGACGGGGCCGCGCGGCGTGGGCGGGGAACAGGCGGTGTACTGGGTATGGCGTTGCTGTCGATGCTGCTGTCCACCGGTGGCGGCATCGCTCCTGCCATCCCCCCTGGCATTGATCCTATCGCATTTGCAACGGCAGGGCAGGCGGGACTGTCGCGCGGGCTTGTGCTGCCGGTTGCGGTGCTGATGGCGACATGGCCCCTGCTGCATTTGTCATGGCGGCCCGGTGGCGGGCGTCGGCACCTGTCCGCGTTGCGCATGGCCGATGTCGCGGGTTTTGTCGTGGGGTGTCACCTGTGGCTGCGTCTGCTGGCCTGCTATCCCGATATTCCTGTCCTGTCTGAACGCTGGGGATATGCGTTGCTGGCGCTTGCGGCGGGACTGTTCCTTGCGGCGTCGCTGCGCGCGCTGGTGGCGCGCGATATCCGCCGTGTGTTGTCTGGCCTGTTCGGGGGCACGGCGGCGCTGCCGGTCATGGTCACGGGGCTGGGGCTGGTGGCGCGGGCCAATGATCTGCCGGACATGCTTGGCGGCGTGGTGGCGTGCCTGATGCTGCTGATGGCGGCGGGCTGTATTGTGTGGGTCGCGCTGTTGCGTCTTGTCGATGCGATGGAGGCGGAGGCCGGGCGGCTCGTGCTGATGCATCTGGGGGGACTGGCGACGCTGATGCCCCGCCTGTCGGTTCTGCTGTCGGTCGGGTTGCTGGCGGTGGGGGGGCTGCCGCCGCTGATCGGGTTTTCGATTGCATGGATGTTGCTGCGGCTGTTCGGTGGGTTGCCGCACGGGGGCAGCCTTGCGCATGAAATCCCCATCGCCTGCGTCATGATCGTCATGGGGGTGGCATGGGGGGTGCGGCTGCTTGCGCTGGTACGGCTGGTGGGGGTTGCGTTGTGTGGGCGGCCGCGTACGCCCCGTGGTGCCGGGGCGTGTGATCCTGCATGGCCGATTCTTGGGCGGTGTGTGGTGGGGGTGGTGATGGCCTGCGTGGTCTCGGTGCTGCCGGGGGCGTGGCTTGTCGTGGCGCATGCAGGCATGGCGCAGGTGGCGCGGCAGGCGAACGGGCTGGTGGGCATGGATGCTGCTGCGTTGTTTGCCGTGCCATCGCCCGATGGCGTGTCGGTACTGGTTCCGGTCCATGGCCTTGTGCTGTTGCTGGTCGTGGGGGGGATGGTTGGCATTGTGTGGCGGATGCGTGGTGTGTCGGCCACGCGGCAGGTGGCGACATGGGAACAGGGGGCGCCGCCTGTCCCGCCATGGATGCCCTTTGGCGATCCATTGACGCAGGTGGGGGCAGGGGTGTTCGTGCGCCTGTTGCAGGACATGGCGGGATGGCCCGATGGCGCGGCCATATGGCTGCGGCGCGCATTGCGGGCATGGCGTGCCTGTGGGCGGTATCTTGTGCTGCCATTGCGGCGTGTTCCCAATGCACCGGACCGACTTGCGTCGCTGGCGCTGCCGGTCGGGGTCGCGATTGCCATGATACTCCTGTGCTGGCTGTCATGAGGCGGCTGGTCATGGGGGACGGTGGGTGATGGGGGCGCTTGCTGCCGGGATGCAGGGGCTTTTGCTGTCGGGGATGCATCTGGTGCTGATGATGGTGATGGCGCCGGTCTGCGCGCGTGTCATCGCATGGTGCCGACAGGGGCTGGCTGGTGGTGGCGGGCCGGTCGCGCCACTGTTGCGATGGCGCATGATTGCGCGGATCTGGGGGCGTTCTGGCATGCGCGCGGCGTCGGGTGCTGGGGTTACGGCGCTTGCGCCATGGGTGGCGTTATCAATGGTGCTGGCGGCGGTACTGCTGGTGCCGTCCTTTTCGCTGGGCATGATGGGGGAGGACGGGTCGGACCTGCTGATGGTGTCCGGGCTTTTGTTCGCGGCGACGGCCCTGTTGCATGTCGTTGGCCTCGCCTCCGGCCAGGGGCGGGAGGGACGGATGGCGGCGATGCTGCTGGTCGGGATGATGCTTCTTGTGCCCGCGCTGGTGATGGCGGTGGCGGTGCCGTGGATGGCGACGCCGGGTACGACCATCGCCGGGCTTGTGCGGTTCATGCGCATGACACAGGACAGTGCGGGCATACGCGGGCCGCTGGCGCTGGCGGGGGGGGCGTTCATCCTTGTGGGCGTGGACCGGGTCGCGGCAGGTGGTGGGCGTGCATTCAATGTGATGATGGACAACCTTGCGGGGCCGGATCGTGCCGTCATGCTGTTCGCACGTGATCTGGTGACGCTGGCGTGGATCACGCTGGGTGGGGACCTGTTATGGCCCGATGCCATCGTCATCCCCGATACGACGGGCAGTCCGCGCCTGTTCGTGGGGATGATGGCCGCTATTGCATTGTGGGGCGTACGCACGCTGGGCCTGTGTGGCGTGGTTGCATGCCTGCGTACCTTTGTCATGGCATCGGGGCAGGTGGCGCGCCTGCGGGCGGGGCTGGCGCTGTTGTGCGGATGCCTGGCCATCGTGCTGCTGTTTGCCGGTCGGGAATTCGGGTGATGCTGGTTGTACTCCTGGGAATGGTGGTGTTTGTTTCGCTGTTCGGTCCCGATGCGGGCGGGGTGATGCTGGTCTGGCAGGGGGGGCTGGCGGCGTCGTGCCTGCTGATGGTCGCGTGGGAAGGGGGGGCGGTGCAGACCTGCCTGCCCGCGGCGGCTGGTGCGGTGGTGCTGGGTGGCCTTGTTGCATGGAACCTGCGCGCGCGCGTCCATCCGGTGCGGCGTGGCCATGCCCTTGTGCTGCGTCTTGGGGGGGGGCTGCTGATGGTGACGCTGCTGTCCATCGCGGTGCCCCCTGATGCACTGGATGTAGAGGGACGCCTGGAGGTCGTGGCGGGGCTGTCGGCCATTTTGTGCGGATTGCTTGCCGCGGCGGTGGAGCGTGATCGCGCGCGCCAGTGCGCGGCGCTGGCCTGCGCGCTGGAGGGATGGCTGCTGCTGTCGGGTATTGCGGGGCGCATGCTGCCGGTGGTGGTGGGGTGCATCATGCAGGCCACCATGGTGTTCATGATCCGCAGGACCATGCCGCGTGATCCCGCCACCGGGGATGGTGACTGGTGATGGGCGGGCTTTCGCCATGGATGTGCATGGCCGTGTGCTGGCCCTACCTGTCGGCGCTGGCGCTTGTGGTGCCGTCGCGTGGGGGGGAACGTACGCGCGCGGCGGTGCTGTCGGTCGTGGGGCTGGCCTGCGCACTCATGTGGTGGTGGGCGTGCGCGCTGTCCGTACACGACGCGCTGCTGTTGTGCCCGCCGGTCCTGCTGTGTCTTGTCACCATGGTGCATATGGGGGGGATGGCGGCATGGGGGCGTGACGGCCGTATTGATGCGATCATGGCGCAATGTGTGTCAGGCAATGCCATGGCGGCGATTGCGGCGGATGATGTGGATGTCACGATCGCGTTGCTGGCGTTGACGTTGCTGATGCGTGTCGTGCCCGTGGTCCTGCGCCATGGGCAGGCGCGTGAGGGATGGCGTTTTTTCCATGCGGGGGCAGCGGGCGTGATTGTGGCGCAGGCCGGGGCGCTGGTACTGTCTCCGCTGGGTAACGGGCCGCTTGACGGGTTGGGGATGGTGCTGCTGGCCGCGGGGTTGCTGGGGGCGTGCGGGCTGATCGGGATGTCGTTGCCGGTCGGGCGGGACGGGGGATTGTGCATCATGCCGGTGGTCCCGGTGCTGTACCTGTTGTCGGGGCCGGTCGTATCACTTGATGCGCAACAGGCGGCGGTGACGCTGCGTGCGATGATGATTGGCATGGGCGGGGTGATGGTCTGGTTCGCCGCGCTGATGGTATGGCACGATCGGGGATGGATATGGCAGGCGCGCATGCCGGTCGATGACCTGTCCGCGCGCATGCCGATGCACGGGGGCCGTCGGCAATGGGGGCATATGATGGCGGGTTGGATCGGGCTGGCGGTCATGGGCGTGGGGGCCGGTGGGCCGGTGGGCACGATGGCGACCCTCCTTGCGATGATGGCCGTGTGCCTGTGCGCGCCCCTGCGGTCGTGGGGCACGCCATGGCCTGCCGTGTTGGGGTATGTCCGTCGCGGCCTGCCCCCCACCTTGCCGTTCGTGGCCATGATGATGACGGTGATGGCGGTTGCGCATGTTTCGATATGGGCGATGGTGGCGCTGTTGCCCGCCTTGTGGCTGTTGCTGGTGGGATGCCAGGCGGAACGGGGGGATGTGACGGGCGCGCGACAGCAACAACAGGTGCCGGATACGATGACGGGCGTTCTTGCACGTAATGCCAGCGCGCTTGCCCTGCTGGCGTTGCTGGTCGGGGGGCTGGTGGTCGTGCTGTATCCTGTGGGGCTGTGATGATGGCGCATGCGGCGGCCAGGGACGCGCTTTCGGTGCTGTTGGCGCGGTGGGAGGACGAAGGGTGCTTCATTACGGAGGGGGCTCCATGGCGGTTGTCCCTGCCAGAAGATGCATGGCGTGATCTTCTGGCCTGCCTTGTGATGGACCCGTCGCCGTTTGTGGGCATGTGGTGTGACGGGCATGCGGCCTTTGCCATGCTGGCCCCGCAACGTGGGGAGGTGCGTGTTTTTTCAACCCCGGTGGGGATGCAGCGTTACTGGGGCCTGTCCTGTGCCTGCCCGGTGGCGAGTGTGTATGAACGCATGATCCACGATCTGTGGGGGGTAGAGGCGCTGGATGCGCATGACCTGCGACCATGGCTGGACCATGGGGCATGGGGTGTGACATGGCCCCTGTCCGGACGCGGTGTATCGATACAGGGCAGTGCCGTGGCCGAGTTCCGCGAGGTTGCCGAGGTCATGCGGGCGGGGGGCACGATCTGTGAATATGGGCCTGCGGATGGGGGTTTTCATGCACCGGCCTATCTGCGGCTTGCGCTTCCCGGCGCGCGTGTTGTCGATGCGCAGTGGTGGATGGGATATGCCCACCGGGGTGTTGTGGCGCGTATGCAGGGGTGCGACCCGGCGCGGGCGCTGCGGCTGGCCGCGCGGATTGATGGTGCGGCTGCGGTCGCCCATCAGGCCGCGTTGGCGCGTGCCATGGAACATGCCATGCGACAGGAGGTGGGCTGCCACGTCGCCGCCGGGCGCGCGATGTTGTGTGAACTGGAACGCGTGGCGACGGTGCTGTTCGATATCGGTGGTGTGGCGCAGGCAGCAGGGGATACACGGCTGACGCGGGAATGTGCGCAGGCCCGCGAACATGTCATGGCGCTGTGTGGCGCGGCGTTCGGGCGACGGGTGCTGATGGATGTCGTGGCATTCGGGGGGGAAGGAGTGTCCGTCACGGCCTTTGCCGCAGGGGTGGGGGAACTGTGCGACTGGGTGCGTGTGAGGCATGCGCGGCTGGAGGCCTTATATCGCCATCCGCGCGGGTTGGGGGGGCTGGTGCGCGGGTTGGGCGTTCTGCCCCCGGATATGGCGCGGGAACTGGGTGTGACGGGCGTGATTGCCCGTGCCTCCGGGCGGGAAGGCGACCTGCGTGCGCTTACCCCCGGATATCACGATGGCTGGCTGCCTGCGGGCGTGGAACTGTCGGGGGATGTGGATGCGCGCATGCGTGTCCGCCTTGGTGTGGTGGGCGGCTGCGTGCGTATCCTTGGCGAACTTGGTGCCGTCCTGTCCGGTGCGCAGCCTGCGGCGGGGCATGGCGCGCGTGCTTTTGTCGGTGATGGAGAAGGGGTGGGGTATTCCGAAGGGCCGCGCGGGGCGATCCGTTATTGGGTCAGGATGCAGGACGGCCATGTGGCGGCGATTGGGATATGTGAGTCCACGCCCGCCCATATGCTGGCGTCGGAAATTGCGATGCGTGATGCCCATGAGACGGACATGCCCGTCATCATGCGTTCCTTTGGCCTGTCACCGGCCGGGGCTGATCTGTAACATGGGATATGTCGCACGCAGTATGTTTATAAATAACAAAAGCGTTCAGCCACCATCTGTTCCAAAACCGAGGGATAAATTGCGGAGTATTCCCGAAAAAAGCGTCCCCCGATAGATCGAATGGTTTCACTCAACCTGTCTTTCCGGCAGGCAGGTCAGCGATGGAGAGGGATGGAATGGCACGTACACCTGCCACGGCTGTGGGCATGGTCTCGGTCTTTTTTCTGGAGACAGGGGGATGTGCCGGATGTGCCATGGAACTTGCGGCCCTTGACGTTCCGGCGGATGACGCAGGGTGTAAGGGGATATGTTTCGTGCGCTCCCCGCGCCATGCGGATATCCTGCTGGTCGCGGGGCCGGTGACGCGGGCGATGGTGCCAGTGCTGGAACAGGCATGGCAGGCGATGCCGGGGTCGCGTGCCCTGATGGCGATTGGCGATTGCGCCATTGATGGGGGAATGTTCGGGGAAAATTACGCGGTGCTGGGTGGCTTGCGTGGACGCGTGCATCTGGACCTGTCATTGCCCGGATGCCCGCCATCACCCGACATGATCCAGTCCGCAATCACCCGTTGGGTGCGCGAGGCCGGGTTGGCGCAACCGTCCGGAGATGTTCAGGATTAAAGGCTTTTTACTATGAGACTGTTTAAAAAGTCGGGCGCGATAACATATTGAAATTATAAAGGTTTTTGGTGAAGCTTTTTCTAAAAAGCTTCAGAAGACGCCGCCTTTTTCGATCAAAAGGCGGC
>ERZ746981.193-NODE-193-length-44500-cov-12.844225_pt1 | contig 44500 bp, 18 predicted proteins | sample MGYA00374948_ERZ746981 | MGnify/ENA primary metagenome ERZ746981 (study PRJEB28757, sample SAMN06711160) | food metagenome | host: microorganism | place: China:Harbin | collected 2017-01-30 | study: EMG produced TPA metagenomics assembly of the Analysis of...
TAAAATAAAATTTTACATGGGCACATACATAGATTTGGGGAAAATAAAGGTGATCCCTTTGACTGAGATTCCAGCTTGTTAACAGTTACTTTATCCTTTCCGATTTTACACGCGTTTGCTCGTAAGACACTATTGCCGTCTGATTTTTTTACATTCAGAATAGAGAAAGTACAACCAGTTAGTGGTATTTCAACAGGTAGTTTTATAGTAGAAAGAGAAAAAAAAAAATATGGCATACGTTCCACCACACAGATCTAGATCGGACAGAGGCGATTCCGAAGGTGGCAATTCCGAAGGTGGCAATTCCTTCGGTCACGAAGGCGGCTATCAGAGAGGAGGCTACGGAAGCCGTGGAGGCTATGGAAACAGCTATGGCAGCAACTATCGAGGTGGATATGGCAGCCGTGGCGGATATGGACGTGGCCGGGGAGGATATGGCCGTGGAAGAGGCGGATACAATAGAAGGGACAACGAATACAGCAGCAGGGGAAGTTACGGAAGGGACAAGTGCAGAGGAACATTCGTTGATGGAGCCCAGAAGCCAGGTGCAAAGGATAAGAAAGTTGAACTCGAGCTCTTTGGTGATCCGGAGAAGGAGGAAAAGAGTGCCGGGGGTATCAACTTCGACAACTACGACGATATCCCGGTCGAGGTTTCCGGAGAAGACGCCCCAGAGCCAATTGACAAGTTCACGTGCCCTCCAATTGAAGAGTTGCTCATGGAAAACATCGAGCTTTCGCGTTTCACCAAACCAACTCCAGTCCAGAAGTACTCCATTCCAATCGTTGGAGCCGGAAGAGACCTGATGGCTTGTGCCCAGACGGGTTCCGGTAAGACGGGTGGATTCTTGTTCCCAGTTCTTTCGTCGTTATTCAAGAATGGCCCCACCCCAGTCGAGAGTGATGGCAACATCTTCTCGAAGAGGAAGGTGCATCCAATGGCCCTTGTTTTGGCCCCAACCAGAGAGTTGGCCATCCAGAACTTTGAAGAAGCCAAAAAGTTTTCGTACCGGTCCTGGGTTCGTCCTTGCGTCGTTTACGGTGGCTCGGACTTCCATGCACAGGTTAGAAACATGTCTAGAGGCTGCGATTTGATTGTTGCCACTCCCGGCAGATTGAACGACATGCTCGAGAGAGGATGCGTGTCCTTAAGCCACATCAAGTTCTTGGTGTTGGACGAGGCAGACAGAATGTTGGATATGGGTTTCGAGCCCCAGATCAGGAACATTGTCGAAGGCTGCGACATGCCCGGCACCACCGAGAGACAGACGTTGATGTTCTCGGCCACCTTCCCGAGGGAGATCCAGGCGATGGCCAGAGACTTCTTGAACAACTACATCTTCCTGTCTGTGGGTAAGGTTGGATCCACATCGGAGAACATCACGCAGAGAATCATGTACGTTGAGGATGAGGACAAGAAGTCCAGCTTGCTCGATATATTGTCGTCGACCGACGACACGCTCACCACCGGGTTGACGTTGATCTTCGTCGAGACCAAGAGAATGGCCGATATATTGTCGGACTTCTTGATCACGCAGAACTTCCCTGCAACATCCATTCACGGTGACAGGACCCAGAGCGAGAGAGAGCATGCCTTGGAGCTCTTCAAGAGCGGAAGAGCCCCTATTCTTGTGGCCACCGCCGTCGCTGCAAGAGGTTTGGATATTCCAAACGTCACCCATGTCATCAACTACGATCTTCCAGGAGATATCGATGACTACGTCCACCGAATCGGTAGGACTGGTAGAGCCGGTAACACTGGTATTGCCACTGCCTTCTTCAACAGAGGCAACCGGAACGTTGCCAAGGAGTTGGTGCAGCTCTTGACTGACTCCAAGCAGGAGATCCCAGACTTCCTGAAGAACATCTCCAGAGAAGGCTCCGGCAGGGGCAGGGGCAGAAGTAGAAATGCTCCTTACAGGGATTACAGAAGAAGCAACGGTGGTGGTTACAGAGGAGGAAACAGTTACGGCGGTGACTACGGCGGATACGGTAACAACTCCGGCTTCGGTGGCAACTCGGGCAACTCTGGATACGGAGGAAGCAGATACGGAAATGGTGGAAATGGTGGATTTGGAGGCAACAAGTTTTCCTCATCCTCTTCATCTTCCAACTCCAACTCCCAGTGGTGGTGAACTACCCTCCCTTTCTGGCTGAGGATGCTGCTTTTTCCCTTTCTCTTTTTTTTTTCTTGCTTTTGCTGTTGCTCCTTGCCTTAGTTCTTTTTTGTTGTTTGCGTTCATTGTTTGAGGTGCGAAAAACGCATCCTCGTTGTTGGGAGAGCATAGGAAATAGAAATCATATTTTCAGTTGTGGAATGATCCTTAAGATGCTGATTTACTAGGATCATGGTGTTTTTTGTTTTATTTTATTTTTCTTTTTGACTGGTGTGGACAGAGATTCACCGATTGTGAGGTATTTTTATTATTTGCGTGAAGGAGGAAGGACATTACCAATGTACTAGAGCTTCTGCTTTTTTGTTTCAAGCGAGACTTCCATTACAAGCGATATGGTGCTGGTCATCATACGATTTCATTCTTTTTGTTAATGCTTTTTACTCAATTGTGTGATTAATCGTTACTGGCATTTACGTTGACGAATCAATTATTTTTTCAGAAGTGCACAGGGAAAGTGAAGTAAAGAAACTTTTTACAGACTCTGGGATTCGATGAACATATTATCTCGTCATCATGATTCGCTTAAGAAATACTTTGTTTTATTTGTTTTCATTTTGGAAGTACATTTTAGAAGGGTGGTCCGCGGGAGAGTTTCTACTTATCAAAGTAAGAGGTCTGATAGAGAAAGCTGTACTTACTGCAATGCATTAGGTATTCAAGTTGTCAATTGACCCTATACTCTTTTTTTTAGCTGCCCAGCGCAGACCCCAAGACTGATTCGCTTTTATTTCACCTTTGTTTTTTTTTTGTCTTTTGTTTAGAAAGAAGCAGGTCGCTTACTTGTACATATTCATCATCTTTTTTTTTCTTTTCCACCATGTTTGAATACTCGCTTACTATAGATTTGGTGCCATTTCATTTGTTCGAGAGGTTTGCTGTTAAAGAAACCTCATCTTACAAGGAATATCACTTACGCCAAATACACTTAGGCGAAGAGGCAATCACACTACTCTGCTGCATTATTTTCATATCATTATTGCTAAGTTTGGTGTTACTGCTGCTTGTGTCTTACATGGTGGGTATGGTACTGATACTGGTTTATCCGTATCAGTATCTGTTATTTCTGTTGCATTAATCCATCTTTTGCGTTGAAGTTATTTGCCGTCCATATTATATGGGGGGTGATATCACTTTACAATGCAGAGACTGCCTGCCATACTTTGGCAGATTCTTTTTTGTTGTTGTTTCTACTGCTGTTGCTGTTGTTATAATTCTGGGTTTCGATTTCATTTGCTTTCCTTTTTCTTTAATTGTTTATTTTAATATGCTTATTTTCTTTAATTACAGTAGGATGTGTGTAGATAAAAGTTCAAAGTTTGCAAGTGTTACTTTAATCTGCTCGATCTGATCATCGGGTTTCTTTTGCTGTCACTGCATGCATTTAGTTTTGATTTTTCCGGGCATCTTTGGCGTATGCTACGCTGTTTAACCCCATAATTCAAAGCCATTTTGGTACTAATTTAAGAAACAAGATCTAGTCAGGCAGAAAAAAAAGAGATAGCAAGAACAATACGCTCCAACGGTTCCCATGATTTTTGCGTGTAATTTTTTCACGGAATACCGAAATTATCTCACTCCATTGTGTTAATAGATCGAGGCCCAGATGTGCGGGGCTCTTCCATAATCTAGAAAGCCAGCATCAAACACACGGTGGGTGGGCTGTGGATCTACAAAAATAAATGGAACACCATTTTATCGCATGCTTCCAATTACACTTTCTTCCTGAACAAATCGACTTTGTAGAAATTAACGGTGCATTCTCTCGTGAATTGTTCAGTGAAATCGGTCCGATCTTCTATTAGGCAAGGATATAATCAGGGTGAAAAAGAAAATAATAGAAAAAGAGCAACCATAAGTATACACAGAAATATCAGCACGCATATTCCCAACTCAAGGTACATACAGGTATCATAATGCCATGGAATAACAGTAAAAACGACCCTTACAGTAATATGAGCCACCCGGATGAAGAGAGTGGTTATCCTATGGAGGATATTGGCAACCAGGACGTGACACGTGACCAGCTTAATCCCAATGTGGGTTTTCCAATCTTTACGAGCAAGAACAGCAGTGATGGAGATGAAACGAATAATGATGGAAAAACGGGCGATGGCAGATTTCTTTCGCCTGCAGCACAGGAACTTGAGAAGGACTTTGACCAAGAGTTCGACAAGGACATTACCGAACACCAGGGTCGAACAGAGAATATATTTGGAGGCAAATTTCAATCACGAGAACATCTTCCGGATTCGGAAATGATCACCAGTGATGACTCCTCGTGGGCGTTAGACTCCTCGATCGATGGAAATAATACAACAGATATCAATAATGATTTGACTCAGCAGCCCAACCCCAGATCGTCCGGAAAGGAAATTTTATCAGAAGGACTTGAGCCGGCCGAGCCTGCACAGCCGCACCAGAACAAATCCGAGTCATCTGTTTTCACGAGAGTCAAATCTGCACTATCGTTTCTCGGGCGGGACAACGGCTCTGGTTCAGCATCCCAACACCATTCAACGGGTAATGCCACCTCGAATATCGACCATCCATTGGATGTACTATCTCAGGCTGAAGATGCTCCCCAGGACCCATCTCTGTCCTGGAATAGCTTATCAAGAGCTGCTGATCCATTTAACGGGGCTACAAGTGGCCATGGCATGGTGGCAAATGATGGATTTGCAGGAAACCGCATGAGGCAAGATGATGAGGAGGCACAACTGGGCAGAAATGGAATAGGGAGCTCTGGGTTGCCTGAGAATTTCCCTGAGGGAAGACGCAGCACCCGTTTTCAGAATTCATCCACTTCGGACTCGCTATCTCTGCAGATGCCCAGTAGCCAGTCTTCTGCAAACGAGGATTGGATCAACATGGACAAGTTCGATGACTTGGCCAATCTTTCCGAATTTGGTATTGACATTCCAGAAGCGACGGTAAATAAAGCTGTGCCAAAGAAGCAGGGCATCACGACAAGCTTACTGCGCTTATACAATCAAAGAATGAGAAGACACTCTGCCAGCTCCAGTGACTTTGTCCCCAGTGATGATGAAGAATCCACCGGATACGCTCTGATGGGGAGAAATAAAAGAGGTGCCAAATATGGGAAGCATGCCGGGAACAAGAAAAGCCGGATGATGAAGAAGTTGACACCAAGCCGTAAGAAAAATGACGTTCGAACCTTCACCTTGGACACTGAGGATACTTTGAACTTAGGCCATGAAGGTGATCGACTGCAGCAGAATGCCGAGCCCACCATCAAGCTGCCAAGATTTGGTAAAAGGCGAAGTGCAGACAATGACACGAATAACCTCGATATTGGTGACTTGGTTTCTGCAGCCTCGACACATCACAATAAAGTAAAGTTTCAGCGAAACAAGAAGCAGTACAGGCACAACCGCAAGAAACGCTTTGGCCGTGAGGAAACGGCAAGGATCACTGTCCATATAGCTGATGTCCTCCAGCGACAAACGTTCATTCTAACACTTTGTAAGGCATTCATGATGTACGGGGCACCAACACATCGTTTGGAGGAGTATATGTCTCTAACTGCAAGAGTTCTAGAGACAAATGGCTCGTTCGTGTACTTTCCCGGATGCATGCTTGCCTCGTTTGGCGATTTCACCATGAGAACCAGCGAGATGCATCTAGTGAGATGTGCCGAGGGTCTTGATCTAGGAAAGCTCGACGAAATACACGAGATCTATAAAAACGTAGTTCATGACAGGGAAGGTGTGCAGGAGGCTACTTCACAGTTGAAAGACATCATGGAAAAAAAGCCTCGCTTCAATGCTATCACGCGTATTCTTCTCTATGCCTTTGCCTCTGCGATGGTGGCACCGTGGGGATTTGGTGGATCTTGGATAGATCTTCCGATATGCTTTGGGATAGGTGGTGTCATCGGCTTTCTTCAATTTGTCATCTGTCCAAGATCGACGTTATACTCATCATTATTCGAGGTCATGGCCAGTATAATCTCCAGCTTTTTAGCCAGGGCAATTGGATCCATTAGAGGTGGATCGTTGTTTTGCTATTCATCTATTGTCCAGTCTGCACTTGCCTTGATTCTTCCAGGATACATCATATTATGCGGATCTTTAGAGCTACAAAGTCGAAATCTTGTGGCTGGAGCCGTTCGAATGTTTTACGCTTTTATTTATTCACTAATGCTATCGTTTGGTATTACACTTGGAGCTGCTCTTTACGGCTGGATTGACCCGAATGCAACCTCTGTGACAACGTGTACATCCAATATTAATCCATGGTGGCGTTTTCTCTTCGTGCCAGGATTCACAATTGGAATCGCACTTGTGAATCTGGCATCCTGGGGACAATTACCGGTCATGGTCTTTGTCTCTGGAGCTGGCTATGTCGTTTCATACTTTTCGAGCAAGCACTTTAAGAATGAGACAGAACTCACTGCCACATTTGGCTGCTTCATCATCGGATTGGTCAGCAACGCGTACTCGAGATTAATGAAATCCGTCAGCAAGTATCTTACCAAAAGTGCTTTTATGACAATGTCACTTATGCTTCCAGGAATATTTGTTCAGGTGCCATCGGGCATAGCTTCACAGGGATCGGTGCTTGTGGGAATTTCTGCAGCAAACAGTATTGTGGGCTCAAATTCGACAAATTCGACATCTTCACAAAGCACCAGTACAACATACCTCGGCTCCCTTTCCTTTGGTATGGTCATGATAGAGGTTGCTTTGGGAATTAGTGTTGGTCTTTATCTTGCGACAATTGTCGTCTATCCGTTCGGTAAGAAGCGTACTGGATTATTTACTCTATAGTCATACCAATTTATCATATAATTTAAATAGAAATCATAAAGGCAGAAACATAAATCGGTAGAAGGATGGTTTAGCGAAAAATAGGTACGAAGGTTCGTCCAACAAAAATATAGTGTTCCGCCTAGTACGTCTCATAAATTAGTTGTCTGACAGCATAATCCTCATTAGCCTCTTCGATATCCTCCCAGTTCCCTATGAAATCATCCTTTCCTCTAACAATACCGGGGAGAGCTTTACCCTGCGAGAAAGTTCTCCATATTCTCTTAGCCTGAGGATCAGTGCCCATGTCTTTATATTGAAATTTAATCTTATTTGCTGCAAGAATCGTCTCCATCCTTCGGGTTCGGGATGCAACTTGCATTCCACCTGCAAATGACGTGTAGAGATAAACTGGTTCATCCTCAAACGTCATCTTTTGTTCCTTGGCCACACGAATACCTCCTTTACTACCCGTTTGGTGTGATTTGCTTTCCAAGGCCCTTTGCTCTCTTTCCACTTCAGCAATCAGCTTTTCAATATCATCATTACCGGACACATCCTTGCTGGTCTCTTCAGTTTTTTCCTTTTCTTCCGTTTTTTCATCTTCTTTGGTTTCCTCTACTTTCTCAGTTTCCTCTACTTTTTCAGTTTCCTCTGCCTTCCCTGCATTCTCCGCCTTCTTTTCTGTTTCTTCTACTTTCTCAATTCCCTCAGTTTTCTCTTCAGTTTTCTCGGTTTCATCTTCTTTTTCAGTTTCCTCAGCCTTCTCAGCCTTCTCCTCTGTTTCTTCTATTTTCTCTTCTTTAACAGGTTCAGATGATGCAATAACAGTTGCCTCCTCAACATTGGTCTTAGCATCACCCTTAATCTCAGCGTTATCTTCAGTCTCGGCAACTTTACTTTCTCCTAAATTTTTATCGCCAGTTTCAGAATCCGTCTCTTTCTTTTCATCTTCCTCGTTTTCGGCCGCCGTTTTAGTACTCTTTTCCTCTATATCTTCTTTTTCTGTGTCGTTCTTCGCTATATCGTTCTTCTCTATAACACTCTTCTCTGTATCCTCCTTCTCTGTACTGGCTTCTTCCCTTGCATCTTCTGTTTTGACATTCGAGCTATCACCACCACTCTCAACCTTGTTAGTCTCGGTAATTTCTTCCCGGCCATTGGCATCCTTGATATCATCCTGCTGAACTTCATTATTAGAACACTTTACATTCTCCGCTTTTTTGTCATCCTCTGCCATTACTTTTGATTCATCTGTCTTTGCCTCAACTACTTTCGATCCCTCAATTACCACATCGTCGCTTTTACTCTTGGATTCACTGGCTTTGTCTGCTTTGGATGCTTCTTTACTAGTTTCAGCATCAGCAAGGTCTTCAGATGTTTCATCTTTCACATCAGTATCGACTACTGATGTTTTCTTTTCCGCGTCGGCCCCTTTATCGTTCAAAGCCACATCAGTCTTTTTAACATCATCCTTTTGCTCTGTTTCTTTATCTTCAGTACTAAGACCTGAATTATCATTAATCTGCTTGTGATTCTTTGAAGAAGAACTATCATCTGAATGGTCTTTAGCGCTTTCTTGCTCCTCAGAGCCTTCCTTTGACTTTTGCTGCTCTTTTGGCTCATCTTTGCGTTCTTCCTCTTTTTTCACAGCAGAATCATCAACCACAGGCTCCTTTGAGGCTTTCTTTTCTGTATCATCCTCAACTTGTTCAGATTTCTCAGATTTCTTGACAGAAGATTCAGCATCCACTACTAATTCAGCACTATCTCCTCCACTACCAACAGGTTCCACCAAATCTCTCTTATCTGATGTAGCTTTCTCTCCAGATTCCGACTTTGGATGATCCTCCATATCCTCTTTCAAATCAGCATTTAAAGAAGTATCTCTTTTCTCCTTAGAGGCCCGCTCACCGAGGTGATCCAAATCCAGCTCTTTTACGTTTTGCTTTTTCGTCGTATCGCTCTCACTCACATTCTCAGGCTTTATTTGTGTCACTTCTGGTTGTTTCTCGGCTTCACTCCTCTCATCAAATTCCTTTTTCTGCGTATCCTCGTCTATATGTTTTCCCTGAGCCGCTTGTTCTTGGCTCGTTTCTGAAGATGTGTCTGCAGTGTTTGTAGTATTTTCCACAGTCTTCTCAGCAGTATTTTCAGTCTTTTCAATCTCTTCAATCTTTTCAGTCTTTTCTACATTCTTCTCCGCAGTCTCTTCTGCAGTCCCTTCTACATCCTTCTCATCTATCTCATTCATCTTTCCATCTGTTTCCTTCTTCTTTTCCAATGATTCAGCACTTAGTGGCAACGTGGCACCTGCTGCCAATTTGTGTTCATCTGAAGGCTTCGCAATCGAGGACACTTCACTAAGAATAGAGTCCATGGCCTCCTCCAAATCTGCAATCTGTGTCATGTTTCCGTCCCCAATTAGACCACCCGTCTCCTTCAAGTCCTCCTGATCATTCACATCCACACCCATTGCCCTCCTATCGTTATCAGCACGGGCTCTTGACGTCGAAAGAGACCTCAAGTAGTTTAAAGACGAAGCATTTAGATTTTTCACAGTGCCTGGCTCGTGTCTGGGCTTCCGCTCGACCGGCTCGGAGTCCTCGGGCGTGTCCGTAAGAGGAAATCCTTCCTTGTAGTAATCCTTGTTGTAGATGCCACCGTGATAAGATTCGCCACTAGCCAAATGAGGCAAGGCTGGTCTTTTCAATGCAGTATCGTTTTTATGATGATCGCGCGACTGTGATCTCTCCTGCTCTCTCAATAGTCTCGATGATGAGCCATCTGACATCGCTGCTGGTGGTATATATATTGAGTCGTTCTCAATTGTGGAATCTGGAACATCCACACCAAGTTTCGTCACATTCATGTGCAACTTCTTGGCAATCTCCTTGTCCAGCTTTCTCTCCTCTTCATCCTCCTCTGCAGCTTTCTGTTCAAGTTGTGCCCGCTTTTTTCCTTGAAACTCGTCACTGCCAGTTGTCGTTTTGTCCTCTCTTTCAGGACTCGTGTAACTTCCAGCATTAACCTCCTCCACGATTTCCTTCGGTGTTGGCATTTCGTGTGGCTTGAAGTACTCAACTTTAGCAGGTGCGGCAACTCCATCATCTCCACCTGTCTTAACAGAGCGTGGCTCATGTGCAAAAGCAGTATCTGGATATGATGCAGCGGGTGCAACACGTTCTTGATCATCCTCCCTAATTGTCTCTATATCAGATCCTCTGCGACGGGAATTTGCACTTTTCAACTCTTCTGAGTGCTTCTTCATCTTTGCCTTCATTGCTTCGGCCTCAGATGCAAGATCAGCCACTCCTTGGCTGAGAAGACGGTCTAGTTCATCTTCCTTGTCTTTCAAATCGGTCGATTGGTTTTCATCACTCATCTCTGAATCTGCTTTACCTTCTGGTGCAGCCTCCTCGTCATCTCTCACACCAGCCGGACTCTCGTTTCTCACAGTTGACCCAATTAAGGTCTTTGTGTGCTTCTTCTGAAGCCTTTCGAAATTGATCTCGGAGTCCATGTTTCAGGTAGAAGGAATATCACTTCAAAAGTTCGTTTGACCGTCTAGTTTTCAATGCTGAAACAGAGTTGGGATTAGCGCAAAAATAAGGAATGCCTGCACCCTTTCAAAAAAAATAACCTGTGAATGTATATTTGTTGTCTGCCAGGTAGATCAATATTTATAATTCCCTGGTGCAGCAGCCCGCTTTGCGATTAATTGTTAGAAGATAAAAAATGGAGACACCAAGACAGTAATTGTATCCGGATAATGCGGTGACCAAGAAAAGCGCGGAATGTGTAACTACTAAAAAGGGGAAAAAATAAAATGAAATAAGATAAAAATAATAATAAGTGAAATGAAATGGAAATTAGCCGCCAGACGAAGTGGTCAAAAACCAACCACAAGTGCGCAAAGTAAGCAATACACGGCACAAATGTAAATGACAAATACAAGTTTAAATTATGTCTAAATTATGAAAATAAAGCAAAGATCAGATTAAAAAAAAAATAAGAACAGAAAAAGACAGAAAAATGAGACAAGCAAAGTGAACAAAAAGAAGCAATGCGACACTCACTCTTATCAACAAGAGTCAGTAAGTAAAACGAACAGCACTCAGCCCGTGATCTCTCACAACCTCTTCATTCGACAAGCTTAACTATCTTCTCCTTGGCCTTTTGTATATTTTCAGGCAAGCCCTCGACAGTAATCTCCTCAGATTCAGAATCAGCCCTAGGAACTCTGATTTTGACCTTTAATTCATTTTCCAAAGCCCTCCTCGTGGAGCCACCAGGACCAATCAATAAACCACGCTTTTTCTTTGGAACTGGAACGCTTTCTACAACGACCCTCTCACGCTCGCCGATCAGCCTGTTGATCTCCTTAACTATCTTATCGACAACCTTCTTATCACCGGCACAGACAATCTCATCAGAGCTGGAATCCTTATTTGGAATCTGCATGTACTTTTTGAACTCGTACACAGACTCGTCAGAACCTCCTGCCTTCAATATGATCTGTCTCTTCGTGGAACCCCGAGGTCCAACGAGATATCCAAAGTACTGTGGGTTAACTTTGACAACAACAGAGGTCTGGTTCTCAAGATGAGCCACGAACTCCTGAATTGCCTCCTTAGCCTTCTTAATGCCTGACTTGGAGCCCCTAATCTCGAACTCTGCCTCTTCCTTTTCCCCGTTCTGGGCATGATCGCCCTTCCTACTGTTGATGGAGACCTCGGCCTCGGCAGAAATGTCCTTAATGTGCTCACCATTCTTACCAATGATTCTCGAAAGACAGGAAGCAGGAACTTTGATGGTTTCAGAGTATCCATTCTCACGCTCATACTCAAGAAGCTCCTTCATCTCCTCTTCAGCTTTGGCAACACCCCTTGAAGGTCCGCGAATGACGACTTCATCATCATGGCCCTTTTCACTCTCGTGTGGGAATCTAACTATGACCTTGTATCTATCCTGCAGCTTGTGCACGTAGGCACCACCCGGTCCAATAAGACGGCTGTGGTATTTAGACTCGATCTTCATGACGACTCTCTTCTCGTCACCCCAGGCCTTCAAAAGACTCTCGATATGCTTGACACATTCATCGGCATTGGTCTTGAGTCCCGTGATACGCACAGGTGACGTCTCGTTGGAATCAGCACTCTCATCCTTGGACTTTTCCCTTTCACCGTCCTCAAGAACATCAACCTTCACATCGAACTGCTCCCTGAGCTGGTTCAAGTGCTTGCCGTTACGGCCGATAAGCCTGGAAAGAAGCTTTCTTGGACAATCAATCGAGACATTGTACTTACAGGCCTCCTCGTAGTTCTTGACATCCTCAATGGCCTGGGCAATGTCATTAACGGCATTTTCAATACTGGACTTCATTCCATGTAGGAAAACTTCGTCTGCTGATGGCCCATCCGCATTCTGGTGAAGCTTGATCTCAACAGAGCCTGGCTCAAACTTACTGAGAAGGACAGACAGTGTCTTGCCTTCCAAGTGGGCCTGATCACTGCCATCCACAGATATTGTCTTGCTGACAACTTCCTTGGAAAGCTCCCTCAAGTTATCGAGAGACGAGTCTGCAGCATCCAGTCTCTCCTGGATCTCTTTGCCGGAGGGAAGAAATTCGTCATCGCTCTGCTGCAAAATCAGAACGAGCTTGTTGCCAAAGCCAGCAAGCTTTCCCAACGGAACGATAGACACTCCGTTCTCGATGGCCTTGCTGTCATCAAGCTTTCCAAAGATGAACAAATCGATGTCAGTCACGACACGGACCAAGTTTGGCGTGATCTTATTGACGGCATCGACGACCTCCTTCCGAACTTTCTTGAGGATATCCTTCTTCTCCTTGTGGCAGGTGAAAGTCACAATTGCGGTCTTAACATCATCCTTGGCAAGCGAGGCATAAGTTGGTGTGTGGATCAACACATCGTACTTGGTGGATAGTTGGTCAAAGTACTTTGTGTATATGAAGTATGCCGTTAAGCACTTGGCATGTGGGGCATCACCGCCGTGCGAACGTGCCAAATCCAAAGAATCAACAAAGTAGTCTGCACACAACTCCTTTGCGAAAGTGACGGCAGCAGGGATTTGCTGCTTGAGTCCAGTAAAGCGAACGAGCTCGGAGTCGGAGTCATCCGATGGAAGACCGATCAACACATTAGTGGCATCAAAGATCTTGCCAGAGTCCAAAAGTGGATGCACCCTCTTTGGAATTGTGCGCTCCTCAGTCACGATATTCTCAGTCAACGTGGCAAGAGAGTTTCTGATCTGCGTTCTGGCATCAATGACATCATCCCTCGGGCCTGAAAGAAGAACATTGCAGGACTTGGTCTCCGGATCCGGGTATGTCACATCTACAGCATCCGAGAAGCTCAATGTCTTGAATGCTGAGGGAAGGAAAGGCTTGAGATCACGATCGACATCCACCCGAATTGACAAATTCTTGGTGTTTTCGTTCACGATGCTCAAGATTCTAGCCTTGGCCTCCTCACAGCCTGCAATGTCACCTTGAATGGAAACAGAAAGCATCTTACCGAAGATCTCATCATCGTCTGCCGGCTCTTCGGCATCTGTACCGGCAATCTCACGCTCGATGTCGATCTTGGTCCTGGTATCGTTGATGATTGGCTTCAAGTGACTTCCCTGGGAGCCAATAACGGCAGATCGCACAGATGATGGAATCGTGAACTTGACAGTAACAGGCTTGGTAAGTCTCTTCAGAACCTCACGCTTGGCAGTCTGAATCGAAGATGCAGGGCCTGAGAGCAAGAACGTGCGCTTGTTCGTGGCAGTCGACAGAGTAGACTCGACACTGACATTATAGAGCTTCTTAATCCGAGAAAAGATGTTGAAAATGTCTGCCTTTGGCACATCAACCTGCTGATCGGAATCAATAATGAAAGTCGTCTGGGTATTTGACGATTTAACAGCAGGGTGGAACGATGGCACGGCCGAGGCTGCAGCCTCAGCATAGCTGCCACTTTTGGCGCTTGACTGCGAGGCAGATAAAGCATTTGCCCAGACAGATGGAGTGCTGGATTCACCCAAAGCAGCACCAAGTGTTGGGAAGGCCTTATCGTCATCCATGTTAAAGACATGCTTCTTCTTGGACTTGTTGGCCGTCTGCTTTTTAGGAGTTTCTGTAATGCTCTCGGCAGTGGTAGGAGTCAAAGATTGCAAAGCATCTGCTGAAGAACCAAGCGAATCGGCAGAAACGGACGAATCAGCGGTCGACGAGGCAATTCCAGCAAGAGATGGCAATTCCGGAGTGTCAATGGATTCGGCAGGTGCAGAATTCAAAGTGGTCTCGGATGAAACTTGGGCATCATTTGCTTCAGCAGCATGTTTCATGGCCAAAAGTTGGGCAGGAGTGGACATGGCAAACAAAATAAGTAACGGCAGAAACGGGCAACGGGAAATCGGAAACTAGGCGAAAAATCTCAACTTGCACACAACGATGGAAGTGGAGAATTGTACGTTGGAAAATGTTAAAGGAGATCAATCAAAAATGCCTAGAAGTAGACAGATATAGTAATGGGATAAGAAAGAGAACGAATAAAGAGAACAAGCTAGTTGACTAGTACTCGGTAGAAATGAACGCTTGTTTGTGTGGTGCTATTCTCAGAGAGATATCGAGTTTAAAAAGTGAACACTTTGTTCAATGGTGTACGTTGGTCAGAATTTCTTCGATTGTGAGCACTGGGTTCAATTTAAATTGAGATTTACTCGTTTTCTGGGATGAAAAAAATAGAAATCAGAATTAAATAAAATAAAACAAGGAGGTACGGGTAGTACTGTTAGGGAAGCGCGAGAAAGAGAAGAAAAGGGGCGCGAAAATCTGGTGAATGAATTGTTTCGACTATCAGAAAAAAAAAATTAAAAAGTATGCAGAATAAAGGACGCCAGGTCGCTTTAGCAGAGTCCTCTCGCTAGCTCGAAATGTTGAAAATTGAAATTTTACAGTTGAAAATATCCCCGATTGTATATTAGGAACAATAAGCAGCTCAATGCTCGAGAAGCGTAAGAAAAAAAAGTATATTATGCATCACATTGTTATCGAGAATCTTTCGATTGAATATTGAATACGAGATGCTTTTGCTTTTCTGTTATACGCTGGTATTTATCAACAAATTAGCATCCATTGGAAATACAATACGTCTACGCTTGGAAAACCATGACAGATTCTCTTGAGGGATAAAACGTTCAATAAAGCCAATATATACGTACATTAGTACTATCATAATCAACGAAACTTTGAAGCCACAGGGCTTTGCCACAATCCACAGCTACTTTCAGCAGACAAAACTTGTAGTAAGTGCCCTTTTTTTTTGTCTTTTTACCTTTTTTTTGGCCTGAAATATAATAACAGCATCATCACCTTATCACCTTATTAACAACTCAACTTAGTTGACCTTTGGTTTGGTGCTGGAAGTGGTTATCTTGCTTTTGCTTTGATAGGCCTCAATCTGTTTTCCAGTGAACTGTCCAGCAAGGAAGGAAAGAATCCAGTAAGCACCGTTTCTTCCATTAAAGAAGAGACCAATGAGACCAGGAGCTGGGCAAATACCAGACATACCCCAGCCGACACCAAATATGGCATTTCCTGCAAGGAATGGGTAGGTGATCTCGTTGCTGAAGTTCAAGTCATACTTGTTCTCGAAGACTGGCTTCTTCTCAATCAATTCGGACTCGTTTGTTGGAACAGTGCTAGACCAGGTAAGGATGTTTGGCAAGATCGTGAAAATAGGGATGGCGAGGAGTGATGGGTCGAACTTGTCCTTGTTGAAAATCGACAAGAAGCCCAACACCTTTGAACTCGAAGCCATGCCGGAGATGATCAAGCCAAGACCAAACTGGAATCCTGTCGAAAGACCCGATAAGAATCTTCCAACCAGAGTCCATGTTTCATCATGCTTAGCCTTGATCTTCTTGAGGAGATATGGCAAGAGCAAATACGAATTGGCGAAGCCGGCAGCAAGAAGACTAAGAAGTGCTGTTTTGTTCTCGTTGAACACGGTGAAGTTGCTATCGTACGATGAAGCAGAGACAACTGCCTCACCAACTGCCTCAGCTGGAGCATTGTGATCCAAAATAGCTCTGGTGATGACAGCAGTGATGGTGAAAACAAAGGTTGCAACAATGGATCTCCATCTGAGTCTGCTGACACCACAGATCATGTGTCCGGATGTGCAACCATGGCCAAGCGATGATCCCAAGCCAATCAAGAATCCTGATGTGCAGTAGTTGGATGTAGAGCCTAGATCTGAAGCTTTGTTGCTGTTAGAGCTTGGGTACTCTGGAATGAAAGCAGGAAGCAACTTCTTGACGAAGGCACATGATAAAAGTGTTCCGGCAACAATTGACCCGTTGTTGACATTAGGTTTTGTAGCCGCACCATAGAGAGTGCTGGAGTAGCCAACACCTTTACCTTCGGTTGCCATGTAGGAGCCGGTGGCATATTGGATGAATATGGCACCCAATGAGGATTCGACGGGAGTAAACATCGTGTCTGGAGTTATCTTTTCAAGCTGTTGCTAGTTGAATTTGCTCTTTGTTCCGATATCTTTGGAATGATGACCGAAATATGTAAACGTGTGAATTCTGTTCGCAAAATCCGTCACCCTGTGTATATATAGGGACTCGATTGTAGAAAGCAGAAGTTTAATCCAAAGGATGAAAACTCTTGAATGGAATAGACTGTCTAGTCAGAATGTTCAGACTAAGAATTATCAATAATTGGACTGAAAGAAAAACAACTGACAAGTAAGATTACCTGTTGATTGCTATAACCTTATTAGCCTGACGGAGGTAAATACAAGAGGCAGGAAATTTATGTGGTGAGAGCAATCAAAAGATTACGGACAAAAGCGGAAATGAAAAAGGAGCTACACACAAAGAGCGAAATTGAAATAACCCCACCTACTTATATAAATTTGTGAAGCAACCGAATAAACAGAAGCTTAATCCATAAATGTGGAGTAATGAAAAAACGTGGCAAGTTCTTTCCCGGTTTCTATAATGCATAATCCGATCATGTGCAATGCTGATATGGAACTTCTACTCTAAACGATAATAGTATCCTGGAATAAGCTCAACATTTTCTCCCTATTGTTCGCTAATTTTTAGTACCCGTCAGAGGTAAATAAAGTAAGACGTAATTGCGGGATTTGGAGTGATAGGCTTTTCCGAGGTGTAATTAACGGTTTTCTGTTTTTTAAGTGTGTAATTAAGTGGAATTTAAATGAATGCTTTTAATGCGGTAATAACGTCTTCTTCAATTTGGGTTTTCATGTATATACCTGTTATCGTTCACTTCCTGAATATATAACAAGTTTAACGATTCAAAGAAAAAAATGCGGCAGGATAATCCTAAGATCCGTCTCGAGTATCCCAATACTTCGGAGTTTGAACCGGGAATCAAGCCCGAGATAGGAGTTTGGTTTGGATCTTGTTAACACCTCGGAAAAGATTTTGTTCATGTCTATATTTCAAATCTATGTACATAATCTAGATGCTTTGAGATTCAAACTACAAATTACAGGGTATCGATTTTATTTTTATTAATAAGCAATTCGTTTTGACCGAGTAAAGCAAGCCGGTTGATTTTAGTTAGTCCATGTCTGCACTGAAAGTATGATGGGGTGAAAAATACAAAAAAAAATGAAAAAAAAAAAAAAAAAAAAATCGAAAATTCAGTTGTAGATGAGTGAAATATTATGAGCATATTATTGTTATCATCAACCACACATCCTTTACAATAAACGATAACCATTCTGCTTACCTTCGCAATACTTCAAGAAAGGATTTTTTCAGGATGCCCAGACAAACCAAACAGACGAATACGCTTCTAGGGTTTGTTGACATACCTATTGATGGTGAAGAGAAGCCAACCATAGAAGATACATTTATTGGAGGTGAGCCGTTATGGTTTGATCCTGCTTCTCCACCTCCGAAGAAGTTGCTTTTATGTAAAAATTGTGATGCACCAATGAAATTACTTTTACAGTCTTACTGTCCTTTGGCTAATTCGATATACGATAGAATTATCTATGTGTTTACATGTACAAAAGCACAATGTCGAAGGAAGGCAGGTTCTGTCAGAGCAATCCGTGCATTGAAAAGAGATCCAGAGGCCATGAAGAAAAATGAACTTGAAATTAAAACAGAAGAGTACGATAGGAAACAAGCAGAGGAAAAGGCAAAACAGGAGAAGATGAAGACTAAAGAACTAGCCAAGAATATATTCACTTCTGGCAGCAAAGGTAATAGTTCCAATCCGTTTGACTCAAATCCGTTTTCTGCTCCTGAGCCAAAGAGTGCGAATCCATTTGATGCACTCGAAAAGAATGAGGACGAGGGCAGTAAATCTGAACATAAATCTGTTGAAATAAAGGCGGAAGATTACAAGTCTTTGATACCCAGAAAAGGCACCCTTCAAAAGCCAAAGGGGAAGCTGGATATATCACTTGCATCGTTCCCGGGCTTCTTTCTCTATATTGAAGACGAGATATTGAATCCTTCGAAATCTCTAGAGACACAACTTCCTCCCGGCTTTACACCAGGTCAATTATCTCAGCAGGGAAATTCAGCCTCATCGGGAAAAGACATTGGTCAGTCAAAGGAGCTTGAGGAAATTTCGAAAGCCGTTGATGATCCTACATTTAGGCATTTCACAGAAATTGTTTCATACAATCCATCGCAGGTTTTCAGATATGAGTTTGGTGGTTCGCCTCTTCTTTACAACACCAAGGATACAATTTCGAAAGTCTTCTGTGATAGTAAAGGCCGCTTATTGGATTCCTCGCATTTTAGAATTCCGAATGCAGCATATCATCCGAGTGGATCAAGAGTGCTCGAATTGCAGATCATGCCTCAAGCAATTGATGCACTAGAATCGGATGGCTCTATTGATATCCTTAAAGATGGTATGGAGTGGGGTACAATACTTGTTGGTAGTGATGCTGAGGATTACGCACCGGATTCATTCTTTGATGAAAATTACATTGCATATGTTGAGGAATGGTGTGGCGTGCAATGGGAGGAGGAGGTGAAGAATTAGGTCGGATGCTCACGTGTTTAAGTTAATAGATAATACAATAATCAAATTAATTTAGTATGCCTTGGTGGCACTTAAGATACAATCAGTCTGTTCAATGAGTACCACTGAAATTAGAAATGCCATTTTTTTCTTTTCATTAATCTATAGACCCATCCTTCTGGTCAAATTCACTGTGTTAATTAAATCATCTATCTCTCTAAAGTTGGCCGGATTCAGTGCGAACTGTCGATGCTTGTCCGTCTGAATATGCTCACCAAAGTCAGCATACTTCACCCTGCAATTCTCGCAATATCCAGGTTTCGAATCATGTTTTGCCTTCTTAATTCTCTCTGCCTTTTGCATTTCCCTTTTACGCTTCAATTTCAGCCCCGTTTCTTCAGCATGCTTGAATGCAGTAGACAGTTCTCTCGGTTCGGCCGAGGTCTCTTTTTCTAGCTTTCTTTTTTCCAGAACAAATTCGGTGGCTTTCTGCTCTGCAATTTTGTCCAACTCCACCATTTTTCTGCGTTTTGTAACTGCCTCGAGAGTCTGACCTCCTGCTGGATGCTTCCTCACGATCCTCACCCTGGTTTCCAAGTGATCAGCGTTTGCCTTTGGAACTACGTTCTCCTTATCAAGAGCAGAGACTTTTCTACCATCAAGCGGCATCTTATCGTTAATTTTCGCGTTATCTCTCTTGCTCCTGTTGAAACTGATCGTCTTCTTCTTGTCGTTTGCAATTTTTTTGTTGTAGACCAACGAGTATGATGGTGCCAAGCCATTGCCAATATTATTACCACTAATAGCTGTTGAGCAAGATTGGTTTTGCACACCGGACGCCTGTATCTCACCATACTCGTTTTTGAACTTTGAACCGCTTAATGTCATTAACGAATCCTCTCTGTGGAGCAAGGCAGGAAGGCTTCCGCTTGCCTCACCATCAACCATTCTGCTACGCTCTATTTCCAAAAGCTGCCTGTTTGCATCCTTTTGACCTATTTCTCCGTGTGCATCTGGCGGTGCCAGAACTGGAATTCTTCCCATTTCTGTATCTGCTAAGACACTTTTCTCTGGTAAGGCAGGAAGTTCATGGTCAGCGGTAACTTTGAATTTGCGTTCTTTCAAAGTATGATTGCCCGCTTTCGACTTATAATCAAGCAGATTTTCCGTGTTTTTCGGCTCTTTTTTGATGAAAGTCTGCTTGTCAAAGGTCTCTCTGGAAACTTCGTGCCTTGAGTTTGCCGTATCATCATCTGAAACTGCCTCGGATTCCATCTCCGTTTCCGTACCACCGTGATAGTACTCTCTTTCCCAACTTGTCCGGTAAGCAGCCCTTTGATCGGGAGTCGGGCACTTTTCGCCGCTTCCAACATATGAGGCCTCGATGAGATTTTGCCTATATTCTGCAACTTCTGCCAAGTAAACAACTCTACGCGTGTGCCGCTTAAGAGCCGACGATTCTGACTTTGGATGTGAATCGTGTACAAACAGCGATCTCCCATTTGTTGACTTACAAAGCTTGGGATAGTCGTGATTTCGACTCCATTCTCGAATTGCAACAGGTCGCGTCTGCTGTCTCAGATCATACGCATATATGTACAAATTTGTGAAGTACTTCATGTCATCTCTCTTAGCATTTGGATCCCTGTCGTTCGGACCAAAAAGCTTCTCGTTTTTCAAAAGTGAAGAAAGCTTGCTTTCCGGCTGTGTATCAGGCACGGGTTCACCCAGATGGTGCATAAACCGAAACACCTTCTCGTAATTCCACACCTTAAGCTCCTTCTTTCTGGCAACACGAAATATATCGCCCTGAGGATACTCTCCCCGTTTATTATACGGCCTCATGGAAACGATAATTGTAACTGAATCACTGAAGAACTTGGCTATTCTAGCCCCCAGGTTCTTAAATGCTGCGGTAGCCCTTATATTTTCGCGTTCGTGCCTTCGCGTGTTTTCTTCAAAGTACACGACACTCACTTTCATGATTCTCCTCCAGCTCTGTTGCCATTGCCGCAGCTGGTTGCCGGTCAGTCGAGTACTGGCAGGATGCCTCTGATGCCGAAGATGCCCACCACTGACAGCTTGTTGAGGATCTGGCTGTGACTGCTGAGGCTTCTTTATGTTTTTCAAGGTCGACACATCTATAACGGGAGCTGTATTCTGAGCTTTTATGGTAACAATCGACTTTCTATGCTCTAGGTCCTGTGCTTTATTCAGGTTGGTGAAGCGTCTTGAAGAATCCTTCAAGGGGACTCTCTTAGACTGTAGTAGATTCTCTGGAGATCTATTCTCTTGTGAGCTCATACCTCAAAGCACAATATTGGTTAATATTGTGTAATCTATAAAGTGTCTAAAAATGGAGTTGGATGCAAGAAACGTCAAAAATGTTTCAAACACGATTGGAGAGGACCTGCTCGGAGAAGTGGAACGAATGAACGGAATAGGCTCAGATGCCAAATGTTTCGGCCTATATGATGCAGTCCAATCGCCTTCTATGTTACAAAAAGCCTTTTGCTTTAGTTTGCACTTACAATAAACGAAGAAGTGTTATTTCAGACTGATGACTTAGACTAATGAATTGGTGGGTTACACCAAGAAAGTTTACGCATAGTGAAAACAAAGAAACTTAAGGGGAGGAAAAAAAAAAAAAAAAATTGCTGCGGATTGGGGTGGCTGGTTCTGCACTATTTGGCAAGAAAGCATAATAGGAGTTATCACCAGATTCGCGAATTCGCGTTTTAGCACGCGTCCTCTTCTTAGTATGCGGGCAGTTCCAAGCAATGTTTTCTGGGTTCAATGAGCCCTCCCAGTTTCCGGCATCCTAAATAAAAAGCTATTACCTTACTGCCTTTTACTATTGTTTGGGATATAATTCCTCACTAGAGATGAATCTTTATATGTATGATAGTCTATATGTTTGTTTATATGATTTTCTATATGTTGTCTATGTGATAATTTATAAGCATCTTGGATTACTTTTCTGTAATGTGTATTACTTCAGAGATACGCCAATGTGTTTCTTCACAAGGCATGGTAGAAAATCTGAAAATTTAGATTATACTCTCCAACTTAATACCACAAAATTGTCCTTAATCAGTGCTGTCATCGACACATAAACTAGAAATTCTGTAATGTTATATATATCTACATTCTATGAAGTAGAACTAGCACATTACCCCATTCCGGTCAATTCCTAGTTGTCTTCTTTATTTTATTTTTTTTTGGCTTTTATTTATTATTTTTCTGGTCTTTCTCATTTTTCGACAAGCAACATTAAGATAATCAGTAGTCTACTTCTTACAAGCCTTCTTTATTTCCCGAATTGCTCATAATTCATAATACAGTAATCAGCCATGTCCTCGCACTCGCAAATGCTCCAGTCCAAAAACATAAGTAAGGTGCTGGTGCAGCTTCTCCAACCAAATCCTGAAGTTAGCACTTCTCTCCCAATTTCAATATCGTTAGTGTCTCTCAGCACTAGCCAGCCATTAATATCATGTATTTCAGACCTTTACAAAAAGAAAATGGTTTCAAGAACGAATGCGAAGAAAATACAACAGGACGAAGAGTTAAGAAGTATAATATCGAATGAACAGACAAATGAGGATGTCTCGGTGCTTGACTCTGAGATAAGTGCATTTCGTTCAACTGGAGGTGATGAATATACAAATAGCAAGGGGCAACCCGGATCCAATAGAAATGCAAACGGTGAATCAAAAAAGACGGAACCATTAAGCAAAATAGAGCAGATTCAAAAGCAGATAGACTACTTGGAAACACACTTTGACGGCAACTACATAAATGCCAATGTTGACCCCAGCGACAACTTGAGCATCATATCCATACTCTGCTTCAAGGAATTCAAATCACGAAAGCATTCCAACATGGCTGGAGTAGCTGACCCCTGGATGATTATATCTTTTAGCGATTACTTGGCATTTATATATGAGATAAACGATCAATATGCATTGCTGCTTTGCTGTGATTCCGGTTACCCGAAGGGATTTAGTATCAAGAGATTGGAAAACGCTTCTAAATTCTTGAAAAGTCAGCTTTAAAACCACGAGGTTATATATTTGCATGTCACGTTCCTTTTGGCAGCTTGCTTTAAAAATATTTACTCGAAACTGATTACAAATGATTGCCATCACCTCGCCGTTTGTATAAAAGGTGTAAGATGTTAAAAATTATGTGAACCTATAGCGATGTAAATGCAAAGGAAGGAGATATCGGGAAAATGCGTGTTGTGCCTAGAAATGGTCTATCAGTAGCATATGCAGCGGTCATCAGTCTATCAAATTAAAAGTTGATCATCGCTTCATAATAGGCAGAATTATGCCTCTTCCATCTCCTCTTCCTCTCCTTCTCCTTCTTCCTCCTCATCGTCGTAATAATCGTCATCATCCTCATCCTCCCACCACTCTTCAACATCGTCAACTGCGGCTTCTTCCTCCTTCTCCTCTGCATCGTCCATTTTTGGAAAGGTGAACTCCTTTGGCATGTTCATTCTGGAACGGTTTACCTCGTTGTGTATTCTCCTTGCGTACTCTGCTTTATCTTTTTTGAATGCAATGGCTGCATCCACATTTGCTGGACTGGAGATGTTTGGATCTTCCAATAGCGACAGTATTGAAAGTAGCACCGACTCCACAGACTGTGCGGGTGACCAAGTCTCGTTATCCGGTTCATCGGATTGTTCGTTGCCTGCCTCATGGAGAATTGATATACACAAACGTCCATCATTGTACACGTTTGGATGATATATTGCAGGTGTGAATCTAAAGTTTGGTGGCGAAAATGGGTAGTTCTTGGGAAATCTGAGCTCTCCCTTGAGATATCCCCCGTAGTATGCAGATTCCGGATCTATTACTAGAAGTACCACATTCCATAGGAAGACATTATCGTCATCAACTTCCACTTTAACCTGTCTCAGTCCCGTTTTTGGGCTTACAAGGTCCCTATATTCTTTCCAAAGCCGTTTAGATGCTGCTAATTGTGATGTCATTTGTTGTTGTTTGTGCTGTTTTAATTGAAACTGTATGTTTTATCCTCTACCTTTCTTTCCGTCCGTCAAGCGTCTCTTTCGCTATTATGCACACCGTTATATTTGATTTCACAGTCTGGTCTCTACCTTCGCCCCTAACTAGATGCAGAAATGACTATTCTTTTCCTATCGTAATAAAAATATTGTAAAGTGTATATGTGTCTGCTGTATCTATTTGTTTGTTTACGTGCAAAGAAAGGAAACTGCTGATATGGGGAAAAAAAATGAGGAAGACGAGAAATAAATAAAATTAATAAATTATGAATAAGTTACAAATATAGAATAAGAGAGTAGGAAAAAGTTAGAACGGCCGATAAATAAATAGTCCCGACAATCCAGGACGGCCAAGTAGAACAAGAAAATATGCAGTTTAATGCGCAAAGGATAAGAAGAAAATCAAATACAGCCGGCAGCATTTAATTTATTCTGTGGCTAATCAAAATTCTCGCCTAACAAAAGATAATACTGGCAATATCCGTTGTTAAGAGTAAGATTTTCACTCTGCTAAAACTTATTGGCGCTAATTATGGCAGGATGCGTAAATTCCAAATAAATATATTTATTCCGTTCTCTATGTATGTACATGGTCCTTTAAAAAGTAATATGTGTAGTGTCCTCCAATCTTGCTTTAAATACTTCTCTTTAAAAACGTTTGTTAGTAACTCCCTCCTCCATTTCATGAGGTACTAAATCATTCATCATCCTTCTTGTTCACACTCTCTGGCGTGATTCCAAGTTCTCGAGCTTTCTCTTCAAGTCTTTTTCTTTTTTCCACTTTTGCAGCCCGCATTCTGGCAAGTTCTGCTTGTATTTGATACTTTTCCTTCGGCACCTTGTTCAATGTGTCTGGATCCGGCCAGAATCCCGGAACATCCAACTTTTTATCTGTATCTATACCCACATAGTACATTATGGATATTGGTATCATTAAGTAAAGTGTGAACTGTATTGGATTGTTAGTACAAATACTCTCTTGGTTTCCACGATATTCAAATTACGGCGGTGTACTCACTTTTGCCAATTCAAACTGCGAACGTGTAAGTTTGAAACCCATCCTGTTGTATATCTTGTTAAATCAATATTGGGGCAAGTGCCTTTGTCATCTAAATAGTAAAAGATTAATGATGGCGTATCGCATCGCTATCTTTAAGCACCCATCCAGAAAAGAAAAAAGTTATCATATTGCAGAACCTATACTTTTTCGATTACGTAATCAGAATTATTAGATCCCATTTCTGGTTTGTAAGGTGAGCCATAATAGGGAAACACGTATCGAGACACCTAACAAATCTGATAGAAGAGTTCATCAAATTTAAAAAAGTGTGAAAGATATTATCTAATGCTATCGGGTGTATTTCCACTCTAATGTAAAGGCAAATATACACCCATTCATCTTGAAACATACACAAGATTAATATCTCGGATGTATTTGTCTAACTAAACTAGATTATCATATTACTTTGATATTGAGATTTATCATTCTCTGAATCTATTCATAGGCGCTATGTTTTAAATCATATACTCTTGTCTAATCTTTAAGACTCAATATAAGATTTCCACTTAAAATTCTGTGCATCGAGGCTTTCAGTATCTTAGAGTCTACCTTAAAGCCCATCTTCTACGTTTATATTATTTATATTCCTAGTTTGATCATTAAATTGGCATGATTTTGGAATTGCATTTGGAAACTTTTGTTTCCAAAATATTTAACTTTGTACTATGTTATAGGACTGAGAACTTATTCTGTAGATTTCTCATGGAAAATCCTTAATGTGAGATATGAGAAAATAGTAGTAAGAGCAGGTCGAAAGTAAAAGAGGATTTTCATAGTATAAAGTGTAGAAAAGAATAGGAGCTGCAAAATGCATCTATGTATAGGCCTTTATAATTTTTTGAAAATATTGATCATGTAACAACTAAAATTCGCCTGTCAGAATTCTTTTGTCAACGCTTAGTGGTTTAGAGTTGGATTTTGCGGTTTTTGAAATTAGGAAAAGGTCACAATTTCTGAGAAATTGATATGATGCAGAGAATCCCACTTGCGAAAAGGACATCTGAATTTTGCTAGAAACTATACTGCATAATTGTTACCACATTTTTCTTGAAGTAGTCTAAAGAAGGCAAGCCAGTCTATTTTAAATTGAATTGATCTTAATTTAATATTGAATGTACCATAAATTGACAGTATAGTTCATATTCATATCATTATTAATTATTATTCGTGCGTCTGAGTTTTGTAACTTCAAGCACCAGGAATCGGTATCCAGCTAGGTCGGCATATCATCCTTACACAAATCAGCTTTTCATAGAATTTGGGTATCATTCACAAAAGTGGAAAGCGTATATGAAAATTAATGCACAAAAAAAATTCATATTAATTTTAATAATCTAATTTTTATATTAATAAAAAATAAAGATCCAAGCACATTTTCCCCGGCCAATCGGGGTGAAATTTTTACTAATCTCTCGAGGAGCGGAATTTAGCAAGCAGACAACTGTATCTATATCACCACTCTATAAAAGTGCAAAAACCTAACCCTTGATGACAGCTCAACCAGAATTAAAGAAAAGAAAGATGTCTACTAAAATTCTTCAAATTTGTACGCACTCAGGAACTTTTCATGCCGATGAAACATTGGCTGTCTTTATGCTTAAGCTTCTTGGAAGATTTTCCAACGCCAAAGTTGTGAGGTCAAGAAAGCCAGCCGATTGGGAAGCATCTGATATTGTCGTGGATGTGAGTGGAAAGTACGATGGAAAAAAGTTTTTTGATCATCATCAAAGAGAGTTCACTGGAACATTCAATGATCAGTACAAGACCAAACTTTCTTCTGCCGGATTGGTGTTCAAGCATTTCGGAAAGGAAATCATATGCTCTGTGCTAGGATTTAGTACTGAAAAGAACGCTAAAGACATCGACTTTGTTTATGACAGAGTTTACAAAGATTTCGTTGAAGCTATTGATGCTAATGACAACGGTATCAACAAGTATGCAAATCAAAATGACTTGATTCCCAAGTTCCACGACCGGAACTTCAGTCTTGCCGGTACAGTTGCGAACTTAAACCCTTCTTGGGATTCAGATCCTACAGATGCAGATTTTGATGCACAGTTTCAAGTGGCCTCCCAGTTGATGGGTAAGGCATTTATGCAGTTTTTGAACTACATCGGCAAATCTTTTCTCCCTGCAAAGCAGTACGTGCAAAAGGCTTTTGATGAGAGATTCTCCGTGGATAAAAGCGGAAAAATCATTCTCATGAATCGGTATGTTCCCTGGAAAGAGCATATATATAACATAGAGAAGAGCAACAATGTCGAAGGACAGATCTTGTATGTTTTATTCCCAGATAGCAACAGCAACTGGAGAATCACTGCTGTGCCTGTTAGTGCCAGCTCGTTTGATTCTAGAAAGAAGCTTCCTGCAGAATGGAGAGGTCTTAGAGATCAGGCTTTGAGTGACAAGACTGGAATTCCAAATTGTGTTTTCATCCATGCCGCAGGATTCACTGGAGGTGTCGAGTCAAAAGAAGGTGCTCTCAAACTTGCTAAGTTATCCTTGTAAGTAAAGAGTGACATTATTACGTGCATGTCCACTTTGGTTTTTGACGTTTGACCATTTGAAGCTGTGCACATACCGCAATAAAAGTTAAATCGTATTTAACTAGGAGCATTTTAATTCAATTTTCGCCGACGTTGTTCTTAATAATTTGCTTCTGTATCTTATGCGTTTTCGTGTTTTGATCCCATCAATTTGTCTATGGCTCTAAATATTGGCAGAGCTTGCTCAAATTTGCGACAGTACCACCTTCCGTATAATATTGCATCCTGATTAATTATACTCTCTTTTGGATACTAAGAAAAAGATAGTATGCTTCTATTGATAACGAAATGTATGTTAATGTATTGGAGCGTTTTGTCTATAGTGTAATAAAGCCCCCACTTTAAGTTGGACGATCGGCAAATTTATGACAAATTTATTGATAGATCAAGAATGCAGTTAATTCTTTACTCCTTCCATAATTATGCCTATGGTTGTTATTATTATTTACCGCTAGAGTCCTTATATTGTTTAGTGATTTGGTATGTAAGTTTAGATAGAAAAGATGTATATTGAGTATCTGGGTCGCTGAACGAACGTATCAAAAAGTAACCTAAAAAAAATTATAATAAATTTAAAGTAATCCCTTAAGCTGTTTCGCACATTATACTTTGATCATTTACTAAATTAAACATATTCCCAATTCATCTAAACATTCCAGAAGACGTATCGCCAGAAATGATTTACTGAACATTATGACCTAATTACTTCATCAGAGAAGATGGGTCACAATCAATTTTCTGTTTACAGAATCAATGTAACCCACAGTTACTGTAGGCATACTCAGAAAAGACATATGAAGTATCACTTCTGAAAAAACTAATACTAATATCTATTTCATCAATATCAAGCTTACATTCCGCGAATGTTCTAACATAACTGATAAAAATCAAAGAATTAGAGAAATGCAACATGCATATCGTTTATTCCATTTTCGGAGTTTCATTTTGGAATTTGCCGCCTTTGAATGCAACCCTGAATGTTAGATAGGTCTCTCTGCTATTTTCCTTCACATATTTTTTTCAGGGACGCGTTTCAATATCTTTAATAACATGAAATTGCTCACGGGAAATAATAAAAACGTTTGAATACTGATTATCCTAAGGAAAAAAATATTTGAGTTCCCCTACAGTTTCCCCTGAATCGCCTCAGATATGAACTATGTGTATATATTGGGTTCGCATGACACAGACAAGGATCATTTTCAATGAGACAGCACGAACTTGGGTTGCCTATCTAATTTTAATGAGATCCAAATATATGTATATATTGTCTTTGCATGTATTGATATGTCTGAACCTGCTAATGCCTTTTCTCTCACGGCGTCTTTTTTAATTTTTTTTTTTTTTTTGTCAGCTGATTGTGACTGTCACACTAAATTTTTTTCCCCATCGGTAATAATTGTATTGCATGCAGTAAATCTTGCAAAAACGTATAATAATAATATTAACAGATAAAAAACGAATCTTGACATATTCACGGTGATCCTGATAACCAAATGTATGGAATTTAAAATCGTAAAGAAATCTCTATACTGGATAAGCATCACCAGTTGAAGGATTCGTCCATTTACTTCAGTAGGACAAAAGCAGAGATTCTTTGTTTCCTGAATCTATTCCAGTTGCTCATTTCCAGGTGCCAACATTCCTATTGTTTGTTTACGTTTAGTTCAGGCATTTTGCGGCACTGCTATTGTTGAGGTTAGCTTTTGAAAAAAATATGCACAATAAAGTCCATCACCGGGAATGATGAAATAAATGCGGGTGGAAATATAATTGAAGATGCGCGCGCGTAGTTGAAGCATGCCAGATCCTGCATAAACCAGTTTTTCTAGTGCTACAATTTCATGAGGAAAAAAAGAAATAAAAAATAAAGTGATCCTAATAGGAATTTAACCTTCCTGAATACATGCACCTGGTGATAATGGAATGGTGAAAAATAATTACATCCACTTTACGGATCCCAATTTTCGATCAACCAGACATACACATTTCAATTGACATTTTCTAGCAAGGTACTCTCTTTTGGTGTTTTCCTTCCGTTTACAGTCTTCTTTTTCGTGCCAAATTCCTCACATCTCTCCATTTGCTATCGAGTCTAACGTGCAAGCATAGATCACACGCGAATGTCATATCTAGTCTAACTACATTCATTATTTCGATTCATAATTCGTGTTCAATCTATACCAGTAAAGAGAAGATATTAGATTCACCGATTCTCGTACTTATCATCGATCATTGCTTAAGCCGGAACTTATCAATACTTCATTCATTCACGATCTTTTTCCAACTTTTCAGATCGTTGCCAATTCATTCGTTTTTTTCCGTTGTACTTCTCATCCTTTTGCTAGATAACTTTGAAATGAGAAAATTCCTTAGTCGGCGTGAGAGAAGACACAGCTTGGTCCATGGTAAGCACGGAAAGCACAAGGTTCATGATAGTGTTTCGGAACTTGAGAGTCTTCAAGAGGAGACTTCGTCGATTTTCGGCTCATCTTCTCGAGTGAGCAAAAGAGCCTCAGTGATTGCCGAGAAAGGACTGAATTTCTTGAAACAGGACGCTCCTTCCAATATTTCATCCGGAGGTGATGATTCACAGGAGCAGGGATCTCATCGAACCGGAATTTTTCATACGCTTTCATCCAAAAAGTCCTCATCAGCCTCTTTATTTCACCAGAATGTCACCGATAACAATCCAGTCCCCAGGCAAAGACATGGAGTTCAGAAGTTAGTGGATCCGGAGTGGGATGTGACCACTATCAAGTGCGATTGGCTCAATATTGTCGATGAGAACTCCAAGGATCCAGAGCATCTAAATTTGTGTCGTGCGGAACTTAAAGGCTCCATGCTTTACGTGTATCGTCCACCACAGGAGCTGGCTGCAGTTTCACATTTTGTTGAAGATGAAGATGAAGAAGCAAAAACCATGGTCTCTACTTCTGGCGATGCCGCTAGTGCTGCTATTGCAGATTTGAAGTCCAATGCCGATACATCATCTTTTAACAACCAGGATGATATCCAGAAGGAAATTAAACTTCATGCACTGGCTATTGCTGAGAATGCCGGGGTGAACAAGTCGAATACCAACTCTCTGCCTAGTAGTGTTACTGCATCACCAACAAAATCGATGCGTTACGCTCCAACGCACGATATCAAGTCAAGTGACAACATGAAGAAGCTTACACAGAAGCTTGAGAGCATCTCACTATCTGAAGGTGCGCTAGGTGAGCAAATTATGAATATTCACCAACTTGAGAGAAACATCACTGAACAGAAGAAGTTTCTCACGGAAAACAAGCCGACCGTTCAACATCACGCATCGCATTCATCTGTCAACCTAGAATCCATTGATTCCAACCACCAGAAGGGATGCGAAATTCCATCATTCGTGAAAATTAAGTATAGATCATGCATTTGTCCGCATCCAGATCTTCACTTTGAGGATCAGAATGGTACCATTTTGGGCGGAACAATCGAGAGTATTTGCCATACCATCGCATTTTATCCATCCCAGGATGTTGCTGACAAGCTTATAAACATTCTCCCAATGATCTCGCCCATAGAGATATCTCTTCTCTATTTTGAAACTTTTCTAAAGATGTTTATTAGCGAATCCGCAGGCCCATCACTGAACGATCGCTTTGGATCTCCAGATCATCCAGATATGTCCGATAGAATGATGGTAATTATCCCGTTTGAATCACGCGAGATCATGGTTTCTCGGATATGTGACTGCTTGAAGGCTATTACAGAGCAGTTTTGCGGAATATTGCTTGATGAGTCTGCTCTTAGGAGTGTGTGGAACGTTCTTGTGATGCTGGATGAATTCTGTGACTGCAACGAGCTCAAACTCGGAATTCACAACAGACAGAAGACTCTCAGGCAGTTGACTGACTTTGAGGATTTAGACATTGGTCTGTCCTTGGATTCACTCACTGCCGATAAGTTTCTATCTTATCCGATCCACATTTTGGCTTATGAGATCAATTCATTGGATCACCATTTCTTAGATTCGTGGAATCCACGGTCGGATCGTTCCTTGTCTCTGGATAGGATACATTCTAGCTACAGCTATTGGAGAAAGAACTTCCTTATTTTTGACGCCAATAACGATCTCCACTATCTTGCCAGGATCATTGCACATCATTTGTTTGAAGATTTTTCCGTGAAATCCAACGAATCAAAGAGAGCACATGTACTCGAGAAGTGGGTTTTACTCGGAGAATATCTTTACAGAAACGGGAACATGGTGAGTTGGCTTGGAATTGCCTCGTTCATTTGCTCGGTACCTATTCTTAGACTGAAGAGGGTGTGGTCGTTGATAGATGGTAAAACAATCGATATGGTTCGTTCTTCGTGGGCACCAATCATCTATGAGGTTCGTCAGCGGTTATCCGTCAAACCGTTTGTTATTAGGTACCGCGTACTTGTTCCTGCTGGGATCGGAAGAGACTATGCCAAGAAAGAGGTCATTCCTTACTATGGTGACATCAGATTTTCCACAGATCATGGTAATGACACCTTGCCGGGTGACTTTGTTCGCTCGTTTTGCCAGTTTAGCCAAAAGGCAGACTACTCTGTTTCCAAGTGGGATGAGTTTTATAATGGAGTCAGAGACTCAAGCTCTGCAAAGGCTTTGGGATCTTCGACTGGTGAATGTGGTCGTATGAATGCTGAACTTGCTCGAGATTTAACACGTGCTGTTTCCTACAGAGTGAAGCATCCACCTTACTCTCTCAAGGATACGTTCAAGGAGTCTTTAGAGGCTGAGCCTCCCTTTGATGGTCAGTATTTCCGGTATCACAACGAGTCCCGAAGCCCGCTCTTTTTGGGATCTTATCCATCCATATTGTTCCCCAAAGTTCTTGACACGTACGAGATATACGATCGCAAGTCGTTGATTGGTGCCATTGGGGGTCTTGACTTGGCACAGAACGTTTTGAAGAAGAGCGCATCCAACTTATCGAGTGTGATGAAAAGCGATACTATTAAAGGTGAACGTCACAGTTCGGAGACAATGAGGAACACCTTCTTGAAGCATATCCGGGATCTCTTCAACATTGATACGTTCGAGTTTCAGGAGGGCGATGATTCGATAATATTCAAGTGTGTTTTGGAACTTTCCGAGCGGATCGAATCGCATGATTCCAGACGTACAAGCAAATCAAGACCATCCAGTATTCTATTCACGGAGAATAGCAGCACCAAGAGATTCAGCAGTTATTCAACAAGCAGCTTCAACTTGGATAACTATCTCAGCTCATACCAGAGTCATGTTAGGGATTCTTTGGAGCGCGACAGTATACATACTTCAAGCACGTCTTCACGCGTTGTTGATTCTGAATCCAACACATATAACCAGGATCAACTAACGGTACCAATTCTTGCAAAGGCTGCCTCAACAGATCGGTTGATTGACTTGTTGGTGTTAACTTCGTCTATATTTAGCTCTAGAATTAAGGAGGAGGAATTGAGGCAGTACGCTAACTCCACATCCACAAGTCCAAGGTTGGTTTCTCTCAAGATGGATCAGGGCACGTTCACCATTACATTCTTCGCTGTTTACAGGTGCTTCTGCTCTCCATACAAGTTGATTTGTGGTCTCCGTGATAGATTTGATGGGGCACAATCCTGCGCACTTTCGATAGATGCATCTAAATCTAGAAAGACGAAGAATGGTTCTGAAGGGGTTGCTGGATCCAAGTTTCAGTTTCCAAACTGGAGTGACGTTCTGAATGAAACAGATTCGGCAAAGGTTAATTGGAAATTCGTCTCTCAGATACAGCTTGGTGTTGTTGAAAGTCTTCACACTCTTTTTGAGTTTTACTTCGACCATTTCGTGGATGACTTAAACACTCGTGATCTGATAGAGAACTTGCTGGAGCAGATTGAGGTGGAAATTAAAATAAAATGGAAGGATGTTCTCAAGTCGTTGAGACGGAAGAGGTACGATAGAGAATTCATTGGTTCGATTGAGAAAATCTTGAAGGAGATGGAGCATTCCTTTACTGGTACCTGCGAGCAATATTTGAAGAATTGTTATTCACCTATGATTAATACTCCAATGCTTAAATTTACATCGCAGTTAACTAAGATCCCAGAGGATAGAAAGTTACCAGACTGGAGAAAGAATGAAAAAGTCTTGGAATTTATTGAAGGTCTGGATGGCACCATCAGAAGAATCACGTCAGATATTACGATACAGGATTGGATAGAGTCGTTTTCAATTCTTGAAGTGTTGACCGCTAAATCGAATCTCAGCTTGTTCAATTATGATGTTCAGAGTTTGGATACACCAGATGAGTTGCTCGGCATCTCTAACATATATCATTGGATAGATACCTTGGTTGATGTTGAGAAGAGTGATGACCATAAGGACAAGAAGTTGTACTTTGTGATTGATAAGTTCCCATTGACTGTTAAAGCGATATTCCAGTTTTATGTCCGGCTTAAAAATTACTTTTCCATACAGATTTGTGATCCAGCATTGCCTCAGGAGGATCGAATTGAAGTCATGGCTGCTGTTTTGAAGATTCTGTCGATTTGCAGGACTTCGATGGAAGATTTGAACTTGTTCAAGCTAAGCGATACTGATGAAGAGTGTAGCATTTCACCAAGGGTTCCGTCGCTCATTGAATCATGTCTTTCGAACATTCTTGTTTCTCCAGAAAGTAGAGCTTTTGGGGCGGATTGGGTGAGTGCAGCCAAGCTTGTGGATCCTGAAAAGTCTTCGTACACCTCCTTTGAGACAATCGATGACTTGATTCCTAATATTGACTCCATATCCTCTGAGGCATTGGACTATGATCCTTTGACACCTTGCCCCGGTTGGATTATGCAATGCCTTCTTTCAGTTACCTGTTTTATTCCAAACATGTATGTTAAGAACACAAACTTGGTGAACTTCGACAAGGACAGGTTTGCCTACAATTGTGTTGTTAATAGTGTCACCATGGTTCCGAAGTCCACTTCAAGGCTCAATGGTAACTCGAAGTTTGAATTTTTACTACACTTTGCCGTGCGGCCTTTGGATTTAAAAGCAATATTTGAATCTGCTCGAACTGAGGGTAATTCCTTGGGACAAGGCTCTTTAGAGCTCTTTTCTTCGTATATAAAGGAGCAACGGAAGTTACTTTCCTTAGAGGCAACTAAAAAAAGCCTCTTTTTGAGGCAGATCATGAAGATTCCCGGACGAAGAGTTGATGCGGAGAAGTTGAGCGGCAATGTTGATACTACGATGCAGCACAGATTAAAATTGTCTGGTTACAATTCAAACTCGGTGAGTGGTTATCCTATAGCTACTAGTGAAACCCGTCAAAATTTTATGGAAAGCAGACACAAGACTGGTGCAAGCATTAGCAGTGCTGCAAGTTCAATTATGACCACTGGATCTAAAGCTGGTCGTTTCAGGTTTGGCGGGTTATTCAGCAGAAAATCCCACAGTTTGGGTCTTAGCAGAAGCTCCATCACTATTCCGGATACTGCAAAGAAGCCTCTGGCAATACGTGAGCTACCAAGTGCTGCAACATTTTTGGCTGAGCGCAAGCCAAAGATATTGTTCACGGTGAACCTCAAAGAATTTTCGGTGTTTGCTACTTATGTGACGGACAATAGTTTCAAGCTTGACTCGGGAAACAACTCAGCTAAAGAGTACTGCTTCCAAGCTCCCAGTGAGCCTATTAGGGCTGAGTGGTTGAAATTGATTAATTATTCACACCGGCATTGGTTCTTTTCGCATACCCTAAATAGACCAAGTATGGGTGTGCCAAACAATATGGTGTTCGGAGTTCCACCGGAGTTTGTTTGCATGAGGGAGGGAAGCGTTATCCCTAATATCATAGAGAAGATACTCAGTGAATTGGAGTACAGGGGTCTTGAAGAGGTTGGACTTTATAGAAGAAGTGCTTCTTTGGCTGCCATTCAAAAGATTAAGGATAAGATCAACCATATGGGAGACTTCAATATGGAGGATCAACTGGTTTTTGATGTTCATAATTTGACCGGATGCATCAAGTGCTATCTAAGAGAGCTTCCAGATCCCCTGATTGGTGATGCCATTGTTGGCGATTTTCTTGAAGTGAAAAAACTATCAAAAGATGCAGGCAGAATTGATGTGTATCGGAATATCTTCAAGAAGCTTCCAGTATACAACTACAATCTTCTCGAGAGGATTATTCGGCATTTAAAGCTTGTTGTTGAGTATCAGCAGTTTAACAAAATGACACCTTCGAACTTGGCAACCATTTTGGGAGGGAGCTTGATTGAGGGATGCGATCCAGAAAACCTTCGTAAATACTTTGGACTAATGACGTTTGTTTGTGAGGATCTTATAGTGAACTACGAGAAGGTTTTCTCAAAAGCTGATGAGTCTTTGGACACACTAGAGGCTGCATATTGACATGTGTGGATCAATTAATATACGTACATTTTTTCGTAATCTAATTCAGCACTTTTTGAAAGTAATGCTTGTATGTCTCTTGATATGAAAGCAGAAAAATGAGATGAAGATAAAAAAAGAAGAAGTAAAAATAAAAAGATGAAAAGAAAAAATAAGAAAAATTGTAGTTTTGAGCGGGGTTAGCAAGAAAAACACAGGAAACAAAATAAATATTTATATAAATGCAAGCGTCACCTGCCACCAGTTATATATGTAGTTGAACAATATATTAATCTGGCAAATGGACTTAATTCCTCAATGTGATATTTCTCTATTTACAACTAGCTGAATTTCAAAATAAGAACAACGTAAAACAGAACAGGAATGAATATTACTAGCGAAGACAATTACGCGACCATCTGGCAAGAGAATTTGTTCAAAGGCAAAGTATGCCTACTTACAGGGGGCTCTGGTGATATCTGCAAGGAGCAGGCAAAGGCATTAATCAGATTAGGATGTTCCATTAGTATTGTTGGTCGGAATGCCAAAAAAGTGAAATTGGCTGTTCAAGAACTTGGCGAATATAAAGAGGTAGACAATAAGGCCAATGTAATTGGATTCGGTAATTGCGATGTTAGGAATTTTGAAAAAATTCGTTCAGCCGTTAGGAATACCTCGGAAAGGCTTGGCAAAATCGATTTTCTTGTTTGTGGTGCAGCCGGGAACTTCATGGCAGATTTCAATCATCTGTCTGTGAATGCATTTAAAGCAGTAATCGACATTGATCTTATCGGAACGTTCAACACTGTTAAAGCATGCTTTGAGGACCTCAAATCTACAAAAGGCAGTATTATTTTCATATCTGCAACCCTACATTATTATGGAGTGCCATTTCAGAGTCATGTCTCAGCTGCCAAGTCGGGGATTGATGCTTTAGCAAGATCACTTGCAGTGGAATTTGGACCGTTGGGCATTAGGGTGAATTGTATAGCACCAGGCCCAATAGGGGGTACGGAGGGCTTTAACCGGATAGTTCAGGATAAAAAACAATTCTCAAGGAAGATCCCGATCCAGCGTGTCGGGAAAAAATCAGATATTGCCAATGCTACCATATTTCTCTTCAGTAAAGCCTCATCCTTTATCACAGGCACCATTTTGGTAGTTGATGGTGGATTCTGGCAGATGGGTAACATTAACACCATTAATTCTTATCCAGAAATGCTCCTTGCCAAATTAAAATCCAAGATTTAGGATGTCCGTTGAACGTACGGCTGTCTTTTTATTGACTGAATGAATGGGTGAGTAATTTGATAAATGCTGCTGGCTATTGTTCAGAAGCCCATCCGGAGTTAATTTTCAAAGAGTCATACTTAGCACATCGGAGTTCGAAAAGACGCGGAAAGAAAAAAAAAAATCAAGAATTTTTGATTTTTTATTGCACGTGACTAATCTGCTTTCCGCGCCCGGTAAACTTAATAGTTGATTACCCATGGGCGGGCACTGGTCACGTGCTTTGTGCCACAGTTTCGGCTTTCCTGACGGGGCATTTTTCAACGGGATTTGATCCGCTAACCCCAACTATAAATACGATAGCATGTGTATGAAATGTAACGAAAATTCTTATAACATCAAAAGCCGTAGGTGACTAAGACTGTAGTACCTATACTGTATATAAGAGAACGGGTTTGTCAATTATGTAAGTGATGGTATAAGTGCTAAAGTATGTAGAAATATTCTTCTTTCACATATACTCCAGGATTATTAAATGAGCCGAGCAAGCAAACACAATTCAAAAACTGAAATGGATATAGAGAGTCAAATTCGTGTGAATGAAAATGATGATGGTGTTGTTTCAGAGTGCGAAGAACGATGTTCAAGTAAAAATGATGATAACGATACCCTTACCGCATCACCTACTAGTTCAGTATTGGGCCATCAAGAAACACGCAAATGCTTTCAGGTGCTAGATATAATACTTGACAATCTTCACCCCATGCATTTTGTGATAACCATGGGTGTTGGAATTACATCTGGTATCCTATACAACTTCCCGATTGAGTGTATAAGACACGGTTCAAGATACTTGGGTATTGCGTACTTCTACATTAACCTAACATGCTTTATTGTGATCCACCTACTGTTCATAATGAAATATTTCTTTCTTTGTGACAGATACAAGACCTCGTTTAAAGACGTACTTTATGATCACCGTTTGAATGTATTCCTCGGATGCGAAGTCATGGGCACATCTACCTTGATCAACATGATCTATTTCATGAAACCGGACTGGTACGTATTTGTCTATGTTCTCTGGTGGATAAATGTTGCTTTTAGTATCCTTGTTGGTTGGGGAGTCACATTTCTCATGTTTGCGTGTAATAAGATCAGGCCAGAGGATATAAATGCCACTATTCTTCTACCAATCGTGACTTTGACCGTTGTTGCTTCAACTGGATCTCTAATATCTGTTTCTTTCATGGACAATCCCAAATGGCAGATCTCATCAAACATAATCACATTTCTGCTTTTCGCTAATGCTGTTGTACTCTCAATATTCATCGTTAGCGTCTATTTCGAGCGACTTTTCATACACGGATTGCCACCGAAGCCGGCAATTTACACCTGCTTTATTCCAATAGGTATTCTCGGCCAAGGCGGTTGGGCAATTCAATTAAATTACAAGGATGTTGGCCATTTTATAGCTCACCACAGTGGTCTAAAATGGATGGGATTGGGCACAGATTACTCTCAAGAGATATTGTTAAGCATTGAATCAGTACTTAACTTTTTCGGTGTTTGCATTGCTTTGGTTTTAGCATCTGTCGGTGTCTGCTTTACAGTTATCTCTTTCATGTCTGTCATTTACTGTGGAAAGCCACCAACATTCATAAGAACAATGTGGGCAAGCACCTTCCCCCTTGGTACCATGGCATTGTCTTTTAACGAGATGTTCAAGACTACAAACATACAAGGATTCCACATTGTGGGTACAATATATTCGGTTATGCTTTTTCTCATAACAACATATTGCCTGATCAACACCGTCATATTTGAAATTCCTTTCGGCAAGATCAGGAATGTTTGCCACCAGGACGCCACAAAGGTTACCGAAAACTGAACTCTAGATATAAATATGCATTTGCAATGACTAACCCGCATTAAGTTTTCTATTAATATAATTTCGACTAATATACATTTGTGTTACGCCTCAAATCTGTTTTTGAACCTAGTACGTAGTTCCCGCAACTTGGTTTTTATGTCACTTGAATCGGTATTGACATCGTTGCTATGTGGCTCTTCAAGTAGGTTATCACCACCTGGTGTCACTGTACCTGTAGTATTTTCAATAATATCATCTTGCACTGAGACGTTTTCGCTTTTTAAATGGTCATCGTGCTCCTCTTCCAATTTGGAAGATTCTTCCTTTTCTTTATGCACTTTCAAACCCTTCTTGATGGTATCGCTGATTCCTGACAGAAATTGTTCCTTATCCTCGGCATTTAAATACTGTTCATTTGAAAGAGCAAGCTCTGCGATAGCTGTAGCCCTCTGAGTTTCCCCAAGATTCTCCTCAAATTCTACATAGACAAGCCAAACATCATAATCCTCTGGAAAGCTTGATATCAATTTGTCAAGAATCTTTCTTGCCCGATCGTACTCCCTCAATCGAATCTCGAGAGAAATATAAAAGCTCATTATCTTCTTATTTGGACACTTCCCCATGGATTGTCCCAAAATCAATCGGGCATCCTTAAGTGTTCCATTTCTGATTTCAAATTCAGCATACTTTATCCAAAGTTTTGCGAAAGTAAACTTTTTGTGGGGAATCGCAGATAAAGCAGACTTATAAACACCTCTTGACCCATCAATATTCCCATTATGAACTTCTTCCCAAGTTGCATATCGAAGCCAAAGATATATGTAAGGGAGCCAATCATGCTTCTCGTGTGTGTGAGGTGGCCGCACTAATGCTTTATTAAAAGAGTCTCTGATTATATCCTCAGACAAGTGAAGCGTAGGATCACTAATTAAATCAAAATACAACCACCACTTATCAAAGTCTGTAGGAGTTTTTGATAATTCCGACTCGTAATCGGCCTTTCTGGTTTCAAATGTTGTTTTTTCGATGGATGCCTTAGACCCATGTCTCTTTTCAAATGCAGTATATAACTTCTGCAATTTAGTTTTTCCACTAGTGTCTAATGCCTTTAGTCCAAACTCATAAAGCTTTCTGGAGGACTCAATCTTGCCTTGCGTTGCTTCCCATCTGGCCCAGGATTCCAAAAATTTGGCATCAAGAGCATGGCTTTTTGAGAGTGATTGCAAACCAAGCTTATAAACGTTTCTAATATTTATGACATCACCCCTGAGTTTTTCAAAATCAGCCCACGAAAGCCAAACTGAGGAAACTGGGTATACGAGAACATACTGTTCAAATATGGCTCTGCAATTATCATACTCCTTATACCTCTGTTCAAACTGGATATAATGTCTCCATACATCCTTGCCTGGCTTCCACGGTAGCCACTGTTTGAATATATTCCGCACTGCAATAACATTTCCAAGCGATTCTTCCACTGTCACATATTCATACCACAATTTATCCACTCGTGGTAAAATTTTGGTTGCTCTTTCTAATAAATTTCTTGCGTGGTTAACATTTCCGCCTTTAATTTCAATTTGCACATATCTGATCCATAACGACACGTTGGTACTGTCAACATCAAGGGCTCTCTCAAGTATGGATCTTGCCCTTGGAAAGTCATGCTGCGAAATCTCAAACTGTGCGTACCTTATCCATTGGCCAAAATTAAACCTATTACGTCTAATTGCAGCTTCATACTCCTGTCTCTTTCTTCTCTGATAGGCATAAAGTTCTTCAGCGTCTGTAATTTTGTATTCAGGAGTTTTGAGAGGTGTTAACCGATCATTATAAGCTTCTGATACAAGCTTTTCAGCCGTGATCTGTTCCTTAGCAGGATGCTCAAGAGAGCTTGTTGGCTTTACCGAAACTGCATTTTTATCCACTCCAGACATGTTTGAGTTACCAAAAATTGGCAGAGTTTGTAAAAGTATGAAGTATATGAAGTATTCTTTGATATGATATTAATGATAATATAGTCCAGACATCATTCAGGTCAGCGCCAATCAAATTAAGGAGACACTTTTTTTTTTTTTTTTTTTTTCAGATCACCTTCTCGAGACAGTCCTATTTTCTGATTTAGGATTTTGGTTAACGCGTGAGCGTACCCATCCATGAAAAGTTTACTTAAAGTGATCCAATTCTTCATTTTTAGCAGAAGTGATCGACTCGGAATTAAGGTAACGGAATTGCAAACTAGTACAATAACCTGGAGTAGGAAGTATCATGGCTATTGGAATATTTGACGGGTTTCATCTTCTCGTCATAGAGTCGGATTCTCTACAATTAGAGAAAGTGGATTATATGAAGCAGCTTATTTCTCAAAGTACGAAACTGCCCGTCGAGAACTTGATCACGGTGAGAAAAGCAAACGATGAATTGATAGAAGATGAACGGATATTGAACAAGTTCACACACGTGATCTCTAACACAACCGAATTTCCAAACTTTGACATGGCTTCAGATTCACTGATGATGCCAGTACTCACATCTGATTGGGTTATTGACAGTGCCACACACGGAAAATTGGAATCAGTTAGAAGTTATGCGGTTGACAGTCGTCTCTTTTTAAATCGATGCGTGATCTCATGTTCATCATCTGTCTGTGAAGGTGATAAAACTGTTATTGCAGCTGCTGTTAAGACATTTGGCGGTGTTTATATCGAAGGTATTACTCGCAGCCTAACACATTTGATAACCACAAATTCTTCAGATGACCTCTGTGGCATTGTGAAAGATTACAATAAGCATCTTGGGAGGACAGCAATCGTGACAGTTGCACCAGAATGGCTATTTGCAAGCATTGCAAGCGCCCAGCGTTTAAAGGAAGACAATTTTGCACTCGAGTGGGATAAAACTAGTTTGGAGGATGTTGATGTCTCTGGTAAGCATCAATTCTTGGATGGAAAATGCTTCTACCTTTCTGATGATTATGGTTGTTCAGAACGGTTGGTTTCTTCCCTAAAATATGCCGTAAAGTCTATTTCCGGTGGGCAGCTTGTTAATGAGCCGGAGCGAAAAAATACTGCTGGCAGTGTACTTTGTTTATATCGGTATGGCTCTGTGTATGATGAGGCACTCGAAGATGGCTCAAAAGAGATTGGAAATGTCGAATGGCTCTTTTGGATGATGCTAAACGGGAGATGGGCTTCGCCATTAGATAAGATGCTTCATTATCCATTTCCCAAAGGCACAGTTAAAGGAATGGAAAATGTCATGGCATCTGCTACAAATTATGCCGGTGATGCTAGAATGTATTTGCAGAAATTGGTAGAATTGATGGGTGGTAAATTCACAAAGACTTTGAAAGCCCAAAATACGCATTTATTGGTTGCAAAATCGTTTGGAAGAAAATACGAAGCTGCCGAGAAATGGAAAATAAAGCGAGTTAATCATCTCTGGCTAGAAGAATCTTATGCTAAATGGATTATGATGCCCGACACGGATCCCAAGTACTTAGTTTTTCCGCGTGATTCAAACGATGTAGCCGTTATAGGTACCACAAAGCTTATATTGGGTAAACCCAAGAAGAGCATGGAAGTGAAAAATACACAAGAAAGGCATAATAGTACTTCAGGCAAGCTTGGCGAGATTGAAGAAAAGCAAAAAGTTGAATCAGCTAAGAATGAAACAAATGGGGTAACCGAACCTCATGATGATAAAAGCATTACACCAAAGAAAAGTATTAGTACGAGTCCTCAAAAGCGGAAGGCAGCAGAAGTTAAAAATGCACCCAAGGAGGAATCACAAAAGATGCCTACTATTGATCATAAATCAGAGGAGAGAGACTTGAAACCATCAAAGAGTCAATCGTCTGTCAATGAGGAGTCTCCGGAAATATCAGTTTTTGATATTCCAGATGGGACAGTAGATGGCTATGCTGAAATAAGTAGCAGTCCAGTCGTTAAAAGGGGGGCGAAAACACCTTCACAGGAAGAGCCTGCTAAAAAGAAGGCAAAGCATGATGTCAATGATAAAGCATATAATGTCATAGCAGTTATGACTGGTAGTGATATGGATCTTACGAGTGCTGACAACAAAAAATTGAATAGGGTTGGAATTACAATATTGAAGACATTAAGAAAGGATGTTAATTGCATTATTGCACCAACTGTTCTCAGGACTGAGAAATTTCTGAAAGCGCTGAGTATGAGCCCTAAATACATTATTTCACCATTATTTGTGAGTGATGTTCTAGGCACGCTCGATATATGTCATAGAATTACCGACTTTGATGCGGTGAAGCCTGATATCAATGTGTATCAGCTAGGTCATCTCATTCGGTTTGATAAGGACCGTAAAGCCAAATCTTTATTTGCTAATCCAAAACTTGGATCAGTTCATGCCATTCAAAATCTCATTGATAATTCCAGCAATACACTTTTTAATGGCTTTAATTTTAACGTCTCGGCAGATACAAACGGGGTGCAAACCATTAGTGAGATTTTAAAGATGTTCGGAGCTAAGTCGTGCAAAACAGTTGATAACAAAGCTAAGTCTTTTATTAAATGTGGTGAAGAATCACCACATGATGGTGCTTATATTTTAATGTGCACACCTAAAGAAAAGGCTCTAATGAAACACTTCAAGAATACAATTTCCAAGGATGGTAAGAAACCAAAATATCTGATTGCCCAATGGAATTGGGCTGTCTGGTGTGTGTTTAATACGCTTTTGGAAAAGGACAAATACATTATCGAAAATCATCTCTGAATAAGAGAATTAATATCCATATTTTCTCATCATAGTATATGAAATATGAAGATTACTTCGAGGTGCATTTTGGTCTTTTTGATAATTTGTCTTATGATCAATGTATAACAGGTATCAGAAAAGTTTGGTCAAGCACAAGAGTTATTGCTATTAGATCTTTTGTGATGCCTTTATCGAAAGCCAAGCAATCGTATAGATACAGATTGTATGTATAATAATAATGATAACAAAAAGGTTCCGATTTAATAATGGTCTTTAATGCATTTACCCGAATATTTTTAAAATTTTTGATAGACATAAGACTTAGTGATGTGATCTAGTATAAATTTAAAATAAGGAGTAATTGCTTTATAATGATGTTTGTAATACACTTGAATTTCTTTTGTCCGAAGACTTTCTTTTAAACTACATTTGAGGGAGGCTTGTATTGAAAATAGTTGTGTATCTTATCGTATTCCACAGTAAAAGCAAGGACTTCTTGATATTCAAGAAATTACAGGCCAGAGGAGAAGCCAAAAATAAAAAAAGGATCTTTAATGGTTCCAAAAGCAACATAATAGAACCTTTTTCTTCGTGGAGTTTACAAAATAGCACTGAAAAGCATATGGAAATTGCTGTACATGTAACGCAGCCTTTCAG
>ERZ746981.194-NODE-194-length-44479-cov-37.555200_pt1 | contig 44479 bp, 41 predicted proteins | sample MGYA00374948_ERZ746981 | MGnify/ENA primary metagenome ERZ746981 (study PRJEB28757, sample SAMN06711160) | food metagenome | host: microorganism | place: China:Harbin | collected 2017-01-30 | study: EMG produced TPA metagenomics assembly of the Analysis of...
AAAAACCATCAATCAAAGCGCCAAAAGCCTTAAATCACCAGCCAAGAACATCAATCAACGGTTCTTCGATCCCTCCAGGTGGCTGCTACATTTGGCGGCAAGTCAGCCGAAATGATGCCGCCTGCCGTAGCCGAGCGTAACACCGGCTTCCGCGTGGGCGGCATAAGCCCGTTCGGACAGCGCCGCCGCGTGCGCACCGCGCTGGCGCAGGAAGCGCTGATGCAGCCCTATGTCATCATAAACGGGGGGAAACGCGGCTATCTGGTCCGCCTTGCCGCAGCCGATGCCATTGCGGTCACCGGGGCCATTACGGCAGATCTTCTGGCATAAATCATGCCAGCCCTGCGGTACCGGACCGCAGGGACTGGATGATCGGGTCTGTATTACTCGCCGCCGCCATTATCGCTGGGCTGGAACGGCATGACGGGGTACTTGCCGCTCTTGGCAATTTCCTCGGGGTCTTCCGTCGGTCCGGGCAGGTAGACGGTCGGCAGCGCCTGATTGAGGTAGGTCACAACCTGATCGCTGATATCAAGGCTGTTGTCATGCAGGGCGGCAGTGCCAGCCTGCAGCACCATGGTCATGCCCCGTGCCGCGGCAATGGCGCTGACGACCTGCTGCATTTCACGCTGGACCTGATTGAGGGCGACCTGCGCGTCCTCTTCAAGGATGCGGTTACGGTTGCCGAACTTGGTCCGGTCAGCCATCACACGCTTCTGCAGGTCCTGCTGCTGCTCGGGCGTGGGGGCCTTTCCCGCCTTGATGATGGACTGGCGCAGGGCCTGAAGCTGGGCATCCTCCGCCCGGACATCACGCACCAGGGCTTCGCGCCGCGTACCCAGTTCGGTCTGCAGCTTCTGCACGGCAGTGGACTGCGCCATGATCTGCTGTGTGTTGAAAATGCCGATGACAGGTGCTGCGGGCCGGGTACCGGCAGGCAGCGGCTTGAAGTCGGGCACCGGCGGCATGGGCAGGATGGGGGGGCTCTGCTGTTGCTGGTTGCCCGCATGCTGCGCCATGGCAATGGCCGGGGTCAGCGCAAGGGCCGCCCCAAAAAACGCGCCCCGCAGGCGCGCGTGTCCGGTCCGGGCCATAATGCTGCTGCGCATACCTGTCATTATCCGATCCATTATTGTTCCGCTATCGTGGTTTCTGCGTAGCGGATCGTATGGCGAAAGAACATACCCGCACAGCCAAAAAATGCATCTGCCCCGAAATGGGCGTCCTGTTGCGCTACAGCCGCCAGATCAGCGGCGTATGGGAAAGGAAAATGAGGCACAGCCCGCCGAGGAACAGCACCCGGAACCCCCGGTTCGTCCCGGTTTCCAGCAGTTCGTCACGCGTCACGATCTGCATGAAGGAATCGGAAATGCTGCCCCGCGCCGTATCGGACAGACCCGCGATCCTGCCACGCCATTCGTTACGGTGCCGGGCCTGTTCGGCATGGGAGATGTTGGCGCGACGGTAGAGCGTATCCACATACGCATCCAGATCCTCGGTCCGGAACATCACTTCACGCCCGTTGCGCATGGCGGCATGCGGCCCGGCGCGCACAAGGCGCAGGCAGCGCAGCCGCAGCAGCGTAATGCCGATATATTCCGCAGCCTCAGGCAGCGACAGCATGCGCCTGAGGGGGAACATGTGCACTGTCGCCTGTGAATCACCTGTCGTACCGGATGATGTAGGGACGGTCATGGTACCTCAAGGGTCAACCATCCCCACACGCAAAGTCAATTGGAATATGGCTCTGGTCCGACCATACCCGGTATATGACCCATACGGAATTACGCGGGCTGGTCTAGCGACAGACCCGGCGGCTGCCATCCGCCGCGATATAGGTGCCCGTCTGCGCATCGAAACAGGCATTGGCCGCGCAACTGCTGACCACGGGCGTGATGTCCGGATGTACCGTCGCCCCGATGCTGTTGGCTTCGCGCACGGCATGACCGCACAGGGGCGTGTCAGCCGGGGCGGACGGGTCATTGGTCAGGACGACACCCGGTGGGGGTGCTCCTTCTTCCCCGGTCAGGCCGGGGGCGAAACCCTGCGGCGGGATACGTCCCGGCACGGATGCCGCGGCTCCCGCCACGCGCGGGCGGGGCTGGTGCGGCTGATGCGTGCAGCCAGCCAGCGCCATGAAAACCATGCCTGTGGCGTATAGTCGTGTCCATCGTGTCATGCTGTCATATGCCTTGTCCGTAATGCGTTACAGATCGAGAATCTGCTGCGCGGCCTCACCCGATGGCAGGGGACGGGCGGCAACCTTTCCATCGGCGAAGGTCAGGACGACCTGTGCTGCCCTGCGCGCCTGCGCCGCCTGCGAAAGTGGCTTGCCCTTCCGATCCGTCACCAGCACGTAACCCCGTTCCAGCACGGCCTGCGGGGAGAGGGAAGCCAGTCGCCCACCCTCTCCCGCAAGGCGGCTGGCGCAGGCGCGCAGTTGTGACACCAGCACCGCAGGCGGTACACGCTGGCCGCCCAGCGTGGCTTCGCGCCGGTTGATGTACGCCGTCATCGCCTGCTGGCACGCCGTATCCACACGGGCGAGGTCCGCGCGGCGCAGCGCCAGGATCATCTGCGGGGCGGGCAGCCGGTCGGATGCGCTGCGCAGGCTGGCGCGCAGGTGGCGCATATGGGTGGGCAACGCCAGATCCAGCCGGTAACTCCGGTCATCCAGCCGCCGCCGGGCGCCCTCCACCACGGCGGGCAGGTCCGGCAGGCTGGCTGCCGCCCGGTCAAGACGCGCCCGGGCCAGTTGCAGGCTGCGCGCAAGACCGCTGCGCAGGCGGGCCTCACGCTGTGTCAAGCCGGCCTCAAGCTCCATGCGGACCGGCACCGCCATTTCCGCCGCCGCCGTGGGGGTTGGGGCACGGCAGTCGGATACAAAATCGATCAGGGTGGTATCCGTCTCATGACCGACGGCGGAAATGAGCGGAATGCGGCAGGCTGCCACCGCACGCAGCACGACTTCGTCGTTGAACGCCATGAGGTCTTCCAGCGAACCCCCGCCACGCGCCACGATCAGCACATCGGGACGGGGCACGCTTCCCCTGCCGTCAACAGCATCGAAACCGGCAATCGCATGGGCGATCCGTTCCGCCGCGCCTTCTCCCTGCACCGGCACCGGCCAGACCAGAACCGGAAGGGGAAAGCGGCGGGCAATGGTGGTGCGGATATCATGCAGCACCGCACCCTGCGCCGATGTCACCACGCCGATGACACGGGGCAGGAAGGGCAGCGCCCGCTTGCGCCCGGCATCGAACAGCCCTTCGGCCGCCAGCCGCAGCCGCAGGCGTTCAATGCGGGCCAGCAACGCCCCCTCGCCCGCATATTCCAGCCGGTCGATCACCATCTGGTATGATGACCGCTCGCCGTACGCGGAAATCTTGCCCGTGGCGATGACTTCCAGCCCGTTTTCGGGTTTCAGCCCGAGGCGCGAGACCGTCCCGCGCCACACGACGGAGGACAGCTTGCCCCCTTCATCCTTGAGCGAGAAATACAGATGCCCCGACGGGTAGCGCTTGAATTCGGTAATCTCGCCCCGCACGCGGATACGGCCGAACGTACCTTCGAGCGTACGGCGGATGGCGCCCGAAATTTCGGAAACCGAAAATTCAGGTGTGTTGCCGCCCATGATGGGCCCCGAGTCGGGAAACTGTTCATCCATTCGCCCAAGGTATGATAGAGACGGCCACCCCGAAAGGGCAGAGATGAAAAACGGAAGGTACGAGAGTGATGCGGGTGCTGCTGGTTGGATCGGGCGGACGTGAACATGCCATGGCCACTGCCATTGCGCGGTCGCCGCTTCTGGACGCCCTGTTCATCGCGCCGGGCAATCCGGGCACGGCTGCGCTGGGCACGAACTGCGCCGTGCGCGCGGATGACGTACCCGGACTGATCGCGCTGGCGCGGCGTGAGCGCATCGACCTTGTCATTCCCGGCCCCGAAGCACCGCTGGTCGCAGGAATCGCCGATGCCTGCCGCGAAGCCGGCATTGCCTGTGCCGGACCCACGCAGGCGGCGGCGGCACTGGAAGGCAGCAAGACCTTCACCAAGGAAATATGCGACGCGGCGGGCATTCCCACAGCAGGCTGGGCACGATTCGACGCGGCACGGCCCGCGCTGGATTACGTGCGCCGCCACGGCGCGCCCGTTGTGGTCAAGGCAGACGGACTTGCCGCGGGCAAGGGCGTTGTCGTCGCGCAGAGTGTCGCGGAAGCTGAACAGGCGATCACCGACATGATGACGGACGGCACGCTGGGTCAGGCAGGCCACAGCGTGGTGATCGAGGACTGCCTGATCGGCGATGAGGTCTCGCTGTTCGCTTTCTGCGCCGGGGAAACCGCCGTGCTGATTGGCGCCGCGCAGGACCACAAGCGTATTGGCGATGGCGATACCGGCCCCAACACCGGCGGCATGGGCGCGGTCTCGCCCCCCACCGGCTTCGACCGCGACCGGCAGGAAGCCGCCCTTGACCTGCTGGTGCGCCCCATGCTGCACGAGATGGCGCGACGGGGCACGCCGTTTACCGGCATCATCTTCGCGGGCCTTATGCTGACACCGCAGGGACCGCAGCTGATTGAATATAATGTGCGGCTGGGCGACCCGGAAGCACAGGCCCTGCTGATCCGGCTGGAAAGCGACCTGCTGGCCGCCCTTGCCGCCGTGGCGGCGGGCGAACTGGACCGGACCGATATCCGTTTTTCCAGCCAGTCCTCCATAAGCGTGGTCATGGCCGCGCGGGGCTATCCGGGCAAACCGGTCACGGGCGGGGCCATCCGCAATCTTGAAGCCGCTGCGGCCATACCCGGCGTGCAGGTGTTCCAGGCAGGCACGAAGCTGGATGATGAAGGTCGCCTGGTGGCTGCCGGTGGCCGCGTTCTGGCCGTATGTGCGGCGGCGGACACGCTGCGCGAAGCCTGCGACCATGCCTATCAGGCCGTAAAGGCGATCGACTGGCCCGATGCCGTCTACCGCCACGATATCGGCCAGCGCGCACTGGCGGCACAGGACTGACCGCGCGGCTTTCGGGCCATCGCCATACCTGCCCCGCCCCGGACGGGTGTTGATGCAGGTGGCACGCTCGCATATCGTTTACCAATCAGAACATATTGCCCCCATCGCCCGAAAAGCCCGTGCCCATGTCTCCCCACGTAAAACCTGTCCTGATCGAAGGCGAAGGCCTGCATGGCGCGGCGCGCGTACGCGCGATGACCGCCGTGGCGCTGTCCGTGCTGCTTGCCCTGCTGGACTACGCCATCGCCAATGTGGCGCTGCCAACCATCGGGGCGGACCTGCATGTCTCACCCGCCTCGGCGGTGTGGATCGTCAATTCCTACCAGTTGGCCAGCGTGGTCTCGCTACTGCCGATGGCGGCCCTTGGCACACGGATCGGGTTTTCGCGGCTGTGCCAGCTTGGGCTGGCGCTGTTTACCGTGGCCTCCCTGTTCTGCGCCCTGTCCCACACGCTGCTGGTCCTGTCCCTCGCCCGTGCGGTACAGGGCGTGGGGGGCGCGTGCATCATGAGCGTCAGCATTGCGCTGATCCGCTTCATCTATCCCCATGCCATCATCGGGCGCGGCATCGCGCTGAACGGTGTGATGGTGGCGATGGGCGTGGGTGCCGGCCCCACCGTGGCCTCCATCATCCTGTCCTTCGCCGCGTGGCCGTGGCTGTTCCTCATCAACATTCCGCTGGGGCTGACCGCCCTTGTGCTGGCGCTGATCTCCCTGCCGCGCACGCCCATCAATCCGTCATCGTTTGACAGGACAAGCGCGGTGCTGAACGTGCTGGCTTTCGGCGCGCTGATCATGGCGGGTGATTCCATTGCCCACCACGCGGATACCAGCCGGGTCGTGCTGCTGGCCCTGACCGGGATTGTGGCGGGCTGGCTGCTGGTGCGCCGTCAGCGCGGACAGGCGCATCCCATGTTCCCGGTCGACATGCTGCGCATCCCCGCCTTCCGCATGGGCACGCTTGTGGGGTTTCTGGGCTTTGTTTCGTCAAACCTGTTCATGGTTTCGTTCCCGTTCACGCTACAGGCCCTGTTCCATTATCCGCCCTCCATCGTCGGGCTGCTCATGACGCCATGGCCCGTCGGAATCATGGCCGTGGCCCCCGTCATCAGCCGACTGGCGGATAAGGTGCCCGCAGCCATCCTGTCCTCGATCGGGCTGTGCGTGACGGCGGTGGGTTTTCTGGCCCTCTACCTTCTGCCACCCGATCCCGGCTGGTTCGACATTGCGTGGCGCATTGCGGTAGCGGGCATGGGATTCGGCATTTTCCAGCCGCCAAACAACCGCATCATGATGGTCACCGCCCCGGCGGGGCGGTCGGGCAGTGCCTCGGGCATGGTCCAGATCGCACGGCAATGCGGACAGGCGACGGGTGCCATGTGCGTGGCCATGGCCTTTGGCCTGATCGCGCATGACGCGGAACGGAGCTGCCTTGGCTTCGGGTCCATTGTCGCCTTTACCGGCATGCTGTGCAGTGCCGCCCGGCTGCTCCCCTTCCGCCCGGCATCAGCCACCGCCACGCGCTGACCCATCCCTGGCCCGGTTCAGGAGCCGGACCGTTCTCCTTTCCCATCCGCCGCATCGGTTTCCCCTGCACCCACCAGCAGGTTCAGGAGAACACCGGACAGGATGCACAGCAGCACGCCGTTGCCCAGCAACAGCCGCCACAATCCTGAAAGGTGGGTGAACAGGTCGGGGCACGCCATGGGCAGCACGCCCAACCCGATGGACACGGCGGCAATCAGGCCATTACGCGTGCCCTCGAAGGGAACATGCAGGAGTTCGCGCACGCCGCCGATCGTGGTCATGCCAAACATGACCAGCCCGCAGCCCCCCAGAACCGGTGGCGGCAAGGCCGCGATCAGCGCACCCAGCTTGGGGAACAGGCCCAGCACGATCATCACCACGCCCGCCGCCGCCACAACGAAGCGGCTGCGGATATCGGTTATGGCGATAAGCCCGGTATTCTGCGTAAAGGCATTGTAGGGAAAGCTGTTGAACAGTCCGCCCAGCACGGTGGACAGCCCATCGGCCCGCAGGGCGCCCGCGATGGTTGCATCCGTTACGGGCCGGTCAACCACACGACCTATGGCCAGACAGTTGCCGGTGGTTTCCGCAACAATGATGACCATGCTCAGCAGCATGATGACCACCGGCATAAGGTGAAATTCCGGCAGGCCGAACGCAAAGGGCATGCTGACGGCAAACCATGGCGCATCCGCCACCATGCCATAATGTCCCATGCCACACAGCGCCGCCAGGATGCTGCCCGCGATCAGCCCCACCAGTACGCTGATATTGGCCAGGAATCCCCTGCCCCATGCCTGTACCGCCACCGTGATAAGAATGGTGACAAAGGCCAGCAGCAGGTTCGCAACACTGCCGAAACCGGGCGCACCCGGTGTCCCGCCCCCAATCCAGCGCCCGGCCACCGGAACCAGCGTCAGACCGATTATGGTGATGAGGCAGCCAATCACGACCGGCGGAAAATACCGCATGAGCCGCGCCATGACCGGTGCCAGAAGCACCATTGCCAGCCCGGCCCCGATCACCCCGCCAAAAACCGAGGGTACGCCATAAATCTGCCCGATCAGCAGCATGGATGCCAGCATGGCGAAGGATGACCCCTGCACGATGGGCAGGCGGGAGCCGAATTTCCAGAAGCCGATGCTCTGCACGATCGTGGCGATGCCCGATGTCATCAGCCCGCAATTGATCAGCAACACCGTCTGGGCGGCTGACATGTGCATGGCGGCGGCAAAGATAAGCGGCACCGCCACGGTGCCCGCGTACATCACCAGTGCGTGCTGGAGACCAAAGGCAAACAGCATGCCCGCTGGCAGCATTTCATCAACCGGGTGTGTCGTGCCCGTTGTCACAGTTCCATTCCCCTGCTGCATGGCTTTTTCCGCCATGTGCGATGGTCCTGACACAAAGAACCCCGCCTTTGGAGCAAAGGCGGGGTTCCCCGTGCGCGATTAATGATCAGAAGGAGGTGGAAATGGTGCCTGTCATGGTGAAGCGCGGTTCAACCATGAAAGAGTTGCCGTTCGCATAGCGGCCCATGGCCGAGGACGCACCGTAATAGACCGGGTAACCACCCTGGGTGCCAGCGTGATAGATCGCACCCATCGCGCCCGTCCGGACGATGGAGCCGGTCAGGTTGGTGAAGTTCAGGCGGAAGGTGGGCGACTTCGCATACATGAACGGCTTGAAGTGATAGCCAAGCGACAGGGTATCCGTCACGTAGCCGGGAATGCGCTCGCTGTTATCAAGTGCCACGGACTGCGCACCGGTGTAATGCACGCTGCCGTTGGCGAAGAAGCCCTTGTACTTATAGGTCAGGCCGAAATTCGCCATGATATGCGGCGCCATGATCGCCTGCTTGCCCTTCGCGGCATAAGTAATGCCCGAGGTGGGGTCCGTGACGTTCGAATCCTGGGTCGCATGCAGGTATTCAAACGATGCGTACGGGCTGAAACCATGGAACGGACGGGTCGCAACCATGGCGTCGAAACCACGCATCGTCTGGTTGCCCGCCTCGATCGGCATGTACTGGTTCGCACCGATATAGGTGTCCATCAGGCGGTTGGTCACGTTGTAGTTGAACAGCGCCAGATCAAACATCACGTATTTGTCGTGATAGCGATAGCCCAGTTCTTCCTTGATGGAATACTGGTTCTTCAGCATCGACTGACCCGTTACAGGCGTCAGCCACCCCAGATCAACGGCGGACGGCTGGCGGTAGTCCCCTTCGGCATTGATATAGATCTGATGATGATCGTTGAAGGTATAGCCGATCGAAAGCTGCGGCAGCGGTTCGGTAGTATTGGCACCATTATGGCCAACGGATGCCCCCGGCGTCAGGTTCTTGCCATAGGTCCAGCCATTGGCGGCTGAATTCCAGCCCTTGTTCCATGCATCGGACATGACAAACTTGAAGCCTGCGTGAATCTGCAGCTTGTCATTGAAATATTTGGCTGTGTCCTGAATGAACAGGGCATGCAGTTCATAGCCCGCATTCACACCCGATACGCCAAACGTCTCGTTTGAATACGTATTCTGGTACGCCGAGGCATTGGGGCTGGGAGCCGCGCCATTCGCCATGGTGTAGCTGAGCGGATAGGACTGGATCGTCTGGTTGTTTTCATACCAGTAACCAACCGAAACGTGGTTGTGCCGGTCGATATCATAACCCAGCTTGGCCACTACACCGACCTGACGGGACTCGTTTTCGAGGAAGTAGTCGGTATAGTTGCGCCCTTCGGATGGGGAGTAATTGGCCCCGTACGCGGTGTTATTACCCGGCGAAGCATCCCAGCCCTGACCGAAGCTGAAATAGGACTGCAGGTCGAACGTAAACTTGGCGGGCAGCACGACGTGGATCGGCGCCGTCAGGAAGATCTGGTTCCAGTGGTCGTTGTTGTTCTTCCAGTAGTTGTCACTGGTCGGATCGGAATTGCGACCATAGCCCGTGCCACCGTGCTTGTAGGCTTCGAATGCCGTGCTGTCGGGATAGGCGTCGACGGTGAAATCTACCGAGTTCCATGACAGGAACAGCCGGGCCGTGGAACCGTTGTTCCAGTCCTTCTGCAGACCGAAATCAATATGCTTGCGCTGGTTGATGCCCGACCCCATCCACGACCGTGCATGCGTGTTGGAGAACGAGAAGTAGCTGCGCAGGCCGGTCTTGCCGATGTCGCCCGATTCCAGGCGGATGAATTCACGCGACAGGTTGTTCGTCCCGTAGGAGAAATCCGTCATGCCGCCGAATTTGTGCGATGCCGTGTGCGAATGCTCGTTCATCACGCCACCCGCCGCCGACATGACCGGCAGGTCGGTGCCGGAACTGCCCGGCGTGACTTCGACGCTATCCAGATTTTCGGAATCGATGTCGTCCGCCATGTATTTGGCAGCGGCAGCCGGGGCGCCGTCAACCATGAGACCCATATCCAGATCGGTCAGGCCGCGGGTCTGGATCTGGCCGCCTTCCATGCCGGACGAATCAGGCGTGGTCACGTTCATGCTCGGCAGGTTCTTGACGAGATCGAGCGCCGTGCTGGTCGGGCTGCGCATGTCAATGAACTGCTTGCCCACGGTCTGGACCGCATGCGGCGCCGTTTCCAGCCGCATCATGCCGCCGCCACCGTCATTGGCCTGACGGGACCGCGCCACGTTAATGACTTCGGGAGCCTGATGGTTGACCAGCCCGGCGGGCTGCGCGGTAGCGGCAGTCGTGGTGTGCCTGGCGGCAGGCGTCGCACCCGTCTTTGTCGTCGCATGCTGCTGCGCCGGCTGCGTGGCGGTGGTTGCCGCCTGCGCCCAGCCATCAGCACCCGAGGCAATGCAGACCGTGCCCACAAGGCACGACATGGCACGCAGGCGCGTTTTCAGCCCCGGCATGCACAGTCCCGCAAGTCCGGTGCGTCCCCCCGCGTTCCGTACCTGACGTATCACTGCGCTATAGAAATCCCGGCCCGTCTTCATTCATTCCCCCGCAAATCTGTCTGGCGCACCGCTTTTCGGGGCTGCCATACGGTTTTGTTTTCCAGCGGCAGCCATCCCCGTCTGCCTTCCTACCAGCAGGTCCCGTCCTGTTCGGTAATGCTGAAGTAGTTACGGAAACTAAACATTCCGCATATATGTTGACTTAAGAAATACACATGGACACGGAAAGCTCAAAAAATGCAACGGGCTGTTTATCTATCTGACAACACACCGTTGCCGGAAGGGGCAAATAAGCCCTATCCCCCTAAAAAACAAGAAATATTCCATATTTCCGCCATGAATGTTCCTGCGTGACCAAGCCGATCTCACCGTCAACAATGTGTATTTCGTGGCTTTAATGTCACAGGTGAAACAGACCGGCTGCCTTTAAAATAGGCAGTTTTGACACCTTGCATGATGGTACGAAAAAAAACGGCCCTTCCTTGCGGAAGGGCCGTTCTGTCATGCGGATTCATACCATTATCAGGAATGCAGAAGCCTTACTGCGCATCCATGAACTGGTCGCTGCCCATAATGCCAAGCTTGCTCACACCCAGGCGCTGCGCATCAGCCAGAACCCGCGCCACAACCTTGTAGCTGGCCAGACGATCCGGATGGATGTGCATCTCGGGCTGGACCGGCTGGGCTGCCGCTTCCGAAAAACGGGCCTGAAGGGCTGCATCATCCGGAACCGGTTCACCATTCCAGGTGATGGTGTTGTCAAAATCGATCGCCACAGTATCCACAACCGGGTCCGGCTGGACAGAAGACGGCGGGGGATTACCCTGCGGCAGGTCGATCGAAACTGAATGCGTCTGAAGCGGAATGGTGATGATCAGCATGATCAACAGCACCAGCATGACGTCAATCAGGGGCGTGGTATTGATATCGACAATACCTTCATCCTCTGTCGTGCTGTCTGAGCCGACATTCATGCCCATGGTGTCTACTCTCCCGAAATTGGCCGGGGATCAGACCCCGGCCGGGAATGGATATCAGCCGTGCGGCTGCTCGGTAATGAAATCGATGTGGACGATACCTGCCTGCTGGCAGGCCGCGATCACACGACCCACACCTTCGTATTTCGATGCCTGGTCACCACGGATCTGGATCTGTGGCTGCGGGTTCTGCGCAGCCACGTGTTCCAGGTGGGACTCAAGGTCGGCATAACTGGTAAGCGGCGTTTCATCCCAGTATGCCTGCCCCTGTGGCGTCACCGCAATGACGACGTTGTTCATCATCGTCCGGGTGGGCTGGTTCGCATCCATCGGGAGGCTGACCTTGATGGTGTGTGTCGCGACGGGGATGGTGATCAGGAAGATGATCAGCAGCACCAGCATGACGTCGACAAGCGGTGTGGTGTTGATGGCCGACACCACCTCGTCTTCATCGCCGCCACCTCCAACTTGCATACCCATGATCAGGCCACCCGGTTATCGATAGTCGTTGTGGTCGGGGAGTTGTCCGGATGGATGGTGATTTCCGAACCATGGCGGTAACCACCCATCAGGATCGACTGCACGTCAGCCGCGAAGTTGCGGATCTTGTCCATGGCGCCCTTGTTGCGGCGCACCAGCAGGTTGTAGCCCAGAACCGCAGGCACCGCGGTGCCAAGGCCGATGGCCGTCATGATCAGCGATTCACCAACCGGACCTGCAACCTTGTCGATCGAAGCCTGACCCGCGATGCCGATGGCGGTCAGCGCGTGATAGATACCCCACACGGTGCCGAACAGACCCACGAACGGAGAGGTCGAACCCACCGTGCCGAGGAAGGCAAGGCCGCCCTGCAGCTTGGTCTGGATCACGTCAACCGAACGCTGGATGGACATGGTGGTCCAGGAGTGCAGGTCGATGGATTCCTGCATCGTGCCTTCGTGGTGCTCAGCAGCCTTCACACCCGTATCGGCGATGTAGCGGAACGGAGAGTTCGCGGGCAGGGCGGCGGCGCCGTCCTTGATGGAACCCTTGGTCCAGAAATCGCTCATCACCTTCTTGGCGGCAGCCATGACGCGGGCCTGCTCGAAGAACTTGGTGATCATGATGTACCATGTGCCAAGCGACATGAAGACCATGATCAGCAGCACGCCACGGGCGATGAAGTCACCGTTGGCCCACAGCGCGCCCAGACCGTAGGGGTTGCCTTCGGGTGCCTTGGGGGCATCGGCGGGAGGCGTCGCATCCGCTGCGGGAGCGGGCGCCGGAGCGGCGGGCGCATCGGCCGGGGCGGCAGGCGCCGCGTCGGTCGGGGTGGAGGCCGCAGGTGCCGAGCCATCTGCCGGGGCAGGCGTCTGTGCAGCCGGGGCATCCGCACCCGGAGCCGGCGTGGCGGCCGCGCCGCTGCCATCGGTCGGCGGAGCGGAAACCGCCGGTGCGGGTGCCGTGGCCGCATCGTTCGCGGCCGGGGCGGCATCCTGTGCCAGCGCTGCGAGCGGAGAGGCAGCACACAGCATGGCAGCGAAAGCGGCCGAGGCAACAAGAGTGTGTTTACGATGCAGTCTGATCATTTAACCAAAATCCTCTGGAGCAGGATGTTTTTTCCGAGGCGGCGGGGTGCTGCCGGCCCCCGCCGTGCCTGACCTAACATTCAGGCTCAGTCATTCAGACTGAACGTGATCGTATAGAGATGGTGATATTCCTTGACGGGCACACCATTTTTAACAGCCGGCGCATACCGTGAGCGGCGGACCGCCTTCAGCGCGGCTTCAGCAAACGGTTCGCCACCCTTTACATTGACGACCTGGCAGTTGCTGGTCTCGCCGCTGGGCTCCACGTCACAGGCGACGGAGACCACGCCTTCACGACCTTCTTCCGACATTTCCTCCGGATATTCCGGCACCACATGGTTCAGCGGCGACGTTCCGGCCGAATGGTCGGGCACCGGCGGGGCGTTGGACACGGGCGCATCGGACGGCGGCATGGCCTTTACGGGCGGCATGGCCTTCGGCGGCTTCGTGTGCGTCACGCGCATCGGCGGCGGTGGCGTCGGCACCTGAATCTTCGGCGGCGGAATATAGGGCGGCGGCGGCGGCGTGATTTCCGGCGGCGGCGGCGGGGGTGGAGGCGGCGGCGGCGGCGGCGGCGGCTCCTTGATCATGTGCACCTGCACCGGCGGCCGCGGTGGTTCTTTTGGCGCATCAGGTGGTGAGTGAAGCCCAAACAAAAGTGCCATCACCAGCGCCGCTTCGAACACAAGGACAATGGCGAAAATTATCACCTTTTGTAGTGTATTGTCACTCTGTTCCGCATACGTCATACCCATACCTCACTCAGAACGGCATAGTTTTAGGAAGGAATTACTACAAAAATTATTCTAGATGTTCTGATTTCACCAATTTTACTGCGGGAGTATGACCAGATTTCTACGAAACGACTGATGCGATCCGCCTTGTTCTCCCTGACCCGGCCCTGAAGCACGGCAACCATCCCTCCTGGCGGAACAGGAGAACACGACCGCCGCGACTTCCGGCAACATGCAAGCCGGTGCCGAAGCACCCGATACATGCCGCCATGACAGGCCAAGCCACTCATTCATCACGTTTTATCCATAAACATTATTAACATCTCGAAATCAACCCCGATTTTATCCGAAATAAACTTATGTGCACGTCATAACTTTGCGAAACATACCGAGGGGGCGAGAAACGGTCCGATGGACCCGTCTTCACCACCGTTCGAAAGATCGCTGAAAAACCGTTCGTTCCAGCTTCATCAAAAAAAAATCCTAGTCAAGCAAAGTGTTAAAAAACCCCCGAAAAAATCTTTCCTCCTTTCCGTGGCCTTCCGGGCGGGCATAATAATATTTCGGATTCGATACGAGTCTGCCGTGGATCAGTATAGGTTGCAACAGATCACGTCCCCCGCCATCCTTATTTCTTGGCGAAAACGGATTGCGTATCCGGGGTGGCCGCATCGGGCACGCCACTGAAGGCCGGAAGGGTTTCGGATGCGTCCTGAAAGGCCAGCGCCTCGCCCTGTTTCACCATTTCCAGACAGGCCGAAAAGGTGCTGCTCCAAGCCGAGCGGCGCTGGCCGGTGGACAGGCGCCCCGGCGGTCCCTTCCGCATGGAATCGGGCAGCATGCGTTCAAGCGGCACGCGTTCGCGCGCCCGCGCCAGACAGGAGCGCACCCGCACCCGCGCATCCTCTACCGAAAACAGGTCAAGCTGGACCGGCGCGTAGGCGGGACTTTCCACCGGCATGACGCCCCAGTTGCCATCAAACACGGCAAGACAGCCCCACAGGAATTCGATGCGGTCAACTTCCCACGGCATCGATTCGTCCGTATCGCCGTGTATTGCGCCCCCGAAACCATAAACGTCGTGCCCAAGCTGTTCACGCGCGGCAAGCCATCCGGCAAGGCGGGTGGCGTTTTCCGCCGCAATCAGGCGCGAACGCAGGTCGGCCGCTTCCTGCGTGGCCTGCTGCTGGCGGGGATCATCGACCGGCAGCATGAGCCGCGAGCGCAGCAGCAGAAGGCCCGATGCCATAACCGCCCACTGCGCCTTCATGCCCAGCGGCAGGGACGCATGGATGCGCGCTGCTTCCGCCAACTGGTCGATCAGGGCGACGATATCAAGCTGCCCCAGATCGATTTCGCGCGCCTGCGCCAGTTGCAGCAGATGGGACAGCCCGCCCTGATAGGCTTCCAGCCGGATGACCGGCTCCCCCCCGTCCGGCATGCCACTGTCAAACAGGCCCAGTTGCGCGTTCATGCCAGCGACCGTTCCGACAGCCGGAAGGTCAGGGTTGGGAAATGCTCCTCAAGACGACGCACCACAGGGGCGGGCGCGCCATTGCGGGTAAAGAACCCGTAAACGGCTGCCCGGTGATCGCGCGGCAGGCGGCGACCTGCCTTCAGCCGGGGCAGCAGGCTGACCTGCACCGGTGCTTCGGCTATTCCCCAGTGCGTGCGCAGCCATGCCCGCGCATCGGGATGCGTTGCGCCAAGTTCCAGTATCCGCTGCGGCACCGGCACCAGACGGTGAAAGTCCAGCGGACAGGCCGCACCCGACCGCAGGGCCAGCCGGGCATGACGCACTTCCGCCGCCTCGCGGAACTGGCGGGCCAGTATCCGGCACCCTTCCACCGACAGACCACTGCGCCCCGGTCCCTTGCCACTGGCGCCGATGGCAAGGGCGAACACATCTTCCTCCACCCGTTCGGCATCGAACGGCCATGGAATCAGGCCGGGGCCGGATGCCTGCGCCACGAACGCATCCATGGCCGCATCGGGTCCATGGACCAGCAGGTGCCACCCCTTCCACGGCGCAGGTTCGGAGGATTTAGGCCACGATGAAAGAGGCCGTCGCCCCCGCCGTGCCGGTATCCGGCGGGCGGGCGTGGCAGTCGGCTCTTCCTCCGCCACGGCGGGAGGTGGCAGGTCAGCCCAGGGCAGACGCAGGTTTTCAGCCATCGGCAAGCTGCCGTTCATAAGGGCGCAGGGCGCGTGGATCGTGGTAGCGGGTATGGCGGCACAGTTCGGTGGTTTCCATCCCGCGCAGCAGGGCATCAAGGATAAAGCCGGAGCGCAGCGCATGGGCGCTTAACCGGGCGACCGTATCAGGCGGAAGTTCGGCCATAAGCGCCCGGCGCTGCAGGATACGCGTTACGGCATAGGGGGTCAGGGCACGACCGCCTATGCGCTCCCCCTTTGAAATGCCACGGAACAGCGGGCCAGTCAGCCGGTGCGCCACCTGCTGCCACGCCGCATATGCCGCAGCCGGGCAAAGCGTCCGGTCCTGCGCCCGGGGCAGGATGACGGGCTGCGCGCCGCCTTCATCCCGAATCATCAAAACGACCTGTCCGTGGTCTGGCTGCACGTCTTCCACCTGAAGCCCCACCAGTTCGGAACGACGCAGCGCCCCGGCAAAACCGAACAGCAGCAGGCAGCGGTCACGCAGGCCACGCACCCCGTCCCCGCACCGCGCGACCATGGCGTGCAGCATCGCCGGCGTTACGACGGCCGGAGGTAGCGCGGGGGTGGCGGTTTTCTCCACCATTTCGGCCACCGCGTGCTGCACGCGGTGGTCCCTTACATCCCATGGCATTTCATTGAAACGGTGCATCTTGCCGATCGCCGCCAGCCTGCGCCGGATGGTGGCGGGGGCGAATTCCGTCAGGCTGCGCAGATAGGCGGCCACCACCTCCGCCGAGGCGGGAATGGGGGATACGGCCTGCGCCGCGCACCACTGGGTGAAATGCACCCAGTCGGCACGGTAGGCACGCAGGGTGGCCGTGGCTTCCCGCGCAGGGGCCTCAGCAACCGTTGTCATGGACCGTTCCCATCCATGCCTGTGTCAGACCAGCTCCATCCGGTTGACATCCACCATGCCGAAATCGGTAATTTTGAGGTGCGGAATAACCGGCAGCGGCAGGAAGGCAAGCTGCAGGAACGGTTCATCCAGTTCGCAGCCCAGCGCACGGGCGGCAGCGCGCAGGACCTCAAGCTGGTCACGCACGGCCTCGAACGGGGCATCGCTCATCAGGCCCGCAACCGGCAGGGGCATGTCGGCCACGACCTTGCCGTCACGCACCACCACGAACCCGCCGCCGGTCTTTTCCAGATGGTTGACCGCAACCGCCATGTCCGCATCGTTCATGCCGACCACACATATGTTGTGGCTGTCATGCCCGACGGAGGATGCAAGCGCCCCGCCCGACAGGCCAAACCCCTTAACGAACCCGCGTCCGATATTGTCATTATGGCCATGGCGCGCCACCACGCAGATCCGCGCGATGTCCTGCGCCGGGTCCGGCTGGACAATCCCGTCACGCACCGGCAGGTCGGCATGCAGGAAGGGTGTGATGATCTGGCCGGGCAGCAGGCCGATCACGGGACGCTGCGTGCCGCTGCCCGTAATTTCCATGTCCCGTGCCGTCACGGGCGCGGGCAGGTTGATGCTGTCGATGCCAACGGGGGGGATGATCTCACGCGCGGCGAACAGCGCGTCATTGACCAGTCGCCCGGCGCTGATCACGTCCGACACCCGGCATTCGCGCAGATCGTCCAGAAGCACGATATCCGCCCGCCGTCCCGGCGCGATCAGGCCCCGGTCGCGCAGGCCAAAGGCGTTCGCCGCACTGAGCGAGGCGCTGCGATATGCCGCCAGCGGTTCCACACCCAGCGAGATGGCAAGGCGGATCAGGTAATCCAGATGGCCTTCATGCGCGATTTCCAGCGGGTTGCGGTCATCGGTGCAGAAGGCGAAGAACGGGGACGTAACCGGGTTGAGCAGCGGCACCAGCGCGCGCAGGTCCTTGCATACCGATCCTTCGCGGATCAGCACCATCATGCCCTTGCGTACCTTTTCCAGCGCTTCTTCCGCCGTCGTGGCCTCATGGTCGGTGGTGATGCCCGCGGCAAGATAACCGTTGAGCCTGCGCCCGCGCAGCAGCGGGGCGTGGCCATCAATATGACCGCCGGCAAAGGCCTCCAGCTTTTCCATGCATACCGGATCACCATTGAGCACGCCGGGAATGTTCATGAATTCCGCAAGGCCGATCACCTTGGGATGGTCACGATAGGCCAGCAGGTCCGCAGCACCCAGCGTAGCACCCGATGTTTCCAGCGCGGTGGACGGCACGCAGCTTGAAAGATTGACCCGCAGGTCCATGACCGTGCGCAGCGCGGCTTCGGTAAAGTAATCCAGCGCGGGACGGCCCAGCACGTTCGCCATTTCATGCGGATCGCAGATGGCGGTAGTCACGCCATGGGGCAGGACGCAGCGGTCGAATTCAAACGGGGTGATCAGGGAGGATTCGACATGCAGATGCGTATCGATAAAGCCGGGCACGGCGATGCGGCCATGCCCCTCGATCACCGTGGCGCCTTCGTAACTGTCCAGCGTGCCCACGATGGTATCGCCACAGATGGCGATGTCGGTCGGCAGCAGCGTCCCGGTCACCAGATCGAACAGGCGCACGTTCCTGATGACGGTATCCGCCACCACACGCCCGCTGCCCTGTGCAATCCGATCTGAAATGGCGCTGCCTGTCATACTGTCCTGCTTCCCCGGAAAAAAGATGTTGCCTGCCCGCACTCTATCACAACGGCGCGGATGACAAATCGGCACACGGATTCTTTTTCGCCCCGCCTGCCCCGCTTTTCGCAATATCGTTGACAAGGACGGCAGGATTCATGATCCTCAAATGACCAAGGGGAGTCCCGGCAAGGGGCTGAGATACCGCTGGCATGACTCTGTCATGCGCGCGGGGACCCTTCCGGGCGCATGGTGCGTCCCGGGGAACCTGATCCGGCTCATACCGGCGGAGGGACTGGTGCGGACAATCGGCATACCCCTGCTGGCCCCTGTGGCCGAAGGTCATGCGCATACAGGCGCATAGCCCGGTTTTCTCCCCACACCCCCTGTCGGAGAGGAAACGAGGAGCATAGCCATGTCGTCCGTTGCTTCGCCTTCATCTCCCGACCATGTCACCACCGGCCCCATACTGGGGTCCGTCAAGGTCTGGTCATCACCCGTCGGACACGCTGACATCCGCGTGCCCTTTCGTGAAATAGCGCTGGAACCCAGCGCGAACGAACCGCCGGTACGGGTGTACGACACATCCGGCCCCTATACCGATACGACGGCACGCATCGACGTACGAAGCGGGCTTGATCCGGTGCGTGCGCCGTGGATTGCAGCACGCGACCTGCCCACAGTGACACCCCGCGCCGTACGCCCGGAAGACAACGGCTTCGCCCAGGGCGAACATCTGGTCCCCGCCTGCCCTGCCCCCCATGCGGTGCATGAAGGCAGGCAGGGGCAGATGGTCACGCAGTACGAATTCGCCCGTGCCGGCATCATTACCGAAGAAATGATCTACGCCGCCCACCGCGAGAACCTTGGCCGCGCCACCATGGATGCGCACGCGGAAGAACGCCGCGCGGATGGCGAGGATTTTGGCGCGGACATCCCCGCCTTCGTCACACCGGAATTCGTGCGCGCCGAAATCGCGGCGGGTCGCGCCATCCTGCCCGCCAACATCAACCATCCCGAACTGGAACCGATGGTGATCGGGCGCAACTTTCTGGTGAAGGTCAACGCCAATATCGGCAATTCGGCTGTTACCTCCTCGGTGGCGGAAGAAGTGGAGAAAATGGTCTGGGCCATCCGCTGGGGCGCGGATACGGTCATGGACCTGTCCACCGGGCGCAACATCCACAACATCCGCGACTGGATCCTGCGTAACGCGCCGGTGCCCATCGGCACGGTGCCGCTGTATCAGGCGCTGGAAAAGGTAAATGGCGTACCTGAAGACCTGACATGGGAAATCTTCCGCGATACGCTGATCGAACAGGCGGAACAGGGCGTGGACTATTTCACCATCCATGCCGGGGTGCGCCTGCGCCATGTGCCGCTGACCGTCAACCGCGTGACGGGCATCGTCTCGCGCGGCGGGTCGATCATGGCCGGATGGTGCCTGCACCATCACCGCGAGAGCTTCCTGTATGAACATTTTGAGGAAATCTGCGACATCATGCGCCGTTATGATGTCTCGTTCTCGCTCGGTGACGGGCTACGTCCCGGCTCGATTGCGGATGCCAATGACGCCGCACAGTTCGCCGAACTGGAAACACTGGGCGAACTGACGAAAATCGCATGGGCGAAAGGCTGTCAGGTCATGATCGAGGGGCCGGGCCATGTGCCCATGCACAAGATCAAGGTCAATGTGGAAAAACAGCTCCGCGAATGTGGGGAAGCACCGTTCTACACCCTCGGCCCGCTCACGACCGATATCGCACCGGGATATGACCACATCACATCAGGCATAGGGGCCGCCATGATCGGGTGGTTTGGCACGGCGATGCTGTGTTACGTCACCCCCAAGGAACATCTTGGCCTGCCCGACCGCAATGACGTGAAGGTCGGTGTGGTCACATACCGCATCGCGGCCCATGCCGCCGACCTGGCCAAGGGACACCCCGCAGCCCGTATACGCGATGACGCCATCAGCCGCGCGCGCTTCGATTTCCGGTGGAATGACCAGTTCAGGCTGTCACTCGACCCGGATACCGCATGCGCGTACCACGATGAAACCCTGCCGCGTGAAGCCCACAAGAACGCGCATTTCTGTTCCATGTGCGGGCCGAAATTCTGTTCCATGCGCATAAGCCACGATCTGAAGGCCAATGCCGAACGCATGGCGGGCATGGAACAGAAAAAGGAAGAATTCCGCAACAGCGGCAACCGCATTTACGTACCCGTTGAGGAAACGGTCACGCCTGCGGAATAACGGCCGCTCCATCCAGCCCGTGCGGCAGATGTCTGCCTGCTGCTGCACGGGTGCCGGACCACAGACCCGTCGCCCGCCGCCTCATCGGGGCTGGCACCGAATTCCGGTCATATCGATCACGAACCGTTTTGTCTGAACATACGCCACGCGATATACTGCGTGCTTTCGTTTCAGGAGAACACGCATGGCCACCGGTTGGGCTCCCGACGGAGCCGTACAGGATCAGATCGACGATACGATAGCAGACGCCGTCAAACGGGCACGGTCCCATATCCCCACAGGCGAAAGCGAAACCAGTTGCCGTGAATGCGGGGAAGACATCCCCCCGGCCCGGCAGCAGGCGATGCCGGGCGTCAAGCTGTGCATCGACTGCCAGTCTGAACGCGACAGAAAGCCGGTCTTCACCGGCATCAACCGCCGGGGAAGCAAGGACAGCCAGCTTCGCTAGCAGCCCGTGGGACCCGATCCCGTATCACAGGACATGACCACAGACCTGCCTATTGACAAGAACTGCCACCCAATCCGGGATGGCAGGTTGCGGCATCAATCCAGACCAATCCGCTCACCCATCGTCTCAGGCATGATCCGGCCAGACTGACTGGCCGGATCATGCGGGAAAATCAGATAACCTTTTCCACCCAGCCATGCGGATCTGCCGCCGTGCCGCGCTGGATGCCGATCAGGGCATTGCGCAGCTTTTCCGTAACCGGGCCGATCCCCGCGCCATCGCCAATCACCGCGTCACCGTTACGGCCACAGAAACGGCCAATGGGCGAGACAACCGCCGCCGTGCCGCAGGCAAACACTTCCTTCAGACGGCCAGAGGCGGCATCAGCGTAAAGCTGGTCGATGCCATAGCGTTCTTCACGCACCGTCAGGCCCATCTCCCGCGCCAGGGTCAGCAGCGAGTCGCGCGTGATGCCCCGCAGGATCGTGCCGGTCAGGGCAGGCGTGGAGACCGAACCGTCATCGAACACGAAAAACACGTTCATGCCGCCCATTTCCTCGATCCAGCGGCGTTCGACCGCATCAAGGAACAGCACCTGCGCGCAGCCATGCGTCTTGGCTTCCTGCTGGGCCATAAGGCTTGCGGCATAATTGCCGCCGCATTTGGCCTCACCCGTACCACCGGGGGCCGCGCGGCAGAAATCGGATACCCACACGCTGACCGCCTCGGCCCCGAAATAGGCGCCGACGGGGGAAGCAATGACCATGAACAGGTATTCACCCGCGGGCCGCACGCCAAGGAACGTCTCGCTCGCGATCATGAAGGGACGGATATACAGGCTCTCGTCGGGATTGCCCGGCACCCATGCGTGGTCCACGCGCACAAGCTGGCGCACGGCTTCGACAAACAGTTCCTCGGGCACCTGCGCCATGGCCATGCGCTCGGCTGACTTGCGGAAACGCGCGGCATTGGCATAGGGCCGGAACAGGGTGATCCCGCCTTCCGCCGTGCGGTAGGCTTTCATCCCTTCGAAAATTTCCTGTGCGTAGTGCAGCACGGCTGCCGCCGGGTCCAGTGTCAGAGATGCGTAGGGCTGTACGCGCGCGTCATGCCATCCCTTGCCTTCCTCATAGCGGATAACGACCATGTTATCGGTAAAGACACGCCCGAAACCGGGATTGGCCAGAATCTCCGCCCGGCGCTGCGCCGAAACCGGCGACGCATTGGGAGAAAGCGTGAAGGGAAGGGAAGTGGCGCTGTCCATAGCCGTTGTTTCTCTTTCATCATGACGCTGGCGCGATACGCAAGGCGCGCGCTCATGCCCGCCGTCAGGCGCGGGCATCGCTAGCAGAAGTTCACCAGAACATTCCGCCGGTCAACCCCGCCCTGCACCTAAACACCCTGCTTTCACGCCTGACCCAGCACAAAACCAAGCCCGCGCAGTGCTTCAGGCAGGCGTTCACGCCCATGCAGCGCACTGACATCCCCCAGACGCGCCAGCACGCTTTCGCTCCAGCTACGCCCCGGCGATCCCTGAGCGGTACGGGCGGCACGCAGCCGTTCATCATAGGCCGCGATGACAGCCGGGTCGTTCGCGGCAGCACTGTCATACCGTTCGGCATGCAGCACGGCATGCTGCGGCAGGCGGGGCTTGATGGCGGTGGGACGCTGGCGGTCGGGGTAGCCGACACTCATGCCGAACAGCGCAACCGTACGCGCGGGCAGGCCAAGTTCGGCGGCAATCTCTTCGGGCCGATTACGCACCGCGCCGACATACACGATTCCCAGCCCGTAGGATTCAAACGCGGCAGCGGCATTCTGCGCGGCGAAAGCCGTATCCATGACGGCGGCCAGAAAGGTATCGAGGCAGTCCACCCCCGGCAGGTCACGGCCATGCGCCTGCCCCACATGGTCCAGCCGCGACAGGTCGGCAACCCATGCAAGGAACAGCGGCGCCTGCGCGATGAAATCCTGATCCCCCGCTATCTTCGCAAGCCGCGCGCGCCGGTCGGCGTCGCGCACGGCAATGACGCTCCATCCCTGCAGGTTGGATGACGTGGACGCCGACTGCGCCGCGGCCACGGCGGCCTCCAGCACCCCATCAGGCAGGGCGCTGGCACTGAATCCCCGCACGGAGCGGTGCGTCATGAGACCGCGCGCCACCGGGCTTTCGGGCAATGCGGGGGCTGCGGGCGGCTGGGTGCCGTACCGCGCCCGCCACAGCGCGGTCATGGAAGAAAGGGCCGGAAAGGACGAAACAAGACTGTCGGACATGAAATGCCTCCTGCCTGTGCAATGGTGGCTGGATAATAAGCACACCACACTGCCTGTCTGGCGGGAAGCGTGGGAAAATCACACCTGCCCTGCACATTTTCGCATCATGGCGCAGGACGGCCATGCGCCACCATCCGGTCATAGACCGACCGGATGGTCTTTAAAAAGATCCTTTGAAAATCTTGTATTTTTCAGGATGCACTTTTCTTCACGTTGCTGCGATGTCACAGGGCTGTAAATAGGAAACCATACCTGAATCCTGCATGAAAGTTACAGTCACACCGCTCCGGCCGCGCGTTTTCCCTGCCCATAAAGGAAGTCCGCCAGCATGTTCGAGGCCCTGATGATCTCCCGCACCGACGATGCGGTCACGACCCGCGTGGAACAGGTCGATCCCGCATCCCTGCCCGAAGGCGATGTAACGGTCGCGGTGGATCATTCCAGCCTCAATTACAAGGACGCACTGGCCATTACCCGTGGCGCGCCGGTGGTGCGGCGGTTTCCGATGGTACCGGGCATCGACCTTGCCGGTCGCGTCATCGAATCGGAAGACCCACTCTATCGCGCAGGCGACCGGGTGCTTGCCACCGGCTGGGGACTGGGGGAGACGCACTGGGGCGGCCTGTCACGCATGGCCCGCCTGTCGGGACGGTGGCTGCTGCCACAGCCTGCGGGCCTGTCCTCGCGGCAGGTGATGGGAATCGGCACGGCGGGCTTTACCGCCATGCTGTGCATCATGAGCCTTGAAGAAGGGGGACTGACCCCGGCCAGCGGACCGGTCATCATAACCGGGTCGGGCGGTGGCGTGGGTGGCATGGCCATCATGCTTCTGGCGCAACTGGGCTATCAGGTCACAGCCGTAACCGGCCGCCCGCAGCTTCATGCCTATCTGACCCGTCTGGGCGCAAGCGAAATCGTACCACGTGAGGCGCTGGCCCCCACGGGCAGGCCACTGGAAAAAATCCGGTGGGCCGGGGGTATCGATGTGGTGGGCGGGGATACGCTGGCCACGATGTGCGCATCCATCCAGTACGGTGGCACGGTGGCGGCCTGCGGACTGGCGGAAAGCATGGCCCTGCCCCTGACGGTCGCGCCCTTCATCCTGCGCAACGTGCGCCTGCAGGGCGTGGACAGCGTCATGTGTCCCCGCCCGCGCCGGATGGCGGCATGGGCGCGTCTGGCGCGCGACATCGACCATACGCTTCTGGAAAGCATGCTGCACGATGCACCGCTGGCCGATGCCATCACCATCGCGCCGCGCATTCTGGCGGGTCACGTCCGGGGCCGGACGGTCATCAGCATGGCCTGAACGCAAAAACGGCATTCCCGATGGAAATGCCGTTCAGCACATACCCGGTCACGGGACCGGAACAGGCGGGACGAACCCGCGCCCCTACTGGATCAGTGGCAGGGGAAGCCCAGCAGATGGCGTCCGTCATGCACGAATTCATGCACGTAGTGACCGGAAATGAGCGCGGTCGCCCCCTGCTCCGCCCCGACGAAATACAGCAGCAGCGATGCCAGTACCAGCCCGAACACACCCCACGGCAGCAGGTCGCGGACCGGGATGGAAACCTGCGGCGCGGCAACGCTACCGGTGGACAGGACAGTTGTACCTTGGCTCATACTGGGAAACTCCATGGATCACGCACGACCCGGAGCAGTATGCATGAAACACGGCCTGATCTGCCGCCCGTTCCATAACCGGATCTGGCCGCATGTTTCCAAAATTGGCATGGAAGGTCAATCATCCATTGCTTGACCCACCCTTTCTCCATGCGCGGGACAGTGACCCATGAACCAGATCCTGACCTGTATTGCCCTGCCCCCGGCGGACAGCCTGCGCCGGGGCATGATCCCCCGCACGGACGATGCCATCGCCCTGCCCCCGGATTTTCCAGGCAGCCTGTCCGATGATGCCGACCTGACCCTGATCCCGCCGTCAATGGAACCACCGCCAGATTGTGCCTGCCACCATGTGCCCGCGCTGCGCATGGTGGAAATGGGCGCATGGCAGGGCGCTGCACTGAAGGATCTACCCCCTGCCGGTCTGGCCCGCTGGACTGCGGATGCCACGTTCGCCCCGCCCGGCGGGGAAAGCCGCGCGGACCTCCTGCACCGCATCACCCCCTGGCTGACGGCCCTGCCCACAACACCGCCGCGCATCCGGGTGATGGCCGATGCCACGGTCATAAAGGCCATCGTCATCGCAGCCCTTGGCGGGGATGCGGGCATGCTGTCGCGGCTGGATATCGCACCATGCAGCCACACGGTGCTGACACGGCATACGGCATGGCGCGTGCGCATGACCGGCGCGCCGCTGTCATGAAGGCGGGACATATCCAGCATTGCCGTGGTTTCTTTGACAGCGCGGTCCGCAATCGTCTAAATCCGGTCCTGATGGTTCCCCATTGGGGAGAATAGGGAAGACGGTGCGCCCATGGGCAAGGCCGTCGCTGCCCCCGCAACTGTAGGTGGCTGTTTCCGGCCCGCGTGACCTGTCAGGGGACGCGGCATTGTCACTGGTCCCTTACCAGCGGGACCGGGAAGGCAGCCGGAAGGGAGGGATCACCCCCTCCGCCACAAGCCAGGAGACCTGCCATCATATGCCGCGCCGCAGCCATGCGACCCGGATGAGACCGATTTCAATCGCATGGCCGGCGGGGTGCCCGGCACGCGATGGACCACCGTCCCCGCCCCGCGCGGGTGCGGGGTCGTAACCGTGCACCCCGCCTTCAGGCTGCGCCGCGCAGCCATGCCGCGAAAGGGCACGGAACCGACATGACCGCACAGCCGCAGACGGAATCCGGAAATACGCCCCCCGTGCATCTGCATGTATGCGTGACCTGCCGCCGGGGCCTGCCCGCATCCGACAATCCCCAGGGACGCCAGCTTCATGACGCCATGGTGGCGCTGGCGGCGGACACGCCCGGCCTTGTCATTCATGAGGTCTCCTGCCTTGCCGCATGTGACAGCGGCTGTGCCGCCGTGGTGGCCACGCCGGGCAAATGGGGCTGGCTCCTCGCCCGGCTCGGCCCGGAGAAGGCACAGGACCTGATGACCTATCTTACGGCCTACGCCGCATCGCGCAGCGGCACCGTCATGCCATCGCGCAGGCCCGCCAGCCTGTCGGACATGGTGCGTGGCCGTTTTCCCGCATCCCTTTTTTCTGGAGCCTGATCGCCATGACCCCCACCACCACGGCACGTGCCAGGGTACCCGTTACCGTCATCACCGGCTTTCTGGGCGCGGGCAAGACCACGCTGCTGCGCCATGTTCTGGCCAATGCGAAGGGCAGGCGCATTGCCATCGTGGTCAATGAATTCGGCACGCTGGGCATTGATGGCGACACGCTGCGCGCCTGCGGTGTGGAAGGATGCCGTGACGAGGATATTGTCGAACTGACCAATGGATGCCTGTGCTGCACGGTTGCGGATGATTTCCTGCCGACCATGGAAGCCCTGCTCGACCGCGCAAGCCCGCCGGACCATATCGTGATCGAGACCTCTGGTCTGGCGCTGCCCAAGCCGCTGCTCAAGGCCTTTGGCTGGCCCACCATCCGCACCCGCATGACGGTGGACGGCGTGGTTACGGTGGTGGACGGTCCCGCCGTCGCCGCTGGCCGCTTCGCCGACGACCCGGAGGAGGTCGCCCGCCAGCAGGCTGCCGACCCGTCGCTCGACCATGACAACCCGCTGGCCGAAGTCTACGAAGACCAGCTCCTGTCGGCCGATCTGGTGGTGCTGAACAAGTCTGACCTGATGACGGCGCAGCAGGCCGATACGGTGGAAGCCGCGATCCGCGCCGAAATCCCCCGCGCGGTCAAGGTGGTGCGCGCAACAGACGGGCAGGTTGACCCGGCGGTGCTGCTTGGTCTGGACGCGGCGGCGGAAGACGACCTTGCAGCGCGCCCGTCCCACCACGATGCGGAAGGCGGCGAGCACGAGCATGATGATTTTGAAAGCTTCGTGCTGGCCATTCCCGAACAGGGCAGCGTGGACGGTTTCATCGACCGGCTGAAAACACTGGCCGAACAGCACGACATCCTGCGCATGAAAGGCTATGCCTGCGTGCAGGGCAAACCCATGCGTCTTGCGGTGCAGGGCGTCGGCAGCCGCTTCCGCCACCAGTTCGACCGCCCCCTTGCCAGTGATGCGCCGCGTACGGGCGATCTGGTGGTGATCGGGCAGAAGGGCATGGACCAGTCCGCCATCGCGCACGCGCTGGCGCAGGTCTAGGGGACAACGGCAGCAGGACGGGACAGGCACCATGCATCTGCTGGCACGCGAGGTCCGCACGCTCGACGATGGCGATCAGGCGGAAGATCTGGGGCATGCCCCGGCGGATATCGTGTTCCTGTCCTTTTCGGACAGCGACCTGCTGTGCCTGAACGCCGCCCATGCGGCGGCGGGCGCTCCGGCTGCCAGCCTGCGCACCGTCACACTGTCGCGGCTGCTGCACCCGATGTCGATCGACCTGTATGTAGCCGATACCATCATGGATTCGCGCTGCGTGGTGGTGCGGCTGCTGGGGGGGCTGGATTACTGGCGTTACGGGGCGGAAGAACTGGCGCGCGCATGCGGTCAGGCGGATATCCCGCTGGCCTTCCTGTCCGGGGACGGGCGCGATGACCCGCGCCTGGCGCGGCTTTCCACCGTGGGGGACGCCACGCGCGCGCAGCTTGATGCCCTCATGCGCACGGGCGGCAGCGCCAACATGGCAACTGCCCTGCGGGTCATGGCGCATCTGGCCGGATGCGGGCCGGATGTGGATACGCCCACCATTCCCCTGCCCCCGGCGGAACTGCTGCACGCAGCCGACCCTGCCCTGCCGCTACGTGCAATGGTGGTGTTCTACCGCACGCATCTGCTGGCGGCGGATATCGCCCCCATCATGGAACTGGCCTCCGCTCTGGCCGGGCAGGGCATCGGGGCGGACCTGCTTTATGTCACCTCCCTGAAAGATGCCGCGTCGGCGCGGGTGGTGACGGACCGGATTGCCACAGCCCCGCCCGACATCATCATCAACGCCACCTTCTTTTCCACGCGGGGCAGCGATGATGGCCACAGTCCGCTGGATATGGCGGGCGTGCCGGTGCTGCAGGTGCAGCAGCCGGGCATACCCTACGCCACATGGCGCGACAGCGTGCGCGGCCTGTCACAGGCGGACCTTGCCATGCAGGTGGTGCTGCCGGAACTCGACGGGCGGATTCCCGCCTGTCCCATTTCCTTCAAGGAAGAAGCCGCGCCCGGGCTGCCCGCGCGTCATGTGCCCTACCCCGATGGCATCGCGCTGACATGCGCCCGCGCCGCCGGGTGGGCGCGGCTGGGACACACGCGGCCCGATGCGCGGCACGTGGGCATCATCCTGTCCGACTATCCCGGCGCGCAGGGCGCGCCCACGGGACAGGCCGCCCACGCCGTGGGACTGGACAGTTTCGCAAGCCTCGAACACATCATGTACCTGCTGCACGCCGCCGGATACGATACGGGTGCGGCCCCGCTGCCTACCGCACGGCAGCTTACGGATGCACTGGCCCGTGCATCCGCGCGGCCCTTTGTCTCTATCGCCACCTACCAACGCTGGTTTGACGGCCTGCCTGCGGAATCACGCGCAGCGCTCACGACCTGCTGGGGCACGCCGGAAGAAGACCCGGCCTGCCGGGACGGGATGTTTCACCTGCGCCACATGCGGGCGGGAAACATCCTGATGGCGCTGCAGCCCGACCGGGGCGCACCGGGCGACCGGCACGGGGGCTATCATGATCCCGATACCCCGCCCCGGCATGCCTATGTCGCCTTCTATCTGTGGCTGCGCCATGAAGCGGGGCTGGACGCCATGGTGCATCTGGGCACGCATGGCACGCTGGAATGGCTGCCGGGCAAGGCTGCTGCGCCCAGCGCCACCTGCTGGCCGTCATTACTGGTGGGCGGGCTGCCGGTGATCTATCCCTTCATTGTCAATAACCCCGGCGAGGCCGCCGCCGCCCGGCGCAGGCTGGGGGCCGTCACCATCGGCCACATGACGCCCCCCATCGTGCCGGTCGGCACCAGCGGGACCGATACGGGCGAACTGGAACGCCTGATCGATGAATATGCGGCGGCTGACGGTCTGGACCGCAGGCGCGGGGCCATACTGCGCGGGGAAATCCTGCAACGCGCGGACAGTCTGGGCCTGCTGGGAGAAAGCGGCGCGGCCCGTAACGGGGATGAGGATGAAGCCCTCGCCCGGCTGGATGCCTATCTGTGCGATGTGAAGGACCTGCAGATCCGCGACGGGCTGCATGTCTTTGGCCACCCGCCGCCACGGGCGGATGAACTGGCGCGGGCCATCGCGCATTCGTGCAACATGACCGATGGCGAGGAAATCGCCACCCGCCTGCACGCATGCGGACAGGCGGAAAGCAATGCGCTGCTGGCCGCGCTGGATGGCCGGTTCGTTCCCGCGGGCCCGGCTGGCGCGCCCACGCGCGGGCGTGCCGATGTGCTGCCCACGGGACGCAACCTGTATGCCATGGACCCCCGCGCCATCCCCACCCGTTCGGCGCTGGTGCTGGCCGAACGCACCGCCGCCATACTGCTTGAAGGGCATCTTCAGGATCAGGGCGAACCGCTGCGCAGCCTTGTGATCGACCTGTGGGGTTCGGCCAGCCTGCGCACGGGGGGCGAGGATCTGGCCCTTGCGCTGCTGCTTATGGGGGTCAGGCCGGTATGGGATGACGCATCGGGCCGTATCACCGGGATCGAGATCGTCCCCATGGCCGAACTGGGCCGTCCGCGCGTGGATGTCACGCTACGGCTGTCGGGCCTGTTCCGCGATGCCTTTCCGGGTCAGATCGCCCTGTTTGAACAGGCGGTACAGGCCATTGCGGGGCGCGATTTCGAAGCCCCGGACCTTAACCCGCTGGCCGCCAGTGTCACCGGACTGGACGGCCCGGCCCGCCACGCCGCCACCGCGCGCATGTTCGGCGCCGCGCCCGGTTCCTATGGAAGCGGGGTGGAAGACCTGCTGGCCGGGGGGGCATGGACCGGACGCGATGAACTGGGGCAGGCATGGCTGGCGGGTTCGGCATGGACCTATGGCGGCCAGCGTGAAGGCGGGCAGGACCCGGCCGCACTGGCGCAGCGCATGGCGCAGGCGGCGGTCATGCTGCATGTACAGGACAACGCGGAAACCGATATTCTGGAAAGCGTGGACATCGCCACACATGAAGGCGGCATGGCGGCGGCGGCAGGCATGCTGGGCAATGCGCCGCGCCTGCTGCATGGCGATACGTCCCGCCCGGATACGCCCCGCCTGCGCGCCACGGCGCAGGAAGTGGCCCGCGTGACGCGCGGTCGTCTGGTCAACCCGGCCTGGCTTGCGGGCATGCGCCGCCATGGCTACCGGGGCGCAGCCGAAATCGCGCGCGGCATGGAAGCCCTGCATGGCTTTGCCGCGACTTTGCCCACACGCTTCGACCGGCAGTTCGACCTGACTTTCGGCGCGCTGCTGGACGATCCGGAAATGGAGGCTTTCCTGCGCGAAGCCAATCCCGATGCCCATGCCGCCATCCGTCGGCTGCTGGCCGATGCGATGCGGCGCGACCTGTGGCGACCGCGCAGCAACAGCGCCGGGCTGCTGCTGGATGATGCTTCATGACCATCGCCCCCAGCGTACGCGGCTGGTGCCCCGGCCTGCATATCCCCATGGAAGCCGCCGATGGCTGGCTGGTGCGCGTTCACCCGCCCCTTGGCCGCCTGTCCGCGCTTCAGGCACGCCAGATCGCGCAGGCGGCGCGGCGGCATGGCAATGGCCTGATCGAACTGACCAGCCGGGGCAACCTGCAACTGCGCGGCCTGACACCCGACAGCACGCGTGCTTTCGCCCGTGACATGCACGCCGCCGGTCTGGCCAGCGCGGATGCGGCGACGGAGGCCCGGCGCGGGCTGCTGCTCTCCCCACTGGCGGGGCTGGACCCGCACGCAGCGGCTGACGCGCCTGCCGTCATACGTGCGCTTGATGCCGCGCTGGCCACCGCCGATACCCTGTGCGGACTGCCTGCCAAATTCCTGATCGCCGTTGACTGCGGCGGCCATATCCCGGCGGGCACATTGCGCGCCGATATCGTTGTCCGCGCCTGCCCCACCGGCTGGCTGGTCATATGCGGCGCGCGGGGCCTGCCCTGCACCGGCGCACGGGTTCCCGCCACGGTTCTTGCACTGGCCCATGCGCTGGCTGCCACCGGCGCACGTAGCCGTCCCCTGCGTGATGCGGGACTGGGACGCGCGGCCTTTGCGCAGTCTGGCCTGCTGGCCGATACGGTGGAAATCCCAGCCACAACCGGGGCGACACCGCAACTGGCCGGGCCGCTGCCCGGCAATGCCATGGGCGCGGTCCTGCCCCCCGGCCCGATTGACGCCAGCATGCTGGAAGCCGTGGCGGACTGGTCCGAAACCGCAGGCAACGGCCATATGCGCATTGCCCCGTGGCGCACGATCATACTGGAAGACTGTGCTGCGCCACCGCCAGTGCCCGGCCTGATCGCCACACCCGATGATCCGCGCCTGCGCATATCGGCCTGTATCGGCATGCGCGGCTGTGGCTGTGCGCCGCGCGACGTCATTGCGGATGCGGCCTGTCTGGCCCCCGACCTGCCACCGGGCGTGAACCTGCACGTATCGGGCTGCACCAAGGGATGCGCCCATCCGGCCCCCGCCGACATCACCCTGGTCGCCGGACAGGATGGCTATGCCCTGTGTCCGCATGGCCGGGCGGACGATACGCCTGTAGACATCGGGCTTTCGCTGGCACAGATACATCCCATCGTGCGGGGCTGGTCCCCGCGACAGGGCGATGCCTCGCCACAGAACGGGAGAACTGGACCGGCATGACCGCGCAAACGGAACCGTACGACTACATCCATGACGGGGCGGCGATCTATGCCCGTTCCTTTGCCATCATCCGGTCCGAAGCGGACCTCAGCGGCCTGAATGAGGCGGAAGCCCGCGTGGTCGTACGCATCATCCATGCCTGCGGCATGGTGGACGTGGCGCAGGCCGTCCGCATGTCACCCGATTTCGTCAGCAGCGCACGCGCCGCCCTGCAGGCGGGCAGGCCGGTCCTGTGTGATGCGAACATGGTGGCCCATGGCGTGACCCGTGCGCGCCTGCCCGCCGATAACCCGGTCATCTGCACGCTGCGCGATCCACGCACACCCGAACTGGCCCGGACGATCGGCAATACCCGTTCCGCCGCCGCGATGGACCTGTGGGGCGATGATCTGGCGAGGGCAGTCGTCGCCATCGGCAATGCACCGACAGCACTGTTCCACCTGCTGGAAATGATCCGGGCAGGCGCGCCACGGCCCGCGGCGGTGATCGGCATGCCGGTCGGTTTCGTCGGGGCCGCCGAATCGAAAGAGGCGCTGGCCGAATTCGGCGACCTGCCCTTCATCATCGTGCGTGGTCGTCTGGGCGGCAGCGCCATGGCGGCGGCGACCGTCAACGCACTGGCGAGCGAGGCGGAATGACCACTGGCCACCTGTCCATTCTGGGCATGGGACCGGGTGATCCCGAACTCATGACCCTGAAGGCCGCGCGCCTGCTGCGCGCAAGCCCGGTCGTCGCATGGTTCTGCCGCCATGACCGCCCCGGCCATGCCCGTGAGATCGCGGGGGATCTGGTCTCCCCCACCGCCACGACGCTGCGCTTCGCCTATCCCTTCACCACGGAAATCCCGGTCAGCGATCCCGCCTATCTGGTGCGCATGGCACGATTCTACGATGACTGCGCCGGGCGGATCGCAACCTGCCTGCGTGACGGGCAGGATGTCGTCCTGCTGTGCGAGGGCGATCCGTTCCTGTTCGGATCGGCCATGTATGTATTCGACCGCCTGCATGACCGTTTCCCCTGCACCATCGTGCCGGGCATTACCGCCATGGCCGGATGCTGGTCGGTGGCGCAGGCCCCGATGGTACATGGCGATGACGTGCTGTGCGTCATTCCCGGCACGCTGGATGCCGCATCCCTGACCACGCGGCTGGAACAGGCCGATGCCGCCGTCATCATGAAACTGGGCCGCAATCTTGAAAAGATCCGCACCGCCCTGCGCCAGACCGGGCGGGAGGAACGGGCGATCTACGTGGAACGCGCCACCCAGCCGCAGCAACGCTGCATGAAGCTGACCGAAATGCAGGGGCCTGCCCCCTATTTCTCCATTATCCTCGTTCCCGGTCGGGAGGACGCACGATGACGGAAAACCGGGGTCGCATCCTTGTCGTCGGGCTGGGACCCGGCGCACTGGCGCAGCGCACGCCGCAGGCCGATGCGGCGCTGGCGCAGGCAACCGACCTGATCGGTTACGCACCCTACGTCGCCCGCGTTCAGGCCGGGCCGGAAGTGATACGGCACGCAAGCGACAACCGCGTGGAACTGGATCGTGCCCGCCATGCCGTGGAACTGGCGCTGGCGGGGCGGGTCGTGGCGGTCGTATCGGGTGGCGATGCGGGCGTATTCGGCATGGCCAGCGCCGTGTTCGAGGCCATCGACCACGGCCCCGCCGCATGGCGCGGGGTTGAGGTAACCGTCATTCCCGGCATTTCCGCCGTACTGGCGGCAGCAGCACGGCTGGGTGCGCCGCTAGGAGGGGATTTCTGCGTCATTTCCCTGTCCGACAACCTCAAGCCGCGTGAGGTCGTCCATCGCAGGCTGGCGGCGGCGGCACAGGCGGGGCTGGTCATCGCGCTCTATAATCCCCGCTCCCGCGCGCGGCCCGACCAGCTCGGCGAAGCACTGGACCTGCTGCGCACCATCCTGCCCCCCACCGTGCCGGTCGCCTTCGCCCGTGCCATCGGCAGGCCCGATGAACGCGTTATCCTGACCGACATCGCCAGTGCCGATCCCGAACAGGTGGACATGAGCACGCTGGTGCTGATCGGCTGCCCCCTGACCCATGTCATCGACCGGGCGGATGGGGGCCAGTGGCTTTACACGTCGCGCAGGGTGGACGCGCCGTGATCATGCAGGGCGTCCAGCCATGCCATGGCGGCCGTGGCGTCGGGCACGACCGGGGCCGGGGCCGGGGCAAGAACGGGCCGGGCGACCATGATTACCGCCACCCCCAGCCTGCGCGCGGCGACAAGTTTGCCCGCCGTGGCCATGCCACCGGAATTCTTGGTGACGATCACGTCAATCCGTTCGGTGCGCAGCAGGGTTTCCTCCGCCGCCTCATCAAAGGGACCACGCGCCTGCAGCACCCGCGCGCCCGGCGGCAGCAGGGCGGAATCGGGCCGGTCCACGCTACGCAGCAGCCAGTCATGCCGGTCCATCGTGGCAAAGGGCAGCAGATCCTTGCGTCCGACCGTCAGCAGCACGCGCCGGGGCACCGTGCCCAGCGCACAGGCTGCGGCCTGCATGTCGGGCACGAGAGTCCAGTCATCGCCCGCACTAGGTGTCCAGCCGGGCCGCTCCACCCGCAGCAGCGGCACGCCCGCCTGCGTACAGGCCTGTACCGCATTGCCACTGATCTGCGCGGCAAAGGGATGGGTGGCGTCAATGACCGCCTCGATACCATGGGTTTCCAGCCACGCCCGCAGTCCCGCCATGCCGCCGAACCCGCCGATACGTACATCCAGCGCGGGCAGCACCGGCGCGCGCGTCGCCCCGGCAAGGGAAACGGTAGCCTGAAAGCGCCCGGTCCGTGCTTCCAGCAGGCCATAAAGCGCACGTGCCTCCGTAGTGCCGCCCAGAACCAGAACCCGCATCCCTACCCTCCTGCATGCGCGATGGGTGCCGCATGAACACGCCATGGCTGCACGTTATCGGCATTGGGGAAGACGGTGTCGAGGGGCTGTCCGCCGCCAGCCGTGCGCTGATCGCCGGTGCTGAACTGGTGGCGGGCGGCGCGCGTCATCTGGAACTGGCCGAATCCCTTATTACGGGACGCATGCTGCCGTGGCCGCATCCCTTTGCCGCGGGTGTAGCGGAACTGCTGACATGGCGCGGCAGGACGGTCTGTGTGCTGGCATCGGGCGATCCGTTCCTGTTCGGCGTCGGGGCCACGCTGCGCCGCCATGTCCCGATGGGGGAAATGGTCTGCCTGCCTGCCCCGTCCTCGGTCGCGCTGGCGTGCAACCTGCTGGGCTGGGCGGAACAGGACGTGGCCGTGCTGTCGCTATGCGGTCGCCCGATGGAAGCCTGCGCGCCCTCCCTCCAGCCCGGCGCGCGGCTGGTTGTCCTGTCCGCCGATGAACATACGCCCGCTGCCTTCGCACGGTGGCTGGACCAGCGCGGTTTTGGGGCTTCCACGCTTCATATCCTTGGCGCGCTGGGCGGGGCGGAGCAGACGCATGAGGTCCTGACGGTTGCCGCGCTGGCAGGCGACAGGACAGCAGCCATCCCCCGGCTGAACCTTATGGCGCTGGAAATCGTGGCGGAGCGGGACGCGCATGTCATTCCGCTGGCCTGCGGGCTGCCGGATGAACTGTTCGAGCATGACGGACAGATCACGAAGCGTGAAATCCGTGCCGCCACCCTGTCCGCCCTTGCACCCCGGCGGGGGGAAATGCTGTGGGATATTGGCGGTGGATCGGGTTCGATCGGCATCGAATGGATGCTGCGCCACCCCGCCAACCGGGCCATCGCCATTGAAAAATCGGCCACGCGCGGCGTGCGCATCGCACGCAACGCGCTCAGCCTGGGCGTGCCCGCCCTGCGTGTCGTGGAAGGCGAGGCCCCGGCTGTCCTCACACAGATGCTGGCCGACGGTGTGGACGCGCCCGACGCCATTTTCATCGGTGGCGGCACCAGCAATCCGGGCATGCTGGAGGCGGCGTGGCAGGCGTTGCGCCCCGGTGGCAGGCTGGTCGCCAATGCCGTGACGCTGGAAAGCGAGACGGCGCTGGCCGCCGCCCATGCACGTTGGGGCGGCACGCTGACGCGCATGCAGGTCGAGCGGCTGGAACAGATCGGACGTTTCCATGGTTTCCGGCCCGGCATGACCGTCACGCTATATGCCGCGCAGCGTCCTGATGGCGCGCGCGCATGATCGTGGCCGGACTGGGCCTGCGCAGCGGGTGTGACATGCAGGTGATCCTTGACCTGCTCCATGCGGCGCAGGAGTGCTGCGGCAGGCAGGCGGACCTTGTGGCCGTGCCAGCCTTCCGGTACGACGAGCCCGGCCTGCGGGCCGCCGTCGCCCATCTGGGCCTGATGCTGCACGGGGTGACACGGGCGCAGTTGCTGGCCGCGCAGCCCCGCTGCATCAGCCATTCCGCCCGGGCGCTGGCGGCTACTGGCGTAGCTTCCGTTGCGGAAGGGTGCGCCCTTGCGGTGGCGGGACCGCGATCGAGACTTGTCGTGCCGCGCCTGACCGGCACCCACGCAACATGTGCCATGGCACAGGGAGAGGATGCATGACCGTACACTTCATCGGCGCCGGGCCGGGCGCTGCCGACCTGCTGACCCTGCGCGGGCGCGACCTTCTGGCGAAATGCCCGGTCTGCCTGTACGCGGGTTCGATCGTACCCGTGGAAATGCTGGAACACTGCCCGGACGATGCGCGGCTGGTGGATACCGCCCCGCTGACGCTGGACCTGATCGAGCAGGAATATATCCGCGCCCATGCGGCGGGACAGGACGTGGCGCGCCTGCATTCGGGCGACCTGTCGGTCTATAGCGCCGTGGCCGAACAGATCCGCAGGCTGGACCGCAATAACATCCCGTGGACCATGACGCCGGGCGTACCGGCGTTTGCCGCCGCCGCCTCCGTGCTGGGACGTGAACTGACCGTGCCGGAAGTCGCGCAGAGCGTGGTGCTGACGCGTGTCAGCGGCCGGGCCTCCGCCATGCCGGAACGTGAAAAACTGGCCGCCTTTGGCGCAACGGGAGCAACGCTTGCGATCCATCTGGCCATCCATGTGCTGGACCAGATCGTAGCCGACCTGATCCCGTTTTATGGCGCGGACTGTCCGGTCGCCATCGTGGCGCGGGCGACATGGCCGGACCAGTTGGTGTTACGCGGCACATTGGGCGACATAAGCGAACAGCTCGCCAAAAATCCCATCGAGCGCACGGCGCTGGTTCTGGTCGGGCGCGCGCTGGGCACGCATGATTTCCGCGAAAGCGCGCTCTACAACCCCGACTATCACCGCCGCTTCCGTTCCTGAGCCAGCAGGCCGGTTACCGCGTAACGGGATGCGGGCCATGGCGGGCCACCATCTGGCCCGCGCGATCGAACAACAGCACATCCAGCATGCAGTCCGCGCCCGCCAGCACGTCGCATGCAGTCTGCCACGCAGCCCGCGCCACGGCCGGGCCAAGGGGCACCCCCGCTTCGATCGCAAGGGCAAAGGCCGCCGCGACGGAATGGGAGTGCGCAATGTCCGCCACCACACCTGCCGTCGCACCCTGCGCGCGGGCAAGATCCGCCACACGTCCCATATCGGCCTGTCCCCGGCGGGAATGCAGGTCCAGAAAACCCTGCGCCAGCTTGGTCATCTTGGCCACGCCCCCCGCCACCGTAATGTGGTCCACGGGGTGGCGGCGCAGGTATTTGAGCAGCCCCCCGGCAAAATCACCCATTTCCAGCATGGCTTCGGGCGGCAGGCCATACAGCGCCTGTGTCGCCCGTTCCGACACATCGCCCGTGCAGCCCGCCACATGCCGCAGCCCGAGCGCGCGCGCCACGTCCACGCCACGATGGATGCTGTCAATCCACGCGGCGCAGGAAAATGGCACCACGATGCCCGTCGTGCCCAGGACCGACAGCCCCCCCACAATGCCCAGACGGCCATTAAGCGTATGCCGCGCCATATCCTGCCCGCCGGGGATGGAGACGGTGACCTCCACATCCGGCTCATACCCGCTCACGGCACTCAATGCCGTGCGGATCATGTGGCGCGGGACGGGATTGATGGCAGGCTCCCCCGGCGGTAGCGGCAGGCCCGGCAGGGTGACGGTGCCCACCCCCTCGCCCGCGCGAAATACCACCCCGCTGCCCGGTGGCGCATGACGGACGGTAGCGCGCACATGCGCGCCATGGGTCACGTCCGGATCGTCGCCCGCGTCCTTGACCACCTCCGCCCATGCGCTATCCCCCTCATATCCATGGGCGGCCAGGGCAAAGGCGACATGCTGGCCACCCGGAAGCGTTATGGTTACGGGGTCTGGAAAACCGGGCCCGCACAGGCCGCCCCACGCGGCGCGGGCGGCAGCGGTGGCGCAACTGCCTGTAGTCCAGCCCCGACGCAGGCTGGTATGGGAACGCTCCATCGGGATGACCTTCTTTTCCGATACGGATAACCAGGATGGCAGGCAACGGCATGGGTTCCGTCGCCACGGTCTAGCAGGAACGGACATGATGACACGAGGCCTGATGATAGCCGCCCCACGTTCGGGCGGTGGCAAGACGACCCTGACGCTGGCCCTGCTTGCCGCCCTACGGGACCGCGGCGTGGCCGTGCGCGGGGCAAAGACGGGACCGGACTATATCGACCCTGCGTTCCATGAGGCCCTGACAGGTCATGCCAGCCTCAATCTCGATAGCTGGGCCATGCCGCCTGCCCTGCTGGACAATGTGATGGCGCGCAGCCTGTCCGGCTGCGACATGCTGGTAACGGAAGCCTCCATGGGGCTGTTTGACGGGCTGCTGGGGCCGGATGGCGCGCGGGGTGCGCCCGCGGACATCGCCGCACGCTACGGCCTGCCGGTGGTGCTGGTGCTGGATATTTCCGGTCAGGGCCAGTCGGCGGCGGCGACGGCGCTGGGTTTTGCAACGCTGGACCCGGCGGTGCGGGTGGCGGGCGTCATCCTGAACCGTGTTGGCTCCCCCCGTCATGCCGCGATGGCGACACAGGCCATTACCGCAACCGGCATCCCCGTTCTGGGCGCGTTCGGGCGGGATGCGCAGTTGCAGATGCCCGAACGGCATCTGGGACTGGTACAGGCGCGCGAACATGACGGGCTGCATCAACTGGCCGCACGTCTGGCCGCGCAGGCCCGGCGCGATCTGGACCTTGACGCCATCATCGCATGCGCAGCACCCCCGCGCATCGCCCCGATGGGAGACGCCACCGTCGCGCTATCCCCGCCGGGCCAGCGGATTGCGGTGGCGGATGATGCCGCCTTTTCCTTCCTGTATGGCCATATCGCCGCAGGCTGGCGCGCGGCGGGGGCGGAACTGCATTCCTTTTCCCCCCTGAATGACGAAGGCCCGGCGGATGACTGCGATGCCTGCTGGCTGCCCGGTGGCTATCCCGAACTGCATGCGGGCCAACTGGCGGCAGCGGAAAACTTCCGGGGCGCGCTGTCCCGTTTCGCAGCCACCCGGCCCGTGCATGGGGAATGCGGGGGCTTCATGGTACTGGGCCAGAGTCTGACCGATAAAACCGGCCAGACCCATCGCATGACCGGCCTGCTGGGTCATGCCACGTCCTTCGCCACCCGTCGCATGAACCTTGGCTACCGTGCCGCCACCCTGCGCCATGACTGCGCCATAGGCAGGGCGGGAGATACGCTGCGCGGGCACGAATTCCACTATGCCACGGTGACTGACCCCGGCCATGACGAGGCACTGGCCGACATGCGCGATGGCTATGGTGTGGAACGCGGCGCGGGTGGTGGACGATGTGGTTATGTATCGGGCACGTTCTTTCACGTGCTGGCGGCGTGTCCATCATGAACATGGCGGCGCATGCAGGGTAAACATACCCGTAATGGTGGCAGCACAGGGATCGGGACAAAGATGATGGACACCATTACGGTTCATATTTAATAATACTTATTATTACTTACTTATATTGTCCGGATTAAACCCGCCAATGCGACTGAGCGACCTGCCACGTGGCACCGATGCCATAATCGACCACGTGGACGATCATGCCGAAACCGACCCCGTCGCGCGGCGCCTGCGGGAACTGGGATTCGTGCCGGGTGAGCCGGTGCGGGTGGTCGCAACCGCCCCGCTGGGGGGCGATCCGCTGGCGGTGCGCATCGGGTTTACCCGCTTCGCCCTGCGTCGCACGGAAGCGGACCGCGTGGTTATCCACCCGGTGAAAGAACTGGCATGACCACCCTGAACATCGCGCTGGTCGGCAATCCGAACTGTGGCAAGACCGCCCTGTTCAACCTGCTGACCGGCAGCCGGCAGAAAGTGGCGAACTATGCCGGCGCGACGGTCGAACGCAAGGAAGGCTGGTTTACCACACCCGGGGGCCGCCGTATCCGGCTGCTGGACCTGCCTGGCGCGTACAGCCTGAACGCCACCAGCCCCGATGAAGCGGTAACGCGCGATGTCTGTGCAGGGACCTATCGCGGGGAGGCCGCACCCGACCTGCTGGTCTGCGTGGCGGACGCCACCAACCTACGGCTGCACCTGCGTTTCGTGCTGGAAATGCGGGCCATGGGCCGTCCCCTTGTGCTGGCGCTGAACATGATCGACGCCGCCAGACGCAACGGCATGGAAATCGACCTGCCGCGCCTGCAGGCGGAACTGGGCATGGTGGTGATCCCCACGATCGGCGTCCGACGCGACGGCGCGCGCGAACTGCTGGCGGAACTGGACGGGACGCCACCCCCCGTACCCGCCCCACTGCCCGAAGGCACGGACCTGCACGCGCTGGTGCGCCAGATCCTGTCAGACTGCGTGACGCAGAGTTCCCCCCTGTCCGACCGGATCGAGGAACGGCTTGACCGCTGGGTGCTGCATCCGGTGTGGGGGCCGGTCATCCTGATCGTGCTGCTGTTCTTCATGTTTCAGGCGGTATTTGCCTGGGCACAGCCCCTGATGGATGCAATCGATGCGGGCATGGGGATGCTGGGGCAGAAGATCGGCACGCTCATGCCCGATGGCGTCCTGCGCAGCCTGATCGTGGATGGCGTGATCGCGGGCGCGGGCAGCGTGGTGACATTCCTGCCACAGATCCTGATCCTGTTCGCATGGATACTGGTGCTGGAGGAATCGGGGTACCTGCCCCGCGCGGCCTTCCTGCTCGACCGGCTCATGTCCTTTGCCGGGCTGAGCGGGCGATCCTTCATTCCGCTGCTGTCCAGCTTCGCCTGCGCGGTGCCGGGCATCATGTCCACGCGCACGATCCAGAACCCGCGCGACCGGCTGGTCACGGTCCTGATCGCCCCGCTCATGACGTGTTCGGCGCGCCTGCCGGTCTATACGCTGCTGATCGGAGCCTTCATCCCGCATCGTAACATCGCCCATTTCCTGAACCTTCAGGGGCTGGTCCTGTTCGGCCTGTACGCAGTGGCCATTGCTTCCGCCCTGGTGGTCGCGCGCGTACTGCGCTGGCGCAATGCCGACCGGCAGGAAGCCACGCTGCTTATGGAACTGCCCGCCTACCGGGTACCCAACCCCCGCGATCTGGCGCTGGGGCTGTGGGAACGGGCGCGCATATTCCTTTTGCGCGTGGGCACGACCATTGTCTCGCTTACCGTCATGCTGTGGGGGCTTTCCAGCTTTCCCGCCCCGCCCGCAGGCGCGCAGGGTCCGGCAATCGACTGGAGCTTCGCGGGCAGGATCGGCCATCTTATGCTACCGGTTTTCGCCCCGCTGGGTTTCAACTGGCAGATCTGCGTCGCGCTGATCCCCGGTCTCGCCGCGCGTGAGGTGGCGGTAGGCGCGCTGGCCACCGTCTATTCCCTTGGCTCGGGCACCGATACGGATCAGGCGGCACTTCAGCTTGGCCAGATGCTGCCCACGCACTGGGGCGTGCCAACCGCCCTGTCCCTGCTGGCATGGTATGTCTACGCACCGCAATGTGTCGCGACACTGGCCGTCATCCGGCGCGAAACCGCATCGTGGCGGGTGGTCGCCATCGCCGCGGGTTACCTGTTCGCCCTTGCCTACGCCGCATCGTTCCTGACGTATCACATCGCCCGGATGTTCTAATGGGGCCCCACCACATCATCCAGACAGTGCTGGCCTGCGCGATGGTGCTGGCCTGTGGGCTGTACTGGGCCGGGCGACTGTTTCCTGCCGCCAGCCGCAGGGGATGGAGCAGCATGACAGCCATCCTGCGCGGGCTGCATGCACCGGTTGGCATGATCCATTATGCCGACCGCCGCAGCCGGCCCCGCAACCGGACAGGATGTGGCGGCTGTTCGGGTTGTGCGGACAGAAGCTGCACGCCCGGCGCCGGACCTGACAGGTAATCCGGTTCACTGCTGATCCAACTGACAGCTACAGTGCCATTGCGAGCAGGATATGGCGATAAATTATGCAAGTATAGAATAAGTATTATCTAAACTGGTATGTGATGTCTGTGCCATCCACATGTGATACCCATGCACCATTGCCGCCAATCCTGTATACTGGCCATATTGAGAATATGGGACGGGACCATACCCGTCCTGACCATTTGAGACTGCGCGACCCCGTGCGTTGGCGCGTGATGGCGGATCGCCCTTACCCCTTGCGCGAGGTAGATCAATGCCAAAGCCTAAACTGAGTGCCGAAGTCCTGATTTTGGCACTGGAGCAGGCCGCTGATGCAACCATTATCATTGATGACGCAGGCCGGGTGATCCTGTTCAACAGGGCTGCGGAAAAACTGTGGGGCCTCGACAGGCAGGACGTGCTGGGCCAGTCGATGGACACGCTGCTGCCGCAACCGCATCGCAGCCGCTATGAAGCTTTCATCAATCGCAGCAGTGACAGCACGGTAGCCGAGGGCGACGCCACACATGAAGTGGCCTTTACCCGCAGCGACGGGATGAACATCTGCGGTGAACTTTCCCTGTCGCGCGTCAATGCGGATACGGGGCGCTGTTTTTACACGGGGGTGATGAAGAATGTCACCAGCGCGTGCCAGCAGCACAAGATCCTGATTTTACAGAATGACGTGTTACGCGCCCTGGCCAGCAACACGCTCATGCAGGATGTGGCCGACCTCATGTGCCGCCGGGTGGAAAGTTTTGTGCCCGACGCGGTGGCGGCCTTCCTGCTGATCGAGCCGGACGGGTCATTGCTCGTGCTGGCCAGCCCCACCCTGCCCAACCGTTACCGGAGCGCACTGGAAAGCCTGCCGGTTTCCGGCCCGGAAATGGAAAAGCTGCGCGCGGACGCCCGCCATGCCACGCATATGGTATGGGACAGCTACCGCTCCCTTGGCATTTCACTGGGGCTTCAGCAGTGTTTCAGCATGCCCGTGCATTGTGGCGAAGGGCAGGTAAAAGGCATTTTTGCCCTTTATACCCGCGTGGAACAGGGCGCCAATACATGGGCGCAGCGCGTGGTCGATGCCTGCGTGCCGTTCTGCGCACTGGCCTTTGAAAAGAACGCGGCGCAGGAACATATTTCCCATCTCGCCAATTTTGACCCGCTGACCGGCCTGCTCAACCGCACCGCCGTACACCGGGAAATCGAGAAACTGATCGCCAGGCAGGAAGGCAACCGGCAGCTTGCGGTCTTCATGCTTGATATCGACCGCTTCCGCGACATCAACGATGCGCTGGGCCATATCTACGCCGACCAGTTTCTGGTGGAAATCGCCCAGCGCCTGCGCTCGATCGTAAAAGACGGCGACATCATCAGCCGTTCGAACGGCAACGAATTCGTGGTGATCGCACCCGACTGCACGAACGAGGACGCCACCGATTTCGCCCGTCTGCTGCTGGACACCATCGCGCGGCCGATGCGGGTTGGCCAGAATACCCTGACCATTTCATGCAGTATCGGCATCAGCATCTTCCCCACCAACGGGCCGGACAGTGAATCGCTGCTCAGCACCGCCAATGCCGCCATGCGGCGGGCCCGCACGGACCGGCGCGGGGCATTCCGCTTCGCCAGCCCGGCAAAAAGCCAGCTTGCGCAGGACCGGCTTGTCCTTGGTTCGGCGCTACGGGACTCGCTGGCCGAAGGCATGCTGAAGCTGCATTACCAGCCACAGGTCCGCATCAATACGCTGGAACTGACGGGGGTGGAGGCACTGGCGCGATGGCATCATCCGCGCCTTGGCAACATCTTTCCCTCCCGCTTCATCGCGGTGGCGGAGGAAACCGGCCAGATCGAGGCCATCGGCCAGTGGGC
>ERZ746981.195-NODE-195-length-44474-cov-34.319166_pt1 | contig 44474 bp, 45 predicted proteins | sample MGYA00374948_ERZ746981 | MGnify/ENA primary metagenome ERZ746981 (study PRJEB28757, sample SAMN06711160) | food metagenome | host: microorganism | place: China:Harbin | collected 2017-01-30 | study: EMG produced TPA metagenomics assembly of the Analysis of...
GCCGAGAAGTCGAAGGTGCTGCTCACCCTCGGCGCGCTCGAAGCCGTGCTGCGTCAGGAGGGCCATGCCTTTACCGCGGGCGCAGGCGTGGATGCGGCGCTTGCCGCCTACAGCGCATGATGAAGGGAGATCACGCCAGTATGTCGCAAGATGCCTATCCGCGTGACCTTGTGGGTTACGCGGGCAACCCGCCGGATGCAAAATGGCCCGGCGGCGCACGGATTGCGGTCCAGTTCGTCATCAATTATGAAGAGGGGGCCGAGAATTCAGTCCTGCACGGGGATCGTGGCTCGGAAGCGTTCCTGTCGGAAATGGTTGGCGCGCAGTCCATTGTCGGTGCGCGCGCGATCGCGATGGAAAGCCTGTATGAATACGGATCGCGCGCCGGGTTCTGGCGCCTGCACCGCATCTTTACCCAGCGTCGCCAGCCGCTGACGGTGTTCGGGGTGGCTGCCGCCATGGCGCGCAATCCCGCAGCCGTTGCGGCAATGAAGGATGCAGGCTGGGAAATCGCATCGCATGGGCTGCGCTGGATCGATTACCAGAACGTGCCCGAAGCGGTGGAACGCGCGCATATCGCGGAATGTATCGCCCTGCATACGAAGCTGACCGGTTCGCGCCCGCTGGGGTGGTATCAGGGCCGTACCAGCCCCAATACCGCCCGCCTGATCGCGGAGGAGGGGGGATTTGTCTATGACGCGGATTCCTACGCCGATGACCTGCCTTATTACGACCGCAGCAACGGGCGCGCGCAACTGATCGTGCCCTACACGCTGGACGTGAACGACATGCGGTTCGTGGCGCTCAACGGCTTTACCGAAGGCGAGCAGTTCTTCAACTACCTGCGCGATACCTTCGATGAACTGTATGAGGAAGGGGCCGACAGACCCCGGATGATGTCCGTGGGCCTGCATTGCCGTGTGGCGGGCCGTCCCGGTCGCGCGCGGGCCGTGGCGCGTTTCCTTGACTACATTGCAGCCCGCGAGAAGGTCTGGGTTGCAACGCGACTGGACATTGCGCGGCACTGGCAGGAAGTACACCCGGCATGAGCGGCGTGATGGATCGGGTGAATGCGTTTTCCGCAGTGCGGTTCGTGGAAATGTTCGGCCCGCTATATGAACATTCCCCCTGGATCGCCCAGCGTGCCTACGCCCATGCGCCTTTTGCCGATGTGCAGGCCATGCAGGCCGCGATGCGCGCGGAACTGGACCGGGCGGATGACGCGGAAAAGATGGCGCTGATCCGCGCCCATCCCGAACTGGCGCAGCGCATGGGCGTAGACCCGACGCTGACATCCGCTTCCGCCGCCGAACAGGCTTCCGCCGGGCTGGACCGGCTGACACCGGAAGAATTTACCCGGTTCCGCGCCCTGAACGATGCTTATGCCGCCAGATTCGGTATTCCGTTCATCATATGCGTGCGCCGGTCGGACAAGGCGGGCATCCTGAACGGGATACAGACACGGCTGGAAAACACGCCGGAAGTGGAACAGCAGACGGCGCTGGCGGAAATCAACAAGATCGCCGCACTCCGTCTTGCGGATGTGCTTGAGCGGATGGAGCATGAGGCATGAGCACACTGTCCACCCATGTCCTTGATCTCGTATCCGGTAAACCTGCCGCCGGGATGGCGATCATCCTGTGGGCGGGGCAGGACTGCCTGTTCCGTGGCGTAACCAACGCGGATGGGCGCTGCCCCGAACTCAGCCAGCATACGGGCGAGATGGCGGCAGGGTCCTACCGGCTGGAATTCGCCGTGGCTGATTACTTCCGCGCGCGCGATGTGGCGCTGTCCGATCCGCCATTCCTTGATGTCGTGCCCATCGCCTTTGGCATGGCGCAGGTTCCGGCGGGGGAGAAGGGCGGCCATTATCATGTGCCGCTGCTGGTTTCGCCCTACGGGTTCTCGACCTATCGCGGTAGCTGACAGCCCGCGTTGCGATCCATGAAAAAAGGGCCGTGGCAGATCATGCCACGGCCCGTTTTCATATCCTGCGGCGGACCGACCGCCGCAGGGGCAGGCTGGATCAGACCAGCGCCTGCTTCAGCGCCGCCGTAAGGTCGGTCGTGCTGGCCTTGCCGCCAAGGTCGCCCGTGCGCACCGCGCCGGATGTGATGACCTTCTCGATGGCCTTGTCGATGCGGGTGGCCAGATCCTGACGGCCCACATGCGCCAGCATCATGTTCGCGGCCAGCAGCAGGGAGGTCGGGTTGGCCTTGTTCTGGCCCGCGATGTCGGGTGCGGAACCATGCACGGCTTCGAACACGGCAGCCTTTTCGCCAATGTTGGCGCCGGGTGCGAGACCAAGGCCGCCCACAAGACCTGCCGTCAGGTCGGACAGGATATCGCCGAACAGGTTGGTGGTGACGATGCAGTCATACTGCCACGGATCGGTCACAAGCTGCATGGCGCAGGCATCGACGATGCGCTCGTTCACTTCCACGCGGCCTTCATATTCCTTGGCAACCTTGCGGCCTTCTTCCAGGAACAGGCCGGTCAGCAGCTTCAGGATGTTGGCCTTGTGCACCAGGGTCACGCGCTTGCGGTTGTTCTTGACCGCGTATTCGAAGGCGTAACGGACAATGCGGTTGCATTCCGCGCGCGTGGTGTAGCCCGCGCTGGTGGCGATGGCGTGCGGGTCGCCGCCACAGGGAATGTAGTTTTCCATCGCCGCGTAATACCCTTCAAGGTTTTCGCGGAAGATGACGAGGTTGATGTTCTCGAACCGGCCGCCGGGCACGATGGTCTTTGTGGGGCGCACATTTGCGAACAGGCCGAACTCCTGACGCAGTGTGACGTTGATGGACTTGAAGCCGCCGCCGACGGGGGTCGTCAGCGGGCCCTTGAGCGCAAGGCCGGTGCGGTGGATGCTTTCGATCGTTTCCTTGGGCAGCGGGCTGCCGGTGGCGTCAAGGGCCGCCATGCCGGCAAGGGCCTTTTCCCATTTGAAGGGGGCGCCAACGGTGTCCAGAATTTCGGTAACGGAGGTGACAATTTCAGGTCCGATCCCATCGCCGGGGATCAGGGTGGCGGGAATTGTTTTTTCTGCTGACATTCTCGAACGTCTCCCATTTTACTTGCTACTGAAATTTATTTCAGCATGCCCACCGGCTTGGCTTGCCCGGTTCGTTGCCGGGTGCCCCGTCGGAACTGGTTAAAAGTCCTAGGCCCCCCGGCCAGATGTGACAATCGGGCCACCGCCGCGCGGCGGTGGTTTTGCAGTCACATTATCCGGCGTGCAGCGGCGCGCAGGCCGCCGTGAGCCATGTACGCGCCGGTGTATCCAGATGTGGCGCGACCTGTTCAAAAACCCGTGCATGATACTGGTCCAGCCATGCGATCTCGCCGGGTTGCAGGCTGGCGGTATCAATCAGCCGCCGGTCAAACGGGGCCAGGGTCAGGGTTTCGAATTCCATGAAGCTGCGCTTTTCCTCCCCGATGGGGCTGGGCTGGACCAGCAACAGGTTTTCCAGCCGTATGCCGAACGCGCCGGGGCGGTAATAGCCCGGTTCATTGGACAGGATCATGCCCGGCTGAAGCTGCACGGGCCGAAAAACGGGGGAAATGTTGGCCGGTCCTTCATGCACGGACAGATAGCTGCCGATGCCGTGGCCGGTGCCATGGTCGTAATCAAGGCCGCCATCCCACAGGGCGTAACGCGCCAGCGCATCCAGCGCATGTCCGGTCACGCCTTTGGGGAAGCGTGCGCGGGCAAGGGCGATGTGACCGCGCAGCACGCGGGTATACGCATTGCGCACATCGTCGTCCGGTGCATCGGGGCCGGTCCAGATGGTGCGCGTGATATCGGTCGTGCCAAAGGGATACTGCGCGCCGCTGTCGATCAGATAGACCTCGTTGGGCCTGATCTTGCGGTCGCTTTCCGGGGTGACGCGGTAATGGATGATGGCCCCGTTTGGCCCGGAACCGGAAATGGCGGGGAAGCTTTCCTCCCTGTAGTCGGGGGAGGCTGCGCGGAAACGGTCAAGCTGGATCGTTGCTTCAAGTTCCGCCGTGCGCGTCGCGTTTTCATCCAGCCAGTGCAGGAAACGGCACATGGCCACGCCATCCGTCAGGTGGGCACGGCGACTGCCTTCCTGTTCCACGGGGTTCTTGATCGCCTTGGGCAGCAGGCACGGATCGCCCTTGCGGATTATGGTCGCGCCGGCGTGTTCGAGTATCTGCATGAACCAGATGGCGTTGCTGGCCGGGTCCACCTGCACGCGGGCGGGGGCAAGGGCGCGCAGCGTGTCTTCCAGTGCGGTAGGGGGCTGGATGGTGACATCATCACCCAGCCACTGCCGGGTCTGCTCCGACAGCTTGGCCAGGTCGATCAGCAGGGTCACGCGCGCATCATCATGCACGATGGCGAAACACAGGCTGAGCGGCGTAAAGGGCACATCGCGCCCGCGGATATTGAGCAGCCACGCGATGGAAGCCGGATCGCTCAGCACCAGCGCGCTCTCGCCCCCGTCGCGCAGGTCACTGGCAATGCGTTCGCGCTTGTCGCGGCTGGACTGTCCGGCCCATTCCTCGGGCTGCGGTACGCAGGGGGTACAGGGGGCCGCGGGACGGTCGGTCCAGATCGCGTCCACCGGATTGGCGGGCAGGGCAACCATATCCAGTCCGGCATCAAGGAACGGACGCAGCGCGCTTTCGCTGATCAGGCGCGGATCGTAGCCGATTCGCCTGCTGCTGCCGTGGCGGGCCAGCCATGTGGCGGGTGGTGTATCGCGCAGATGCTGGCGCTCCCACGCCGCTGCGTCTACCTGCTGGTCCATCTGGGTGATGTAGCGCCCATCCGAAAATACCGCCGCGCGGTCGGGCAGCACCGCCGCCAGCCCGGCGCTGCCGGTAAATCCGGTCAGCCACGCCAGGCGTTCCGCGCAGGGCGCGACATATTCCCCCAGATGTTCATCGCCGCGCGGCAGGACAAAACCGTCCGCACCCATCTGCTTCAGGACGGCGCGCAGCGCGTCAAGGCGGTTACTGGCCAGTGACATGGAATGATCCTCGTGCGTGGTGAAATCAGGAATGCGACATGATGCGATACATGAACAGCAGGTCCATCCATCGGCCGAATTTGGTGCCGCATTCGGGTATCAGGCCCCCGTGCTGGAAGCCAAAGCGTTCATGCAGCAGGCGGGACGCGACATTGGTGGAGGTAATGCCCCCCACCATGACATGCACGTTTTCCGCCATCGCCCGGTCACACAGCGCCTGCAGCAGCGCGCTGCCAATGCCCTGCCGCTTGTAGGCGGGCGCGATATAGACCGAATGTTCGACCGTATGGATGTAGCCAGAAAATGGCCGGAACATTTTCCAGCTACTGTATCCCGCAACACTGCCATCGGGCATTTCCGCCACCAGAACCGGATAGCCGCTGGCCTGACTGGAATGCAGCCATTCCAGCCGCGCGGCTACCGTGGTTTCGTTGGTTTCCCACATGGTGGTGCTGTTGCGGATGGCGTGATTGACGATTTCGACAATCGCCGGAATGTCCGCATCCGTGGCGTCGCGGATCAGCAGGGCGGGTCTGTCAGCCATGGGGTTTGCGCAGGATCAGTGTGCCCCAGTCTCCCTCGCGCAGATGGCGCTCAAGGACCAGACCATGACGGCGATGGGCGGCCAGCACCATGCGCACCTGCGTATTGAGCAGGCCGGCCAGTATGGCCGTGCCGCCGGGCAGCAGGTTACGCGCAAGATCGGCCGCCATGCTGCACAGCGGGCGGGCAAGGATATTGGCGAAGACCAGATCATAGGGCGCATGGTGTCGGATGGCGGGAGTGGCCCAGCCATTGCCCAGATGGCAGTCCACCAGATTGCCCAGCCCGTTCATCGCAGCATTGCGGCGGGTTACGCGCACGGACCACGGATCGATGTCGGTCGCCAGAACGGGCCGGTGCAGCAGGGCCGCCGCCGCCATGGCCAGGATGCCCGAACCACATCCCAGATCGAGGATACGGCGCGGCTGGCGATAGGCGACCAGTTCCAGCGCGCGCAGGCAGCCGCGTGTCGAACCGTGTTCGCCCGACCCGAAGGCGACGCCCGCGTCCAGGGTTATGGTGATGCGCTGTGGCCGTCCCGCCTGTTCCAGATGCGTGCCGCGTATGGCGAAGCGTCGGCCTGCAAGCTGTTCGGGAAAGGCTTCGTAAGTGCGGGCAAGCCAGCCTTCGGATTCCGTGTGACTGCGTTCGAGTTCGGCATCGACGCCCGTGGTCAGGCCAGCCACCAGCAGGGCGGCGCGGAGTTCTTCCTCCCCGTTGCCAATATCCTTGACCCCTTCCACACGCCACTGGGTCTGGTTGTCGTCCACTTCGAAAATGCCGATGGTGGTGCAGACGGTGGACAGGGCGGATTCATAGGCTTCGACCGCTTCAGGCGGGACCGTGACCGATATGGTTTCCAGTTCGGTGGCGTGACGCCGGGGGGAAAGGCTCATTTATACCTGCTCAACAAATGTATCGATCACCCGCTTGGGGCCTGCTTTTTCAAAGGCGACTTCCAGCCGGTTTCCCTCGACCGAGGTAATGGTGCCGTAGCCGAATTTCTGGTGAAACACACGCACCCCCACCTTCATGCCCGACGTTGCGGCGGGTTTGGGCGTGATGTCATGCACGCGCCGTGACGCTACCAGCGGGAAGGGCGAACTGCCAAACACGGCGGGGCGGCCAAGGAAGCTGCGGCGGCTGTTGGCCGTATCGCCGGTGCTTTCGATGTGTTCGGCGGGCAGTTCCTCCACAAAGCGGCTGGGAATGGCGGATTGCCAGTTGCCGTAGATGCGGCGGTTGGCGGCGTGGCTTATGATGGCCCTGCGGCGCGCGCGCGTGATGCCGACATAGGCAAGACGGCGTTCCTCCTCCAGTCCCTTGAGGCCGCCTTCATCCAGCGTGCGCTGGGAAGGAAAGACCCCTTCCTCCCATCCCGGCAGGAAGACGGTGTCGAATTCCAGTCCCTTCGCGCCGTGCAGGGTCATGATGCTCATGCTGTCCTGACCGGACCGGTCTTCCGTATCCATGACAAGGGCGACGTGTTCGAGAAATCCGCTGAGGGTTTCATAATCCGCCAGCGAACGGACCAGTTCCTTCAGGTTTTCCAGCCGGCCCGGCGCGTCGGGGGATTTGTCCGCCTTCCACATGTCCACATACCCGCTTTCCTCCAGCAGGTGGTCGATGGCGACGACATGCCCTTCGCGCCCCAGCATTTCGCGCGTGGCGGCAAGGGTCTGCATGAGGGCAGTCAACTGCTCTTTCGCCCGGCCCTTGATTTCTCCCTGCGCCAGAAGGTCCAGCACGGCTGCGGTCAGCGGGATTTCGCGTGCGCGGGCATGCATGTGCATTTTCTGCAGCCCCGTCGTGCCCACGCCGCGGCGGGGCACGTTGATGATGCGTTCAAACGCCAGATCATCCGATGGCTGGTTGATGACGCGCATATAGGCGATGGCGTCACGGATTTCGGCGCGTTCATAAAAACGCAGGCCGCCGACCACGCGATAGGGCAGGCCGAGGGTTATCAGCCGTTCCTCGAACGCGCGGGTCTGAAAACCGGCGCGGACAAGGATGGCGATTTCCGCCATCGGGTGGCCATCGGCGCGCAGGCGTTCGATCTCGGTGCCGACCATGCGGGCCTCGTCGTCCGAGTCCTGCACGGAAATGACGCGGACCTTCTCGCCTTCCGCATCCTCTCGCCCCGGATGCAGCGTCTTGCCCAGCCGCTCCTCGTTATGGGCGATCAGGCCCGATGCCGCAGCCAGTATCTGCCGGGTGGAACGGTAATTCCGCTCCAGCCGCACAACCCGTGCGCCGGGAAAGTCGCGTTCGAAACGCAGGATGTTTTCCACCTCCGCCCCGCGCCATGAATAGATGGACTGGTCATCATCACCCACGCAGCAGATGTTCGATGGCTGGTCCCCCCGGTGGGCCAGCAGGCGCAGCCACAGGTACTGGATGGTGTTGGTGTCCTGATATTCGTCCACCAGGATGTAGCGGAAGAAACGGTGATACTGCGCCAGCACATCGGGCTGTCGGCGCAGGATTTCCGTCATGTGCAGCATCAGATCGCCAAAATCGCAGGCATTAATCTGGCGTAGCCGGGACTGGTAATCGGTATAGATCTCGGCACAGCGCCCGTTGGCGAAATCCGTATCCTCCGCCGCCGTAATGGCGTCGGGCACAAGCCCGCGGTCCTTCCACCGCTGGATCACGCCCATTATCGCCTGTGGCGGCCAGCGTTTTGTGTCGATGCGGTAGGGTTCGAGCACCTGCTTGAGCAGCCGTAGCTGGTCGTCCGTATCCAGAATGGTGAAGCTGCTGGTCAGGCCAACATATTCCGCGTGGCGGCGCAGCATGCGCGCGCACAGCGCATGGAACGTGCCCAGCCACAGCCCTTCCGCCGGTTCGCCCATCAGGGCGCTGACACGTTCGCGCATCTCGCGCGCGGCCTTGTTGGTGAAGGTCACGGCAAGGATCTGGTTCGGTCGCGCGCGGCCCGACAGCAGGATATGCGCGAACCGCGTGGTCAGCACCCGCGTCTTGCCCGTGCCTGCACCGGCAAGGACCAGTAGCGGGCCATCCGTAGTCTCGATCGCGTCCCGCTGTTCGGGATTGAGACGGCTGAGGTAGTCCGGCTCGCGGCCGGTTGGGATAAGGCTGTCCATCACGCTATCTTCTATAGCAATCCCCGCGTGGGGGAACCAATGCTATCAATTACGCCGCAACAGGACGGGACATGACGGGAAAAAAGCGTTGAAGCAGGCACCTGCCACGAAACATGCGGGTGGAACGGGGCCGGGGGGACATCGTGCCCGCATGCGCGCGCGGATACGCACGGCGGGGGCGGCGTCACTGGCTGATTACGAACTGCTGGAAGTGCTGCTGTTCGCCGCCGTGCCGCGGCGCGATACCAAGCCGCAGGCCAAGGCGCTGCTGGCGCATTTCGGTAGTCTGGAAGCCGTGCTGGATGCAGCCCCCGATGCCCTGCGGGCGGCGGGGCTGGGACCGCGCGGGATCGCGGTTCTGGCCTGTCCGGCGCAGGTTGCGTCCCGGCTGGCCCATGGCGACCCGCGCGGGCAGGTGATTTTTACCGATATGGTGGCGGTGCTGGACTATTGCGACCGGCTGCCCGATCCGGATCGTAACCGCAATGGGGTGCGGATGTTCCATCTCGATTCCGCGCGACACATGCTGGCCGATGAACTGGTCATGGACGGAGGGGCTGCGGATATGTGTCGTGCCGTGCTGGCCCGCGCGCTGGAACTGCATGCGGTATCCCTTGTCGCTGTGCGTGATCTTGGCCCGCAGCCACCCCCGGCAGAGGGATGTGCGGGCGACCTGCGCTTCCTGCGCATGCTGCACACCCACGCCCGCCTGCTGGGGATCACGTTTCAGGACTGTCTGGTCCGGGGCGGAGGGAAGACAGTCAGCATGCATCCCTCCATCACGGCCTAACGGTGCGGATGGGCCTCGGCTGCGGCAAACTGCTGGCGGATGGCGTCCAGCAGTTCGGAGGGCTGGCTGACCAGTGCGTCCGCACCGGCTTCGGTCAGTTCCTCACGCGAGCCATAACCCCATAATACCCCCAGTGCACGGACATGGTTGGCATGGGCGCCGCTTATGTCGAACCGCCGGTCGCCGATCATAAGTGCATCCTCGCGCCTGACATCATGTTCGCGCAGGAGGGAGGCGATCAGTTCCGGCTTTTCCGCCCCGCTGTCATCCGCCCGTGCGCCGGACAGGCCATCGAAATATTGCACGAGATTGCGCAGGTGCAGGATCTTGCGCGCAAGGTGGCGCGGCTTGGACGTGGCGATGAACAGCCGCACGCCTTCGGCGGACAGGGTCTCGATCACGTTGCGCATATGGTCGAATACGGGGCTTTTGTGCATGCCTTCCGATTCGTAATGCTTGCGATACAGGGCCATGGCCTCCTGCACCCGGTCATCGCCATAATGGGCCAGAACATGACCGATCAGTTCTTCCAGCGGCGGCCCGACCACCCATGTCAGGTCCATGGACATGTCGGGTTCATGCCCCAGGTCGCGCAGCAGGGCGTGGATGGAGTCCACTATGCCATCGCGTGAGCGCACGATGGTTCCATCCAGATCAAAGAGTACGGTATGGGATTTCTGAAAAATCATGCAGGTTCAAAAGCTCCTTGTCCTGTGGGCATCATGCACCATCCATGCGGGATTTGTCCTGAAATTGTTGAGAAGCCACCATTTTGCCCGATAACACCACGGTGCAGGCCCGACAGCCGCAGGTGGATGGCGCAATCAGCCATGCGGCAGACCTTGCCTTCCTGCGTGACCTGATCCGCACGCTCGATACAGGCCATCCCGCGCCCGACCGCCTTGCGGCCAGCCTGCTGGCGCGTTTCGGGTCGGCGGGCATGGCGCTGTCGGCGCATGTGGGGGCGCTGGATGAAATGGCGGGGCGTGAAACCGCGTTACCGCCTTTTCTGGCCGTGGTGCGTGAACTGGCGCTGCGGCTGTACCGCAGCCGGTTGCGGCGGATGGATATGCTGTCGGGGCAGGACGGGCTGGTGGCCTATCTTCAGGCCTGCATGGGCCATGAAGTGGTCGAACAGTTCCGCGTAATGTTTCTGGATGAGCATTTCCGCCTGCTGGCAGATGACCTGATGGGCACCGGCACGGTCAACCATTCCCCCGTCTACCCGCGTGAAATCATGCGCCGCGCCCTGAAACTGGGGGCCGCGAAACTGGTGCTGGCGCATAATCACCCGGCGGGCAGGCCGGAGCCATCAGGGGCTGATATCGAGATGACAATGCGGATCGTGCAGCTTGGCCGGCTCATGCGGGTTACGGTGCACGATCACATCATTGTCGGAAATGGCCGCGTCCACAGCTTCCGGGCCATGGGGCTGATTACCTAGGCGGCGTTGTCCGCTGCGGTGGCCAGTGGGCCCAAGGCTGCTTCAACACCGAATTCGCCCGGCAGGCTGCCATGGGGAAACAGCACGTTCACATGTCCCATCTTGCGGCCCGGACGTGCTTCGGCCTTGCCGTAATGGTGGGCCAGCAGGCGCGGAGCCGCCATGATCTGCGGCCACAGCGCCATGTCATCCGGCCCGATCAGGTTTTTCATCACCGCGTCACTATGGCGGATCGCGGGGGGCAGGGGCTGGTTGGTTACGGCGCGGACATGCATCTCGAACTGGTCCACGGGGCAGGCATTCATGGTCCAGTGGCCGGAATTATGCGGGCGGGGCGCGATTTCGTTCACGCGCAGGCTGCCATCGCGGTCGACAAACATCTCCACGCCCAGCAATCCGATCAGGCCCAGCGCACCTGCAATGCGCCGTGCGAGGTCAACCGCCTGCGCTGCGAGGGCAGGGGAAATGCGGGCCGGGGCAAGGCTCAGGTCCAGAATGCCGTTGCGATGACGGTTTTCCGTCACGTCGAACGTCGTGATCTCGCCCCGTTCGTTCCGTGCGACCATAACGCTGACTTCACAGGCGAAATGCACCATTCCTTCCGCAACCAGCGGATGGGGGCGCAGACTGTCGAATGCGGCGTCCAGTTCCGATGCGTCGTGAATGCGGGTCTGTCCCTTCCCATCATAACCAAGGCGCGTGGTCTTGAGGATGAAGGGATAGCCCAGTTCTTCCGCCGCCGTGCCCAGATCTGCACGGTCATGCACCGCCCGCCATGGGGCCACCGGAATGTCGTTTTCCGCCATGAAGGTTTTTTCAGCGATGCGGTCCTGACTGATACGCAGGATACGACCGGCGGGATGGACGGGGCGGATGCTGGACAGCAGGTCCAGCCCGTCAGCGCTGATATTTTCAAATTCGAAGGTGATGACATCCACGGCATCGGCGAAGCGGCGCAGGGCGTCATGATCGTCATACCGGCCCAGTGTCACCGCATGGGCGACCTGTGCCGCCGGACCATCGGCTTCCTGTGTCAGGATATGGGCGCGGTAGCCAAGGCGTGCCGCCGCGATGGCCGACATGCGGCCAAGCTGGCCGCCACCGACAATGCCAAGGATGGAACCGGGAGGAAGCGCGCTCATCGAACGGGTTCTTCCGCCACCGCCGCAGTCTGCGCCGCCCGCCATGCAGCCAGCCGCGTGCCCAGCGCCGGGTCGGACAGGGCAAGGATGGAGGCGGCCAGCAGGGCGGCATTGGTCGCTCCCGCCTTGCCGATCGCCAGCGTGCCCACGGGGATGCCACCGGGCATCTGCACGATTGACAGCAGGCTGTCCATGCCCTTGAGCGCGTGGGATTCGACCGGCACGCCCAGAACCGGCAGCGCGGTCCATGCCGCACACATGCCCGGCAGGTGAGCAGCCCCGCCCGCGCCCGCGATAATGACCGACAGGCCACGCCCCTGCGCCGTTTTGGCATAATCCGCCAGCCGGTCGGGAGTACGATGGGCGGATACGATGCGCACTTCATGCGCAATGCCCAGCTTTTCCAGTACGCTGGCGGCGTGATGCATGGTTTCCCAGTCGGACTGGCTGCCCATGATCAGCCCGACGCGCGGGGCCTGTGTACCGGGGGACGGAAGGGGGGGCTGGCTCACGTTTGGTAACTCTCGTCAGGTATTCAGGCGATGCTGTCGGGGATCAGACGGCTTTCCAGCCATGTGATCTCATCCTTCAGCAGAAGCTTGCGCTTTTTCAGCCGTTGCAGTTGCAGTTGGTCCGTCAGCGCCAACGCCATGCGATTGATGACCGTATCAAGGTCGCGATGTTCACTGCGCAGTTCGTGCAGCTTGCGAAGGAGGGTATCCCGGTCTGTCAGCATGGCGGCTCGTCTGTTAGGTGGACATGGTCACTATCCTAAGCATATCCGCGCCAAAAGGCGAAATGCCAGACGTGCGGCCACTTGGCCTGCAATTTTAGCATGGAATTTGCCGGGCGGTCTGGTCTAGCCTGATCGGGTCGTAGCAAAGACGCTGGAGGGTTCCATGTCGTACGAAGCGCGTATCAACAGCCTCAAATCACGCCATGCGCGGCTTGATGCCCGCATTTTTGATGAAGATCGCAGACCTTCACCCGATGAAGTCGCCATCCGGCGGCTCAAGCTTGAAAAGCTGCGTCTCAAGGAAGAAATCGAACGCCTCGTCAGACTGGGCTGACAGGAAACAGGCCGCCCGGTGGTGCCGGGCGGCCATGACCTGTCAGGTCAGATGCCGTTCTCGCCGTCGTCATCAAGTTCCAGCGGCGGCGGGACGGCCTGACCTTCACGCGCAAGGCGTTCATTGGCGGCCGCCACCATGGCGTTCAGGTCCGTCTGGCTGCACAGGCCCAGCGTTACCGGGTCGCGCGGCTTGATGTTGGGGCTGTTCCAGTGCTGCTTGGTGCGCACCTTTTCAATGGTGTCCTTGGTCGTGCCGAGCAGCTTACTCGTCTGCTGTTCAGACAGCTGCGGGAAGTTGCGCAGGATGAACGCGATCGCGTCAGGGCGGTCATTGCGCTTGGCGACCGGCGTATAACGCGCGCCCTTGGAGCGACGGTTGATCGGGTTGGCGGGCGGCAGGATCTTGAGACGGGACTCAGGATCTTTTTCGCAACGGTCGATTTCCGCCTGCGTAAGCTGGTGGTTGGCAATCGGGTCATAACCCACGATTCCCTGCGCCACTTCCCCATCGGCGATCGCCTGTACTTCCAGGGGGTGCATTCCGCAGAATTCGGCAATCTGGGTAAACGTCAGCGCCGTCTTTTCAATAAGCCACACGGCGGTTGCCTTGGGCATCAGGGGCAGGGCAGTCATTATCAGTCAGGTCCTACAGCGTGTGGCGCCACACGCAGGCACCTGAAAGGGTGTTTGAACCGGTCCCATCCCGAAGCGGGGACCGTGCGTACCTGCTGGCGCGCCAGAAACAGAAAACACTCGTGGAAGTGATATGAAGGTTGCGGGCGGTAAAGGTCAAGACTTCAATCGGTTCGCGGGGAATGTTTCATCCCGATAAAAACGGGGGCGGACCACTGGCCCGCCCCCGCTGTTGCAGATGGTGATGGATTACAGTGCGCAGCCAGCCACCGGCGGTGAAGCGCAGGCCGCTGCCGCCACATGGGGCGCGATCCCTTCGGGCTGCGTTTCGACCACTTCGGTCCGGGCTTCGGCTGTTGCGTCCTGTCCCGTCACGCTCCTGCCCGATGAAATGGGGATGCGGCGCGGCTTGAGGGCTTCAGGCACGATCTGGCGCACGGCGATGCGCAGCAGCCCGTTTGTCAGGTCCGCCTTTTCCACCACGACATGATCCGCCAGCACGAAGCGGCGTTCAAATGCGCGCGTGGCGATGCCGCGATACAGCATTTCGCGTTCCTGCGCCGGTTCGCCCACGCGTCCTGCTACGATGAGGGTATTGTCCTGCACGGTCAGTTCGATGTCGTCGGGGCCAAAACCGGCCACGGCCATCGTCAGCGTGTACTGCGCGTCGGACAGTTTTTCGATGTTATAGGGGGGATAGGATGAACTGACCGGGTTCTGTGCCGCCGTATCGACAAGCTGGGCCAGACGGTCAAATCCGATGGCGCTGCGGAACAGCGGCGCGAAGTCGTAAGCCATGACTGAAACCTCCATGATGCAAGGTCTGCTGCGTTGTGGTCCCTCGGTCGAGCGGACCATGATGTCGGAATGATACGCGGACCCGCATGGGCATCCGCGTAGTCCAGACATGGGAATGCCCGGCCCCCCGTTCAAGGGACCGGGCATTTCCGGCAACAGTAGACTGTGTCTGGTGGAGGCGCGGGCGATCAGCCCTTCTTGCGCTGGCCCAGTGCACCGAACTTCTTGTTGAACTTCGCAACCTGGCCCCCGGTGTCCATCATGCGCTGCACGCCGGTCCAGGCCGGATGGGACTTCGGGTCGATGTCCAGACGCAGCGTATCACCGGGCTTCCCGTAGCAGGAACGGGTGGTGTACTCGGTGCCATCGGTCATGATGATGTTGATTTCGTGGTAGTCGGGGTGGATGCCGGATTTCATTTCAACTAACTTTCACGCTGGGCCCACCGATGCCGACCGGGGGCGTTATGTGGGCAGGCGTATAGACGACAAGGGATGGCAAGATCAACACCCGATGGCGAAAAAGCTCGATTCCCGGCTTATCGTGTCCAGTGTTACCGCGTTGCATCAGGTTGAGGAAATGGAAAGGAAGACTGGCGATATTCAGTCGTCATGATGTCATGACATTGCTAGACCTGAGAGGTCTTCTTTAAAACAAAGGATTGGTAACAATGGCAAAGCTGCCGGATCACGTACCTGAACTGCACGTCAAGGACATTCATATGCCGGGCTGGCTGGGCGAATTCCGTTCGTTTCTCATGCGCGGCAATGTGGTTGACCTTGCCGTTGGTGTGATTGTGGGTGCCGCGTTTACCGCCATCGTGAACAGCCTGGTCAAGGATGTGTTCACCCCGGTTCTGGGACTGCTGATCGGCGGTATCGATTTTACGAACCTGTTCATCACCCTGCGCGGTCCGCATCTCGCAACCCTGGCCGATGCACAGAAGGCTGGCGCGGTTACGATCAATATCGGGCTGTTCCTTAACGCGGTGATCCAGTTTGTCATCATCGGCTTCGTCATTTTCTGGGTCGTGAAGGCCATCAACCGCCTGACGGTGAAGAAAGAGGCCGAGAAGCCCGCCGCCCCCGCTGCGCCCCCGCGCAACGAAGTGCTGCTTCAGGAGATTCTGGAAGTGCTGAAGGCGGACGCCGCGCAGAAGCCGACAGGTTCCACCACGGTCTGATTCTTATCATCGGACTGCAAGGCGGGTGCCCGGGATCGGGCCCCGTCTTTTTTTTGCCTTACCGACCTGCCCTTGTCCGGATGACGTGACTGCCCAATATCCCCCGGTGTGTTAGGGTGACAGCCTTATGACTGATTTTGTTCGATATGTTCGCCGCGGTCTGCTGGCGTGCGCGGCGGCTGGCCTTCTGGCCGGCTGTCAGGCCGCGCCACGGCAGGAACTGTCCGGCCTGCCCCCGCCGGCGCAGGACTACCTGCTGATTTCGTCCTATTTCATGGCGGAAGGCGGTCTGGTCAGCCGCCTGCAGGATGGCGGCCTGTCGGGACAGCAGGTGTATGACATGGCGGTCTCGCTCAAATACGGCAAGCGGATGCTCATGACGGCGCTGCTCAAGCCGTCGCGCCGGGCGCGGCATAATGTGGAGATGGCGGTGGCCCTGATGGTGGCGTGCAGCAATCAGCCGGACCCGAGCACGCTGAACGGTGCGGTGCTGTCACGCTGCATCCCCGATATAATGGCGCCCCCGGCCCCAATGACAAAGGGGCAGGTCCCGCCGCAAACGACAGATCCCGCCCCCGATAGAAGGCCCCGATAGAAGACATGGACCCGCACCCTGTTCGGTGCGGGCAAAAGGGTCCGTCAGGACGTGCGTGCAGGCGGACGGGCATCCCGGCGCAGGCGCTTTTCTCCCAGCAGCAGCAGGATCGGTGCTGCGATGAAGATGGAGGAGGACGTTCCCACCACAATCCCGAACAGCATGACCCATGCGAACCCCGACAGGCTGGCCCCGCCAAACAGCGCCAGCGGCAGGGCGGCAAGGAACACGGTCGATGACGTGCCCAGCGTGCGGCTGAGGGTTTCGTTGATCGACAGGTCGATCAGTTCCGCCAGCGGCATGGTCCGGTATTTGCGCAGGTTTTCACGCACGCGGTCATAGACCACCACCTTGTCGTTGGTGGAATAGCCCAGAATGGTCAGGATTGCCGCGACCATCACCAGATCGAATTCGAAATGCGTCAGGACAAGGAAGCCGATGGCCTTGGTCAGGTCCAGCACCAGCGTCACCACCGCGCTGACCGCGAACTCCCATTCAAAGCGAAACCAGATATAGGCCAGGATCATGAGCAGGCTGAGCCCCAGGGCCAGCATGCCGTTGCGGAACAGTTCAGCCGAAACCGAAGCTCCCACCGCATCCGCCCGCAGCACCTGCGCGCCGGGCAGGGTGGTGATGGCGTGCCGGACCGAATCGACCAGTGCCTGCGTGCGGGCTTCATGGTCGGGTTCGCTTGCAGGCGGGGTGTCGAGGCGGATCAGCACGTCATCCGGGCCGCCAAAGGACTGCACGCCTGCTGCCGCCACATGCTGGGCCGCAAGGGCTGCGCGGATGGCGTTGAAATCCGCCGGTCCCTGCGTGCGGGCTTCCACCACGATGCCGCCCCGGAAATCCAGCCCCAGCGTAAGGCCGGGATGGAAGAACAGGATCAGCGAGGCGATGGACAGCACGGCCGATGTGGCGAGGCCGATGAACCGGCCACGCATGAAGTTGATTTTCGTGCCGCGCGGCACGAACCGAAGGAGGGGACGGTCAAACATCATGCGGCGCGCCTCAGACCGGCAGGGTGCTGGGGCGTGTGCGGGCATACCAGCGCACCATCAGCATCCGGGATAGAAGAAGGGTGGTGAACAGGGTGGTCACGATACCGATGGTGATCGTCAGCGCGAAACCGCGCACCGGGCCTGTTCCGAAAACGAACAGCATCACATGCGCCAGCAGCGCGGTGGCGTTACTGTCCACGATGGTGGAGGTTGCGCGCTCGAAACCGGCCTGCATGGCCTGCAATGCGCTGCGCCCGCGGGCGACTTCCTCGCGGATGCGTTCATTGATCAGGATGTTGGCGTCCACCGCCATGCCCAGGGTCAGCAGCATGCCCGCCATGCCCGGCAGGGTCAGCGTGGCCTCGAACAGGGACAGGATGGCCGTCATCAGCACCAGATTGGCCAGCAGGGCGATGTTGGCGTACCAGCCGAAGCGCCCATAGAACAGCGCCATGAACGCGATCACCAGCACGAATCCCGCAGCAAGGCTGTAGCCGCCCGCGCGGATCGAATCAGCACCGAGCGACGGTCCGATGGAACGCTGCTCGATTACGTTCAGGGGGGCGGGCAGTGCGCCCGCGCGCAGCAGCAGGGCGATGTCGGTGGCCTGCTGGGCGGTGAAGCTGCCGGTGATCTGGCCATTGCCGCCGGTAATGGCGGTGCGGATGACCGGGGCCTCGATCACTTTGTTATCCAGCACGATGGCGAAGCGTTTGCCCACATTGGCGCGCGTGACCGCGCCGAATTCCTGCGCGCCCGTCGAATCGAAGGTGAAGTTCACCGCCCATTCGCCACTCTGCTGGTCGATCGCCGCACTGGCGTTGGTCAGGTCCGCGCCGTCCACATCAACATGGGTGAATACCGGCAGCGTGCCCTGTCCGTCGCTCATCGGCACCATTTCCACCCCCGGCGGAGGAACAGCGGAACCGATGGCGGAATCGGACACCAGATGGAATGTCATCTTGGCTGTGGTGCCCAGCAGCTTCTTGACCCGCTCGGGATCGCTGATGCCGGGCAGTTCCACGATGATCCGGTCTTCGCCCTGACGGGTGATTTCCGGGTCGATGGCGCCCGTCGCGTCAATACGGCGGCGCACGATCTCGATGGACTGGGTAACGGCGTCATATGCGCGCTGGCGGGCGGCATCTGGCGACAGGGCGATGGTGATCTGGCCACCTTCACCCTGATCGACGCTGAACTCCCCCGGTACGTTCATGGGCATCGCGCGCAGGGCCTTGAGGTCCTGCGGTGCCTCCTCCGGTGCGCGGGGGGTGAAGGTGACGCCGCGCGCGGTGGTGGTGAGGTTGCGATACCCCAGACCGGCCTTGAGCAGGGTCTGGCGTGTTTCATCCTGCAGCCCGCGCAGCCTGTCGGCGGCGACGCTGTTCATGTCCACCTGCAGCAGCAGGTATGAACCGCCCCGCAGGTCAAGGCCCAGATGGATCTGGCGCCAAGGGAGGGACGGGACGGGCTGGCGGATGACATTGGGCAGGCACAGCGCCAGCCCGATCAGACATATGCCAATGACCGAAGCCATTCTGAGCCGACTGTAATACATCATGACTTGATGGAGAGCTCCCTACGCCCGGCAGAGCCGGTTTCCTTGTCCGGCATGGTCAGTGTCTCATATGCGAATTTCAGTGCGGGAACATGCCGGTCCATGGCCGATGATGCAACCGCTGATGCTTGGTGTGGCGCATGGCCGTTGCCGTTTTGCCGCATTCGCATGGCCGCCCCCGGCACGTCTGCCCCTGCCGGGGGTGGGCGGGGGACATGGCGGCTGCTATCGGTCAGTCAGGAACATGACAGGCAGGAAGCACGGTAATGGGAACAGCGCGCCAGTTACGCATCGGAATTGTGGGGGCCGGGCATTTTGGCCGCTTCCACGCGCTGAAGGTTGCTTCCTCCCCGCGTGAAATCCTGTCGGGCATCCATGATCCCGATCACCGGCGCGCGGCACAGGTGGCGGCGGAGGCCGGGGGCGCGCCCGTCCTGTCCTATCCCGACCTGCTGGCCTGTTCGGATGCGATTATCGTGGCGGCCCCGGCGGACCATCACTTTGACCTTGCACGGCAGGCGCTGGCGGCGAGACGGCATGTGCTGGTTGAAAAACCCATGGCGGCGACACTGGAACAGGCGGACGAACTGGCGCAACTGGCCCGCCGGCACGCAGTCGTGCTGCAGGTCGGGCATCTGCTGCGTTATTCCGCCGAACACCGCGCCATTACGGAACGCATTTCCCGCCCGCTTTATATCGAGGCCACGCGCATCGCACCCTACAAGCCGCGCGGTACGGATGTTTCGGTCATTCTTGACCTCATGATCCATGATCTTGATCTGGTCCTGGCGATTGTGGACAGCCCGATTGAAAGCGTCGATGCGCTGGGGGCGGCTGTCACTTCCCCGTTCGAGGATATTGCCAATGCCCGCGTGCGTTTTGAAAACGGATGTGTCGCCACCATTGCCGCCAGCCGCATTTCCCTCAAGACCGAGCGGCGGATGCGCGTCTTTTCGCAGGAAGGCTATCTGTCAGCGGATTTCGTCAAACGCGAACTGACCATGATCGGGCGCGAACGTGGCCTGCCGCTACCGGGCACTGGCGGGTTCCGGCGCGAATCCGTCACATGGCGCGATCATGACACCCTTGCTGCCGAACATGCCGCCTTTGCCGCATCGTGCCTTGATGGCGCGCCCGTTCTGGTCGACGCCACGGCAGGCCGCCGCGCGCTTGCGGCGGCGCTGGCCGTAACGCAGGGGATCGCCGCCACCCGCGCGCGGATGGAGGCATCGGGCCTGATCATTCCCCCCGGTCAGGAAGACTGAAGCGTCTCGCGCAGCATTTCCAGTTCCAGCCAGCGCTCTTCCGCCGCCGTCAGGTCCGCCTGCGCTTTTTCCAGCGCGCCTGTCGCGGCGGCAAAGGCGGCGGCGTCGCGTGCATACAGGCCCGGATCGGCCAGAATGGCGCGCAGCCGTTCGATTTCTGCCTCCAGCGATTCCATCTGGCCCGGCAGCCGTTCCAGCGCCAGCTTGTCCTTGTAGGACAGTTTACGCGCGGGCTGGCGTGGTGAAGGGGGCGGCGTGACATCGGTCGTGGCAGCGGGAGTGGCGGAGGGCGCGTCCACACGGTCCTGCCTCGGTCGCGCGGCCAGCGTGGTATCGCGGCGCTGGGCCAGCATGTCGCTGTAGCCGCCAGCATATTCCAGCCACCTGCCGCCACCTTCCGCCATCAGGATGGAAGAGGCCACCCGGTCCAGAAAATCACGGTCGTGGCTGACCAGCAGCACCGTGCCGGAATAGCTGGCCAGCATGTCCTGCAGCAGGTCGAGCGTTTCCAGATCAAGATCGTTGGTCGGCTCATCCAGTACCAGCAGGTTGGATGGCTGGGCCAGCGCGCAGGCCAGCATGAGCCGCCCGCGTTCCCCGCCAGACAGCACGCCGACAGGCGTGCGCGCCTGTTCGGGACGGAACAGGAAGTCCTTCATGTAACCGATGACATGGCGTTTTTCGGTGCCGACCTGCACCATGTCGCCGCCACCGCCGGTCAGCGTATCGGACAGGGTGGCGTTGGGGTCGAGCGTGCGGCGCTGCTGGTCCAGTGTAACCACGGACAGGGCGCTGCCGATATTGATCGTGCCCGAATCAGGCTGGTCCTGCCCCGTCAGCAGACGCAGCAGGGTACTCTTGCCCGCGCCATTGGCGCCAACGATGCCCAGCCGGTCCCCGCGCAGGACGCGCAGGTTCAGATCGCGCACCACCGGATGCGCCGGGTCATAGGCCCGGCAGACATCTTCCGCCACGGCGACAAGCTTGCCCGACAGGTCGCTTTCCCGCGCTTCCATCTTCAGGCCGCCCTGCGGACGGATGGCAGTGCGCCGGTTCTGGCGCAGGGTGGCCAGTTCGGCCACGCGACGGACGTTGCGCTTGCGGCGCGCGGTCACGCCGTAGCGCATCCAGTCTTCTTCACGCGCGATCTGGCGGTCGAGCTTGTGGCTGTCGCGCTCTTCCTGTTCCAGCACTTCCTCGCGCCATGTCTCGAAACGCGCGAAGCCCTGATCCAGCCTGCGGGTGACACCACGATCAAGCCAGACGACGGAGCGCGAAAGCGTCTGGAGCAGTCGCCGGTCATGGCTGATGATTACCATGGCGGAGGACAGCGAAAGCAGTTCGCGTTCCAGCCATTCAATGGTGGGCATGTCCAGATGGTTGGTGGGTTCGTCCAGCAGCAGCAGGTCAGGCTCGGGTGCAAGTGCGCGCGCCAGCGCGCAGCGCCGCGCTTCCCCGCCCGACAGCGTGGACGGGTCTTCCGTGCCGTTCAGGCCCAGTTCGGTCAGCAGCAGTTCTGCCCGGTATTCCGGGTCCCCCGGCCCCATGCCCGCGCGCACGTAATCCAGCGTGGTGGCGAAGCCGGACAGGTCGGGTTCCTGCGGCAGATAGCGCATGGTGGTGCCGGGCTGGACGAAGCGGGTGCCGTCATCGGCCTGTATCTCACCCGCCGCGATGCGCAGCAGGGTGGACTTGCCGCAGCCATTGCGACCGACAAGGCAGATGCGTTCACCTGGTCCCACGCCAAAGCCCGCGCCATTGAGCAGCGGCGCACCGCCGAGGGTCAGGGTAATATCCTGAAGGAGAAGAAGGGGAGGAGAGGCCATTCCCGCTTATGTCTCCACTACCGCCCCGTGTGCAAGGTCAGTGTGGGTGGGTCAGGCTTCCGTGGTCTTGTGAAGGAGATCGAGAAAGGACAGTCCCCAGCCCAGCGCCGTATGACTGGCGATGCTGTCCCAGCAGGCCTGCCAGCGTTCGCGCCGTTCAGCAAGGGACATGGCCAGTGCGCGTTCCAGCGCATCGGCCATGCCATCATGGTCCAGCGGATTGACCAGCAGGGCGGCCTCAAGCTGTTTTGCCGCCCCGGCCAGACGGGAAAGTACCAGCACGCCCGGATTTTCCGGGTCCTGTGCCGCGATGAACTCCTTGGCGACCAGATTCATGCCATCGCGCAGGGGCGTGATGTAGCCGATATCGGCCAGGCGCATGTAACCCGCCACGGTGGAGCGGGGGCTGCCGCGCGTAAGAAACCGCAATGGCGTCCAGTCCGCCTGCCCGCAATGGGCGTTGAGCTGGCCGATCTGGTGTTCCAGCCTGTTGCGCAGGGCCTGATAGCTGGGCACGTCGGTCCGGCTTTCGGCTGCGATCTGCAGGAAAGTGACCTGCCGCTGCCGTGCGGGATAGGTGTGCAGCAGCCGTTCATACCCGGCCAGCCGGTGATCCAGCCCCTTGGTCGGGTCCATCCGGTCCACGCCAAAGACAAGCCTGCGCCCGGCCAGCGAGCCCGCAAGGCGGTGCAGGTCTTCATGCTCCATGGCCGCCGCTGCGGTTGCGGCAAATGTCTGCGGATCGATTTCAACGGGGAAGGTGCCCACGCGTACCTTGTGCCCCTCGAACAGCAGGGTGGTGTCATCCACCGTTACCGCGCCTGCGGTGCGGCTTGCGGCGAATATGAAATTGGCCGTGTCGTCCGCGGTCTGGAAGCCAAGCAGGTCCGCCTTGAGCAGGTCACGCAGGAAGGTGCCGCCATCGGGGGCGGTGGCCAGCATGTCCGGCGCGGGAAAGGGGGTATGGAGGAAAAAGCCGATGGGCTGGCGCACACCGTGGCGGCGCAGCAGGGCCGCGAGTGGCAGAAGATGGTAATCGTGTATCCAGATCACATCTTCCGCGCGCAGCAGCGGCAGCAGGTTTTCACAGAACCGTTCATTGACCGACCGGTAGCTGGCCAGTTCGCGCCGCTCGAAATGGATGCATTCGGGGAGCGAGTGCATGAGCGGCCATAGCGTGGAATTTGAAAAGCCGGTGTAATAATTGCGGTATTCGGCGGGGGTAAGGCCGATTGTGGCGTATTCGACGCCCTCGGCCTTCTGGATTTCCGGTGGCAGGTGCGCCGCATCGGGGTGGCACGCGCCGTTCCAGCCGAACCACAGGCCGCCCTTGCGCGCCAGCAGGTCCTTCAGCACAACCGCAAGCCCGCCGGGGCGCAGGCCCTCCTTGGGAACGGGAACGCGATTGGAGACAATGACCAGCCGTTTCATTCTGCCCTCTTTCGTGCCCTGTCATGTAGGGGACAGGCGTTTGCAGCATACACACGCCTGCGTGTGAAGGGCGCGACCACCGACGGCTGGCATGCGGTAGGGTCAGTTCAGGGAGACGCCACCCGAAACGGCCTGATAGGTGGAAACCGCCAGCGTAAGCGGTTCAAAGGGTTTGGTGATGACGAAGGCGGGTTCGATCGTATCGCCTGTCAGCAGGCGTTCGGGGTAGGCGGTAACAAAAATGACCGGAATGTCCTGCTGTTGCAGGATGCTGGCCACGGCGCTCATGCCATCGCCCCCGTCGCCCAGGTTGATGTCTGCCAGAATCAGGCCGGGATGCGTTTCGCGCGCAAGCCTGACGGCTTCGGCCTCGCTGCTGGCGACACCGGCAATGGTGTGGCCGCACTGGCGGACCAGTTCTTCGATATCCATCGCGATGATGGGTTCGTCCTCGATGATAAGGACGCTGGTCTGCGCGCATGACCGCAGGCGGGTATGGGCTTCCTCCAGCATGGTGGCTGCCTGATCGGGGGCAAGTGACAGCACGCGGGCGGCGTCGGCCACGGGCAGTTCCTCAAGCGATGTCAGCAGCAGCAGCTTGCGTGCGACCGGGGGCATGCCGCCCTGCTGTGTAACCGTTTCCCCGCTGTTCTGGCCGTGGTGGCGTGAGATCCACTGGTAAAGACGCAGCCTTGGCGGCATGGAAGGATCATCCACCGCCATGAGTTCGCGCAGGCTTTCGGCGACCAGAAGATCGCCATTCGACTGGCTGCCACACAGCGCGCGGGCATAACGCCGGGCATAGGGCAGGGCGCGAAGCAGGTCTTGACGCCGTGATAGCGGCATGAGGCATTCATCTCCCCGGATAAATTGTTACACTCCGGATCATGACAGCGTTAGAATGAGCTGCAAGACTTGAAGAGTAAACAAACTGGAATCGAGAATAACACCCGATCCGTCGGCGGTCACGCAATTGCGTGGGGAGATGCTGGCTCTTTTGCCACAATTGCGTGGGTTTGCCCGTTTTCTGACCGGGCAGGCAGCGCTGGCGGACGACCTTGCGCAGGAAACGGTACTGCGTGCGCTGGCTTCCCTTGACCAGTTTGCCGCAGGCACCAGCATGAAGGCATGGCTGTACACCATCGCGCGCAACCTGTTTTATGAACAGTCGCGCCGCAGGCGGCGTGAACGCGATGTCATGTCCGACTACGCCCTGCGGCCCGACCGTCCCGAAAGCGGAGTGGGGGAAGGCGAATCGGATGACCTGCGGGATCTGGACGGGGCCATCTGGCAACTGTCCCCCAGCCTGCGTGAAGCGCTGGTGCTGGTGGGGGTGCAGGAAATGACATATGTCGAGGCAGCGGAGGTCTGCGGCGTTCGCGTCGGCACGATCAAGGCGCGGGTGTCGCGTGCGCGCAGCCAGATCCTGGCCTATATGGCGACGGGCCAGAAAATGGAGCCGTAAGGAAACCCGCAGCGACTGCTCGCGTTTTCGTTATATGAGCCGATGTAACCTTTTCCCCCGCCCATTCATTGCACTGGCATGGATGACCAAACTGGGGAGAAGAAAATGACCAGCACTTTTCATGACGAAATGCTTGCGATCCTGCCCCGACTACGCGTTCAGGCCCTGTTGCTCACGCGCAACCGCGCCGCCGCCGATGATCTGGTGCAGGATGCGGTCTGCAACGCGCTGGCCGCCCAGCACAGCTTTACGCCCGGCACCAATTTTTCCGCCTGGATGCACCGTATCCTGCGCAACCGGTTCATTTCGGACCTGCGCAAGAAGCGTGAGACCAGCAATATCGACGATGTGCCCGCCTCCGCCGTGGCGGCCAGCGGTTCGCATGAAGACCGCCTCGTGGTGAAGGAACTGGCTGAAGCCATGAACCGCCTGCCTGCCGATCAGCGCGAGGCGCTGGTGCTGGTGGTCATGCAGGGCATGAGCTACGACGAACTGGCCGCCGCCACGGGCTGCGCCGTCGGCACGGCCAAGAGCCGGGTTTTCCGGGCACGTCGCCAGCTTGCCACATGGCTGTATGGGGAAGAACGCGATATCGCTGCCGTGGAACTGCGCGGTGCGGTGCGGCGGCTGCGTTCGCGCCGGGAAGAACGGCCTGCGGTATCTGCCTGACAGTCGAATTCCCACTTTGAATAATGGTATAAATATGGCACTGACAGTGGTGTCCGCGTCAGTGGTCTGGACTTTTACAGGGTAGAAGGTGACCCTGCCGTGGTCAGGGGTATGTGAAGTGGGAATTTACTTCGGGAAAATGCGATGGCGCTGAAGGACAGGTGTCCTCCCAGGCAACCAGGAAAGAAGTCCACAAACAGACCAGATGATGCGTTTGAGCTATGGTTGAAACGGGGGCTGCATCAATTGTTTGATGATGTGACCAGGGAGCCTGTGCCCGAGGAACTCCTGCGTCTGATTGAGGAAGACCGGAAGCGGACAAAATAGATGTCCGCTCCCCAATCTTCCGGTCAGCGCGGCAGGCAATCCCGGCACCGGAGCCTGTCGACCCGGCTCGGGCGTGTGTTCGATGCGGTGCGTGGCCGGATGATGGCCATCATCCTGCTGGCCGCCATGCCGATCGCGCTGATTGGGGCGGTGCAGGCATGGCACAGCTATTACACCACGCTGGAAGCTCCCGGTTATCGCACGGACATGACGATAATACGTCTTGATCTGGAATTGCGGCATGAAGCTGAACATCTGGGGTCGCTGTTGCAGGCGGTCTCGCGCATGCGCCTTGATGACAACGGGCTGGAGCGCATGCTGGAACTGGTCCAGTCCCTGACCGGTCGGCACTACAGCCAGATCTCGCTGGCTGATGACAGGGGCAACATCCTTACATCCGTGGGGCGACGATCCGATTCAGCACCCCTGAGTGTGGCGGCCATGCCCCGCTTTCAGGGCGATGTCGCCATGGTTGCGATCCGGGACCCCGTGACGGGGGTGCCCGGTTTTTTTCGTATTACCGTCGCCACCATGATTGATGACGAGACCGGTCGTCCGGCGCGTTCGGGTTATCTGACGGCGGTGATGCCCCTGTCGTGGCGTAGCGGCATATTGCAGGCAAGTGATCCCCGGCGGGATCTCCTGCAGCAGAACGGCCCCATCGAGATCTGGATTCTGGATAATCTGGCACGTGCGGCTGTGCCCCTGTGTGCCGACTGTAATTGGGACAGCCGCCCGTCAGGCCGGATCATGCAGTGGGCGCGCCGCATGCTGGCCCAGAATCAGGAAAATGCCCACATCACCCTGCCTGATGGCTCGTTTTCCATCGGGCGTGTGCAGGGTGGAGTGTACGTAATCGCCATGACGCGGCGCAACGCGGTCGAGCGGCATGCGGTTGTCATGTTCGCCGTGTCGCTGGTCAGCAGCGGTGTCCTGCTGCTGGTCGGGCTGCTGGGGGCATCCAAAAGTGCTGATGTGCTGGTTGTAACCCCGTTGCGGCAGCTTACCGCTTCGGTCAACCAGTGGCAGTTGGGGGGAATGTATGATGTCCGTTCCAACTGGGCCATGCCGCTGGAGGTCAGGCAGCTTGCCCACGCCTTCAGCAAGGCCACGCGTAAGCTGGCGCGGCATGAAAAACGGCTGGAGCGCGCACAGGCGCGGCAGGAGCTCCTGCTGAAGGAGATGCATCACCGCGTCAAGAACAACCTGCAGATTGTCGCCTCGCTCCTTAACCTGCAGGCGGGGCGGATACGCCAGCCCGCCGCGCGGGAGGAATTTGCCCAGGCCCGCGATCGCGTGCGTGCCCTCGCGACCCTTCACCGTTACCTGTATGCCGATGGTGAACTGTATAGCCTGAACATGCAGAGCTTCGTGCGTGAACTGTGCGGCCAGATCATGCATGCCATCGGGGAATCCGATGAAAGCCGCATTACGCTCGATATCCGTGTCGATGACCTGCTGATGGTGCCCGATCAGGCCGTTCCCCTCGCCCTGATCGTGACCGAGGCGGTGAGCAATACCCTGAAATATGCCTTCCCTGACCGTCAGCACGGCACATTGGAAGTAGGGCTGAAGGCGCTGGATGGAAGCCGGGCATGTTTATGGATCGCCGATAATGGCGTGGGCATGGCCGCGTCACGCAACCATACGGCTGCGGAAGAGGCGCGTAGTGGCATAGGCATGCAGTTAATTCGGGGTTTTGCGCGCCAGCTTGGTGGTGAACTGGAACTGTTTGAGGAAAACGGGACGCGCTACGTCCTTGTTTTTCCGTTAAAGCTGCCCGAGCCGGAAGACATGACGGCCTGAACGCATGCAAAAATGCATGGCAGAGTTATGGTATGGGCAGCTTATGGGGCGGCTTGATGGCTGTCCCTGTGCCGTGTCCTTCGGTATAGGGAGCGGTCATGAACGATGACAAGACAGTGATGAAGGCATGGACCAGGGCGCAGTCGCGTCTTGGGCGCGGACAGGCCATGCCGGTCATGGTGCTGGGTCTGGCCATAGCCGCGATTGCAGTGGGGCAGGTCTGGTGTGTAGCGAATGTGCTGGCCTGCGTGCTGGTGCCCGGCGGCATGCCGGTCGCAACATCGGCGCTGGCCGGTCTTGTCATCCTGTCACTATTGCGCGCGGTCGTGCAGATGGCAGCGGATGTCATGGCCGCCCGCGCGGGCATGAAGGCGCGCAGGCGCCTGCGTGGCGGCGTGCTGGACGCCATCCTGCGCGGCGGGCCGGGGCTGTTACGACAGCACCATACGGGGGAACTGACCGCGCTGGCAGTTGACCGGATCGAGGCGCTGGACGGATTTTTTTCCCGCTGGCTGCCTGCTTCCGTCCTGTGGATGGCGGCCCCGCTGGTCATTGGCGGGCTTGCGGCCATCGTGCAGCCGGGTTCCGCGCTCATCATGGCGCTGTGTGGCATTGCCGTGCCCTTCGGGCAGGCCCTGTTCGGTATCGGGGCCGCCGTGGCGTCGCGTAACCAGTTCCTTGCCATGACCCGTTTGCAGGCCCGCTTTCTGGATCGCGTGCGGGGTATCGCCACCATCGTCCTGTCCGGTCAGACCGAAGCGGAAACCCGCCGCCTGGCCGCGGCAGCCGAAGAACTGCGCGTGCGTACCATGAAGGTGCTGCGGGTGGCCTTCCTGTCCTCTGCCTCCATAGACTGTGCGATGGTGGTCGCCCTTGTGCTGGTGGCGCTGCGTAACGGATCACAGCTTATGACCCTGCATGAGCAGGGTGCCGCCGCGACCGTCATGGCGGCGCATGTGCTGCGCGGGCTGTTTGTCGTGCTGCTGGTGCCGGAATTCTTTGCTCCCTTCCGTAGCCTTGCACTGGCCTATCAGGATCGTGCCCACGCATCCGGTGCGGCGGCGGCCATGCGGATGCTGCCCGATGCCAGCACGGTCCGTGCCGCCGGTCAGGCCGTGTGCGATACGGGTCATGGGGTGGCCGTGGCGTTCGAGCATGTTGATTTCACATGGGATGCCGCGCGCGGCGCGACGCTGGACGATATTTCCTTTAGCGTTTCCGCCGGAAATACACTTGTGCTGTGCGGGGCATCGGGATCGGGCAAGTCCACGATCATCGAACTGCTGCTGGGCTTCATCCAGCCGGGCGGCGGACGCATCACCCTCAACGGCATCGACATGACCACCATCATGCCCGAGGCGCTGACGGCCATGACATCATGGATCGGGCAGAAGCCGGTCCTGTTCGCGGGTACGCTGCGCGAAAACATCCTGTTCGCCCGCCCGGACGCAACGGATGCGCAACTCCATGCGGCCCTTGAGGCGGCATCGGCGGACAGTTTCGTCGTCAGCCTGCCGCAGGGACTTGATACCTTCATTGGTGAAGGCGGCTTCGGTCTGTCCGGCGGGCAGGCGCAGCGCGTGGCGATCGCGCGCGCCTTTCTCAAGGATGCGCCGCTCGTGCTGCTTGATGAACCCACATCCCATCTTGACCCGGCGACCGAGGCCGACGTGTTCGACAGCCTGCGCAGGCTTGCGGCCAACCGTACCGTTATCCTCGCCAGTCATTCAGCGGCGGTGGAAGGTTTTGGCGGCCAGCGTATCGACCTCGACCGGGGCCGAATTGTCACCAGCGGGGAGAGCGCATCGTGAAGTCTTCCGACAGCCGGGCCGTCGCGCGGCAGGCACGACGTGAAGGTGTGCTGGCCCCCCTGTTCCAGATCCTGCATATCTGGCGCCAGCGCGCGCCGCTGCTTACGGCGGGTGCGATCCTGTCCCTGCTGGCGCTGCTGATCGGCCTGCTGCTGATGCGTGAGGCCGGTCTGCGCGTTGCCGCGATGACCATGGGCATGATCGTGATTACGACCGGGGCGCTGCGCATTCTGGGCAGTGCGCGCGTCATCCTGCGTTATGCCGAACGTCTGGTCACACATGATGCGATGTTCCGTGCCCTGGCTGATGTGCGGGTATGGTTTTTCCGTAACCTCGCACGCGGGGCGGCGGCCGGGCTTGGCTTCCGTCGCGCGGGGGATCTGCTGTCGCGTCTGGTTTCGGATGTCGAGGCGCTGGACGGTCTTTACCTGCGCATTATCGTGCCGCTGGCCGGTGCGCTGCTGGTCCTGCCTTTCCTGTTCATCGCCATCAATATGGTCAGCACCGTGCTGGCGGTTGTGGTGGCGGGGCTGTTCGCCTGTGGTGCGTTCGTCATGCCACTGATCGCGGCCATGCTGGGGCGGCGTGATGGCGGTATGGTCAATCATGCTGCAGCACAGTTGCGTATCGGCGTGCTGGACATGGTGGGTGGTCTGCGTGAAATCGCGACCTTCGGGGCGGAAGGACGCATGCTGGCCCATGTCCATGACCGTGATGCCGCACTGTATCGTGCGCAGATGAAGCAGGCCCGTATGCTTGCCCTTGCGGGAGCCGCGTCTTACCTGTGCGGTCAGGCGGCAGTGGTTGTGGTTCTGGCCGCGGCCATGGGGCTGGGCCTGCCGCGTATCGCGCCGCTGCCCGCCGCAGCCGTGCTGTTCCTGACGGTTGCAGCCTTTGAAAGCGTCGGGGGCCTGACCCGCGCGGGCGCCCTTGCCGGCACCATTACCCGTGCCGCCGCGCGCGTTGTGGCGGTGGCCGACCTGCCCGAACACGCTCCGGCGGAAGGCACGCAGCCTGCGCCCGCTGGCACCGACATCTGCTTCAATGACGTTTCTTTCCGCTGGGCGGAGGGACGCGCGCCGGTGATGGACCACCTTAACCTGAGCATTCCCGCAGGCCAGCGTATTGCCGTGCTGGGGCCATCCGGGGCTGGCAAGTCCACCCTTGCGGCGCTGCTGCTGAAGGTGGTGGCCCCGCAGGGCGGTCAGATCACGCTGGGGGGGGCGGATATCGCCACCATCCGTGATGATGTCCTGCGCGGGCGGATTGCATGGCTTTCACAGGCGACGCATCTTTTCGCCGATACGATTCGTGCAAACCTGCTGCTGGGCCGTCCGGATGCGGATGAGGCCGAACTGTGGACCGCGCTGGAACAGGCGCAGGTGGCCGGTGTGGTGCGGGACCTTCCCGAAGGGCTGGATAGCTGGCTGGGTGAAGGCGGCGCCAGCCTGTCGGGTGGACAGGGCAGGCGGCTTGCGCTGGCGCGGGTGCTGCTGTCGCGCGCGCCGATCCTGATACTGGATGAACCGGCAACGGGTCTGGATGCGCGTACCGAACAGGAATTCCTGCAGACCCTGAATGACGTGACCGAAGGTCGCACCGTCATCCTGATCGCCCATCGCCTGACCGGTGTTGAAAAGCTGGACAGCGTGTGGCGCATATCAGGCGGTAAAACGGTGGAATTAAGGTCGGAATAAGGCAGTCATCGCTGCTGCAAGGATTGACGTGTCCTGCCCCGCAGGGCACGAAGTATCGGAAAATCGGATCGGGCATACCAGTAGGCCGATAGCGGTCCGTCCTGAATAGCTGAAATGGGAGTTAATCCATCATGCGTCGCCTGTCCCTTTTTCTTGCTCTTGGTCTGCTGACAGGATGTGCTGGTGGCCATCCCGGCAAGTATATCGTGTTCTTTACCCAGAACTCCACGCAGCTTGACACGCCCGCGCAGACCGTCATCACGCAGGCCGCGCAGCGTGCGCTCGCCCATCATTCCAATGTGCGCGTGGAAGGGTATGCCGCCGCCAGCCACGACCTGTCGGCTGATGAACTGCTGGCCATCGACCGCGCCAAGATCGTGGCCCGTCAGCTTGCCGTCGATGGCGTGGACGCCAGCCGCATCAGCCAGCAGCCGCGTGGCCCGGTCAACAATGAAGATGGCGCCCTTGCCTCGCGCCGTGTCGAGATCGAGGTGGGTGGACACTGAGTACAGGCCCAGCCCTTGATGAAATGACCGGGCACGACGGCACGGTGCGCAATCCGCGCGATGTGCTGGCCGAGGTATTCGGTTTTCCTGATTTCCGCGGCCTGCAGCAGCAGGCCGTGGATGAGGTTATGGCAGGACGTGACTGCCTTGTGCTGATGCCGACAGGCGGCGGCAAGAGCGTGTGCTATCAGGTGCCCGCCCTTGCCCGTCCGGGCACGGGACTGGTCATTTCCCCGCTGATCGCCCTTATGGATGATCAGGTCGCAGCCCTGCGGCAGCTTGGGGTCAATGCTGGCGCCCTGCATTCCGAACTTGAAGCCGATGATGCCGCGCGCGTCCGTTCGGACCTTATGGCCGGGCGGCTTGATATCCTGTATGTCTCCCCCGAACGGCTGCTTTTTCCGGGCATGCTGGAACGGCTTGGAAAACTGACGCTTTCCGTCATCGCGATTGACGAAGCGCACTGTATTTCAGCCTGGGGGCATGAATTCCGCCCTGAATACCGAGAACTCGCGGCCCTGCCGCAGCATTTCCCCAATGTACCGCGTATTGCCCTGACCGCGACGGCGGATGCCCGCACGCGCACCGATATCCTTGACGCACTGGCCATGCCCGATGCAACGGTGCTCAAGGCCAGTTTCCATCGCCCCAACCTTGATATCGCCGTAAGGCCCAAGACATCGGAACTGCGGCAGTTGACCGCGATACTGGATCGTCATCGGGGGGCGGCCTCCATCGTGTATTGCGGCAGTCGCAGCAAGACCGAACGTGTGGCCCGTTCGCTGGCAGGCAAGGGATATGCGGCGCTGCCCTTCCATGCCGGACTGTCGCCGGTGGAAAAGCGTGCCGCACTCATGCGCTTCCGTTCAGGCGAACCGGTGGTGATTGTGGCGACCATCGCCTTTGGCATGGGTATCGACCGACCGGATGTCCGCGCCGTGGTGCATCTGGACATGCCATCTTCCCCCGAAGGGTATTACCAGCAGATCGGGCGTGCCGGTCGTGACGGGGAACAGGCCGAGACCGTCCTGCTATATGGCGGCGACGATATGGCCCGCGCACGCTACTGGCTGGAACAGTCCAACGCCCCGGATGCGCAGAAGCGGATCATGAGCGCCCGGCTGGAAGCCATGATCGCCCTGACCGAGACCACGGGCTGCCGTACGCAGGCCCTGCTGTCCTGCTTTGGCGAAGAACTCGAAAAACCCTGCGGGCATTGCGATAACTGTCGCAATCCGGTTGCGACATTCGATGGCACAGTCGCTGCGCAGAAAGTGCTGTCGGCCATCTACCGCACCGGGCAGCGTTTCGGTGCGGTGCATGTGGCGGGCGTGCTGCGGGGCAAGGCATCGGATATGACGGCCCGCCACGGGCATGAGAAGCTGAGCGTGTTCGGGATCGGCAGCGACCGGCCCGAACCCTTCTGGCGCGGCGTGATCCGGCAACTGATCGCACGCGGCGCGATAAAGGTCAGCGGGGAATATAACGCCCTTGCCCTTGAGGAAGGACGCGCGCGTCCCATCTTGCGGGGTGAGGAACAGATCATGCTGCGTGAGGATGCGACCGAGGACCTGCGCGCGGCGGCACGGAGTTCGGGTAGTTCGTCACGTCCCCGGATGACCGACCTGACGCCCGAAGCAGCCGCCCGGTACGAAGCCCTGCGCACATGGCGGTTGGGGGAGGCACGGGAGCAGGAGATTCCGCCTTATGTCATTTTCCATGATGCCGTGCTGCATGATATTGCATGCGAACGTCCCACGACGCTGGATGAACTGGGCATGATCCGGGGTGTTGGCGGGTCCAAGCTGAGCCGTTACGGCGCAGCGGTGCTGGATGTGCTGGCGGATGTCGGCGCATAGGCCCATCCGGGCTGCATTTTTTGTCTTAATCGCGGAATCAGGAACGGTTTTTCATGCGCTGCCCCTTTTGTGGACATGATGACACGCAGGTAAAGGACAGCCGTCCGCATGAGGACGGGGCCGCCATCCGCCGCCGCCGCATCTGCGGGTCATGCGGACAGCGTTTCACCACGATCGAACGTGTGCAGTTGCGTGATCTTGTGGTTATCAAGGCGGATAGCCGCCGCGTACCGTTTGAACGTGACAAACTGGCGCGCTCGGTGCGGATTGCGCTGCGCAAGCGCCCGGTGGATGCCGAGCGGATCGAACGCATCGTCAATGGTCTGGTCCGCCGTCTGGAAGCGATGGGTGAGACCGACATCCCTTCGCGCGATATCGGGCGGCTGGTCATGGATACGCTGCGTGAAATTGATTCCGTTGCCTATATCCGTTTCGCCAGCGTGCATTGGGATTTCCGGGAAACCAAGGATTTTGCTGATATTCTGGGCACGATATCGGCTTCCGTTTCGGGGGATGCGGGCGAAGACTTTCCCGCGGCTGAACCGAAAGGTAAAGATTGAACTGGACCCCGCCGCGCAAAGAGGCGATGAAGCCCTGATTTCGCAGCAATGCCACAGCAGGAGTAACGCGCCATGACACAGACAGACGGTGACCGGCAGCCCAACAAGGTCCGTTCCCGCACCGCATCGCGCGTGGCGGCCGTGCAGGCCCTGTTCCAGATTGAACAGGGCAACGAAAGCCCCGACAGTGTCATCAACCAGTTCAACCGCCACCGCCTGGGCACGTCGGCGTCCGAACAGTGCACCTATGCCGAAGGGCAGGTGCCCGATGCCGATGCCCGTCTGTTCGGGATTGTCGTGCGGGGTGCGATGGCCCGGCAGGATCGTATCGATGCGCTGCTGCACGAGATCCTGCCCGCGTCGTGGCCGCTGGCCCGTCTGGACCCGGTGCTGCGCGCCATCATGCACGCGGCTGGGGGCGAGATGACCGGCGGCGACCCGATCCCGGCGCGGGTCATCATCAATGAATACATGGATATTGCTCATGGCTTCCTTGCCGGTGACGAACCGCGCATGCTCAACGGCGTGCTGGATGCCCTGTCCCGTCGCCTGAAGGAACCGGCTGCCCCGGCGCAGGCTGAAACGGATACGACTGTTGTGGAAGACGCTGCCACGCCGGACGGCGCCGCGTCCTGATTACAGGTAGGGGAGACGGCCATCATGGGGCAGGACAGTCTGCCGGATAATGGTCTGCCCGCTGAATTCGGGTTCATAGCCCGTAATTTCCGTCCCCTTGCCGGGGACGGCGCGCTTGACCTGCGTGATGATGCCGCCGTGTTCACGCCACCCGCCGGACGACAGATTGTGGTGGCGGCGGACGCCATGGTGGAAGGCGTGCATTTCCTGCCCGATGACCCGCCGGATACGGTGGGCCGCAAGCTGTTGCGCTGCAACCTGTCCGACCTTGCGGCCATGGATGCCGTGCCCTTGGGCTACCTGTTAACGGTTTCCATGCCACCGGCGCGTGATAATGTGTGGTTTGCCGCCTTTGCCGCCGGTCTGGCGCAGGACCAGAAGCAGTTCGGCATTACGCTGCTGGGCGGGGACACTACATCCACATCCGGGCCGCTTGTGCTGTCGCTGACGGTGCTGGGCCATGTAGCACCCGGCATGGCGCTACGGCGCTGCGGTGCGCGCGTGGGTGATGGCATATGGGTGACCGGCACGATCGGTGATGGCGCGATGGGCCTGCTGGCGCGTCAGGGCAGGGTGGCGGACCCTGATGGTTTTCTGGCCAGCCGTTACCAGTTGCCCCGTCCCCGGCTGGGTCTGGAACTGGCGGGCGTAGCCACCGCTGGCATGGATATATCGGACGGGCTGGTGCAGGACCTGGGCCACATGGCGCGTGAAAGCGGCGTGGGGGCCGAAATCGGGTCCGCCCTGGTGCCGTTTTCCCCCACCGTACGTGCGCTGGGTCCGCAATGGCTGGAACACTGTCTGGCGGGCGGCGATGATTATGAACTGCTGCTTGCCGTGCCGCCGGAGCATGAAGCGCAGCTTCTGCATCATGTCGCGCGACGTGATGTGCCCGTGACCCGTATCGGTCGGTTTGTGACGGGACGTGGCGTGCGGGTACTCAATGAATCCGGGGTGGAGATGGTCCTTGCCCGGCGGGGCTGGAGCCATCTGCCCTCCGCTATCTGAAGGGTCGTTCCCTCAGTCCACCAGTGACCTGTCATAAACCCGGTAGCGCTTGCACGGCTGCGGCGTGATGCGTTCGATCAGGCGGCGCATGGGCTGGTTCGTTTCCAGAACCCAGCCCAGTTCGATGGTGCGGTAGGGCAGGCTGCGGCCACGCTTCATAAGTTCGGTAATGGCCAGCGCGGGCATGATCGCCCCCAGCGCCGTGCCATCGAGCCGGGAACTGACACCCAGCAGGATCACGCGCGCGGAATGGAATTCATGCCGCAGCAGCCGCTTGCCCAGCTTGATCCAGCCTAAGGGAGAGGGATCGCCATTCAGGTCCGATGAGATATCGAACACGTTGGGCACCACGAGGGCGACGCAGACCGGCTCGCCATTCTGTTCGATCAGCACGAAATGTTCAGGCTTGAGCAGGGGCTTGAGCTCAACGATCATGGACTGGATGTCCTCGCGCGCCAGCGGGATCGAACCCCAGTTGTTGCGCCAGGCATCGTTGTAAAGGCGGCGCAGGATCTCGCCATCCTCCTCGATCCGGTCCATGCGCAGGCCGCGCGTGGTCACATTGCCCAGCCGCCCTTCGCCCAGTCGCAGGCTGGAGGGGACCAGATGGGCTTCTTCCGCATCCGGGCCGGTCCTCATCTGATAGGCCAGCAGGTCATGCGCCTTCGTGCAGCCACAGGCTTCCATCATGGCGGGCAGCCAGTGCGGGTGCCACGGCATGGCCACCATGGGCAGGGCATGATGGCCGGACAGCATCATCCCGAATTCCCCATTGCTGTCCAGCGTCTGGGGACCGCGCATGAGCTTCATGCCATGCTGGCGCAGCCATGCGCCCGCCGCATCCAGCAGGGCGGAAACGACGGCCATGTCGTCAATGGCGTCCAGCGCACCGAAAAAACCCACCGGCTCGCCATAATGTTCCATGGACACCGGGTCGATCTGGGCGGAAATGCGCCCCACGGCTTTTCCGCCGCGCATGGCCAGGAAATATTGCGCGCGGCCCTGTCGGAAGAAAGAGTTCTTGCGCGGGGTCAGCAGGTCGCGCTGCGTCAGTTCAAGCGGGGGCACATAGCCGGGCAGGCCGGCATACAGGCGGCGGGGCAACTGGATGAAGGTGGTCATCTGACGAAAGCCGGAAACGGGAATGATAGTAAGACGATCGGTTTCGTTCATGACCGGTTCGTTGCATCCTGACGTTACCGGCATCGACCTTCATTCCGGGGCGGAACAGGGCAGGCTATGCAGGTATGGGTTGAAAGAAATGATTCGGTTGTCCGTTCTGCTGCTGTGCTGATGGCACAGAAGGACCCCGAAAAGGAAGATGGACATGACAGGAAAGGTCGCTTCACGCATGGATGAAGGTGGATATGTGCTGATTACCGGGGCATCCAGCGGGATCGGGGCCGAACTGGCGGCGCTCTATGCCACGCGCGGGCGAGGGCTGGTCCTGTGGGGACGTGACGCGGTGCGGCTGGAAAACGTGGCCGGGCATGCGCGCAGCCGTGGGGTGAAGGTGCATACCCGTGTGCTTGACCTTATGGATGGGGCCGCCGCCATTGCGGCCCTGCGTGAGGATGATGGCAGCTATCCGCTGGATATCGCAATCCTCGCCGCCGGACTTGGTGACATGCGGCGCGGGAATGACGTGGTCGAACGGGCGGAGGATGTGCTGCGGCTGGGACTGGTCAATTACGCCACCCCATCAGCCATGGCCGCGGCCGCGGCGGAGTGCATGGTAAAACGCGGACGGGGACATATCGTGCTGATCGGTTCGGTTGCGGCCTTCCACGCGCTGCCTTTCGCCGCCGCCTATTCCGGTTCCAAGGCGGGGATCAAGCGTTTTGCCGAAGCCCAGCAGATGGCGCTTGCCCCGCTGGGTATCGGGGTCACGCTGGTTTCCCCCGGATTTGTGGACACCCCCATGAGCCGCCGTGTCGTCGGGGCCAAGCCGTTCATGCAGAGTGCGTCAGCAGCAGCGCGCAGGATCGCGGATGCGGTGGACCGGAACCGGCCGCATCTGGTCTTTCCGTTCATATTTTCCGTGCTGCGCCTGATCGATACGCTGGTGCCATGGCCGTTCAAGCGGCGGATACTGTCCGCCATCAAGGCCGATCAGATGAACTGATGCGCTCACGCGGCGTCTTTCAGGGGGGCATCAAACTTTCCGCAGGCGCTTTTGTGTGATGTGGCTGATGATATTCGGCCCGAACCGGTCTTTTTTTGTGATGGATGTGGTAACGGATACGCCCGCGGTGCCTGAATTGTCCCGGTCCGGTTGCATTCCATGCCGGGGAAGGGACGGACCCGCAGGGGATTTTTGTTGATAATGGCCACGGAGCGTGACCGGACATGAAAGAGATCGTAGCAGTCGACATTGGCGGAACCCATGCGCGTTTCGCCATTGCCCAGGTTGATCAGGGCCGGGTCGTCACGCTGGGGGATGCCACGACGCTGAAATGCGCCGATCACGCCAGCCTGCAACTGGCATGGGAAGCGTTCAGCCGCCAGATCGGCCGCCCCCTGCCTGCTGCGGCAGGTATTGCCGTGGCCTGTCCCATCAAGGGGGACATGCTGAAGCTGACCAATAACCCGTGGGTGATCCAGCCTGCATGGCTGCCGGTCAAGCTCGGGGTGGATCAACTGGTTCTGGTCAATGACTTCGGTGCGGTCGGGCATGCCGTGGCGCAGGTTGGCGCGGACAGCCTTCAGCATATCTGCGGTCCTGACATCCCGCTGCCGGACCATGGCGTCACGACCATTGTGGGGCCGGGTACGGGCTTGGGTTCCGCCTATATCGTAAGGCGGAAGAACGGCTATGTGGTGTGCGAAACAGAAGGTGGCCATATCGACTTTTCCCCCGTCGACCAGTTCGAGGACCGTATCCTTGGCGTGCTGCGCAGGCGTTACCGGCGCGTGTCGGTCGAACGCGTGGTATCGGGACCGGGCCTTCTGAACCTGTATGAGGCGATTGCCGAAATGGGTGAACTCTCGGTTAAGGCGCGTGACGACAAGGCCTTATGGACCATGGCGCTGGAAGGCAGCGAACCGGTGGCCGCCGCTGCACTGGAGCGGTTCTGCCTCAGCCTTGGCACGGTTGCGGGCGATCTGGCGCTGGCGCAGGGGGCCAATGCCGTTGTCATCGCCGGGGGGCTTGGCCTGCGTCTGGCCGAACATCTGCCCCGTTCCGGCTTTGCCGAACGGTTCGTGGCCAAGGGCCGGTTTGAAGGCATGATGGCGGATATGCCCGTCAAGCTGATTACCTATCCCCAGCCCGGCCTGCTTGGTGCTGCCGCAGCCTTTGCCGAGGCCTATCGCTGATTTACGTGCTGCGTAACCCCGGCAGGTCTGAGGGGAGGGGGGCTACCCTTCCCACAGATGGCCGGGCATCGCGTCATAATGCCGTGTCAGCATATCCAGCAGCAGCGCCAGCACGCCATCCATATGCTGCGGCGTGGCAGGTACAACCCGAGAGGTTTCCTCCCGTGCCGGTCGCCCATGGATCAGCGCCGCGATCAGGATGCGTTCGTAACGATAGCCGATAATGCCATGGATATAGCGGTAGCGGTTGATCGACCCCCGCCGTCCGTTCAGGGGACGATGGGACAGACCGCATGAGGTGCGGTCCAGTTGCGGATCTTCCTGCCCCATGACCCCGATGCGGTAATCCGCAGCCCAGAACCGGGCCGCCGCGATATGGTGGGGGGCGATGATGCCGTTGCGGCGCAGGGCCTCGATCGCGGGGGGCAGGGGCAAACCGCATCCGTCATCCCCGCCGGATGCAGATGGCGGGGCAGGCAGGGAAAACAGACGGTCAGCAGGCAAGAAGTGCCCTTTCATGGCAGCGTGTCATCATATCATCTTCATGATCCGGCGGACGGGTCAATCGGCAGTATGTATCCGCTGCGTATCTATCATCCGCCGTCCTGCCATCAACCTTATGAATGTGGCGACTATCCGCTTGCGCTTTGGGGAAATCCCTGTTGCCAGACAGGCATGATCCTGTGTGTCGGCTTTCATCCCGGCTGATGCGCCGAATCCTCACCCGAAATCTGTCCCGTATGATTGGTCAGGCAAAGCGGGCCTGAAAAAAAACGGCACCACCCCGTTGGAGGGGGTGATGCCGCAAGGTGCCGTGGGAAAAGTCGGGAAATCGACGGTTGGGAATCTGCCGGGACCCACGGGGTGAATTCCCTATACTGATAATAATTATCATTATCAAGAAAAAAGGGCGCCAGCCCGAATCGTGCCCTGTGGACCCCGATACGAAAACGTGGTGCCATGCTCTCCGATATCGTCCACAGCAGGCAGGGAAAGAATGGCCATTACACCGCTTGAGGTCGCAGCACAGCGCACAGGGGGACGGCGCGGGGCCGATATTCTGCTGGAAATCCTGGAAAGTGAGGGGGTGCGCTACATATTCGGCAACCCCGGCACGACGGAACTGCCGCTGATTGATGCGCTCCAGCGTCGCCCGGACCTGAGCTATATCCTCGCCCTGCAGGAAGCGAGCGTGGTGGCGATGGCCGATGGCTATGCGCAGGCGGCGGGGCGGCCGGGTTTCCTTAACCTGCATACGGCTGGTGGGCTGGGTCATGGCATGGGCAATCTGCTCAATGCCAGTGTGTCGCAGACGCCGCTGGTCGTGACGGCGGGCCAGCAGGATTCGCGTCATACGATTTCCGATCCGCTGCTGTTTGGTGATCTGGTCAGCATCGCAACGCCTGCGGTCAAATGGGCGCAGGAAGTCCTGCATGCGGACCAGTTACCGGTGCTGGTGCGCCGGGCTTTCAACGATTCAATGGCCGCCCCGTCCGGCCCGGTTTTCCTCTCCCTGCCCATGGATGTGATGGAGGAACCCAGTGATATCGGCATCGGCGCACCGTCCGTCATCAATCGGGAATCCATAGCAGGCGGCCTGCCTGAACTGGCCCGTGCGCTGGCGGGTATCACGCCGGGGCGGCTTGCCATCATCGCGGGGGATGAAGTGCATGGGGCCAATGCCGCAACGCAGGTCGCGGCGGTAGCTGAACTGCTGGGTGCGCCGGTTTATGGCGCATCATGGCCGTCGCGCATTCCGTTTGCCACGTCCTGTCCGCTATGGGCGGGAAACATGCCCACCCGCGCCACCGATATCGCACGCCGTCTGGCGGATTATGATGCGATCTTCGCGCTGGGCGGCAAATCGCTGATTACCATCCTGTATTCCGAAGGCTCGCCCGTGCCGCCGTCCTGCGCGGTCTATCAGGTCTCGGCTGATGCGCGGGATCTTGGTCGTACGTTCCAGACCCCGCTTTCGCTTGTGGGCAATATCCGTGCCTCTCTTGATGTCCTGCTTCCCCTGCTGGAACGCGAAACACAGCCCCGTCAGGCGCAGTTCCGTGCCGCAAGGGAGGTTGTCGTCGCGGCCCGCAACAGCAAACGGAACGAGGCTGAACAACTGGTCGCCCGGCATCGGGCCGATCCGGTCATCGCCCCGTGTGTTGCAGCCCATGAAGCCGTGCGGGCCATTGGTCCCCATGTTGCAATCGTGGACGAGGCCATTGCTACGTCATCCTATGTGCGCATGTTCCTGAACAGTGACTGGGTTGCGCAGTATTCCTTCCTGCGTGGTGGCGCGCTGGGCTGGGGCATGCCTGCCGCAGTCGGCGCATCGCTGGGGCTGGGACGTGAGCCGGTCGTCTGTCTTGTAGGGGACGGCGCGGCACTCTATTCGCCGCAGGCATTGTGGACCGCCGCACATGAACGGCTGCCGGTAACCTTCGTGGTCATGAACAACCGCGAATATAACGTGCTGAAAGGTTTCATGCGGGGACAGACGCATTACGTCTCGGCGCGTGAAGGCAATTTTCTGGCAATGGATATTAACGATCCACCGGTGGATTATCAGGCGATGGCGCGTTCTTACGGGCTGGAATCGCGCCTCATCACGCGTGTAGGTGATATTGCCCTCGCCATCGAGGCCGCGATCGCGTCCGGCCGCCCCAACGTGGTGGAGATCATGATCAGCACGGTCTGAAGGTTGGAGAGGGGGCGGTCTGGCCGCCCCTTAGCGGATGGGGAAAGAGCAGGTTGCGGGGACGGTATCCGCCCGCTCCCCACCGGGATCGACACGCAGGGTCAGGCGCATGACCGCCGCTGCCAGATGGCCGCCGCTGGTACGCATGGATGCCTTGATGTCCACACCCTGATTGTTATCAAGGACTGCCACATTCCGCCCTTTCCCAATCGTGGCTTCCGCACGTACGGACCAGTATGTGCCATTGAAGTCGGACAGGCGGGCGAGATTGTAGACCTTACCTTCACCCTTGAGGGTGCTGTAGCCAAAGCCTACGGCACCCCCCCCGTGCAATTTGACGGGATAGGAGTGGGTACCGAAATAAAGGCGTCCTTTACCCCATGAATAACCGCCCCCAAGGGCTGCATCATGCAGGGTGAAACACAGCTTGCCGGTTTTCTGTCCCAGTGCGTCCGTTGCCCACGCAGATGAGGCTGCCAGGAGTCCCGCAGCAAGAATAACAGGGGCTGAAAGCAGAGCTGGTCGCACGGTATGTTCCTGCTACGATATGCTGGCTGGGGAGCATATATGGGAATCAAGAGGGCGCCGGTACGATTACCGGGTTCACTCATTGTTTTTCAGTCGATTATCGGCAAAAGGCAACCCCTGTCTGAAACTTGACGGCCCGGTGGCGGGAATGTGCAGCCGGGGCGGGAGGGGACCCCATGTGTTTCACAACGGTTTCAATGAATTACGATAATGCAGCCTGCCAGTCCGTGCTGCATCGGATTCGCACGCAGCGCCCGTTTGTATATGGGCTGACCAATTACGTCGCAGCGACCCTGAGTGCCAATGTACTACTGGCAGCCGGGGCCGCCCCGGCCATTGGTGCGGCTCCCGGCTGGGCCACGGGTTTTGGGGGGCATGCCGGGGCGATGTGGATCAACGCGGCGGGACTGATCAACTGCACGGCGCAGGACATGCACGATGCGGTTACGGCTGCGCAGGCCAATGGCTTGCCATGGGTTCTGGACCCGGTGGCGATGGGGGCCGGGGTCAGTCAATATGATGCGATCATTCGCGATCTCGCCTCAGGCGGCCCGGCAGCCATTCGGGGCAATGCCAGCGAGGTGATGGCTCTGGCAGGTGGAGGTGCGACGGCGAAGGGAGTGGAAACCACTGCATCCATCACGCAGGCCCTGCCGCTGGCGCGTGAACTGGCATCTTCGCGGGATGTAATCGTGGCAATCAGCGGGCCGGAAGATCATATTCTCGCCCCCGATGGCCGTCATGTCACGGTGCCCGGCGGCGACCCAATGCTGACGATGGTAACGGGAATGGGCTGCGCGCTGGGGGGATTGGTTGCGGCCTGCCTGGCGGTCACGCCCACTGGTCCTGACCGTCTGGTTGCGGTGGCGGCGGCACATGCCCTTTACGCCCGCGCCGCCGAAATCGCGGCCCGTTCCGCCCAGGGCACGGCATCCTTTGCAACCGGTTTTGTCGATGCGCTGTCCCGGCTCCAGCAGACCGCCGGACCCGGAGCTTCCGCCTGATCAGGAAATATCAGCCATAAGGGAAACATGGGCTGCGATGATCTTCCACCCTGCCGGGGTGCGCAGCCATGTCTGGCTCTGCCTGCCGATCCGCTCTCCCCCATGGCGGCGGAATTCCAGATCGACCGTCCCGACATCCGTGCCGATCGCGGTAATATGGCGGCGCAGCACATCGCGCGGTGGCGATCCGCCTGTTCGATTGCGCCGGAAGGCCGCGATTTCATCAAACCCGTACAGCGTCTCGCCCACGCCATAGCGCACGGTTTCCGGTCCCTGATAAAACAGGGCGTCGAGTTCCGGGATGTCGTTCCGGCCCAATGCGCTTTCGTAGCGATCGGACATGGCCGTCAGTTCCGCTACGATTTCAGGCCGGTTCAGTTCAGGAGCCATGGGTATTTCCGTCAGGTATGGAAGATTATTTCGTCGGGGCGGATGCTGGTGCTGCGGCTGGAGCCGCTTCGTCCGTTACATTGATAACAGCCTCATCCGAAATGGACAGCACTTCGGATGGCGGGCGCCGTGCGACTTCATCCGTCTTGCGTGCCAGGTCGTTGGTTACGGTTTTCAGTTCCCCAACCTCGGCCCGGACATCGTTCAGGATCTCGATCAGCGCTGCATGATCTTCTGCCGCTCGCTGGTCCGTTCCCCGGCTCAGAACCGCATTGCCGACCATAAGGGCGGGCAGGGCAACAAGCTGGATGCAGTTGCTTATATAGAGAAGCGTATTCTGCCACGCTGGCGCCGCAAGGGGGATCAGCGAAAAGACCAGAAAGGCATAGACGCACCAGATGCTCCCGAAGATGATCGTCATGCGCACGGCAATCCGGTCATTCACATAGGTGACGAGGGAAGGTTTGTTCGATGGGTTCGGCATGGAAACCTGTTGTGACAATGCGTTGCGGTATAAGGTCGGGTATGTCCCAAAATCTGGCGTCATGCGCCTGCCTTGAACGGATAGGATTTATACCAAGGGTAAGGGAACCGCAGCATGCAGTGATGCCCGGTAGTCGCCCACATCGAAGGCAATGGAATTTCTTAAAATGGAATAGGGCAGTTCTCGGCCAATGTTCGCCATTTGTATCAATATTTGAGAAAGTTTTTTCCGCCTCAATGTCATTTTTCTGATTGACGGTATGACCGGTGGGTCCTATATCCCCCTTCACCGGCGGCGCTGAGGGAAACTTCTTGAGC
>ERZ746981.196-NODE-196-length-43342-cov-15.444886_pt1 | contig 43342 bp, 21 predicted proteins | sample MGYA00374948_ERZ746981 | MGnify/ENA primary metagenome ERZ746981 (study PRJEB28757, sample SAMN06711160) | food metagenome | host: microorganism | place: China:Harbin | collected 2017-01-30 | study: EMG produced TPA metagenomics assembly of the Analysis of...
GCAATCTTCCTATGTCTCCTCTCCACTTTCTTTCTAAGCCGTATCTTATTATTTCCTGTATTACCGTAGTTGCTTATTACTTCTTATATTCTACTTTCTTGTTGCTCCTTTTGTTTCTGATGACCATTTCTTAGTTTTTGATGACCATCTCTTTGTTCCCGGTGGCTTTCCCCTCATTCCTCATATCTCTCCTTGTTCTTATTACTGTCCTTTCACATCAAGTCCTCGCCTCACTCTTCCGCCGCTCAAACACCTTCTCCGAAAATCGACTCCGGAGTCTGCGTCGCTTTCCGTCGATTATCACCCACTTCTCCTTGGCATCCTCCACAATCGGCTTACTCTTCACTTTTTCGCAATTCTCGTGCACTCCTTGACCAACACAAATCTTACTTCCAACCTCGTCCACCATATTCACGCTGATTCTGTACGGCTTCTCGCAACCATCAATGTCACGTGACCCACTTTCCTTCTCCAACTTGATTGGCTCCGGCCTCGGATCGCTAGGCCTTGCGATCTTGTTCTTGTTCGGATCCTCGTGCTTTGTGTAAATGTAGTTATGCAATGCCATGCTTGGTTTTGTGTTCAGCTTTGTTGCAAATTGAAAAATTTCGACCCGCACTCTTCATAAAACGCTATACGACGAGTATCTTCAAGCCAATAACAGCATATACTTAATTAAACGTCTGCTTCAAATATGTGTAGTTTCCATATCTCTGCACTCTGTCCACTCATCTCACGGGAACTGAAACGCTGAGCTGAGGTCTTATATATTAATACAGAGACCTGGATGACCGATCCATTTATTAGTGAATGCCGGGCATCCTTGCCGTTTAGTGCCACCAACAATAAGTTGCGCGGAATTTTGTTTTTATTTTTATTCTTCTCGATTACCACTTCTCGTTCCTATATCTCTCCAAAAAAAAATCTCACCATTTTTGATACATCTTTGATTATTTTCCTGCATTGACGTTTTTTTCACATGAACAATGGGGCGGCATAAACTTTTGAATGTGGGCGGAGATACCAGGCAAGACTACTTTCCAGCGGAAAACTCACACAGTATAAATAAAAACCGTCCAACGGAGGTTAGAGGTGCTAATATTACAGAATTAGGCAGTGGGAGTCGAAATAAACAAATTACTAAATATGTAATGTAATAAAATTGCTGATCTGGCTCATAACTGCACCCAGTGCAGATTAATTATTCCCATTTATCATATCTACTGTTTGACGCTGCCCAGAATTAAACACACACAAATACAGGATCCCGATATGTTGCAGAACAAAGGGATTTACCGCCATGGATCATACACATCCAATACAAAGCCAACTTTCTCAGTTTCCTTGATCATTATTTATTTGTATTAGCAGCATTTGGCGCCTAACTCACCGGGCCAATCTAGTGTATACAAATGTATGTATATGTATGTACTACCTTGCGTGTAATTAATCTTCTTGAAGATATAAGCCGACTAGCGAGCGACGGACCATTAATAAATATTTGATTTAACGATTCTTCCAATTCTTAGTCCACCTCATCGGCATCCCCTTCGGTAAGTCCCGTACTTTCTGTAATTGTTTCAGTCTCACTTTCATCTGCCTCGTATTCCTCCTCTGTATCGCATTCAGTGGCTTTTTTCCTATGCGGCTGACCAACAGTTCCAAATTTCCTTCTGTGGTAGTTCTTGAGGCTTCTTCTGAGTGCCAAAATCGGACTTATTGCCAGATAGAAGCCATCCGGATCAATGCATCCGTTAGAATGATAGAAGTCCCGCGTTATAGAGTGCAAGGGGAACATGTAGTTTCTCATTATCACTATCTTAAATCGGTCCACCTCATCTTTTGGAATCGACTCCATCTCGCTTATTTCCCCATCACTCAGCCCATTAATCACATATTCGCGCTCCAGATCATCCATCCCACTTGTAATACTTTCACTCCCGTCAATTGGCTCCTTGCTGCCTGAAAATAACTCATCTGCAGCCGCATTTTCCACTAAAACCTTCTCCGAATCCACATTTTTACTCTCAGCTGCACAGCCCGCCGCATTCAGGAGACTCGAGATCGAATTCTGCGCACTCAAATTGAATGCCGTCAACTTTTGAAGCTGCCGGACAGGGCTGTGCTTCAGGATACGTGACCGTTTTTTCCCCTTCATGTAGAGAGGTGGCTTGAAGTCCATCTCGAAAGAGACTGAAAGCGATCTGTTTGGGTCCAGATCGTTCAGAACGTTGTTTGGATCGTTGTTTTCCTTGTTTTCGAACTCTTCAACATCCGAAAGAATGCTCATTTGCGAGTTCTTCGAGCTGGGATCGCGGAAATCCTTGCCGTTGAAAGTTTCCGTGTCTCCAAGATCAACAAACTCCACCTGGCCGCCCAGATCGTAATCAGATGCCAAGCTGTCTGTATCATCTGCTGATACAGATCTGGAATCAGTCCCATGGTATGAATTTCCACCCAAAGATGCACTTGCTCCCACAAATCCATCTCCCGTATGCCGATGCATGCTTTGTGTCGATCTGCGGTTGTGTAACCTCTGATTTTCCCGCTGCAATCCTTTAACATGCTTGTCAAAGGCAGTCCGTCTGAGAGGATAGGCGGAAGCACTTCGAATGACCGTTCGAAGAGTTTGCTTTGCGCTGCGTATGTTGACCTCATCCGAATATTCGTAAGGTCTGCTTGCAGAATGACCATCCAGCTGCTGCAGTACAAATCCAATGTAACTGTGCAATTTTTCATTCTGGAGCTCCAAAGACCGGATTTGGAACTTGAGTTTCGTCACCTGCTGGGAGTGCTTTTGCTCCTGTGCCTGCAACTCCACATCCTTTATGAATTTGTTCAAACTGGACACCCTCAAAGAGCTTGACTTCTGGTTTTGCTCCTTTTCTCCCCTTTTCGGCACATTCAACGTTTTAATCTGCAAGTCCCGAAGCTCGGACGACAACCGTTTCACATGATGAACTGTCGAGGTGGAAGTTGAAGATGATGTCGACATCTTTCTCAAATCAATTGAATTCCGGCTGTTTACGCTCAGAGAAGGTGCAGATTTCACCATTTCCAACGCACTTACCTCACCTGCCCTGCCAACTTTGTCAACACACTCCTTTTCTGAAACAACGGCCTCCTCCCCGGAATTCTGAGCAGAAGGACTCGTTTCATCTAGATGGCTGCTGAATTCGGCAACCAACCCATCGTAGTCACTTTTCAATGAGCTGTACTTCTTCTCCATCTCGGAATACTTCTCCTTGACCAGTTCGAGCTCATCTATGATTAGCATCTTGGAATGCACCTCAAGCTCGTTTTCTTTGGCCAGAATCATCACTTTCTTCTTTAACTTCTCAATTTCTCTGTGTTTTTTTTCCACCAACGGCGCCGAATCCGTCCCTAGATTGTTTATACTGACACTCGTGTCAAATATGTTCCCGTCCCTCCTGTTAATCGCATCTCTTAAATTTCCGAGCTTCATCTCTAACTCTGCCTTTGTGTCCGCCCACGAGTTGAATTCCTGTTCATTAAGCTTTCTTTCTTTCCTTAGCTGCCCCACTAACGACGCGTTTTCTCTTAGCAACTGATTTATTCGCAGTGTCTTTTCCTCAACCTGTTTTCCTCGCGTCTCTAAATCATCTGCAATTCGTTCCTGCTCTCGTATAAGATCTTTATTTTTAATCACCGAATCCGCATAAACCCTTTCAAGCTCGCAGTAATCTTCATATGTGAAAACACCAGATGCGGGTCGTCTGAAACTGCTGTCACTTCTGTAATCTGATGAATTCTCTGTTTGTGTTTTTGCTTCATCTGTCTCTTCACCACTCTCGGACAACCTATCTGAAATACTTATGCTTTGTGAGGGGATTGGTGACTTCAAGTGGAATTCCTTCGAATTTCTAAACGGGTTCTCTACGCTGAAATCGTCCTTCTCTGCTTCTTTAATCTCACTTGATACTGAAAATGGTGATAACAGTTTTGGCCCACCTATCGGGTCTTCCTGGTCATCCATCTTTTTTTTTTGCTTCCAGTACTTTCTATCCTTGAAAACTGCCACAATATATTAACATGAACACAACTGTAATACCTGAAACCAATAATCTTTCTGCTTTCTAGTTTATCTCTATCCACTTGACTGTAATAAGGCTGAATTGGTAAGACGCGTTTGAACTAAACAAGTATCGAAAAGATAGCGTTAATATAATTAGTTGGTGAAGCACGCTGCAGCCAAATACAAAATTATGCAATTTGACAACAAAGCTTGTAATACTACCGAAAATGCTGACTCGTTTCTGGATAATACAGAATGAACAAGAAGAACAAAAAGAGATGAAGAAAAAAGATTAGATCAAAGTACTGAAAGGGAAAGACCCCGGAATTTATTTTGTGTGCAGGTCCATTTCCTATTTTCTTCTTTGGATTTGTTTACATGATATTTTTTTTCCTATCTTGTCCTATTTACTATTTTTATTATTTATCCATTACGCTAAATTATCTGGCTTTAGATTTATCGCGCGGATCGGCTGAAAAACTGCCAACATTTTCCCCATCATCTATCTGTTTAATGAATGCTTACCCTCTTCCTATTGTTAGTAACACGTCTTTTGTACTTGTTCTTTTAGTCTGGCTTTTTTAAAGATTTGTACAATAAAGTTCCTGGGCGCTTAATTTTCAATCACGGGTTCTGCCTTTGTTCTTAAAATCCTTATTTTTATTTGTAAAATTTTTGCTGTAAATGCTCCCCAAGCCACTTCTGCATGAATACAGTTCTAGCTAATAGAAATAAAAACACCATACATTACCAAATATCACACATGCAATCATTTCTTATTATTCTATAAACTGTATTATTAATGATGCTAATAACAATATTCAATCCTCAATCGTCATATTTCTCTCTATAACTCGGCTAATCTTGTATATGCGGATTTCCGCAACGCCAACTGGATACCAAATATTATCCAATTGATTGGTACTTTGAAGGCTTGTTTTCCAACAAACAGGATCTTTAGTCGATTCGATAATTTCCCAGGTCCATATTTTGTCTTGCCTACCCATCTCTAAATATTCCTCCCATGTCTTAATTGTCACTTCATTTCGAATTGTTGCGGCAATGTAGGCAACATTCACCCTTCCATAAACTTTGTTATCCTGACTCATGGCTTCATCCAATACCTCTGCAAGATCCGGAATAACAGATGCATCATAAGTAACATCAGCAGCAACAATAGTGTCCACTCTTTGCATTGGAAGATCATCTTCACCCCACCAAAGTTTCCGCACTTGCAGTTTCTTGCTGTCCACACTAAGGTCGTTCAAATTTAGGTTAGAAGACATTCGGTCAATAAGTTGCGTGTCACCATCTGTAAATATAAGATGTTTCAACTGGCTTCCAAACCGTTTCAGCATGTATATCCCAACAAAGCCCGTACCGCATCCCAATTCTAGCACCGTTTTTCCTACAAAATCATCTCTTACGCTTTCAAAAATCTTCATATTACTCTCTTCCAACAAGCCACTTTTTTCACTAGATCCATCCAGAACCATACCCAAATACTGCGAAAGAAACAAGGAAGCCTCCCATGTGCGCATACCGGTTGTTCCCATTCCAGAAATAAGTCTAGGGGATTCTCTAATCCAAACAACAGCATCATCTTTGCAATTTTCCGTGCTGGTCTTCATAGTATATCCTAGAATATCTGTAGCAGTAGGATCTAGTGCCTTTGCTGGCAAAAGCTCGTATAACTTCTCGTACAAAGCATCATCCAGGCCCGATTCATCACCATCTCTTTGTCTTCTCTCCAATTTCTCGACAAAATTCTTAATTATATGCTTGGCGTAGAAAGGGTTGAGCTTTGCACATTTTGTAACTTCAGATAGCAGAAGGTTTTGCTCCTCCAAACTTGGAAATGCATTTTCAATAGCTGAATTCCAATCGAGGCTCCCCATGGGAACTCGCTGTCTGATTTGTCTTATTAACGAGTCCATGCTTTTATTCGATCATGTTTATTTGATGAGAGAGTTAGAATTGGATTGTCATTAACTGTGAAAAACAAAAAGAAGTGCTGAAAATTTGGAAAGCGAAAAAAAAAAAACATTTGCGGGGTAGTAGGTATTTTATTCTGAAAGAAATTTCAGATTTACCAACTTACTCAAACTATATCCATAAGAACAAGTTCATCTATTTATATAATCCAGATATATGTACTTACTTTGGATCAATCGTTCCCCACACTCTCACTCTTTTCACACCACCATCTGGAATCATGGTTAATTTCACATGGGTATACGATTTTCCACAATTCAAATCAAACTCATGAATCTTATCTGCTTCTCCTTTAGTTTTTGGCACAACAACTTCCCAGTTCTTATTTTGCGGACTAGGAGCCTCGGAATTACTATCATCGATCGCTTCCACAGTGATGTACTCTGGAAAGTTTCCACGATAAAAAGCAGTATCTACATCAATGCGTGAAATCTCCGTTCGACTTCCTAACTTCACAATTGCCCAATCTTTATGATCAGGAACACGTGATCTGGCAGTTTCCCATCCATCAGACATATCATGGCCTCTTCCTGGAAGAAGGAGGTTACTGGCAGATCCAAAATGCTGATCGGATGTTAGAACTACAACTCCTCCCTGCAAACAGGATGCGGTATCGATAACAGTGGAAATATCCTGAGGGATGATCGGATACACTTTTCCATAAAGTCTGAATCTGGCGATTCCTCCATCTGGATACATTCTTAGCCTTATATGAGTAAAAGTCTGCTTAGTGACTTCTGGCCGAACAAAAAATTGCTTCTGCGAAGGTCCACATGCCATTTTAGGAATCACCTGCTCCCATTTTGCTGTCTTATACTCATCATCTGAACCTAAAGTCACTGCATCAACGGATATAAATGGTGCCTGGTTACCGTTGAAAAATGCAGTATCAACTTCACATCCAGCCACAGATGCGGCTGAAACTCCCATTTTTATCACAACCCAGTCGAATTCCTCCGGATTGTGCCTTCTTGTTTCCCATCCATCATACCATGCTCCGGCATATGTAAATTTTGTAGCATCTCTTATTGGAGCATTGGCTTTGATTAAATTCTCGGCAGCAGCAAACCATTGATTCGAGTAGGCAACAACTTTTCCTCCTAACTTTTCTCCAATCACATCTGTGCAAATGATTTGCTTGTTAGTACCCTGTTTGACAGCTTTTTGCCTTCGCTTCTGATTTACAAATTAAAAGCCTTTACCAAAATCCTTTACGTACCTGTGTACCTATTCACAACATCTTTCTGAAAGTCTTCAGCAGACACTTTGAGTGTAGATTCCATCTCTGTGTTCTAATTTTTGACCTACATCAACTGAATATGGGCTGGAATCACAAAAACAACTTCTTGCGAAGAAATGGTAGAGAGCAGTACTCGCTTTATTTATACACCATGTTGAATTTCAATTTTTTATTTTACTCGATTCGCTTTTCAATTTTGAACATTTCCCTTGAGCCGCACACATTCGGAGATAGCCGATAACGATTAGCGATAAAAAAAAAAGATATATATATATATATAGTGTAGAGAGCGTTTAAATTGAGGGACTATTCCAAACCCATACTATTTATAAACTAAAAGTAAGATATCACCATGTCAGAATTGAATATTCAAGCACATATTCGATACCGTTTTACGCTAATTAGCACTATAAAGCAACTTTACTGGATGCGTCTGTTTGCTAGTTTGCTCGTTCATTTCACAACCATCATTTTGTTTATTTTCGGCACTTACAGCATTTCTGCCATCAACCCAACCCTGTATCTGAAATTCCGAGCAGTGCAATTGAGGCTTTTCTGTAAGATCCTCACTGCTGTGTAGGGTCTTCTCAACATATGTAACTTTTCCATGTTTATCCACTAGAATAACTGTTTGTGTTCTCGTTCCGTACAAGCTGGTTGGTTTTGACTTGCTTTCGGAACAAGCAGGACCTTTTGTTTTCCTTAATGGTGGAACAAATATTGATTTAGGCATCTGATCAAATCCTTCTTCTAGATTGTAGTTAAGCCACTTTTCCGGATCAGACGGATGTGCCACAGTCAAGACTTCAAAAAGTTTAGAAACCAACTTGTCCTTATTCCATTTCTGCCTCACTGCATTTTCTGCAAACTGTTCAAGGAGTTTTTTTCCCTCGGTGACTTTTGGCCATGGTTCCAAGTACGGTGAGTTGGACAACCCAATTGTGTCAAATAGCTGCATCTTATGGTATCGATCATTATCCTGTCTATTGAGTGTTTCCTCCGTGTTGAAAACAGATACTGTTTCCCTATATCTATTTGACATAATATGTAATGGCATGATCCCCTTACCTCCCTGACTTGCCTGAAGTTCACCAAACAAAAGGGAAAACCCGCCCACATCTTTAAATCCATTCATGTGCTTGTTTGCGCTTTCTGACCATGTAATTGCTTTCTTATTGGATTTTAAGAACTTCATCGGTATAGAACCCCTAGAAATCTTGTTTAAACACTCCATTGCAGGTTCTCGATAATTTACCAAGACTGCAACTCGTCCTTGCTTTGTTATTCCAATCCACGTACCATGTTCCTGTCGTCCGAGATCGACTGGACAAAGTGTATTTTCATCTATGAAGCCTGCAAGTTGTGTAGGCCTATCAAAATACTCATCTCTGTTAGACGCAATGATAAGCGGGTAATCTGGATGTTTTCGTGTGCAAAGAAGAATACACATCACTTTTTGTATACTTTGATTTGTTCTTCCACTTCTAAAAAGTATTTGAATGTACTGCTATCAAAAATATTCCGTCAATCATGTTTACACTGTTGTAACTGGTATGCTAGGAAACGCACCGACTTTTATATTTTTCTGCTGGGCATGCATCTTTTTTTACCAGGCAGTGCACATTATCTAATCTATCCTCGCCCAACCTTTGCCGGGGAAAAAACATCGCTTTGGGTTAGTGCATTTCCCCTCACTTTTTATAGTCATGTATATGCACCGCAGGATATTACCGCTATATACTGCATACTCTTTATTATGAAAAGCGGAATTGGTATCCTACAAATCATCAATGCATATATTGTTAATCAAACTTGAAGAGAAATGTTATTAACAGAATACTTTGTGTTGTTATCTCATCACGGGCTGTGCGAAGGACATATAAATCCCGAGGCTGAAAAAAAAAAATAGAATGCGGGGTACCGAAGAACTTTATAGAGAAATTGGTTTGTTTAACAGAACAATTGTATCATAGTTATTGTAATAGTAATGAAAACTAGGGCAACTAAAGGTATCCACCATTATAATTCTAATTTTATATTCAAAAACTTTGAATTCATTTTCATTTTGTCTTAACTTGCCGTGACTAGGCTTCCCGATTACTTAAGAATTAAAGTTATCAAATATATTAAAACAGGCAGAATCAGATGTTACATTTTCCACCCTAAGCATCTTGTGTAATGGTGCATCTGAAACTATCACGTAGCAAAGTGTGGTGTTAAAAACAAGTCAATAAGTGTTACTCTGACTTGCCCCTTTCCTTCTATCTTTCCTTCTATCTTTCCTTCTATCTTTCCTTCTATAAGATGATGTCATTAACAAGCTGCCAACTGGATAACCATTTAATTTCGACATCAAGTTCTTCTTTAATAACATTATTTTTCCAAAGCTTATTACCAATCATGAAATCATGAATACTGAAAATAACTCTCAACTTGGTGTGAACTTGTCGAAGAATATTCTAGCATCATTGGATAGGAAAGAGGCCTTTTTGCCCTGGATTTAAATGCATTTTAGAGCAAAAAAAACGCAAAGTTCTGCGGCGTTACATAAAATAAATATTATATACCATTATTCAAGCGGTGTTGTACTTCTTAAACAATATAACTGCCCTGCTTGTTTTTGCAGGTATTAATCAACAAATCCTTTGATCTCCTCGATGCCCTCGCAACATTTTGATTTTTTCTTACCTAAACCCTTCTAAACTTGAAATCGCGTCCCGTCCAGTAAAATTGCAATTGTTGCTAATCAGAAAGATTGAGATATTTTCGCGGATACGAGCATTGCAGTAACCGGCATGATGATCGTTTTGAGATATTTGTGCCCCGAAAAACGCTTTGTCCGCTCAAGTTATCATTGTGCCTTTCTGTGGGATTGAGTTTTTTTCGCTGAAAACGAAAAATTTATTACAGGTATTTAAAGATGGGGTTTGATCCTCTTGAGAGAAACTTAATCCCGATACAAAAATAATATTGGGAAGTTTTTGAGTAACCAACGATTACAGATACTTACAAAGAATATAACAAAAATGGCTTGCAGTTGTAAAGATAACAAACCTTGTGTTTGTCCACCAAAGGAGTGTGCATGCTCAGAACCAAAAGAAGTGTGCCATTGTGTTGATACAAAGAAATGCTCATGCCCAGAAGGAAAATGCCAGTGCAAGAAGCATGTCTGCAGTTGTAAAGCAGCTGGAAAGGAGTGCCAATGCCCAGAGGGACAGTGCAAGTGTTAGATTTGGATGGATTGAGTTGATTGGGAAGGTGACGGAAAATAAAACAAAACCGGGATCAAGAATGCTCGGTTCAGCCGTTTCATGCCTTCAATATAATTTTTTTTAAGGATTAAGGATATGTTGAATTCTTCACTGGCTCCATACATTTGGGTATGCGCCATAATATGGTGAATGAATCTATGCAAAATAAATATAATTTAATATGAGCTATCTAGAGTTCAACGTAGTAAAATAGAATACATTATAGTAAAACAAAGATGTGCGAAATAGGAATCTGGCTACAGTAAAAGAATACAACATAGTAAAATAAAATACAGTAAAAGTGAAACTTGACGATTCATTAAAGTTGCTATACAAAGGCTAGATCACCAGATGACTCTTTGTGGATGAATCTCGGATTCCCAAGGGAATGTGTACCTGATGAATATGACATAGACAGCCTGAGTCCACATCCAGATCCAGATTCCTTCAAGCACAAGCCTGATGGCAGTATTGTACTTTCTAAACCATTCAACGTTGATAATTGGGTCGAATGAAGGATTGATCATCATCCGGAAGAAAAGAAATGGTATGATGAAATATCTTGGCTCCAAGAGAGGAGATGGAACCAAAGTCAAGGCCGTTGAACAGATAAGGGCAAAGAACATGGCCAAAGAAGAGTTCGACGAACTATACTCACTGAAGCTTTGTTTGATAAACTTCCAGACCGCATAGCAAGAGAAATGATATATTGGTATAAGCTCGTATCTTGCATTTTCTGTTCGCATGATGAACCGCCTGACAAGATAGAAGACGTAGTGCCTGTTGTCGGCCAACAGAAATGGATGGATAATAGTGAAGTTCTTGATGGTGAGTCCGATTAACGGAATCCAGATAGCATTCCAGAAAAGTCCCTTCTTCGACAACAAGTTGTCCTTGATGTAATCTTCTATGATCTTGAATGAAAACCATAGTGGAAGTGTGAATCCTGTAATAAACGTCGCACAGTAGAATAGTTGCATTGCGTGGAATGTGATCATGTGGTTTGTTTTATCGCCCAAAGTGATGCCGCCATTGCTGTAGACAAAGAAGCCAAAAGCAGCAGCAACAAGCATGTATGGAACAAGAAGCCCTATCCTACTCACTGCCAAGTGTGCAAGAGCTTTCATGTCCTGGTTGAAGTCTCCCGTGTACAAGTTCTGATCCTTTGCAATTGAATCTAGAAGTGCAACCATGGAAAACGCGGTCCAGACAATGTTCGTCTGTCTGAAAGTGATCGAGACGAGTCCCAACATTGCAGAAAGAGCTGCATTCATAATATCTTTCTTGAACGGCCGCACTGTGGCAATGCAATATCCTCCAATGGTCAAAACAGCAGACCAGACGTCTGTATAGAAAAGCGAGTAGTAGATGCTCAAAAGTGGGTTCATCAAGATGGAAAAGGTGCTGAAACCAGCATTGTGCACTCTTCTCCGAAGGTAGTATGCTAAAGCAGCAAGAACGACTCCTCCTAGAAGATTGAGACTTCGCAGCTCATCCAATGAGCATGTGCTATCGACAAGATTATCGTACAGTGCACCCAACCAATAAAGGCCGGGCGGTGTAGTAATCTTAGAGTTCCAGTACTGCCAGTCGCCATCACAATAAGCCTGTGCTTGCTGCACGTGAAATATCTCATCTATAAATGGATAATCGACGAGTTCATCGATGGTATCGTGAAATATTCTTAATGGTAAAAAGCCAAAGCCGGCAATTCCCAAATCTACCAAATCTGCTAAAAGTGACATTGCGTGTTTGTCCTTCCGGAAGAGCTTAAGCAACCAACAAAGTTTGCACAGTCAATTGTATGTATGCACAGGCAATACACATATATATAAGTGTGCGTGCGGTTCAATTATTCTGATACGTTCTAGAAGCAGTTAAGATGCTAAGTACAGGACAGATCAGCAATAGATGGCAGGCGCGCCTGGGTCAGGCAACATGCATTTCTTATTGTTCAATTTTTTTTTTTCACTACTCACGATACTAAACATACATATTTCTATTAAAACGCACACATCTCATTTAAACACATCCTCCTGCTCAGCTTCTAGATCGCCGTCGCCCTCTATCGTATTAAATGCATCGAAATGGACAGGGCGGTGCAGCTCGTGGTAGAACGGAAGCGGGTCGTCCAACTTGAGGCCAAACTCGATATCCTCGTTCCAAGCATTGGAAATAAACGAGTAGTTCCAAATGTCCATTTCCGGGACCAAGAAGAAGCCCTTGAAGCGATCAGTCAAAACAAGCGGCGCCTTCTTCCTGTAGGCCGGGTGGTAGTCCTCGGCAGCGATGCTGTTGGCGAGATTTGCAACGTTTTTAGATGCCCACTCTGCACCTCTATCCGTAGCATTATTAGCAGTAAGAGTAATGGAGCCGGGAGTGTAGGAGATGGAGATGGCAGCACTGTTCTTATCCCAGTCAAACTGTGAGCACAGCCTGGCGTGCGTTAGCAGCTCGGCCGAGCCGTCGACTGCGGTGTCCTTGCCTGAAGGAATTGTGTGTATCCATCCTAGAGGTTGCAACCCATCGAGCAGTTTGGAGTGTACATGCTGTAGAGGCAACTCCACCCTGTGAATCTCGCCCACCTGTGGAACCATCACAATGCACCTGATCTCCTTGACCTTGTCGTTGTCCTCGGGAGACTTACCGTAAAGATATCCGGCGATCTGGGTCCTCGTATCGCTGCGTTCGACAAACTTAGAAAGAACGTTCTTAGGAACAATGTAGGCGTAGCAGTCGCTGTCTGCCAAGTCTCCACTCTCTATATACACCTTCTGGGCACGCTTGTGGAGGCTTCCCACCTGTAAGGCACGTGCCCGCCAGTTGGACTTGGACGAAAACTCCTCCTGCTCGGCATTTGTCGTAGTCACGGTCACTATTTGGTCTCCGCCGGTACTGGTGGTCAAAGTTTTCACTGCTGAAGTTGGCTGATCCTCCGCGTGGTTCTGCTTCTCGATCTCAGCAATCTTCCTCCTCCGAACAGACAATGCACGCACATCCTGGCCGAGAATGATGTCTCTGATCTCGTTGTCGGTCAAAGAGTTGATGTTCACCGAGTACTTGCGCGAGTAATCGCCCAAGATGAGGTCTGCAAGCTGAGACTCGACATCTTTCCACTGCTCATCGCTAAGCGTAGGCCACAAGTGGTGCTCCTTGGTCCTAACAGACTCGTCTGGACGCAAAATCAACTTCGTCTTGTCGGCATTCACCTGCAGGCCCCTCATCAAGAGAATGAGCCGGTTGAAGGCGGTGAACGACGAGCAGGAGTCCAACCAGTCGTCGTAGACGTTGAAGAGAGTCATCTTGGGCTCCTTTGCGGTGTTGACGATGTCATTGAGCTGGTCGATCTTGAGGGCGGCGTTGAACGGCATGTGCAACTCGGTGGGCCGAATCGAGATGCTTGGGAAGTCGAGCAAGTGCACTTCCAAGGGATCTAGGATACCCTTCCGGGTGATTATCACCTGCTTGGGTTGCTCTTCCCTTGGTAGAGACCGAACTAGGGCGGCAACCTCCTCGGCAGCCTTCCATTTGGCCAACTGTGCTCTTCTGCTCTGGCCCTGGAACACAGAGCTGTGGATAATCTTCAAAAATAGCTGCCCCGTCTTGGGGTTGAGCATGAAAAGCGCACCGTTGAGCACCTTGACGGCTGTGTTCCCCTCGAACGTCGAGTGAGAAATCACCCGGTAGACGTTGCTATCGTCAACGATGAGCTTTCCATCGCTGTTGAACAACTCCGAGTAGTTGCTTGAGCTGAGAAAGGCCTCCTGGGGCTGTGCCTGGTAGAGTTGGAGCCCCTTGCGGATCCGCTCACGCAACACATACAACGCCGGGTTGGCCTTCATGATTGTCTCCATGGCCTTCCGCATGAGGTCCTTCATTCCCGGGAACCAGTTCCCGTACGCATCATACATGTTGTAGGCCAAGTCGATGGCCACCAAGCAGCCCGTGGTGCTTGGGTAGATGCTGACGTTATCTGTGGTGTAGTCGAGGAACTTCGCCCGGGCATATCGGGAGATATCGTGGGAGTCGTAGTCTCCGTAACGGAGCTGGACATCCAGCCAGTACTTGTCCGATTTGGTGGCCTCCTTCGAGTCGTTGGTGTCGAACATAAGCGAGGGAATGGAGCAGGACCACTTGGAGGAGGCAGTGAGCAGGATGTCAGCAGTAGAGGCGTTCATCTTGTAGGATTTACGCGGGTGGATGGTCAACTTCTCGACGCTGTCCAACTGCAAGTCGTCCAAGGAATCGTCGAACACCTGGCACAAGTCTACAACGACGGACTCGTGGATTTTCTGCCAGAGGTGGGCCCGGAAGATCTGGATGAACGAGATCTTCAAAGTGGGGATCTTGCCGTGCAAGAAGACACCCGTGAGGTCCAACTGCACGAGGAATCCAACGTAAACGTTGGCCCGGTTGATGGTTGGTGACCACCACAAGGTGAACCTCCTGTTTGGGATCTGCGAGAGACCGGACCGCTGGGCATTCGTGAGCTTCTTGAACTTCATGGTGTCCTCGAATCCAGAGGCCTTCTCCCAGAAAAGCCCCTCCCAGGATGTGAACCCGGTACCTTTGAAAAGCGTGTGCTCCAAGATGGTCTCGACACCTCCAAGAGCCTGGATGACGTCCGTGCGGTACGAGTTCAAATTCCACAGGTGGCCGTCGTGGCGGTCGGACAACCACCAGAAAGAGTTCGCGTACGGCTCCTGGAACGACTTGAACACCTTCCTGACCCGGTAACCGCGGTCCACGGCCAAAGTCTGCCGGTCCTTCTGGAAAAGCGTGCTGATCCGGGGCAACCCGCGGTCCCAGGAGTCCTCCAAGTCCTCGAACGTGAGTCTTCTTCTAGTTTTCTCGGCCTGCTCCCTCTTCATGGCGAACTCGGTCCACACGCGCTGCGAGTCCAAGAACTCGTTCTCCCAGGTCGTGATGTACCGGTAGATGGTCGGGATGAGCCGATCGTCGTCGTGGGTCATTCCGGACCGGAAATGCGTGATCCCCGTGTCGGTCTGCCGGGACCAGCGGAGATCCGATGCCGGAATGAGCACGTGCGACGCACTGAGCATGCCCAACCCACCTAGCTCCTTTGGAGTGTAGAAAACAGCCGGCGGGAAACGCGACGGCATCTTGGAATTCAACCCGAGCTTGACCCGGGTCTGGATCTTGTCCTCGCACCTCACAATCAACGACAGCAAGCTGGTCGTCGAGACGATCGCCTCTCTGTAGTACACGAAGAGCGACAGCAAGGCTGTGTTCCACCTGGAGGCCACTTTGGTGAACGCAACCGACCCGGACGACACTAAAAGCCGCCGAATCGTGTAGTCGAACTCGCGCACGGCCTCCTCGGAAACCTGAAGGTAGGCCTTGGCGGTGCACTCTTTGGTCTGCTCATCAAGAAGGTCCCATGTGGACTCGGCGGAGGACTCGGCGGAGGACTTGGAGAGCGACTCCCGGGTTCGAACCCGGGGCTGGATGCGGATGTCGAACCCGCACATCGTGAAAAGCACGTTGCTGTTCTCCTTCGAGTACACGGATGCCATGGTTTCTTCCCACTTGATGTCCGCAAACGTGTCCGGAACACGGCCCTGGAACTCCCAGAACACAGCCCGGCCCAAGTGCACGTCGTGCCGCATGAGTCTCATCCGCTGGTCACGTGGCCAGCACCGCCGGTTGTTGTACCCGACGATCGACGCGAAGTTCGGGTCGGGGTTCGCCGAGAGGTAGTCCTGGATCATGTCGAACGCCTGGTCCTCCGACAGCCGCAAAAACACGTACACCTGGTCGATGTACCGCATGTACAGCCTGACGGGCGACCGGGTCTGCGTTTCGACACTTGCAAACTCCAAGAACTCGTTCGGCTGCACTGCCGGGCCCGCCAGGTCCGACGCGCGTTCGAATCCAAGCAGGAGCAGGTCCACAGACAGGCCGTAGTACTGCAGAAGGAAGGACGAGAACTGGAGCCCGCGGATTAGCCCGTACTGGTTCACGTGGCTCATGTCCTTGTAGGTGAGCTCCACGTTGTTCTTGGCAGTCATGTAGTCGGCGATGTTCGAGTCAACAACCAAGCGTAAGAGCTGGTTCAAAAGCGTCAAGTCGACTTTCTCGGCCAGCCGGCCAAGACTCGTGTGCAGCATCACGTTGCACTGTCCGCGCGACGTGTCCCACACGCTGTCCACGTTGTTGACACCCTGGCACCACTTGTACGCGAGCAAGGGCGGAACTTCCGCGTCCGCAGGCTTCACCCAGTTCGGGAACAGGCCCCTTTTCCCCGCCTCATACCACAGGTACTGGTCGATGTACGCGTCGACAATCTTCTCGAGCGGCTCCACGTGGTAGACGGGCGTCACGTGACTGTAGTGGTCCATCATCTCCACGGACACCGGCTTGAAGTTCCGCTGCGTGAGAATCGTCCGCTTGATGTTTGCAAGAAATTCGTGCGGGTTGTCGTAGGCCTGCTCAATCAAGGCCAGCTCCTCCCTCTCGGCCGAGTTCAACCGCGTCTTCGACACGTACGCGTTCTTCAAGTTCTCCAACGCCAAAACGAGGATCTTCGTGTCGTGCCTGTAGTTTACCGGCGGGAACGGGATCGGAACGAACCGCCGGCTCTCCAACCACCGGATCATCAACTTGTACACGCCGACGGCCTCCGCCGGACGCACGTGCGGGCCGTTCCGCTGGTAATCCACCTGCCGCTGCTGCTCGTTCTTCACCCAGATCCGCGTAAGCCGCCCTAGGTTCTTCTTCTGCACAGCCTTGTCCATCGTCCTCCCGCGCCTGATTCTCTCCCGGTTGTAGTGTGCCACGGAAATCCACCCGTCCGCCTTTGCCTTGACGTACTTCTGGATGATCTGCTCGATGGGTTTCGGCATCCCGGGCACATTCCAGGGGATATTGGCCTTCCAGCACCGCCAGGCCTCGCTGAGATGCTGGAGAATCGACTTCGACTTGTTCTGCCGGACGCCCGCCGGGATCATGTCGAGGATATCGTGCAAAACGGAGGCCCGGAGCTCCAAGTCGTAGTACGAGTCCACACGCTGTTTTGTGACGGTTTTGGCCACCTGCTTGGCCTGCCTCCCCTCGAACTGCCGCGAGAGGAGATTCGAAAGCCACCGCTCGAGAAGCGGGATGATGCCACGCAGGAAAAACAGCCACACCCTCCAGGCAGGCTGCCAGAACCCGCAACCGGGGCCCTTGCCCACCACTGCATTGAACCGGTGGTAAACGACATGCTTCAAGTCCTTGCATGCCCGGATCTGGTGCATCACCTTGTACTTGTACCGGTAGATGCCCGTGAGCTGCCCGAAGTGGTTCATTGCGTAGTACAGGCCGTCCGCGAGCTGGAAAGCGTCGATGTTGCCCACCCGGTACTGGATGTGGGCATCAACCATCAACTTCGTTGCCCGCAAAAGCTCCCGCATCAAGTGGAACGCGTGCCCGAACCGCGACCGCTTCCGCTCCTTGGTCGTGAGCGTTTTCACCGGCTTCAAGTTGAAGTTGTAGTCCAAGTGCAAGTACGTCAACCCGCGCCTATGAATCAAGAGGTTGAGCATCGTGTGGCCCTGCCGGCACACCTGGATCCCCGCCTCCACCCAGTCGATCGACGTCTCCTCGAAGTACTTCGACGCACGCAGGGCCTTCACCAATCCCGCGTGGCCCTGCCCACTTGGTGGTTTCGCGTGCAATTTGTTCAACACGTCTTTCCCCACGAGTCTCTGCTGCGAGATCCGCGTTTTGACCGCAGCAGACCTGCCCAGCCGCTCCCGATACCACGGCTTCACCAGGGCCACGTCCTCCGCCCGCCTGGTGTGGCCACTACGCCGGTTAAACGGGCTGCACGCGGCAAAAACGTCCAATGCGTCCGCAGAATCTGCCGGGGCCACTGGTAAATCACCAAGTAACGGCTGCACGGCTGGCAACTTGTCCAGATCTGCCTCCGTGCACCCGGTCACGTCCGTCTCGCCTATCTTGCAGGCACCAATTGGCGACAAGGACGCGTCAAAGCAGAAAACGGCACCTTCGGGGTCCTCCCGGTGAACATACAGCCAGGCCGGATGGCAGTACACGGAGCACCGCACACCATCCACGTTCGAGTTGTAGAGATACGGGAAGGCCACCCGGTACTCGGACCGCAACTTGCCCCGGTAGATTATGCGGTCGAGAGAGTTGAACTCGCTAAAATCGTCATCCTCGGGCTTGCTTCTCCGCGGCAGCGGTTCGAACCCGGGGCCGCCCGGCAATTTGATGTTCAACGCCTTGGCCGTCGCCAACGCCTCACCGTCGAGCAAGTACCGACTGTTCGGGTCGATCGACTCGGCAAGAAGCGGACTCGAAAGCCGGTATAGGCTCGCAATCTGCTGCAAGTCCAACCTCCACCGCCGGTACGAGCTCCCATTAACGTGTGCAAGGTTGTCTGCAAGCGGCCGCGCCTCGTAGAGCCACCCGTACACCGCCCCGTCCTCCTCCGAATCCAAATCCATCCGGACCGGCTCCGGGGGCTCCAAATCCTCAATGTAGCTGCTGAAATCCACAAAAGGCTCCTCATCGTCGAACGCGGGAAGCCTCATCCGCTGGAAATGCCGCCGGTCCCGCTTTTCCCGCCGCATCTGGAGCCAGGCCGTCGCCCACTGTGCATAATACACCGGCTCAATCACCCGGGGAGTCTCGTTAACAAACGTAATCGCACCTGTCACGTGATACGCCACTTTCACCTCCCGGTACGCCTCCCACGGCTGCGGCATATTCTCCAAGAGCTTGAATATTGCGTGCGGCATGTACCTGAGGGCACCCAGGATCGATCTTTTCTCGTAGTCGAACTTTCGACTCGATAGGTCTCCCTGGTCGTTCATTATCTTTCTCAAAACCTCTGGGGGCATTTCAATCCGCGCCTTGTGCACAAACGTCGCCCTCGTCATCTTGTCCTTTGCCCCGAACCGCTGTTTTTGCATCGACATCCACCTTTTCCTGCGTTCGTCCAGTACCTTGCTTCTGTTTGAAGATGCTGCTTTTCCCCGATGTTTGAATCCTGGCGGTGGTGGAGGCGGTGGTGTTTTGCCCTGAATTCGGCCCGGCGGAGGTGCAGCCCTGCCCATACCCGGAGGAGGAGGCGGTGCCGACTGCATTTGGTGTGATATGCCCGGTGGTGGTGGTGGAATGCCTCTCCTATGCTCTGTGTTTCTTGCTTTATCATGTTTATCGCCTGTTGTAGATGTTACCATGCTGGAATTGCCATTTTGCTTTCTTCGCTTCACTCCACCACGAGGTGGTGGAGGCGGTGGCCCGTTCCTTCTTGGCATGATTGCTGGTTCAACTGATTATACGACGAACTTCTGGCTGCTGTGCTTGGAGTGTTGTATACAGGAGATGAAACTGGTAAAAAAAAAATTACTCCTGAAAAATGCAATAGGAACAAACCAACTTACGTAAGAAAAATAAAAATGCTGAAAATTAAGAAAATCATATTTTTTTCTTTTCAGACATCTCATACAGCACAATATCACATCCATCACTCAATTAAATATTTACTAGCAAAGTTACATCCACCGCATCATTCATTCTGCTCCCGCAGCCTCTCGCCTGCCTCCCTGGCAATTGCCCGGGCCTCCTCTATATCGTGCGAAGTTCCATGCATTAACTCGCTGGCATAGTTGTAGGCATGCTGCCAATTCTTCACCTGCATCTCGTGCTTTGCAAGCCACAACCGCGCCTTCGAAGTCTCATCCGTGGCACCTTCGTACTCCTCCTCCTTCAGGCACTGTAGCATGTAGAACTTGACATTCTTTACATCGCCTTTTTCCTCGTACAGGCTTGCCAACTTGTACATTATCACGGGATCGGCCTCAGGACTTACGCTGAGTGCCTTCTTGTATGCCTTAATGGAATCCTCGTACTCGTTTAGCTTCTCACTGCAATTGCCAATGGCCTGCCACATCCTTTTGTCCATCGGCCTCAATGCACACGCCCGCTGGTAGTAATAGAGCGAGTACAGATTCATATCCAACACCTCATATGCCTGCCCCAAGCCATACCAGGCCCGAAAATCCTTATTATTAGCATCTACAGCCCGCCGGTAACTCTCTATGGCAGCGTGCGAGTTCTTCAACTCGACAAATTCGTGTCCCATGAGCGTCCAGGCACTAAGACACCTCTTGTTGAGCGCCAAAGCCCGCTTGTAGTACATTATGGCCTTCTGGTGGTCAAATTTGAGCGAGTAGTAGTTTGCCACGACACAGCAGGTCTCGGATCGCAACGGGTCCACTTTCAACGTGTGCTGTGCCAAAAAGGAGAGCTTCGACTTCTTCTCCATCACGTATAGAATGTTCGAATACGTGTCCATGTCGTCTAATCGCAGAGGATCCGAAACCAGCACGGAATCAAAGATATTCTCGGCAGCGGCGTAATCTAACGCATTGTAAGACACGAGGGCCTGCTGGACTTTCACAAAGCTGAATTTCGGGAAGATCTCCTCGAGAAACTGGAGATCATTCACAACCTCCGGAGAGGTCTGGAAAAACTCCTGGTGGATCGTAATCTCGAAAAAAAGCAACATCACTCTGTAACACTTGTTCTCCGTGAACCTCGAGTTCCTTGCAAACCTCAGCAGGAACGCCGACGCGTCGCTGAAGTTGCCGAGACTCGAAAGAAGCTCTTTCCAGCACCCCCAGTTGAATGGATACAATGTAAGCGACTGGTACAACAATTCACGAGCCCTCGGAATGTCCTTCGAGCACGTTGCAACCACTCCTGCCAAATAGAGCAGAAACGGGTCCGTTAGCCGCCCGGATCCGGCCTCTGTCAACTGCTTGAGCTGCTTTGATATCTCGCTCAAATATGGATTTTGCGAGTTGCCGTTATTTTCACTAAGCACGGCCCCCGAATCAAGATCCCGCTTTCTTTCCCCACTCAGGTACATCGAGTATAGCCTCAAAAAGGTGGCAGTGTCGCTTCTGCATCCTTTCAAAGCACTGCTACACCTATCGAACTCTTTGCAATCGAAATATGATGATGCTAGTGTCAGTTTGTCCATGTCATAAAATCTTTGCAGCTCGCATTCCGGTGTTATTTTGGGAAGATACGTGTGTAGAGACTCGCCATTGACTTTGCTCTGTCCCTTTTTCTGATATAAAGCGAACTTTTGCTCTTCAGAGAGAGGTTTCATCCCATTTAGTGCTTCCGCTGACCATTTGCTTGCACTATACAGGTGGTGGTCTCTGAGCGTGCTGGCTGATTCACTGAGGGCGCTTCGTAGCCTCAGTTGCTCTGTTAAATCCATGCTTTGTGTGATGACTGTGCCTGTGAGAAAAAATTGTGGTATTTTGTAGTGTGTGGGTAACAAGATAGATATGTCAACAAGTAGCTCGAATTGAAAAATATGGAGAAAAAAAAAGTGGGACGAATTAGGTATTTGGCGGGCACGCGGTATTAAATAGATGGGGTAAGGCAGTTGGGATGATGGATAAGAGTGGTAAATTTTGATAATGCGGAGAAGATTGAATGGGTGGATCTGATGAAATAGGCAGAATGGAACAGGAAAAGGTGTTAAGAGAATAGCAGAAATGGGCGAATCTGGCATAGAAAGAAAGCAATTAGATCAATGAAGAAAGATCAGACAGGTGAATGAAGTTATCAAATAAGTGGATCAATGTAAATGGATGAAAACAAATGGATGAAAACAACTGGATGAAGTTAAGTGGTTAAAGATAATTGGTTGCGCAGATACATCATTGACCACATAGATGAAAGTATTTTACAAAAAGAAGTACATCAAACATAGATCAAATGAACAGATAGATACAACACAGCCACAGCTAAATCAAAACAATATATTAAATGAAAGTAACAAATAATCCAATACATGACATATTAAAAGAAATCAAAACAAGCACATCAGGCCTCGGCCTTCTCCTTGGCAGGATGCTTCTCACGGTATCTCTTCACCATGAGTGCATTCTTACGCTGAATCCACTTGATAAAGTCATGCTTCTTAGGAACTCTGACAAACCAGTACAAAAAGATGGTGGCAGCGATGTTGAAGACGATGTAGGCCCAGAAGATGGCAGAATCCTCCCAGCTGGTAAACTGAAGTGCGTTGATGGTGGAAAGATAAGCATCGGTGTTGGACATCTTGCAGTAGTAGCAAGATGAGGTTGCATTGGGGTCGATCAAGTAGCCACCAGCGACTTTCATGTAAGGGGCCATGTAACTCTCGCAGGTTTGGAGAACGTAAGGCTCGAAACCAAGAAGTTCGTCCTGGGCACATGTAACGGCAGCATTTCCGACGGCAGCCCGCAAGAAGCCGGCAATCCAGTATGTGAAAGGCGAGACACGGTACATGAAGATCCAGAATCCAGGAAGCTTGTCCTTGGAGACCAAAACACCGCAGAAAAGCATTGCGAGCGAGAAAAGCAAAGTGGCCAAGTTGGCACCGTTCTGGTCGATCTCAATACCAGCAATACATGCCTGGCCCAAAGTGGAGGTCCAGATGTAGAACTGGATGACGAACATCCACAAGACGATACCTCTGGAGTGAACGTCGTCCGTGGCAGTGCCGTTATGGGCGAAATCAACGGGGAAGTAGAAGCACAAGAAGGCAATCGTGCCTCCCAAGACCATCCAAGGAATTTCGACGGTTATCTGGGCGGTGATGAAGGCCAACCAGGAGAAAGTACGCGAAGGTCTCTCTCTGGCTTCGTACAAGTCTCTTTGTGCGATGTAATGTGGGAGCATCTGCTCGACCAAGATACAGAACAAAGCGGTGAACATGAACACGGAGAACATCTGGTTCTGCAAGCCCTGTATGGAGTTCGTGGCTTTGAAGAAGGTGAATCCGTTAAGGAGAGACGTGAACACGATCAATAGGAATTTCGAGTAGATGTAGGATGGAGATCTCCAGTACTGCTGGAACACTCTTTTCGTCACGTAGTAGTACTGGACGACCACCGAAGACGCGTAAGACGAGTTCTCGATCCGTTTCAAGAAAGAAGCTTTTCTGGCCTTAGCAGAGTAAATGCTCTGGAGACCAGTTCTGATTCTGGACAACGAGGTGTCAGTATCGGACTCGCGGGAGCTGCGGGCTGGGTTTTTCTCGTTGACAGCCTGGAGACGGTCGAGTTCTGCGGCTACACCCTGGTACTGGGAGCTTTGGAGCCAGACCTGGTGCCAATCTCTGTCTGGGTGGGCACCAGGAGCGGCACCGATGGCCTCAAGCATCCATTCGGCCGGGTTTGCGTCGGGAGGGCATGGGATGGAGCCGTTAGACTCGAAATACTGGATGAGAGTCTGAGCATCAGGGCCAACATCACCGAAATACACGGTCTGGCCGCCGGATTTGAGCAAAAGAAGGTTGTCGAACTGCGAGAAAAGCATGGCGGAAGGCTGGTGGATCGTACACATGATGGCCTGTCCGGAGTTCGAGAGCTTGCGGATCAAGCAGAGGATCGACCAGGCAGTCTGCGAGTCCAAGCCTGAGGTTGGCTCATCGAGGAAAAGCAAAAGCTTAGGCTTGGCCACCAACTCCACTCCGATGGTCAACCTCTTTCTCTGCTCCACGTTCAATCCCTCGCCGGGCACCCCGACCACTGCATCTGCGTAGTTGTCCATCTCCAACACGTGGATAATATTCTCCACGTACGCATCTTTCTCCTTCTTCGACACACTCTGGGGCTGCCTCAAGTACGCGGAGAAGCGAAGAGCCTCGCGAACAGTCGAGGTCTGCAAGTGCAAGTCTTGCTGCTGCACATACCCGGTGGACCGCTGGAACGACAGTCCCCTGGGCTGCGAGTTCACAAGCATGTCTCCCGTGACAACTCCAAATGTCACCCGGTCGGCCAAAACGTCCAACAAGGTTGTTTTTCCCGCACCCGAGGCCCCCATGAGAGCAGTTAGCGTGCCAGGCTTCACCCATCCGTCCACGTGGTCAAGAAGCCGCCTCGTGTGTCCCTGGTACGGGATATCGTAGCAGACGTCTCGCCAGTGGAAGATGTCGGAGCCGGACTCCAATTGGATCTCGGTGGTAACTCTAGAGAGGGCTGCTGAGTCTGCAGTGTCGGAATCCAGAGGATTCGTGGATTGCGGATTGTCCTGAGCAGTATCTGGGGAGCTATCATCATGCTCGAACTGCTGGGGCTGTGATGCTGGAGTTGATGAGCCACTCGAGTTGGAGTTAGAGTTGGAGTTCTCCTTCTCGTCCAACAACGAAGAGGCAGCCTGCCGGGACTTCACAGCCATCTCCGGGTCGTCTGGATGCGCCCGAGGCCCTAGCTTACCCTCACGTTGAAGCTTACGCAGAGAAGAACGGAGGAAAACAGTCTTCTCGCCGCCTGCCCGTGCACTCATGTTGAACTCGACACCCAGCAAGTAGGTGCCCAAGAAGAACACCATGAACCCGATGCAGATGCCGACATTCCGCCACTTGTGTGCGTGCACGTAGTCGAAGGCAATGCGAATGTACCGGTCGCCGTTAACGGTTGACTGGGCGGGCTGTGCACCGACACAGTCGCAGATCTTGAATGCAAGAGGAAGCTTGTCGTAATCTCCACCCTGGGGCACCATGGTGGTGCACCTGATCTGGCGGAGGTGGAATTCGTTGATCATCATGGACTCGAACACGTAGGCGATCGGGTTGATGTAGTTGATCCACCTGGACCAGCCTAGCATGAAGTTTGTAGGGACGACGAATCCGGCATAGATGGCCATGGCCAAGACGACAACTGCAGCTGGGGTCATGGCCTGGGAAAGCGACTTGGTGAAGGATCCGATGGACCGGAAGAGGTGAGACATCAAGAAGGTAGATATTGTGGCAATGAAGAAGTAGAAGAAGAAGGCACCGGCATCACGCTTCAAGTTCACCATGAAATAAAGCGGGATGTTGAACGCGATGGACGTCAGGGCCTTCGTCGGGATCTCAGAGATGATGGAGGCAAAGGCCTCGGCCGAAGGGTGGTAGAGGCCGTACTCCTTGTGCTTCTCGACGATTGGCCGGGCCTCGTATAGCGCGAACACCTCCAAGACGGACATGAGCGAGTTGAAGAGGCAGGCGAAGAAAAGGCAGGCCCCCCTGTTGTACACGTCACCGGTTACGTTCTGCAAGTTGTAGAAAACAGAGCCGTTGAGAAGTGACATGACCAAGTTGACAAACACGGTAAATGCAGGCAACGTGAGGTCGTTGCGGACCCGCTGGAACGCCCGACGGGTCAAGTACCGCACCTGCATGTTATACGACACGGTAAACGGCTCGGATCCGCTTAGATGCTTGGCCTGCCGGGCTTTTTTCGATGCGTATGCCCTGCTTTTGAACGAGGCACCGCTGCCATCGCCGCCATCGCTGCCCAGCTGCCCCAAGTAGCTCTCGATGCTCTCCCTGAGCTCCGCGTACTCGGGCGAGGCCTTCCACCGGGCCTCGAACTCCTCCGCGGTCCGGGGCACCCGGGACTCCCATCCAGGCCGCGGAGTCCGCTCCGATGGCGACGTGAGCGACGTGAGGAAGTCTGCGACGGTCTGCCGGGCAGGACACTCCCATCCCTGCCGCTCAAAGAAGCCCTTGGCCGCCTGCGTGTCGCCAAAGAAGATCTGCCGGCCCTCGTACATCAAAATCACCGTGTCGAACAAATCGTAGGCCCTCTGCGAGCACTGGTAGATCGAGACGATCGACGTGGTGTCGAGCACCTGCGACGACAGCTTCAAACACCGCACGAAGTTCTCTGCAGACGCCGAATCCAAGCCCCGCGTCGAGTTGTCCCAGCACTGCAACCGTGCACCGCAAAGCGACACCTCTGCGATCGAAACTCGCTTCCTCTCTCCTCCAGAGACCCCCCGCACGTAGTCGTTGCCCACCTTCGTGTTGTACGTGTGCGATAGTCCGTACATGGCCATGTAAACACGCGTCATGTGCTCTGCGTACTCGTCACGTGACACGCCCTCGGGCCGGTTCTCCGGCACCTTCATGAGCGAGGCGAACTTCAACGTCTGGCCAACCGTGAGATGTGGGAAGTGTGTCTCGGTCTCCGCGTTGTAGATCACCTCCCCGCGGTAGTGCCGGGCGATTTCCCGCGGGGTCAGCCCCTCGTACGTCACCGTTGCCCCGGCATCCACGTGGTAGCCATAAGTCTGCGAGGCCAACGTCTTGAGCAACGTCGAACAGCCTGCCCCCGGTCTTCCCAAGACCACGACAAGTGATCCCGGCCGAATCAACCCGTCCATGGGCTTTAGGATGTCAAACACGTTCGACTTGTCCGGGTGCACCCAGTCCTTCAAGAGCTTGAAGCTCTTTTCCACCCAGTTCAACACGTCTGCCTTGTAGTCTGCATCCGTAGCACCGCCGTAACACCGCAAGTCCTTGTAGAGCACCCCCATCGAATACGGCTTGTAGTAGTCCACGTCTTTGTCCTGGAGTGCCCGCATGTTCTTAATCCACATCTTTGCACTGAACTGCGGCGAATCCGGGTCCAGCCTGGGGTTGTCTCCGCCAAATGGAGACACTCCGTCCACCTGGATCTGCGACAGACGCGTCGATTGACGCGAGAGCGTCCGCATCAGCTTTGCTGCCACCCCGCCTTCGTTCTCTGCTCTCTGCTCTGCCTCATACTGCTCTGGTGCCGCCTGCTGCTCGCTGTGCACCGATGACGTCTCCGTGATCTTTCTTGCGAGATTCTGGATCTGCTGCTCATCGATTCCCTCATACTTGTCCTCATCGGGTTCCACTCTGATACTCATAGTTCAAGTGATTAGAAGAGGCAAGGGATGGTGAATGTGTGGGTAGTGATGCAGGAAGTGTTGTATTTGTTGTCTTATCTGTATGAAGTACTATAGATAGTATTGTATCTGCGATTGTATATGTAGTTATATCTGTAGGTAGTAAGTAGCTAATATCTAATATCTAATATCCTATATCTAATACCTAATATCTAGACTAGTATCTACTACCTGTTGCTATCCCTACCAATCTACATCTTTACAAAATACGGAAATTCTCCCGCTTATATTCACATCACCTACTTTTCCCTGACTCTCGGAGAAAATCACTGTCAACGCCTCCTACCCGTCGGTAATTCAAATGTCATCATCTTTTTCGTCTGCCCCGTTAACATGTGAAAATCGGAATATCTGCCTTAGCATACCGGCCAAAATCCTATATGGGCCACGATTTCTGGTTTCTCCGACCAACTGCCGACCGCTTTTTTTTTAATCACTTTTTCGGTACTATTCGGGATTCTGCCCCCAACTTTTCTTTGTTGTCTCTCTCTTTTTGTTTTTTCTAGCGCTAAATTAAATTTTTTTTTTTCTGCCTGCTAGCTTGTTTTCCTCCTTCTTCCAAATCCCACCATCCGTACCCTTACAAAACCACAATATTGTCTAAGTCTTGATATTTTCTTGGTTATTGTTTCTCCGCTTTTCCTTTTAACCATTCATTTTTTTTCACGTCTAATTTTAGCTTAATCAAGGTCCATCTGACTTATTAATCCAGCATGTGTTTTTCATCTCTTTTGCTTTTACTCATTTCCTACCACCTCGACCCCATATTTCTCGATTTCCTTGTTTTTTCCCCCTGCACTAACCATCCCTGAGCTCCTGCTATTTATTGTATGATCCTTCCTCCTTGCATCGGCACCATACACTACATTCTACTTGTGATTTTATTTGAAAATGCAGATATTCGACATTGATCTGGCGTTAGTTTCTGTATCCTTTTTGTTCACCCTCCTTTTTCCCCCTGCCACACTATATCTTCTCGCGTCTTCCACTCCTCAATTTTGAAATGTGATTAGGACGAAATCTTGTATCTCTGGGCTGATTTTTTTATTTTCGTTTGATAGATGAATCGTAACCGTTCGGTGGAATTCGAGTTACCCCGAGCAGCCCGGCCTTTGTTGAGGAAGATTTTCTGTTATTTCGCGCCTGTTTTGTTTTCTCAAATCTATTCGACTTTCTCTTTCCAATCCTCATCAGGTAACTCCTGCAACTGGCTACGAAATAGAGGATTTCGTTGTTTTCTTGAAATTATTTGTCCTTCCATCTTTATTCAGGATTTACACAGTACACTAATGGTTCTGGCGCTAAGTTAACTTTTTAATTTCGCACTCCCTTTTTACCTGAAATTCATTACATTTCTCTATTTCCATGTGCTACCATAGATTTGATATATACCGAAATATGATGTCCGTAGATGGAGTAGAGAGATTCCAGATCTTCCCTCGAATAAAGTTGTGAAGAATGTGTAGAATCAAATTACAGTCAATTCTGCTAATGTGCAGATAATTATTCACTCTCTTCATCATTAGTCTAAATGGAGGATTATGGATTAAACATCAACTTTTAGCTCAAGAACTTATGCACGATAATCCTAGTACAAGGACAACCATTCACATCATACGGATGGCGGAATAACCGCATGTTTCCCTTATACAGTACAACCGAATTTCCACATATCTTCAAGCTGCATCTAAGTGTTACTAAAAAACTTGCTAACGGAAGTTTCAGCCAGCTCAAGCAGGATATTCGAAATCTAATGGCATATAGGCCTTCCTAAAGCCACTTCGGAAACGTTCTCGTTGTTCTACGTGACATAACCTCTCCGATCAAGGCGGTGTAGTCTCTACACAGTGATGTTTAACCTTAAGCGCTACATATTCTGCGCACGTTGACAATAATAAATCACAGAAGAGTGCTATTCGGACCCCCGCCCAAATATAAAAATGTTCATCCACCATCTTGAAATACTGAACAAAGCCTCTCGGGTGTCATTCGAGATTTTGGTAACATGTCTATCTTGCTGTTTCCCGTTCCAGGAAAAACGAGGATGCTTCTGGAAGATGCAATATTTTAACTTCCGATACATGAAGTCAACAAATCCGAAAATAGTATTTCTTTGCCTGTAATATCATACCTGATTCTTTCCCCGGTTTACTCCATAGAGCCGCTTCGTCAATTTTACTTCATCATTACAGATTTATGTGCTGCGGCTTTGATCTTCCCCGGATTTTGAGATCCGGTTGTATTGTTACTTTATTATTTTCGACTTTCTTAAGCACTGTTGTCACTATTTCTTCAAAAAAAAAAAGCCAATGCCCCACAATCACCCTAGTACTCCAGAAAATTTCATTGGCATGATAATGAATGTTGTCTTCAGCTTTCTCTATCTTTGTTAACATTTTGGCATTGTTTATTGGCAGCACATAGGAGACCAATAAGAAAAGTATTAAGAATAATTCAAATATATCTGGCGGATAAATCCCCTTCCGACTTGTACCGATAAATCTCGATTTTGCCGTACGTTCAAACAGGTGAATGTCCTTAAGCATCAGTAAAAAAAAATAAAAAGCATTAATGGAAAACGCGAGCATTCTCCAGAAGCTCCGCGATAAATTATGCACCCATAAATGGTGTGTATCCCAATAGTTTATTCAGCTCTGGCACCCCATGAAAAAGTTTTTGCACGATCCATTTAAGCATTATTGGTTGAGTTGCTTTATTATGCATGTTCACAAGCGCCGCATCCCCTTTCAATAATGCTGCTTCCGGATTAGTAAAAAGTCAACCCACACGATAATATATAAAAATAAAATGAAGTCGTATCGGCTGCAAAACTGTACGTAATTTTTTTTTGTAATTTTGCACTTCATCACAGTTACAATAAGGCACATTGAACGTGCCAAGAACTGATGCGTACATAGCTCAAGCATTTGCTACAAGTACTAATTGAAATTGTGACGAGTTGTGGTTTTTATTTCTCAGCCATTATAACGTGTTTTGAAAAAAGATCGTTAGATAAACTCTCACGCATGTTCTTCTCAAATAGCACACCCGCATGATATACCCAATGGGCGGGCTCAACACTTATTGAAGATCATTAATTCATTTCAAAAACGTAGCCGTTTAGGTTTTCTTTTTTTAAGAGCGTTTTTTTCCTTTATTATGCTATTTAATGCAAGCCGTACTGCCTAGAATACTCTTTTTTTCGCATTCGTCATTGATAATTGTTACGTTTCTCCTAAAATCCCGGCTATAGGAATACTCCGCACAATTCTCATTAATAAATTATTGGTAATCTACCTGGACTAATAACTTGCTTGTAATTAAACCACAAAGATATAAATACACTTTATATGTCTCTACTGCCGTCAAATTAGAGTCTAATTCCGCCCCTCTCTTATTTACCTCTTCCTCCCAAAGCATATATTTGTTCGTTATACATTGCATTTTTGCATTTTTTTCTTTTGCTTGCATTGTGCTAATGTTTAAATTTCCCTTTCCTATGGAGCATCCAGCTCCCGAAACCCAAAAATCCTCTCATCCTCATAAATCAGAAAACAGCAATGATATTATTCCTTCTAGTGCCTGGATGGATTATATAGAAACAACTTTTCCACCTGAAGCAAGTGAGTCTGTTGATGATAATCGAATCCCAAAAGATTATGACTACAGGCATCCAATCAGAAGTGGTTCGGATGTCTCAACAAATTCATCAACATCCAGCAGCATAATATCCTCGAGGCAGTCCGAAAGTTTAAGCTCCGAAGTACCGGTACTTTGCTCAAGTTCTGCTTCCGACATAAAATCCCAAGACGATGAGACCACTGTTGGGCATGAAAGTATCTTACCAACGGGAAGCAATGCAGGAATTGACTTTATGACCTCTTTGATGGAGCAATACCAGAAATCCGAGGATCATTCAATCACGCATGTTCCCATTGGTGGATCACATTCTACTCAAAATACACGTTTTTCTCATCATGGCCCTATCGACTCTACACAAAATAGTTTAGCATCATTCTCCGTGATAAATCCGAAGACATTCAAATCTTCAATTGTTCTACGCTCAACAAAAAAGAGGGCAGTTTCTCATCAACGGAAAGCACATAGTAAAATTGAACGCAAGTATCGCATAAATATAAACTCTAAGATAGCCAGGCTTCAGAAGCTTGTTCCTTGGATGTGCGACGACGATATTTCGTTTCAGATCTCTCCGGATGGAAACATAAAGCCCCCACGTCTAAAACAAGAAGTGAGAAAGTTAAACAAGTCTATGATTCTTGATATTGTTACGAGATACATTATACATTTGAAGGAAGAGAATCGAATTCTTCGCTCAAAGGTAACGACTTATGAATCAAATGCAATAATCTAATTTCCAGGTTTCTTTTCTTGAAAAAGCCTGTTTTAATACTATTCGTTGTTAATTCTGATATTTTATGTTTTTTATTGCGATATATACAAGAGAAAGAGAGAAACATGGTACGACGAGTGATGTGCCGTTTGTTGCCTGAACCTTTTTTTGGTGGATAGCAACCAATTTCTTTCTATTCAATCTGATTTTCTTACTAGTTAAGGTCACGCTTGCTTTTTTGGTTTTGTGTGTTTTCTTTTACTCTCACCGGTCTTATTGTGAGTTGTACTTGATTTTCCTTTTTTCGTTTGTTTTTTGGTCCCTATTTAACTTCTGGGTCCAAAGTTATGTTTTCCTACAGGATTTTGGGTTCATCTCCGATTAAATATACCCTTATAAACGACAATTGTTTTTTTGTAAACGTATTGCATGCAATATTAAACAATTAGGTTTTTCTACGATGTTATCGTAAAAATAGAGTATCATCTCCGGTTTTCTTTCCTTGTTCCAAGTATCGTTAATTCAGCTACTTCGCTTGGTATAGCATATACAGCTCGCTACTATTTTACTACGCGAGAATCACTTTTTTTTTAACAACCCCTCAACTTTTTTTTAGATTGTGTGTTTACTCCACTCGCTGATAACAACAACACTCGTTGCATTCAGTCTCTAAGCAGATATTAACTTCCTCTTATAAGACAATATACTGCCAATTAAATCAGTGCATGTCGTAAGTGGCATTTATTCAAATCAAGTCATTACATTCATTAAGTTGTGTTCACTTTAATTAAATGCATTATGTCTTTTCTAGATAAAGACTCTTTCAAAAGCTTGAATGTACAAGGGCGAAAAAGGGAACACAGACCTGGGGTCAAAAAGTTAAGGAGCTTAAGCAGCTTACTGCGACCAAAAAGGCAAAGAAGAATTCCAAATGGAAAATTTCAAGTGATTGATAATCTATCGGTATCAAGTTTTGGAAAGGAAGAATTGAATAAGAGACGCAAAAGAAAGGCGAAGGTTTTTATAGCCTCTTTGAATGATTTGCCTAATGATGAACGAAGTTCCATGGAAAATGATGTTCTAATACAGAAAGATGAGGTAGACGAAATTCTAGGCGGTTTTGATATGAAGAATGTAAAGAAGAATGTGGGCCAATTGGTAAGAAGTATGGATAAAATTAAAAAGCAAAACGATGAGCAGATCAAGAAAAGCGAGCGTTCAATTATTGAAGTGGATGATAAATCTAGAGATGATCAGTCAAAGGATGATGTAGAATCAAAGATACGAAAGATGAAGGAAAGTGTTGATGTGGTAAGTAAAGCGAACATGTATGATAATACTCGAAGAAGTAAGGAGGTGAAATTAAAGTATGAAGAAGAACGGCCTGATTTCCATCCTAAGGTTCTGGGGATAGCAGGACTTAAATCAAGAACATCAAAATATATATCTTTGTTGGAAAGCATTTTAGCTGGTAAGAGGCAATCATATTTTTACGATGTTGCTCGTGGAATAAGTCTAAGGTCTCGTCATCCATTCATTACAGACCTGGAACTTATCAACATCTCTAAAAGCAGATTTCACGGATATTATGGTGCAATCCGTGCACATGTGATATCTTCATATATAATAGATCAGCTTGGGCCGTTGCTAAAAGAGAAAGTTCAAAGGAATAAAGTCATGAAATTTTGGAGAACAGATTATTTTGCATTGTATGTACTAGCATCAGAAATAATAGCGCGATTTGTTGAAGACGATATGCAGTTTGATACGCTTGATGAAGCGTATGTGGAGATGGAGAATACGAACGATTATGGTTTATATGTTATGGATAAAATTCCGCTTGAGGATTAACATGTTGGAGGAGAAATAATACTAAGAAAGCAAGAACCGGCAAGGCAAGTTTTGTATGGAACTATAAATGAAGGCGGAGTGAAATTTGTATGCCAAGACTCTATAAATGCATATTTAATAAAGCAACATTTGGGATAATAATGTTGAGTAAAATGTGCATTTAGCTGTAAGTTGTCGACTATCCAATAATCCTCAAAATACTGTAAATAGGGGGAAAACGATAATGACTATTTGCAGCACCCTGAACTTTATGGTGTGTGGATGCTTGCCTTTTCTACGGTGTGCGGTATATTGTTAGAGTAAAAATACAAAAATAAGATAATTCAGCAAGAACAAGAAGGAGGCGAATTCTACGAAAAAGCATTTCTTGGTTTCTCTATCAACCGGACAAAAAAAAATTAAAAAAATTTTTTCTATTGTGCTCCAGAAGTAAAAAAAAAATTGTTTGGCTTTCTTGCCCTAAGTAAAGCACAAAATATGCACTAGTCGGCAAGGGATAGCAGCAGCCTCGCTTGGAATTCTCACACGTTCTGAGTTTATGAAATTTTACTAGTGAAATATTTTCGGTGCAGTTTTTTTCCTTAAAGGTGGTGTTAAAAGTCAAAACTCGCCCTTTCAACAGACGTTGCTTTTCCTTCGCAAATTTTGAAGTTCTTACTGTTTAACCAAGCGTTCATTTATCTTCCGTGGAGTCTTTAATTAAAGAGCAGGAGGTTGTCTAGTGCAGAAGTGCGTTTTTATTAGTCGAGTGGTGTTTATACATAGAATCATGGCTTTTTTCCCAAGAACTTGTTACAAGTGTGGTCTGACTGGCCACAAGGCTGAGGACTGCCCTCAGACCCAGAGATTGTGCTACAACTGCCGTTCTCCAGATCACGAGGCCAAGGACTGCCCACTGCCAAAGCAGACCAACACGAAGCAGTGTTTCAACTGTGGAAAGATTGGTCATATCAGATCCGAGTGCCCTGAGCCTCCTCACCGTCAGGTTAAGTGTTACAACTGCGGTAAGTTTGGCCACGTTGCCAAGGATTGCTATGCAGAGAAGAGATCCGAGAAGATTGTGTGCTACAACTGTGGTGGCTTCAACCATCTAGCCAAAGATTGCAGAGCTGACCCAGTCAAGTGTTACAACTGTGGAGAGACTGGTCACCTTGCCAAATTCTGCCATAGCAAGTCAAAGGCTAAGGTCTGCTTCAAGTGCGGAGAGGAGGGTCACCTGGCTAGATTCTGCCCAATGAACGACGAGGAGAATGACGAGGAAGAGACTGCTGAATCTCCTGCTTCTGATGCCGCTGAGGCACCTGCTGAAGCTCAGGCTCAGACTGCTGATGCCGAGTAAAGGGTTTTCTCTTCTTGATTAGCCCTTGTGTTCGACTTGTGTCCAGCGTAGTGATGATGTGGTCTTTATTTTTGTGCTTGCGTGGCTTTTAGTTTTGCCGTACATTTATTTGTTCGTTTGTTTGCTTGTTGGCTGAATATCTGGAGGCTTGAATGTTTGTTCAGGCCTGAAGAGAGAAGAGAAGAGAGTCTATGTCATGGAGTGGTGGAGACTTCTCGCTATGGAGGTATTCCGATACCTACCCTTGTATATCTTTCCTACACTCTGCTTATGTTTTTTTTTCTTTTTCACTCCTTATTTCAGTATATATTCTATCTATATCCCATCATCATAATCGGAGACAGACTAGTTTGTCTTTTTTTTGTGTTTTTTCTAGCGGCGTATCATGCTTTTTATATCTGTTTGGGTCCGTATTACTATTGCTGCATCTCTTGTAGTCAGGTTACCATCACGGTTTATTTTTTTTTTTCTACACATCCCCAATTTCCCCAATTTCATTATTCCATACATCGTTCATTCTATATTTCTGTACATTGAAGTCACGGCAAAAAGCGTTTAATCAACCAGCAGGGTTTTTTTTGATAACGCTTGCCTGGATTGTTTGCAATTATCAACCATTCTTTATCCGCCAGTAATTATTCCAATCCAGACGGCCACGGTCCTTGTTTGGATTATTTACATTCAAGGTTTAAGTCCAGCCATTGCAGTGAATGATGTACATTATCACTAATCTATATCTAATATATGCCTTTATAAATAGCATCGGACATCAAGCAAACATCTTTCATCTCCATGTAATCGTGAACACGAACAATATCGGACCCAAAGCCTATCCCCGCCGCAACACATGCTCCTGTTCCTTCAACTCTTTTCTTCGCCGGATTCTTACCTGTGATAGCACCAATGAATCTCTTTCTGGACGGTCCAAGAAGGACTGGAATATTATCAAAGGATATATACTGCCCGGTCCTCTTGTCAAGTTGTTTATAGCGTTTGAAGTATGGTAGATTCCTTATCACCATCACATTAGCGCTCAAACCTTTGGCAAATCCAAGTCCTGGATCTAAAATAAGTTGCCAGCGTTTAATTCCTTGTTGAAACATCTTACACATCAGTTTTGACAATTCTTTTCCTATTTCACCTATTTCGATCTCGCCTTCCGTTGTTCTTTCGTTATAAATGACAAAATTTCCATCTGGTGTCGCGTTATAATCTGTCAAGCTAGTCATGGTGTTGATATTACCACGAGTATGGTTGATTATGTATGGGACCCCATATTTTGCAACCACGGAATACATTTTATCGTCAAACATACCAGCACTGATATCGTTAATTATATCAGCACCAGCCTTAATAGTCTCTTCAGCAACCCTTGCACGATATGTATCAATGGATACTAATATCTTGTCACCATACTTCTTCTTTATTGCCTTCACAACAGGAAGAATTCTCGAAAGCTCTTCGTCCTCCGTAGCCTGTACCGAATTTGGACGAGTTGAGCATCCGCCGACATCAATAATGTCAACATCATTGGATATCATAGATGCAACACGATCCATCGCATTACTCATTCTAAGATTATCCACGCTTCCATCACTGAATGAATCCGGAGTAACATTCAGAATGGCCATAAGCTGAGTCTTTGATTTCTTGTGGATGCTTCCGTATTTCATATATCTTACACTGCCATCCTCTTTCTGTATTGGAACTATTGTCCATAAATCTGAACTTTCCTGTTTGTTCTTATCGACCTTCTTTTCCCCAGTTAATAGCTGTTGAAGATGTGAATGTAAAGGTTCAGCTGTAACTGGATGAAGCATATCGGGAGGAACAAGTTCGCATAGAGGAAGCATCACAAATGTTCGCTCAAGCATCCTGATATGTGGAATGTTAAGATCCGGTGTGTTAACTATAAGGTTGTCGTACAAAATAATATCTAGATCAATTGAGCGTGGACCGTTCGCAAACTTCTTGACCCTATGTAAAATATTGTACTCAATATCTTTGAGTTCTTTTAATAGTTCCTCTGGTGTCAAATCTGTACTCACTTTTAGACATCCATTGAAAAAGTCTGCCTGCTCTAAATAGTACATTGGCTTTGATCTATAAAGAGATGAAGTAGCGATAATGTGAATTTTCTTGGCTTCAAGTGCCTTTAAAGCGTTGTTTATGTTCTGGAGCTGGTTTCCCTGGTTTGTTCCAAATGCCAAATATGCAATATGATGGCTTATGCTTGTTGTTTCTACTTTCATTTGAGATTCACTGTTAAGATTGGGTATTTGAAACTTATCAGTTGATGCTGCCGAAGAGTCAAATTTAGCAACACTATTAATATCATGGATCTGTTCCCTTGTTCTATCGGATTGTACGCCAACTGATTCAGCACCAACTATTGCGTCTGGCTTACGAACGCTAACACTAACTTTGGCATCGTCCTCTGGGAGACCCTGCAAAATCATCTTGTTCACATTGATTGACAATGCCTCTACAGTTTTGAAGTTTGATTCCTCAACATACTGTCGTATTTTCATAGCCAGTGATTCATTAAATCCGGGTACTTTCGTCTGCCCATCAAATTTCATTGGAATAGTAATATCCAGCACAACCGGCTGCTTCTTAAACCTTTCAAAAGTGAATACACCAATAACAGCCATGCATCTAAGACCATTGATATTAATCTGGTCCCTGGTAAGCTTATCACATATAAATTCACCATTGTCGGCTTTAGTTCTTTCCATTTCCACGCCAAATTCTCCGCCAGCATCAAGTTGACGACTGATCTCAACTTTTGCACTTCTGCATGCTTTCAAGTTGCACAATATATCGTTGAATATATGCATTCCTAAATTGCTATATGTGGGAAAAGATCTTTTGGCATTTTCTTTTGAATAATCTAAAAGTTGTCTTGAAAGAACGGCATAGTTGATGGAATATTTTAAATCATCCGTTGAACCTGCACGCTCGAAACTAGTGTGCAAGTTAGTGCTGATCTGAAGCTTTTTAGGCTCACCATTCACTAAAAATTGCAACCTAAGTCGTTGGATGGTAACTGTATCATTTGTGATATTCTGTACGGTCCCTATTGGTCTGCTACGGCCGTGTAGGGCAGAAAATCGCATGGCAGTTAGAACGTGTGATAGAAAATTGGTCCTAGGAACCAACCTCGAGGTCAGATTAGAAAGTGGCAACGTCGGACAAGAACTGCAAATGGCCCAGCAGTATATGCGAATGTCAGGCTATTTTCAACCAATGCCAGTGGTGGTAGTAAGACGTCGTCTAACGTAATAAATTTTTGAGGATAGGGGTCCTACAGAAAAAAAAACTTGGCACTGTTAAAATAAATACACCGAAAAACTTTGAGAGAGCGGTGAAAATTTGCGGAGATTTGGCTGACAAGCATTGTCCATCAAAGCGACTCGATTTATACGATTGAGTTAAAAGGAACAAAAAAGGTAAATAAAAGAATCTCTACAAAGCAATGGCATCAAGGTAACGAAATAAACTTATTTGGCGCCCTTCCTCCAAGTTGTTGCAATGTTATTTAACATCCCTTTCCGGTAGGTTTCGCAGACATTTTAATTTCCTTCCCGTCTTGCTGCCTGCTTTCTACCACGCGACCTACACGGGGCGGCGATTGAACAAGAAGAAAATGCCCTGCCAGGTAAAAAAAAAAGATGGGGTCGCGTAACATTTTTCGCTATCTCTGCGGGAGTCGTCCGTCTTTCCGCGGTCTCTTTTTCTTACTTCTTCCTCTTTTTCCCATTTATATCATCTGTCGCATCTCATCTCGTACCGATCAAATTCTAACCTTCCTCGGTATGAATATTTAATTTTACCGCCTTGATAGACTACACCTTCATTCATTAGCTTTTATATGCCACGAACTTGAAAATAAGAGACGTGCTCTCATCTGATAAAATGAATTCAATGTTAGTAAGACGATTTATGGCCACGAGTGTTAAGCCAGCAGTTAGCAAAACTGGATCGACAACTTTATCCGATATTCTAATTGTGGGTGCAGGACCTGCGGGATTGACATTGGCCTCGGCCATCAAAAATTCACCTGTGCTTCAAGATTTAAAGTTCATGCTTGTGGAGAGTAGCCGTATCACAGAAGATATGAATGATTATTATGCAAGTCCTCCTAAATACTATTCCAATAGATGTGTGAGCATAACGCCAGCTACCATAGACTATCTAAAAAAAATTGGCACTTGGAACTTTATCAAAGAAGAAAGAATACAGAATTACGATTACATAAAAACATATGATGGTTTAAGTGGGGCCGCAATGGACTTTGATGCACCGAGTATGGGAACGCTGATAGAAAATTACAATCTGCAAGCCGCCGCTTATGAAAGAGTCCTCCAACTAAACGAAGAGCAGCCAGAAAATAAACTTGTCATAAAGGATGGTAACAAGGTTACTCATATAGCGACGGATAGTGAGACTGGTTGCCCAGTTGTAAAGTTGGCCAGTGAAGAGAAGATCCGGACTCGACTTTTAATTGGATGTGATGGAGGACGATCTCCCGTCCGAAAGTTTGCTCAGATACCTTCACGAGGCTGGGCTTATAACCGATGGGGGATTGTTGGAACTTTGAAGTATAAAGATACTGGTTTTAGATCACCTACCGGTTGGCAAAGGTTTTTACCAACAGGTCCTTTAGCACAGCTTCCTATGCCTGATGATTATTTAAGTATTGTGTGGTCCGTTCCACCTGAACTTGCAATGATTGTATCTGGCCTTACGGACGATCAGTTTGTATTAATGTTGAATGCAGCTTCTCGTTTAACTCAGGATGAGCTTGAAGTGTTATATAAACTTGCACGAGATAAACCAGAACAGTTTGAAAAAGAAGCCAAATGGAGATTGGACATGTTCAATGCAAAATTGACGACAGAATCTGAGCAGCAATATCCTCAAGAAATTGAATCGATCGTTCCAAAATCACGTGGTCGTTTTCCCTTGAAACTTAGTCATGCAGACGATTACGTTGATGAAAGAATTGCGTTAGTTGGCGATGCTGCTCATACCACTCATCCATTAGCAGGTCAAGGTCTAAACATGGGACAAGCAGATATCCAATGCCTTGTCAAAACACTAGAGACTGCAAGAGAACGTGGCCTTGACTATGGTACCAAGTTTGCGCTCGACCCTTACTTTAGTAGTAGATATCCGGTCAATAATGCCACGCTTGGTGTTGTCGACAAAATTCACAAGATTTATGGAACTGATTTTGCACCCATTGTATGTGCCAGATCCTTGGGAGTTAACATATTAAACAATCTTCCCTTTATTAAAGATTTGATGGTCGGGCAAGTGAGTCATAGGGAACTTGAGAAGAGATAATTGAAACAATTAAGTTTATTTCGATTACAGTTTTATTATATTCTTCTAGTTAATGTATTTATGGTATGCTTATGAATATTCAGAACTTGCGCATGATTTGTTTAGTAAAAATATTTTAATAGAAACCTGTGTCTATTTTCTATGCTGTCGTGCTCTCTTAGTACTCTGACTAAAGTCAACATGAATAACCCGTCCATCGATTGCTGCACCATCCATTTTTGAATATGCTCTTTCGACACTTTCTGCGTCTCCAAACTGAATAAAACCATAGCGAAGAGACGCACCTGTTCCGTGGTCTCTAATAATATCAACTGAAATAACGTCGCCAAATCTTGAAAATATACGTTGTAAGTCGCTTTCCTCGGTAATTGGATTCAAGTTACATATAAATAGAACTTTTTCGCTTGGTTTGATCCTGGCAGATGGTATTTGATGAAGGATTTCTAGTGTGAGAGCCTGTGCGTCAGATTTTAGCTGATCTTCTGAAGTTGCATCACTTTCTTCGTCAAGCATAAATTGAAAAGAGTCTATCTGCTCTTTTGTAGGAAAGGGTTCCTGCTGAGGAATCCTAAAATTTACATCAACAGGGTCTGGAAACGGATCCACTAAAATGTACGTGTGTAATATGCGTATATCCTTCAAAGGCCGGTTATGTTCATCGAGTAACGAATTATTAATCCTGTTTATTGTTCCATATCCCTCAGCAATGCTTCCAAAAACACTGGTTCGATTCTCAAGGGATTCCAATCTCTTGGGATCATTTGTAAGTGTTATTATGAATTCCGAGCTAAATCCTTGTGGCCCTTCTCTAATTAAAGAGATCAGGCCCGCCTGGTTATTCTTTAGTTTAGAATTTGAACAAGAGTTGCTGTATACACAATTATCTTTAGACAAAATGTCATAAATGTTAGAAAACTTTGGCTTCTGTGGATATTGTGGATTTCCGCATTGGCAAATAAAATCCTTCTGCACATTAATAAACGGGCTGTAATAGTAGTATTTAGATTTGCATAGCTTTATAAAATTGAAACATTCGTTGGAGCATCGTTCATAATATAGATCAATAACGATGTTACCCTGATTCGTTTCAAGGAGAACACTCATTTCATTTAGGTATGGTCAAAAATGATAATGATTTGTTTGAAAGCTTCGCATAACGATTTCATCATCTAGAGTTCGTTTTGAAAAGCTACGTGAAGCAATTTGAATTCAAAAAGTTGAAAAATTAAAAAGGAAAATTTTCCGAGCAATCGAATTGGAAAGAAAGTACGATGATAAGAAAAGATATGTATTGAATAGAACAGTAATTTTTTCTTTCTGCTTCTTTCTTTCCGGGACTCGTCCAACTATTGTTCGTACAATTTGCTATTATCAATCTAAATAATGAAGTACAGACCGACCGAGACCCAGTTATTGTCGGTAAAAAAAAATTGTAGGAGTTGCTGATAAAGTAATCCGAACTCTGGGACTAAAAAATTATAGACTATACCTGAAATCTGATTGACCGGTATCGAAATAGACTTCGGAAATCAAATATGTAATTTTTTTTTGTCATTGACCATAAATAAGGCAAGTTGTTCATTTTCTGTTTCTGTTACATGTATTTCAGTAATTACACATTCATTTATTTGTTGCTTTGCAATAAAAGTGCACGATTGTGAACTATTTGATACGTAGTTGACTCATACCCGAATTCATAGTTGAACTGTCGATTATAATATAGCATTTTATTCAAGTCCAGAATCGATCTTAGTAAAGAAAAATGTCAACCACCGGAAAGGTACGTTTACCATTTAACACCTCTAATTTTTTTATGACTAATACTAACTATGTGGTCATGTTTTGAACGCAGACTATTACATGCAAAGCAGGTATCTGCTGGGGTGCAGGTCAAGATGTGAAAATTGAAACTGTTGAAGTCGCCCCACCTAGGGCTCATGAAGTGAGAGTTAAGGTGGCATATACAGGTGTCTGTCACACTGATGAATACACTAGATCTGGCCAAGACCGTGAAGGTGTCTTTCCAGTTATATTTGGTCATGAGGGTGCTGGTATTGTCGAATCCATAGGCGAAGGCGTTATCAATGTCAAAGTCGGAGATCACGTCGTCTTATTGTATACACCAGAGTGTGGTGAATGCAAATTCTGTAAGTCCGGAAAGACAAATCTTTGCTCAAAGATTAGAAACACTCAGGGAAAAGGTTTAATGCCGGATGGTACGGTTAGATTTACCTGCAACGGTAAACCTATTTTTCACTATATGGGTTGCTCATCCTTCTCTCAATACACAGTTGTCACAGATATTTCCATTGTCACTGTTAATCCAAAGGCACCTATGGATAGAACCTGTTTGTTGGGATGTGGTGTTACAACCGGTTTTGGTGCAGCCACTAATATCGCTAAAATTGAGAAAGGTGAAAACGTTGGAGTTTTTGGAGCAGGATGTATTGGTTTAGCGGTTGTTATGGGTGCCGTTAAGAAGCAGGCTGGAAAGATCATTGTTGTGGATATTAATCCAGAAAAAGAGGCTTGGGCCAAGAAGTTTGGTGCAACAGACTTTATCAATCCAAAGACTGATTTAAAACCGGGAGAAGATATTGTGCAGAAACTAACTGAACTTACAGATGGTGGTTTTGATTGGGATTTCGACTGTACTGGTAATGTTGAAGTCATGAGGAATGCTTTGGAATCATGTCACAAGGGCTGGGGTGAATGTATTGTTATAGGTGTTGCACCTGCAGGTGCAGAAATTCATACTAGGCCATTCCAGTTGGTCACCGGAAGAGTTTGGAGGGGTTGTGCGTTCGGTGGTGTCAAGGGTAGATCACAAATGCCTGGAATTGTGGATGACTACATGACAGGCAAGCTTGATGTCGATGACTTCATCACTCAAAGGTATCCTTTGGAAAAGATCAGGCAGGCATTTGATGATATGCATAATGGTAAATCCATCAGAGCGGTCATTAACATGCAAAACTAAATATTATCATGTTTCCTTTATATAGTCTCACTTTAGTCTTGTTACTTATTTTGAGGTAATCAAACACTCTCTTTTATGCGTCCTAGGCATTTGGTACGTGGGTCGCAACACGGCTTAAAAAAAATACTGCCGTTCCCAGGAATCGAACCTGGGTTGCATCGGCCACAACGATGAGTACTAGCCACTATACTAGAACGGCTTTTA
>ERZ746981.197-NODE-197-length-43293-cov-12.418271_pt1 | contig 43293 bp, 26 predicted proteins | sample MGYA00374948_ERZ746981 | MGnify/ENA primary metagenome ERZ746981 (study PRJEB28757, sample SAMN06711160) | food metagenome | host: microorganism | place: China:Harbin | collected 2017-01-30 | study: EMG produced TPA metagenomics assembly of the Analysis of...
TTTTTTAAAAATTGGGGTTTTTTTTTAATTTATAATTTGATTTTTTTAATACTTATTCACAAAATTTTTTTGACCAAACATTAAAAAAAAAAAAAAAAAAAAAAAAAAAAAAAAAAAAAAAAAAAAAAAAAGGAAGAAGTTTAAAGCAAAACCAAAATGATAGGAGAAAAAGCTAGAATAACACCCAAAAAGCAAAGAAGGAGCAAGTAAAAAGCGTATATAAAACATAAAGAAAAAGACAACAGCATCAAACGAAAAAAAGAACAACGATAAAATAAAGATCTCAGAGCAGTGAACTGTGCGAAGAAAATGATGACTCTGCGAAATAAGCATGGAATGGCTATAAACTGCCATTCAGATATAAGCCGAACAAAAAGTCAAGCTTCGCATATATCAGGGCGAGAAAAGGAATATCATCACCTATATTGCATGATGATATCAAATAAAAATCAACAATAATAATCGGGAAAAAAAGACAAAGAAAGAAAGAAAAAAAACCTTGTAATTGCTTTTTAAATCAGTACTGCTGTTGAGGTTGTGGGGCAAACTGTTGAACTGGAGGACCCTCCTGTTCGCCTTGACCATTATAAAATCTTCGAGGAGCTCTTTCATTGGCCTTAGGGAGATTGTCAATCTTAAATGGTCTTGGAACTGATGATGGTTGATCAATAACATAAAGTGATTTGTCAATCTGTGCTGGAATGGGCTTTATCTCAGTACCAAGTTCTTGCTCAATCTTGTAAAGGTTAAAACGATCATTCCAATTAATAAGGTTAATTGCAATACCATAATGGCCAAATCTTCCGGAACGACCGATTCTGTGAAGATAAGTTTCTGCAGTCTTTGGGAAATCAAAGTTTATAACGACGTTAACGGCCTGAATATCGATTCCTCTGGTTAATAAGTCTGTGCAGACCAAGTTTCTGACTTTACCTTGGCGGAATTCATGGAAAACCTTATTTCTCTCTGCCTGTGGCATTCTTGCATGTGAGTAATAACACGAGAAATCTAGCTCGGTGATCTTCTTTGCCAATAGCTCAACTCTGTTTGCCGAGTTACAGAATATAATGGCCTGATTAATCTGAAGCTTGGAGAAAAGAGTGTTCAAGCAGTGGAGTTTCTGTCGTTCTTCAACAAATGCGTAAAATTGTGTAATACCTTTTAAAGTCAATTCATCCATCAAGTTAATTTCATATGGCTTGTACAAGTGATCATCCATAAAGGCCTTAACTGTGATCGGGAAGGTAGCAGAGAATAAAAGTGACTGGTAGGCATTACCTTTGCCAGGTTCTGATTGTGGAAAGAACTTAAGAATCTGCTCAATAATGATTTTAAACTCGCGTGAGAGCATTTTGTCCGCTTCGTCCATGACAAAGACCTTACACTCATCAAAAACAGCCAATCTTCTCGAAGCTAAATCTAGCACTCTTCCAGGTGTACCCACCATTATGTGAACAGGATCGTGCAAACGTAAAATGTCATCTCGAAGAGATGTACCACCAGTGGTAACCATAGTGTTGATCTCCATATGTTTGGAAAGAGTTTTCACCACTTGTGATGTCTGTAAGGCCAACTCTCTGGTAGGAACAAGAATAAGAGCTTGAATTTTATTCAAACGAGGTTTGATCTTCTCTAATGTTGGAATAACAAAAGCTGCAGTTTTACCGGTACCATTTTTGGCACGTGCGAGAATATCTCTACCCATAAGAGCCACTGGAATTGCCTCCTCCTGAATAGGTGAAGGTTTCTCAAAGCCTGCTTCAAATATACCCATCAGAAGCTCCCTTTTCAGATGGAAACTTTCAAAGGTGTTTCCCTTCGTTCCCAGAACATCATTAGTCTGACGCCGCGTATCCTTCGGAGGGAGACGCAGCTTGTTTTTCCATTCTTCAGTTGACATGATAAAGTTGCAGTTTCAGAAAAGATCTGTCCAGAGTAAAAAGGTTTTTCTGATTTATAACAGATGTAATGTGTTGAAAACAATCTAACAATGTTCCGATTCGTATGTTAGCTTTTGTTGTATGAGTTTTGATTATGCGTATAAATGAAAAGTCTGATGGTGACGCTTCAAATTAACAGGATAGAACTTCTATGAGAATATGGATATGATGTTATGAATTAATACTCCACAGAAAATCAATTTGAAATAAAACCGGTGTGAATCCGAATTTGTAGCGTAGATGAAAGCTCAGATCTTGGCTGATCGATTATTCAAATATTTCTAAAATCAAGTATAAAATATGATGCTTGTAATTAAATTTAAAGACAAATACTAAATGTTGATGTAAGGAAAACTGAACTCTCTGGTAGGGAGAAAATAAAATTTATGAAGAATTGGATTCGCTTCGGTGTTTCGTCTTTTTTTCCCACTGCCTCACCTCTCTAATTTTTTTCTCTCCTTGCTTGTGCTTGGACCCTCAATTTTCACAAAAAAATCTTGTTGGCTGGTTTTAAGAGTGAGTAAAAAAAACTGAAGTAAAAAAAAAAATGCAAAAAAATGCGCATATTAGGATCTTTGATGATGGAGGTACGGATGTAAATTCGGCCAAATACCCAAAAGATAACATCCACTCTACCTGCGCGTGAACTACAACTTCCATAATGCCGCTTGTTGATATCTTTATTAATTCCCTTTAAAACATAGGTAACAAATAAACAGATTTTAAACACAAAAAAGTAATCAAACATGAAATGTGAAAAGAATGGAGAAAAAATAAAATAAAATAAAAAATAGGAAAGATGAATTTAATGATGTTAAAGTAAAATCTGGTCATTGTTGACAATAGAAGACCTGCTTCCATATCAAACCAAGGTGTAACTCTAAGACGAGAAATAATGACAACAACAATTGCAAAAAAAAAAAACTTTTATCAGATATTAACATCCAATACCAGTCTAACGTCTTCAACGTTTTTACTGGCCAGATCTCTAAGAAGTGGTAGCAGGTCAGTTAACTCACAATCGTGGGTATCACTGAACCAGCTGGATATAGGAACTGAATGCTGCGGGTGGAAAATGTAGGATGCAGGCGAATTATCAATAATAATTAGATCTTCCAGGGGCCTTCCCATCTGAGAAAGATTCTTAATATAGTTTCCTTGATAATTATAGCAACTCTCCCTGAATAATCGTTGATGCACGGAATGGTGTGTGTCCAAAATGTCCAAAAGAGGATCACCGTATCTGGCCACAGAAGCTGTAAATACAACGACTTCAAATAATTCACCACAGCAACGAAGAAATTCATCCACACCTGGCCTTTTAATGACGTAGACATTATGAATCTGATTCTCTATTTCGACAGGTATCACAAAGTCGCAATGACGCACATACTTGAAAGATGAATGAACTAATGTTTCATCCAAGTCGAGCACTAGGGTTTTTCTTCCCTTCAGTTTTTTTGGCTGTTCATCTAGAAGCCATCCCGACTTCGTGACAACCTGATCACTTAGGATTTTGGTCAAGTCAAGATCGGACGGAATTTGTGTTTGACCACCATAAAGTTCTTCTTCGAGACTCTCGTCCTCTGCTTCGGCAGCCATCTCAACATCTCCCTCTGCATCAGCAGATGTATTCAGTTCCCCAGTATTTTCGATTTCCACAACCTTGCCTCCACTTGGCAATTCGGTTGTTCTTTTGTCATTCTTCAGCACCTTTTCACTTTTTCTGTGATCGTTGTTCAACGTCTCATCATCCTTTGAGCTATCAGTTGCATGGTCGGTGATTTCATTAACAGCCTGAGTTTTTAAATCACAAACCTCCTCCTCCCTGGTGGATGCAGTATCAGAGTGATCCATATTTTTGGATTGAACAGCAAGCATGACTTTTGTCTGTTGCGTGTCCTTTTTGTCGGATGAATGACCTTCCTGTCTTACGGTACCCGACTTACCTTTGTCTTCTTCCCCTTCTTCTGAAATTTCCTTCTTTATGTCTGGTGCGAATGTAGAACAAGACTTCTTTGCTGATGATATCTTCTGGTTTGCGTCCAAACCTTGACCCCAATTTTTATACTGCAGAGCTTTTTGTAAATTAGATTGAGTTCTTGAGAGATGTGTACGGCTAGATGTGAGTCTTTGCTCGGGTCTTTCTTGATCCTGTGTATTATCAAAGCAACAAAATAATGATGCAAGAAAAGACATGTCTCAAACTTCCAACGTTTATATCGATATGCCTCGTTTTGCTCCAGAAAATTCAAACACTCTTCCTTTCCGAAAGTTATTCTCTCCCTTTCGGTAAGTTTCGCCTTTTCTGTGACCCTATATACTTCAAATTTTATGAAAGTAACAAATGTGCCCTGCTCGCAGTGAAAAAAGATTCGATCTAATAAGACAAACGACTAGCGTCAGTTCTTATTATATGCAATGACGTACTTGAGATTGCTCGATGCTTTAATCGAACGAAGGAAGCTATGCAAATTCTTCCAGCAGCAAAGGTGCTTCAACAATTTAGCACTCGACTCAGAATAAACTTTAAATGAATGAATCTTGTCTTGTATTTTCAACAAGGTTTAGAAATTCAAACCGCTCTACTTGACCTCTCTTTGTGTGGTCGCTGTTTTGTTGTTGTTATTTTGAACTTTTTTTTTGTTTTCAGTTTCTTCTTCGAGCGAAGTACACAAATATAAAGTTCTGAAGCCTTCAAAGATGTTCAGTTCAATATATTAGAAAAGCCTTGTGTGGATAAAGTGATACCGTAAGGATATATAGTTGAAACTCCGGCCTTTAGATAGCTGGATTATAATATCTTTCTATAATTTATGAGTTTGTTCAGCTTGTGTCCAAAGAATGGGCATCCAATTTCTGAATGCTAGAATTAAATATCTTCTGCGTTTAAATGAAGGGATGGTTTTAATGTTCACAAAAAGAGAACGGGTTCAACCTAAATAGACTGAAGATTTTGGTAGTGTTTAAGAATAATTAAACAAAGTTTGAAGACATTTAAATTTTTTTTAATACCTCTTTATTCCAGTAACAGTTGCAGGAAAGAGAAATTGCCGATTGTTAGGGAAACAAAATAGCACTAAGAAAAATTACATGGAGCATTTCTTGGGCAGTGAGAGTAGGTAGGTCTTAGCCAGTGCTGAATGAGTGTATTTCGCGCTTGAGAAAAAATTAAAATTAATGTGGTATCGGAAAATAAGCTAGAAGTTCCTACGGTAAACAATATAAAAAGAGCAAAATAATGAAATAAGAATCAGAGTCATCAAGAACGCCCGACATCTTACCGAACAAAGCTGGGATTATAAATTCATGCTTGCGGATTATATCATAGCATACTTCAAACTGTTGCTGATCTTTTTTCTCGTATTTTACTTATCCGCTTGTACATTATTGCAAGCCTAAATGATCTTATTATATTGCAGCTCCAGTTGTTTAGCAATAAAAGCGCCATTTGGCGCTTGTCAGATCCCATAAGCATCATTGGTAAAAATTCTTCCTGCCCAGCTTCAGATTTGAACAAGCAACAAGAAAAATAATACCATATTTTCCGGATAATTGTGCCGCCCCCTACCCTGTCTTTTCAGAATGCGAGATTCAGGCCTAAAAAGTAGTTATTTACACAGATCTGTTTTTTTTTCGGCCTTTACTATTCACAATCCTCCTCATCATCCCACGCCGTGCATTCGCAATTAATTTGACGCATCTCTTCTGACTATGAGATTTTGTATACTGTGTTGTTGGGATGTTTATTCTCATTGAATTATAATAATCAGTAAATGCCCCATTCGTCTTTTGCGGATATAAAACCGTCGAGCGGCGTCTAATCGTCTTGTGAATGCTGTTGCCGAGACCAATAAAGTATGTATTCTGCTTTTAATTTCGCAATTTACCTATTTGCGCAAAGCTAACGAACGTCCAGTATAAATTTTTCAGATACTCTTTTGATCCTCTACTTCCGCCGCAAGTGTATAATATAAATTAAATTGGATAAAATTTTAATATATGGATTTATTTTACCCGATATCAGAAAGACGTCTAATGAAGCGGGTTAAAGCCGTTCTCAACAATAATATCTTTATGTTTGAAAATATAACCGTCGCACATTTATTTGATTTACATATCTTTCGTAGGCGATCAATTTTGAGTTCTAAATAACATGCACAAGTTGTTTGTGGTTTAGTCTTGGTTGAAACAGACTTTTCATAGTCTTAGATTGTTAGACACGCACTGTAATAGTTTTTCTTCTCAGACCACTCGCTGCTAGAAATTTTTTTCCCCTTAGTAATGAAACCCACCAATACACACTATCTCTATCCCGTATACACACCGCAAATTTTTGCCGCCTCAAGATTGACCCATTTGCGTCAATCGACGTAGAAATGTTTCCTGAAGTTCAAATGTCTGATTTAATTTTTTTTTTTTACTTCTATATGTTTTGCTTCGCACCATTTCATTTTCTTCTTTAACTTTCCATTTCCCGAACATTAGTAAGACGCGTTCCAAGTTTTCGCCTCGCAACAAAACTTTTGACCAAAAGCACTAGGCCACAAGGCTTGCTTATGAAAAGATAAAATGAAAAAAAAAAAAAAAAATTATGGCTATTGCTTTATTGGGCATTAGAGGATTGTCGAATTTTTCCCCCTGCCTTCTCCACGTACGATGATTATCCAACCTGTGAGAACCGCTTGCATTTAATTCCTGTAAATATATAAGAAACCGTTTGTCTTAAAGTTATTTTTTTGAGCGTAAACTCTTTTCTCTTTTAGTTCCAACGATTCTTCCCCTCTGTTATGCTTAACTTTGTCCTACTAGTAGTCATCGTTTTTTTAATTAACAGATTCTTATCAGCAAAAGCTGCACAAACTTCGTCATCTGCATATAACATTAATCCAGAAATGTCCGCCGTCAAACAAATTACTTCTGAAGCTGAGTTCAAGGAAGCTATCTCCGCCTCCAATCTCGTCGTTGTCGACTTCTTTGCCACTTGGTGTGGACCTTGTAAGATGCTCGCTCCAATGATCGAAAACTTTGCAAAGGAGTACACTTCCACCAACTTCTACAAGGTGGACGTTGACCAATTGCCAAATGTTGCTGCTTCTAACAGTGTTTCTTCGATGCCAACACTTTTGTTCTTCAAGAACGGTCAACTTCTTGGAACTGTCATTGGTGCTAACCCAGGTGCTGTCAAGCAGAATCTTGCCAAGTTGGCTTGAATCAATTCGAGTGAATTGTGTCGTGTATGTATGATATCAGGGCGTTTCATGAATGGGATGCGAATTCGTATACAGCTGCAAGGAAATGATTCCGGTATTTGAATCACTTTGACTCTGGTGCTATCGCATTTGATTCTTGAGTACATTTCTTCGTTTGTTTGTTTTCGCAACGTCTTTGTACATCATATTTCTTAATATATTTCCGGTTTTACTGTTTGCGTTGTTGCTTTTTTGTAACTGTTGTACATGAAATCATCTTATAGTAATGATGAATTTCCACTCTATTTTACTGTATTTCTTGCTGCTCTTTTACATTTCTCAAATTTAATGTCAAATTGCTAGTCTATTCAAATACATGTATACTCCTTAATTAAAGACATCGGCAAAGAGTCCGTCAAGATCGAATTCCTTAGACCATTGCGAAACAACCTCTTTCCTTTCTGTGTTCAGCACACTTTTGGACACTTCGTTATTCTCTTCGGTTGTGGTCTCAGTTAATGGCGGAATATTCCAGCCATGGAATTTGCCATCTCTCCAGTCATTCAAAACGACAACAGCCGCAGAAGAAAGATTTGGAATTCCGCCCTTGCCAAGTCGTCCGTGGGATCTAGCAATATATATTAGGACTTGCTTCACAAAGTCTAATAGACTGAGTGCCGGTAACGCCGGAAGATTGTAGTAATTCTTGAATGAATCTGCCATCTCCGAATCATTTGACAACCGTTTTATCAACAATTTAACGGCACGCTCCGGGTCTTTGATCTCCTTCTTTGGAAGTGCATTCAAAAGAACCAATTCCGACTCAAATTCACCCGTGGATTTCGAACCATCTCCTTTTTCTGGAAAGACAATACCTGGAGAATCCAATATCTTCAATTTATTATCCATCTTGATCTCCCGAATATTTCTCGTTATGCCAGCCTCGTTACCAACAGGACATAGCTTTCCAGATCTGCCACGTCTAGTGGTTAACGAGTTTATCACAGAAGATTTACCCACGTTAGGAAATCCTATCACACCAACGGTAATAGACCGTTTTAAATTAGCCCTCTCCGCATATAGCTTGAGAGCTTCTAAAAGCTGTCCTGAGGTAGATGCCTGTGTTAATTTCTTGTTAAATGCACCAGAACCGTTTGTGCCAGTGCTTCCTTTAACTGGAACAGTAGGGAAGAATTTCTGGAGATATTGTATCCAGTTCTTGAGAACTGGCTCTGGAACCAAGTCGACTTTGTTCAAAACAAAGATCAACCTCTTATCTGGGTTGTTAAGTATGGCTTCTTCAACTTTTCGAGATCTTGTTGCTTCTGGATTACGTGAATCCAACACATATAGCACAACGTCGGCGGCATCAAGCACATTCTTGAACACTTTATCAAACTGCTTTCTGGATTGATCAACGGTTCTTCTGTTGCCCTTTAAATCTCCATTATCTTCAATTTCGTAGTCAATAACTTCGAAGCCTTCTGCATCCTCGTCCATTTTATCATCATCCTGTACCGTATTTCCTTCCTTTCCGTTCATCTCAAATTCATCAGCAGCTTTTTGAGCACTTTCCATAAGAGCAGCCATACTGTCCTGTTTAACTTCCTCTTCTATGTCTTCGTCATTCACCGTTTCACCATTACCAGCCATTTGTGCCCTCCGACTTCTTTTCTCCTCCCTCTTCCGCTCCAATTCTTCCTCTTTCTCTCTCTTCTTTTCCTCTATTTCCAAAAGTATCCGATCTTTATAAGGGAAGCTTGAAGGTATTCCAATATCTTTCGGACGTCTCGATTTCCATGTAGGATTCTTCTTTTCTAGCTTTCTCTCCTTTCTCCGATGAGCAGCAACCTTCTTCTTGATACCCTCCCTCATTCTCGTTGAAACTCTTTTTGATTTCTTTCTTTTCACTCTCATTTTTTATTTTATCTTGTTGCTCTTAATGTGAATGGCCTGAACAACAACTAAAAGTGGTAGTATGCTGATGACGATGAGGGAAGTTAAGTGATCAAAAAAGAGTGATCGAAACTTTTTTTTTTTCAGATGAAAATTTTCATCACAATAGGAAGCTGTTTTTTTTTTTTGTTTTATTATCAATGAATTCACCTCATTCGATATATGTGGTATTTATTTAATGGGTAAGGTTATATAGTAGAACTCAACTTGCCAATTTAACTTTTTCGTATCAAGTATACCCTGAAGTATACATTGCTTTCAAAAGTATTGAAAAGCAACTCTTTTCTAATTCTGAGACTACAAATACTTGTCGTTTTCTTCTTGTCCAACCTCTAGGTTCTTCATTGAAATAGATTCGTCGATCGTCGCATCACATTGTGTTACACCGCCTTATTTCATACCTACGAAAGGATCGTATTTTGACATGATAATTTCCCTTTTTGGTCTCTGTTCCTCTTCCATTTTAAAATTTCTGCTTGTCTTATGTTGTTCTTCTGTTAGCTTTAAAATTAAATATCCGGTTCTTACCCAAGATTTTAGATTACGTTCTACAGTTTTTAAACTGAAACCGAAGCAAATAAATAATTCAAAAAAAAAGTATAAAAATTGCTCAAGATTTATTGTACTAAAGTCTGTTGTTAATTTTAAATAATGTTCACATCATATTTCATCCACTTGTTATCATTGTCATTAAATTTACCATACCTGTAGCTCGTCAAAAAGATCAAGTCTCTCTTTACTAGACTTAACCATAATTGAAAATTCAGCTCTAATATTATCTTCCAATCTATCCGGACCGCATGATACAATTGCGCAAGAAGCTTCTCCGATATTCTCTTTTAAAAGATTTTTAATGTTGGGTTTTCCGTACTTTATATGAATGAAATCCACAGAATCATCAGGCTTTTGGTCGGATTCTGAATCGGATGATTCAAAATTCTTCGTGCATGTCAACTCTACTACTTTGCTTCTGTTTTTCGCCATTTCAGATGCATTTCCATGTGTCAAATAAAAATCTATTTCAACTGGCCGATTTCTTAATTGAGATATTAAATCATGAATATAAGTTTCGAAGCCATCGAGATTTCCAATGATCCAAACAAATTTGATTCTAGTACAAGATAAATTTTGTTTCCCAAATTTTATTGCATAATCAATGATCCCAGGTATTCCTGTACCTCCCGCTATAAGAAGTCCTTTTTTATAGTGATGAATAGGCGCTGTTTTACCATATGGGCCCTCAACACAAACATAAGTATCCAGAACACCTTCGGGCGATCTCATTAGCCTTTTCATGATATGAGATGTAATACCCCGTTTTGCCTTGATATAGCACAATATGTTCTCCTCGCTTTCTATGATTGTAAATGGATGATTCTGAAAAAATAAAAGAGGATCTTTAAAGTAGATGAATCCATACTGTCCAGGTGTACTGTGAAATGATTTTGGTTTGTTTATAGTTATTTTAAACATGGTGTCATTAATCATTTCCACGTGTGCTTTCTTATATCCAAACCTAATCATCCGAACAATTCTAAATAGTCGATCAAAAACCCAAAGAGCACATGACACGATTATCCATTCACACCAGCCAAGTTCATGGCAGTGATACCAACACATGACAATAAATGCAACCACCATGATTATGTGAAAGTATAAAAAGCATTCATACATATATCTTCTAAATGGATGGAGGGCAAATAAAATGATACCACCAGCAAGGCTGGTTGCAATAACACCACAAACAAAATACAAACTCTGTAGATCAAGAGTATACTCGCCTTTCTCAAGAATAGTATAATAAATCGAGTGAATCAGCGCATCTAAAAACATCCAGGTAGCAATTATTTTGTGATACTGAATAAAATCAGAATACTTCTTTCCAGTCAAATATCCAAGGAAATTATTCCTTCCTGCAAAAATAATTAAAAGTGGAACCTTACCAAAAGCCAAAATTCCAGATCTATCGGCAACAAATCTTTGCCAAGCACGTGTACTTGTCGTAAAAAGAGAAGCAGCCTCATCCTGATTATATGGAAGACTGTATATCACAATCTGAAAAATTGTAAATAACGATAGAATGATCGAATCCTGTCTGTTGGGAAGTAAAATACTTAAATACTTCCACCCAAATGGTCGTTGATAGTTTCCATTTGGGAAAAGTGCAGGAATGGTAATGAAACTTTTGATATGATTAACAAAGATATTATTATGATTCACATGGAGTCCAATTCTTTTCAATAAATTGAATACACTTGTAATTACAAGTACCAATGCAAAAAACAACCAATTTCCAATTGCATAATAAGTTGCATCATCCAGATTTTTATAAAATGCCTTATATCCATCGTATGTCGTAAAAGCTGATGTCATATTTGTATATGCAGGTAAGTATATTGGCATTGAAGTGTTCTTAATATCTTCTAATGAAAGATGTTTATTTGTCGCATTTTTGTGTTGATCCCTGAAATAGGTCCAGTCATGATGGAAGCTTGAATATTCTGCACAAGAAGAAGCTGCAACCAGATATATCTTCTTCATTTTTGCCTGGTCCGAATTGGCAAGTTTATCACAACAGAGCATCATAGATCCCACACAAGGATCATATCCACACATGACATCATAATAAGCGGCATACTCAAGAGTGCTATTAGTAGCAAAGTCAAAAACTAAATAGCTCGTGACGGCACTGTCACACGACCAAAATTCAGGGCTACCATTGTTTAGCCTGAGCACCGTTTTCCAATTTGCATCCGCTTTAGCAACAGAAAGAAATGTAAGAAAGGATAATAATGTGGATATAATCATTAAAATTATGCAACCAAGCTTCCTCAGCAATTGTAGCTATTTTATGATATTTGCAGTCTGTCATATCAGACTTCCATTATTTCAAATTAGCATGCCTTGTGTAACTTTGTACAGACAGACATACATATATATATATTTGAATGAACATTTAAACTGCCACATAACCGAAACTGAAGTGAATTTTTCCATAAGATCAAAAATAGTCTTGTACATCAGAAAGAATGATAATTATTTGTCGTCGGATGAAAATACTTTTGGAAGATTTTACAATGGTTGAAAAATTGATTAAAAAATGGCACAATATGATCCCTAATAATTGCCTTTTGTAGCTGGGAGTTTTCGGCATTAGTTGGTTATAGTCTAGGTTCACACAATTAAGTGCTCATGCATAAACAAAATTCCTCGAAGGGACATATCGGTGACAAAAGGATAATGCAAGTTTTATTTCAAAGTTCGGTTATACATAAAGGCCACCTCGGTTATATAACATAAATATTTCAATATATATATATGAAAGTCTGTTACATTTATTTTCTGTTATTATTAAGGACAATGGCATCAATACTTTAGTTCTCTAGTTATCATTGTTTTCGTGTAGTCATCATCTGAACCGACAGAAATACGCAGGGGTCAACCCTCAAAAGCAAAAGCTTGTCTTAAAAGAAACTTGAAAAGTTTTGTTTAAGTTTTACAGTTACACACAATCTGAGCCCCTCCCATCACTAGATCAATGAAATGTCCATTGAAAATGCAAGCAAAAAAATTTTAAAGCATGCTATTGTATATAATCAATTACTCTAAATAAGTTCAGAGAAAAGAGCCAATTGGATATCAAGAACTTTAAATGGTGTGAGCAAAATAAGAAGCAACATGTAAAAGCTCTATTTTTTAATCCTATAATAATCCGTGGAAAAAAGTAAAATGATAATTGAAAATTATTTGCTCCCAGTAGTAAGCATATCACTTGTCAATGGTGCTCGCAAATCTTGGTAACCTTTTACCCATAAGATCATTTCCTATGGTGCCCGTTCTCAATGGAAAGTTGGAGAATGATTGTGAGTGTGGTAATTTAGGACGTGGATGCCCATTTGCTGGTATTCGAGAAGATGGAATATCTATTTTATTAAGCTCTTGAAGATTTGCAGTCGAGCGTGTTCTAAGTGTGCTACCTCTAGAGTTGAATGACGCATTTGATATTGAAGGATATCTACCCTCTTCTAAAGAATGAAGCTGATTATTATGAATATCCAATTCCTCATCAGAAAATCCTGCCAAATGATGGTATTTTCCTATAAGCCTCATTTTGATTTTCATCAACATGTTCCGCGACTTTCTCAAATATTTTAAAAGTATGTTTCGTGATTTCAGGCGATTGCCTATAAAAAAATATGCCGCTATGCAAGAAGTCATGAACACAAAGATAACCCACCAAGGGCCAATTCCAAAAAGTGACTCCCTATCTCTTTGCAATGTATCTTCGGATGCCTTTTTGGACCGTAATTCCTCTATCTTGTTCAAGCTTGGATACACTCCTACCTGCTCTGCGTAAGAATGAGCTTGAACCTGTGATGAGGCATATAATAAAATCTTTCCCAAGGTCCAGCTTAGATCAGCACCATCAATTGAATTAGCACTTTGAAATGAGGAGGATGACAATGATGACGATGATGATGATAATGAACTGGTATCTTCCTTTACATTATAATCCCCATCATCATTACCCTCAAGACCAATACGAGGAAGTCCAAATCCTTCATGTAAAACGTTAACAATCCATGATGCTTTAAAGCATGAGTCTTTAAGTAAGGGGAGTCGCATATTAGGGCCATACTTTCCATCCTCAAATTTCTTTTCAACCGAGTCCCAGTCGGATTCGCAAAATCCTTGCAAGCTCTGCTCGAACTCCTTAAAGTTATATTCGCCAGCCATATGGAACACATCATTGGCTGTATACCAATACTCGCTAATGCCAACAAATTTATCTTTAGTAAAATCAATTTTAGGTGCAGAAACACCATTAAATAGGCAAGATGACTCCTTACAAGGCAAATGCTTTAAAAGAAGTGGATAAATGGTTCGGAGGCATTGTCTATAGTCTCCAGAACCTCTAATGTCATATGTAATCCCTTTCAACTCCTGCTGAATTGTAAGTCCCTTCTGTGAGCATGGATCCGATATATCGTAGGTAGAATCACCATCTTTGTCGTAATTAACACCTTCTGGGAGAGTCATAATAAGATTACGGAGATGACGCCTGTGTGCCTCATTTGCACCAAATCCAAGCCATGTACTCACAAATATTGGCCACTCCTGTTTAGTCCCATCTATGTTTCGGAGTCTAACCATATATAGCTCCTTGATGTGCTTTTTACGTTCATCCTTGTCCGATGGAACAAATGCTATTTGTGTTGATGCCCCACCCATGTCCATAAATCCAAATGTTGACCCTGAGTCTATTCCCTTTTTATTGTCAAAGTTATCAAACTTCTTTTTCAAGTAATTAAGGGCGATCCACCCGTAAATTCCTTCTGTTTCGCCATCTATAACCTGAACATGATCTGTGCAAGAGTCCAGCTCAAAATCACTATGCTTTCTTACAGAATTGCAGACTTCTTTCAATATGGCACTTCTCTTTTTCTCCGGAAGTAGCCGCATTCCAGCTGTAGCCTGTATAAATATTGGAGTATCTCTTTGCTTTTCTATCGGCACTATCTTAGCTGCAAACTCCACCAATGGTTTCAAATGCTTTTTCCATATCTTACCTGGCTTATTTGCATATGCAGAAAGGCCTGGGTTTATTCGCATTCCCCATTCCTTTTTCTGCTCAATTTGAGGAACTGAATTCAACAGTTCATTTGATGATTTGGAACTCGCAAGAGTTGAAGAAGGATCATCCCATCTAAATACCTGAAGTCTCGAACCCGATGATCCAGCATCCACTACTATTCCATAGTTTTGTCCCATTGCAGACTTCCCTGTGGTATTCTGTATACCCTTCTTTGAGTTAGAAGAACTTTATCCGTCTAAAAGAATGAAAGGTAATAGATAATGCAATCTAGTGCAATGATAATTTATTTTTTTTCCCCGTTAGTAGTCCGGTAAAAATGGTCATCCAACACATGTTTACCTCGGCCACCTTTTCATTTTTATTTTTAATCTTTTTAATGCGATGTACGGATGTAAAGAACTACAGAAGCTTGTGGTGTATTAAGAAAGAAAGTTGATGCAATATCAACGAAATCGTATTAGACTATTTAAACAAGTATCATTCGATCTCAAAATTCCACAATCCGTCTGCTAAGTAGTGTATAAGCTCGATACCCATACCCTTGTTAACTTTTTTAATCTCATCAGTGCTCATGAGTAATTTTCCAACTGCCAATGCGTTCTCCTTACCTTCAGCATAAACGGCAACTGTAGTTCCCTTTGCAATGTCCTCATCCGGAAGTTTGGCACCCTTAGATGTTAGGCCAGGGCACATAATGTTTGCACCCGAAAGAATGAATTTTATTGCACCACGATCAACTTGAACTCTGGGGAAGCATGAAGGATACATGTGAATGAGCTTCAAAGACGGAATTAATTCATCAAATTTCTGGTAAAAAAGAACCTCATCGTTCACAGCATATAAATTTATCTTATCCTCACATTTATACAAGACAACTGTACTTTTCTTTGGCATTAATATCTTAATGGATTCTTCGAGTTTGGGGTACTGATTCACCAGCTTTGTTCTTAATGCTCTTTGAACAGACGACTTCACGTTCGTCTGTGTGTGCACGTCATCTTTCGTAAACTTCTTAAACATTCTTTCTATTTATGTACACTTTTCTTTCTATTCTAAAGTTGTGTTCCAATAAAATAATGATCAACTGGACCGATAATAACGGAGAGAAGTAAATAATATCTAGAATTTTCAATTTACCTGCAAAACTTTTTACTTTTTTCCCTCGCCCCTCTACAGTTAACGCTTTTTCAAGCTCTTTGAATTATGATCCAAGCCAACTACACATTTCTGGCATACTTAATCAGAAAAGTCCTTCACCCCTTATACAGAAGAATATCGTTTAACTACAGTTATCCAAAGTAACTTTTGTATGGCCCCAATCATCACCCTACAGCCAAATTCTTTGCAAGACTCCTTTCCCATTGCATACCAAGATCAAATCTACTACATCAAACTTCCATCAAAAAGAGCATTACCCGATACAACTCGGATTACCTAGTTACATGTAAGAATATATTTTCACTTCGGTCAGTACAAAGACTCAACCCAGAGCAAGTGTAAAGTAAAATATGTCCAAAAATTCCTCGAGTGTTCAAAGCACAAGGGCTCAAACACAAGAGAGCAGTCTTGTTGAAGTTTTCAACTAGCAAAAACATGATCTCGGACGAATCCTCACTGATACACGTAATGCCCTAGCATAAGGATGAAGAAACAGAAGGAATTTTAAACGAATGCACATAAGTGGCTAGTGAAGGGTTAGTGCGAATGGTTGGAATTTCACCTCTATTTATATTCGTAGAATTTTTTTCGTAAAAAAATTTAAACCGGGCTTACAAAAAAAAAGCACAGGGCAAAGAGTACTTTAATGAACGTTAAATGACTGAACGGTTGGCATAGTTAAAGCATAATTCGAATTTGGTTTCCAAATGTCAACAGCGTAACGAATAAAGGTTAAGATGTCCTGCCTTTGTTTGGAATAAAAAAGTAGTATGTATATACATGTAATTGCAATTAGCATCAATCAAGAAAGAATCATAACTTAACACCCAAGTGGATGGCAGCAACGCCAAATGTCAAATCTTCATAGCCCTTACCAGGAACATAAAATCCAGCCTTACGAATCATACTGGCAAACTTCTCTTGGTTAGGGAACTTTCTAATGCTTTCAACCAAGTATTCGTACGAATCCCTGTCGTTTGCAATCAGTTGACCCATCATTGGCAAACATGAGAAAGAATACAAATCATATAAATAGCTCAATACAGGATCATGAACTTGCGAGAATTCTAAGCATGCGAATATTCCACCTGGCTTCATAACACGGTAGGCTGCATCCAAACCAGCCTGTATATTTGTGAAATTCCTAATTCCGAAAGCGATCGTGTAGACATCAATTGAGTTATCCGGAATTGATTCCAGCTTTTCGCCATTTTGAACCATAAACTTGATTCTTGGAGAATTGGCATACCTGGTTTTGAGACACCTTCTTTCACCCTCTTTGAGCATATCAGGATTAATATCTGCAACAATCATTTTTGATTCATTATCACCATACTTTTCGTTCGCATGGTCAAGGAGGCCAAATGCCACGTCACCAGTTCCACCTGCAACATCTAAAAATTGAAGTGGTTTGCCAGAATTTGGGCGCATACCACAATCTAGCTTGTTAATCATATGGCATTTCCACAATCTGTGAATACCCATTGACATCACATCATTCATAATATCGTAATTTGATGCAACAGAAGAGAACACACCATGCACTAGCTTTTCCTTCTGTTCAACTGGAACCTTTCTGTAACCGAAATCAGCAAGCTTGGCTTCCTCATTCGATGCTCGGAGAGAAGTAGAAAACAGCCGATTAAATGGCTGTCTAAGTCTGTTTGCGATGGCTTTTATTTCCAATTCAATCCCAACCATTTTTGCTTCGAATTAATCTCGATAGTGTTTAAATTATATAAATTGTAAGAAAAGAAAGATAATTGCTTAAAGCTAACGAAAACCCCTTTTACTGTGTCTGCTCGTATACATTGAATTTTCCTGCACCCCATTAATTTTTTTCCAAGAATATCCAATGTAAGTTTACGCTACATTTTCCAGGCTACAAACGAGAATCCCTTCCTTTGTTCTTGCACCTAGATATTTTTTTAAGGAATTGTTTGTTTTCCCGCAACTATTCTCAGTTCTATTCAAGCAAAGCAAAGTATATATCCTTGATCTACACAGCCATATATTCATTTTAATCAGTGCTCGGCTCTCCTGTTTTTCTGCTACCGCTACTACATTCTTCAAAATAGTAAACTGGCGCTTAATTTTCAACCCAATATATTTATTTGGTAATTTTAAACAAGCAAGTCTATCAAATTGCATTGAATCAATGTGCTTTACTATGTCTAAATTATCATCATCAATCAGCAATGTTGTCCCAAATACTCATATATTTTGCTGTGCTTGCAGGCTTCTGTACGGCAGCCATTATTCCTTTAATTAACGACAACGACATTTTAAATGAACCATCAGAACCAAAATTTCCGGAGAAAAGACCCTTTATGAATGATGAAATGCAATTGTATTCAAAAGAATATAATGAGAAAGCCTCAGCTGTCTTGCTTTCATATGAGGAGCTATCGAAAAACAAACTTCAGTCTTTAGGCATTTCAGGATCAATTCTGAGTGTGCTCACTAAAGGGATTGAAACCTCTGATAATTTCTTTCTTCCCTTTAATAGTAAGTCTGTTTTTATGTTAGAAACAGAATCATCTGTTTTAATAGGAAAAGATAATATCAGTATGATGATGCCTTTTGACATCAATGGTGATTACCTCTTAAAAGATGTGAACTTGCTTATACCCAGGTCCTTCCTAAATAGGTATGGATTGTGGAACCTTACCAGACCGGGCGGTCACGAAATATTTGACGGTGCATTCTTTCGAAATGAATCTAAGCCTTTAAACTTTGACTCTCCTGTTCTTATCATGATATTTAAAGAAGATAATTCATTAACTAAAGGCATGTCCAAAATGTTTTTTGACAAATTTGCACTGACTTGGGTAAACTCGCGTGACTCAACAGATTTATTGCATTCGGTCTTTTGCTCTGTCAACGGCAATTCTACTTTTGGAGCTTGCTTAAAAGTTAATGACGGTAATAGGCAGATTTTTGTTTACCCATCATATACATCTATCCAAAAAAGAGAGATCAACTTTAATGGTTTTTTTGGCCCTTTTTTAGTTAAGCGAGAAGTACAAGATTCCAATACCAATGATCAAGATTTTGCAGAAGAGCAATCAACTAAAGAAGTGTTCGAGATTCAGTTAGACGACTCGGAACCTCAAGCAAATGAGAACAGCTATGCTAATATCACCGACTGTCTACAAAATGGGGAACCCGTTGCATTGAATGTTGTTGAAGCTGATGATGAGTACGAAATACCTGCTAATAGACCACCAAGAAATCCACATTACTCGCAAGTAATTTACCCAGACTTGGTACATGTTAACTCTCTTTCCTTAGCCAAACGAGGTGAGAAGGAAACCAACTGTGAACCAATCACATGGACCAATTTGTTCAGGCATGCGCTTTTCGGTAGCCCATCTAATTTCTGTACTTAATCTTCATTGAGGTTATCCATAATTAAATTACATCTAATATGACACACTTTTCAGTTTGTTTGTATCTCCTTGTAAAGCGTCTCCGAGTGCATCTGAATATTATTGCTGGGAGATTAATCAGAGTCACATCCGATCTGTCAAATTTTTTTTAGCAGAATAAAAAAAAAATGAAATGAAGCAAAATGGAATAATGGAAAAGTTGAAATTTTAGAGAAAGCTAATCTTTGGGGCTAGCAGTAACATGTTTGTTGATGCTTTCAGCTTTTTTTTGCTTCCTCTGTTTCCTACTCAAATCATGCTCATATGACTATTTGGTAGTAACGACGCCATTGTGCTTTAAGATCATAGTACTTGCATCATGGTGGAAAGATTATCCAATCTAGAGAATGCCCTTACATATAACGTTCGAACGTTTCTAAGAGCGCATTTTTCAACTGAGAAAATAAGGCAAGCTTCTTTTTGTTCTTCATTAGTGACATGTCTTGTCGATGCATCCGTTGTCACTTTTTCCATATTCACTCCTCAATTTATTAAGCACCTTAACTATGATCAGATAGATATCAACATTATTGGTGGGGCCATGAATATTGGCTTATATCTAACGCTTCCTGCTTTAGGTTATTTGAGCGATGCTCATGGACCGATGTTATTGGCTTTAATCGGAATGGTTCTTTGTCCTGGGTATATTTTAGCCGCATGGTGCTATCATGCACAGTTCACTGCCTTCATTATGGCCATTGCATTTTTCCTTATTGGAACGGGAACATCATCCGCATATTTTTGTTCTCTTCTTACTTGTGCAAAGATATATCCTGACAGAAAGGGTCTAGGTATATCTCTTCCAGTGACCTGTTATGGAGTATCATCCCTCATACTCTCGTATATCTTTCAACTTTCTGTTTTCCGTGTGGACACTGTTGATTCAGATTCTCACCTTAGTGTCTACAAGGTGTTCATATTCTTAAGTGTTGTGTATCTATTGACGGGTGTTGTTAACTCTATTTCATCCGTTATCGTTACTATCGAGAAAGAAACTGTGTTCGAAGCACTTGTTTCCGGAGAACAGGTTGCAACCGCTGCTCAGCAAGGTGAAATTACCGAAGTATCACCAATGAATGCTGCTGAGAGGGTTACTTCGTATAATTCGGTGGAGGATACAGGTTCCCTCATTAATTCAGAGTTTATGGAACCACAATCGCACGAGGTCCGATTTGCCAAATTTCTCAGAGACCCAACTATGCCCTTAGTTTACATTTGTCTATTCTTTTTGGCGGGTACCGAGGAACTTTTTGTAGCAAATCTGGGTTCCTTAACCGAAATTGTTGGAAGTAAGGGGAAGAAAAGCATCTCTGACCAAGTGGCATTGTTCAGCATATTCTCCACAATCACCAGATTAGGTGCGGGCTTTTTGAATGACGCCTTTGGAACATGCAAAGCTACTATCAGACTGATATTAACATCCATAGCTCTATGCATTATATCTTATGCTATGGTAGCGGTCAATGTCAATGACTTCGGTATTATCAGTTCATTGATGGGTGTCTGCTATGGTTCTACATACACGCTTTTCCCCACTTTAGTTGCGAGTGTTTGGGGTGTTGATCTTATGGGTTCAACCTGGGGCTTGTTTCTTTCCGCTCCCGCTTTTGGTGATTTAATATTCGGTCTCTTTTATGCATACGAGTTTGATCGCTATTGTGTGGTCGCAAAGGCCACTATAAGCAACTTTGTTTACTGTCTCACGACACCGTTCTTGGTGTTTGGTGTACTAGCGTTGGTTAGTGGTATCTTTTTGTACTATTGCTACAGAAGATACTGGACCGGAAAACTTTCGAATTAGATATGTCAACATATTTCCCAAGATCTAGTTGCAAGTATATTTTGCATTTCATTCCCAAAATTATATAATTTTTGGGGGTCATATAGAATGATGTCATTGTAAATTTGTTTCAGAATATAACGAAACGTAGATGCGGCGCTTAAGACAAAAAATAGTATCCTAACTAGAAGAAAGCTTCCCTGCATTTTTTTTTTTTTCTATCTTCTCCAAGTCCATCAAGCGAGAATTAAACTTCAAAAAAAAAATTATATATTTGTCGAGTTTGTTCACTCAATTATTCTTATTATCCTTCATCACAAGGTATTCGTATCATCTCTCTAAGTTATTATTCATAGTTCTTGATGGCATAACGACCAAATTGCCATTAGTTTGGTAGTATTTGAACTGAAAATCACTTTTAATTGTTTGCTTGGAAGTTCACGGTTCACTAATAAGCTAGGTGGAGTCATAAAAACCATTTCAATTGCTCCACCAGAATAATTGTGAAGCGGACAGTTTAAAAATACATACACTGTTTGATTCTGTGTGTTCTAGAAAGTTTAAATTAAAGTATTGGCTTATAGTCGTTTCTTTTCATTACATTTCAACTCTGAGAATCTGTGAATATTTCCGGTTCTTTGGGCTTGACGTTCATGATAACTTGAAGATTTAACCAAGGGTATATAATGTTTTCATTCTCCAAGAATTCAACCCACTTACAACCATCGCTGTTTGATATTCGAATCAGATCTGCGAATAAGAACATTCTTTTTTTGGAAGGTCAAACGGGTGAGTCCAATACTTTGGCGGTATTTGGTCATGTTGTTTTCTCCATTCCGGAAGATATCACAGTTCGTGGTATTTCTCTCCATTTGACTGGATGTTTCCGACTTGATTTTCTTGAAAGCTTTCAAGACGGTTCTGGAAGAGTGATTGCTGCCTGTCCCGTGAGAAAGGAGATGGTTATAGTTGAATGTGAATGGCAAAATCTTCTTACAAACCCAGAGGGTGTCGTGTTGAAATCAGGTTTAAGCAGTGCGGATCATCCCAATGTTTCGACATCTAAATCGCAGAATTCCGGTAAGTATTTAACCGGCAGGTCTAAACCAGTTAAACTAACAGTTGATGAAAAGATTCCTACTGGAACTACTCCATTTCCTGAACAACGCAATTCAACTAATGGTAATATAATGTTTACGCTTCCCCGAGGTAACTATTCACTTCCTTTCAAAGCTGCTCTTCCAGGAAGCATTCCAGAAACTGTGGAAGGTCTACGCTGTGGGGTGATTTTATATAGATTGGCAAGTAAAATGAATGGTGCAAAATCGTTCAAAAAAGACCCGCAGACGTGGAAATATTTAAGAATATTCAGAAAGCCGTTACAGACAGAAGTTTCGATGTGTGAGGACTGCTCTGTTGAGAGTACTTGGCCAGGCAAGATTCAGTATGAGGTTCGACTTCCTCGAAAAGCATTGCCGTTGGGTGGTAAGGCCAAAATGCACATTTTAATTGTTCCGTTAATGAAAGGGCTGACGCTTGGAAAAATAACTGTCTCGATACAGCAATACTTTTCTCTCAAGGGAGATGGAGATGAATCATTCGAGGATGAGCACACAGTTTTCAGATGTGTTTTACCTGAGATTTCGATGGATGAGCTAAGTCCGGACAAATGGTCTTTGGAAGCTAGAATTTCACTTCCTCTTAATCTCAAGCAGTGCACACCAGATGTGGATTTGAAAGATGATCTTATTCGTGTCCGTCATAAGCTCACACTTAACATCAATATCATGAATTCGGATGGCCACATCTCACAGGTGAAATCCAAGCTACCTATAATTCTATACATAAGTGGAAGGGATAAAATACTTGGGAGAAATGCATATGTTGACCGAACTGGACGTATTAGATTCAAAACGGGCAGTTGTATATTATTTGACAATCTGAAGAACCAGCCTCGACTGGTTAGTGCTTTGGAACCTATTGCTAGTCCTTTAAATGATCAAGCAATACCTCAAACTATTGAAGAACAGATGGAGGAAGATGAACAGTCAGATTCGGATGATAATGGCAATGTGCAAAATCAAAATCGAAATTTGCGTGCAAGTCATTCGAATATTTCATCTGGTGATAATACAGAACCTGCCATTAGAGAGGGAAGTAGTAGCTGGTCTTGTCAAGCGCAAGTACCTTTAGATTCACTTTTAATGCCATCATCACCAGCAGCATCTACTAGATCTACACCAATACGGATACCGCATAGACCACAGCTCGGAAGAACTCGAAGTTCTGGAACAACGCGGGTTAAAAGTCACGGTCACAACTACAAGAAGTATAGTGTCGATGGCAGGGATGGTACGGAAGAAATTCAGGAAATAAGAGTTGATCCTGGATATGACTTTGGACGAGATTTGGATCCCGATAGCTCAGATGAAAGTGAAAATTCTGAGAAATTCTTGCCATCCTACAATGATTCAAAGAAAGATATGCATTTGGATCCTAGCATGGTGTCTCCAATCAATTCGCCAATATCAATTGCAGAGGAAACTTCAGGTTCGGCATCGTCATATTTTGATCTTGATCCACAAATGTTGCACAGAACCACATCTCGATCCAGTAGCGTTCTTGAGTCTCCAGCTGCTCAGTTTCTTTCCTCTGCAACATCAGCAGCGGTCACTCCGAAGTTTGATGAAAGTATGAACGAAGTGCCGTCGTATAGTTCTGTTTATGATGATGATTATTCGGTGACCACTGATCCGGCACCTCCTTATGAGGAGACGGCTTCTAAGACTGATAAGGAGTTTGGTGATTATTTGGTGGCGAAGGTTGAGAAAGAACGATCAGGTTTTAGGAGTCTTGTCAATAAACCTTATGTAGCAGGGCATTTATCGTTATCTACACCTCCAAAAACTGCTCCCCATAGAACACTAATGAACAGTTTTCAGACAATGCCACCACTAAGAAAGACTTTGTCCTCAACTAGTTATAGACCTCACGTTTCACTGCCGGCACTACTTGCGAAAAATTTCAGTTCAGATAATATATTAAGGCCAACTTCTAACCAGCTTGGAAATAACACAAGAGAATATCATGTTCCAAAGGTTCCCCCAAAGGCTATTACTAAAAAAGTCGGCACCCCAGACAGATTATCGCAATCTGCCTCGCAATATTTCGAATCTCTTCCCAAGCCTACATTCAACTTGCATTTGCCGTACCATAAGAAGAAGTAGGTAAAAGAAAAGCGCACATCTTAATTTCTCCCCTTTCCGCTTTAGGTCATTTCGTGGATAAATTTTATTGCATGCCTTACTGTTCTTGAATATGTGTACACTTAATACTTACAGTTAGATTCCGTACAATAATTTTAACTCAGTATTATCCTCGATAGTTGTAATACAATAGCTGCGGTGCAAAAAAAAAAAAGTGAGCACAATGTATAAAAATAGATATCGAGCAACGCGGAGAATTGTACCAAAAAGAGAATGAAAATAGAATAAACAGATAAAACACCGTGTTTGGTGTTCTCGTGTCCGGAATAATACCAGCCATTAGGTTTTGAACAGCCAAGTCAGAGCTTCAATTCTTTGAGGGATAAACAATGTCATGCGTTTACAGCATGTTAATTCTAAAGTCAGTTCTGGTTTTTTATTGACGATCTACGGGATATTATAAAAAGGTAAACTAGGAATTATTCTTCCAGCTCCTCCGGACTATTTATTTGTGTACTATTTGGAACAACGCATCAAAATTAGTTTCTGTTTTTTTTTTCTTCCCGTCCCCCCTCGTATTTTTTACCCTGCATTTACCATTTGCATAGACATTGATATTAGCGTTAGTTTCTTCTTCTATTCTTTCACATATCTCCTTTCGAAAGTAGTTCCACCTGTTCTCTTCGCATATCAAAGAATAAATAAGAAGGAAAGATCACCCAATTTCTTTTTTATTTATCCCACCGACTCCTATATCAAGATATTCTTATTTGGCTTTTCGAAATACAATTCTTTTACTCTAGAATACTGCTGTGTTGTGTTCAGTGATCAATATCCTGCCTGAAAGCATATTAAACTACAATGTCGTCATTAATTCCTATCGTTGGTGCCGCCCAGAATTACGCCTGGGGTAAATATGGTTCCAAATCAGCAGTTGCACAATTCTCACATAGCAATGATCCATCTGTCAGTATTGATGAGACCAAGCCTTACGCTGAACTTTGGATGGGTACACATGCGAAAGCACCTGCAACACTTAAGGACAACAGAAATAAACTGCTTTCAGATGTTATCGCCTCAGATCCATCTAAATATTTGGGTTCTAAAGTTCTTTCTCAGTATCCTACTACTAATGGTGGGCTTCCTTTCCTTTTCAAGGTTTTATCTATCAACAAGGTTCTTTCAATTCAGGCGCACCCAGATAAGTCTCTTGGAGCCAAATTGCATGTAGCCGATCCATCGCATTATCCTGATTCTAACCACAAGCCAGAGATGGCAGTTGCCATCACAGATTTTGAGGCTTTCTGTGGATTTAAGCCATTACCGGAAATTGATGTTCTTCTTCAGAAGATTCCCGAATTTTACCAACTTGTGGGTGCAGAAGTTGCACAGACTTTTCATGATAAAATATCCTCCGCATCCCAGGAGGATGGAAGACGCCTTCTACAGAGTGTATTTGGTAAAGTCATGACAGCATCTCCTGAAACAGTTGCAAAATACGCCAAGAAGATGGTTGCAAGAACCAAGAGTCAGCCAGAGTTGTTTGGCCCTGTTCTAGCGGATCTTATTCAAAGACTGAACAGTCAATTTCCGGATGATGTTGGTCTTTTTTGTGGATGTTTGATGCTAAATCACTGCTTCTTGAATCCTGGTGAAGCCATGTTTCTTCACGCCAAGGAACCCCATGCTTACATTTCTGGTAATATTATGGAGTGTATGGCAACTTCGGATAATGTGATCCGTGCTGGGTTCACTCCGAAGTTTAAGGATGTTGACACTTTGGTCTCATGTCTTACGTACACCACTAATCCTGTTGAAGAGCAAAAGCAAAAGCCTGAAGACTTTGCACGCGGAACTGGTGATGCCAAGTTTGCCCTTTACAATCCTCCAATTGATGAATTTTCCGTTTTGCAGGTGAAATTTGAGGCTAGAATCGGTCTTTCTGCTCATATTGCAGGAATTCATGGCCCTTCCATTGTTATAGTTACTGATGGATCAGGAGAAATTGCAGTTAAGGGTGAAAAGTCTCAAAAAGCTGAACCAGGATACATCTATTTTGTTGCACCAGATGTTGAACTCTCTTTGTCAAGTTCTTCATCAAGTTCTCCATTCACTCTTTACAGAGCGTTTTGCGAATTGGAGTAGCCTCAAAGAAATATCTACGACCTAGCGTATTTATGCAAATCGGATGAATGAACAGTTTACTGCTATTAGCTTCACGATAGAAGTCTGTATTAAATATACACTCCAATAATTTAAGTTCGTAAGTTACTATTATTTTCGATTCTTTCTATATAAGCTCTCTTTTCTTTTCAGAAAGTTAGCACTAACATGTGCTGTTCAGTCGCTATGCTGTAATCTTTGTTGACGCCTCTCTTTAAACAGCTCATAGTTTCTATCATCTTCATCCTCATCTTCGTTTAACCAATCAACAATATCACTAAATATTCTGTTGCTTATTTCCAGATCCATTTGCAGCTCTGTGTCTCTGAGCCGTGCTTCTAAATACTCGGAAGTCTCAATTAAAACTGCTATGTTTCTCTTGAGTTGTCTTTTCTTAAATTCTACTATTGCCCTGAAGTCGTTCAATCTTACTCCGCGAATCTCCAACACGGACATTCTCTTAAAAATGTCCCTTCTTAGCGCCTGGCATATTCCTACGTCCCTTAATTTCATACAGTGGTTAACACTCAATCTTTCCAGTAGATCTCCTCGTAAAAGCCCCAATTCCCAAATTGTTCGATCGCTTATTCCGCAGCCTGCTACTCCCAATGTTTTAATTTGGCACTTTCTAATTAAAGGGCAAATAGAGTAATCCGAAACCAGATCACCTTTTAAATGTCTGCCAACATTCAAAGTCTCCAAATGTGGACAATTCTGCGCCACTTGATATAAAGATGCATCTGTAATCATCTCAGAGGCTCTAAGATCTAAGGTTTTTAAGTTTGGAGTCCTTTTCACTATCTCAATAAGATTGTCATCTGAAAGACATCGACATCCTGGAAGTGAAAGCTTTATCATCGCAGGTGTAAAGAGAGATGGAGGAGGAAGTAATTTGGGGCATATGTAAAATTCGACCCACTTCAAATTTATTGGATTGATATTTGTCGCTATGCAATCGACATCGTATTGTGTTGTGGCCCTTAATTTATGAAGGACAAATGTTTTACAACGTATTGGAGATTTGTTTGTAGTACAAAACTTAGCCAAATCATTGTCCGACTCGAAGAAAACATTTTCATTCAATATTTCACGTGTCACTGAAAACCAAAGATGATTCACAAGCATGCAATTGTATAAGTTTGCATGTCTTATCTTCTTGCAATGCCGTGGATTCATGCACGATGAAATAGATGAATTTGAAATTGATCTTCTCCACACTTTTGCGCCTTCTTCGGGCCCATGTATTAGAACTGCATGCCGGTATGATTGAGGTGGTCTTCTTGTAAGAGTGTGTTCCCTCGGAATTTTGTTTTGGTCATCAGATCCGGTATATTTTAGAATGATTTCTAAGATTTCAGGTATGCTGAAAACTTTATCCGCTGCTGATCGTTTCTGTGTCTGTGGTACAATAGTCAGTGTCTCATCAATATCAGTCATGAGATCTGAAAGTAAATTTCTTTTCGCATGATGGATATCACTTGCAAAGAGTGGGCGAAATTTGGGAAGCTGACTGTGTCCGAAAACTTTCGCCCCGTATGGTGAACTTTCACATGATGATACCGGAGACTCATCTTCTACCCTATTTAACGGTGATGTGAATGGTGATGAGTTTGGAGATGGTAATGGTGAAGGTGGAGATGAATGAAGCAGTGAATTTGATCTTAAAGTCGTACAAAATGAATCGAAGTAACTAAAGTTGGAGTTCCTAACGTCACCTTGGTCCTCTGAAGATCTCACATCCTTGATATCATCTTCTTCATCCTCAAGAAAGGATCTATTATTAGGTAACATACGCGATGGAAGTGTTGTATGACCCTGATAGCTGTTCAAGGGATTTGATTTGGATGGTGTGTTGACTGAGGAAATAATAGTACTACTAACACTGCTAGTGGTTCGTAATTGTAAAGGAACTGGAGAAAATGGAGATTCAGAAGCCATACTATTTGAACTTGAACATCTTGAAGACTGTTGATGCCCACTTAATGTCCTTGTTGGATAATATCTGAGTGCCATATGCTGCTTGGAAAGTGAATCCACGGCCCTTCTCTGGCTAGAAGATCGAGATAGTGAACCTGGAGAATAATCAGAAGGCGACCGGTGTCTTAGTTTCCTAACTCTGATCGTTTCCGTACGACTTAATGAGTACCTCTTTGATGCAGGTGGTGTACATGAAGCATCGACTGATGGCTGTGGTGAACAAGTATGATGTAAAGTCATAATGAAAATTTTGTTCCTGCTGCTAACTCAAAATGAATTAAAGGTGATGAATGGATTTGTCAGAAAGCTGAAAAAGGAGTAGTTTGCTGTGGCCATAAAAAGATGTTTTTCCTCTATGATGGAATTGAAAAGTTTTGACTGATGGAGATGAAGATGGCCTTGTCCTATTATGTGCTCTTTATCAATTATCTTCGTTAGACTGATGGTCAATTGAGGAAAAGGAAAAAAGAACAAGCAAGGAAAATTATTAAAGAGCCGAATTGAAGAAGATTGTCAAAGTTCTGTACAATCTACTAATTGACGAAGATGTATGCAGAATTATTGAGTAAGCACAAAGGTTATGAGCACTCGTCGACCTTCCAAAGCAAGAAAAAGGAAAGGAAACAGAGCAAGTTGCAAATAATGATAATATATAACAAAAGAAAACCTTTGGGAAGAAAAATGAAGGTTTCCAGACCAGTGCGATATATATAAAAATGATGAAAAGGGTTCAAGACAGCCACTTGAAAGGAGATGAAAGTAGAAATTTATGAAAGGTGAGACTCTGAGAAAGGAAAGATGGCTGGAAATCTGAATTGCACAAAGCGGTTCCGTTTAAAGCGCATCGTTTCCTAATTTGGTTTAAATTGAATGCATTGAAAAAATAAAACAGTTTCCGAAATTTATTTTTTTTGTAGGCACACAAGAAAAAAAAAAAGAGAGAAAACTAGACAATGCTCAAACTTTTCCCAAACAATACTAAATCAAAAAAATATATATATAATATGTGCACACTATCGATTCCCGAATATAGGGGTCGGATTGATATGAATAAGCTCGCAAAATAAAGAACTGGCATGCAAATACGAAAAAAGGGAAGGGCACCTTACCGAATTTAAAAGAAAATAAATAAATGGCTTGCTTCTATTCGCCATATTATTAAACTTTCAATTTTTGTTTGCATTGTGCAGCCGTCGGAGGCGACGTAAATAGTCTCTTTTTTTTGGAAGAACATCTTTGTACATGTATTCTTATTCTGCAAGTGTTTGCAAATTTATTATTAAATAGAAGGTTTTCTAATGATCACTGAAGGTGTTGGCGGCTCAAATTAGTCAGGGTTTTGAGTGTGAATAAATGAATAAAAAGCGTAGTTTGGATTAATAGGTCAAACAATTAGTTTGCAACATGGTTTGGATGGATCCTAAATGTTGCTTGAAAATAATTACTGAAAACTGTATCTTGTCCAATTCATTCATATCAACTTTCAAGTTATTCCTTGGTTCCCTTAATTACAATGTATATGATTGATATATCCTCATTACATCTTAAAATTTCTTTAATTCCGTTCTGTTTCTTCTGTAATCAACTAGCAAATAATTGGTTCCCTTCTATGGAATGCCTGGCAGTGCAAAATATCAGATGTTCCTTATCACAGGGAGGCTTACTTTTTTTTGTCCCTCTTTCTTTCCAATTGACCTTCGCTTCTCAGAACTTTTTTTTTGTTGTTTTCCTCACTCTTCTGCTTATTTGCACATTAATACTCCACGCCACGCACCATACTGAACTTTGATTTCTTATCCGTCACATTTCCAGAAGATCCAAAAAGGCAAAACAAATAAAATTAATCTGTTTGGTTCGGGAGGTCAGTATATTTGGTTCTCGCATAAAACTATAATCACAACAAATCAAAAATGAACAACGAATACGACTATCTCTTCAAACTTTTGTTGATTGGCGACTCTGGTGTGGGAAAATCGTGTCTTTTATTGAGATTTGCTGAGAACACCTATACCCAGGATTACATTTCAACCATTGGTGTTGACTTCAAGATCAGAACCATAGAACTTGATGGAAAAACTATTAAACTACAGATCTGGGATACTGCAGGTCAGGAGAGATTCAGAACAATTACCTCTTCATACTACAGAGGTGCTCATGGTATCATTATCGTTTATGATGTGACTGACCAGGAATCATTTAATGATGTTAATCAATGGCTACAAGAAATAGATAGATATGCTACAAGTGGTGTGCAAAAGCTTCTTGTTGGTAACAAGTGTGATCTCACGGATAAAAAAGTTGTTGATTACGCCGTTGCCAAGGAGTTTGCAGATAGTAGGGGCATTCCATTCATAGAAACATCTGCTGCTGAGTCTACAAATGTCGAGCAGGCCTTCATTTTAATGTCCAAGCAGATCAAAGCTCAGATGGCTTCACAGCCTACAAATAACGCTGCTGGAAAGCCCTCAGTTAATCTAAGTGGTACTGCTGTTAATACCAATGAAGGTGGATGCTGTTAAAAATATAGTCGATGAAACAGCTAGTCTTTCATTGGATATAGCACCATTCTTCTTATCTTCTATTACTTGCGCTGCATACATCTTCAACACTATCATGTCGTTTGTGTTTTTTACTTTTTTAAGTTCCTTGCTCTTCTCTCTTCGTCACTATCGGCTTCGCGATGTTGCGGTTTGGTATGTGTGAATGGCTGGTTTTAGCTTGGAATGCCACATCGGTTATTGCGCACTACCAGATTTATTTTTCCTCGTCTACTACATCATAGGTTGAGTGGTTATTGCGATTATAGCTAATGTTTAATATTACTATCTTTTTATATCGCTGTCGATTAAGATAAAATGTAGTATATTAGTATTTTTGTTACTGTTAATCTGCTCTGCTTAATGTAAAATTGTGAAGACCCAACGTATCTTGTCTAGAATCCAATTTTTTTCTCGTTCTTAAAATTTCAGCAACTAACACAAACTACTTTCTTCCTGATCAATATACGTACGACATAATATATTCCCTAAGATAGTTGGCTTTGTATTACTAAGCATGGCTGGAGCAGCAGAAAAAAAGCAAGCTAAGTACAACGTGGAAACGTTGAAGCAGATACACATCATTTCCGCTGTTGTGAATTTATTTAGTCTTGTATGTCTTTTTGTTTTCCACAGACCCAACAGCAAAAAGCCATATTTCATCTTCAGTATTCCTGGATGGTTTTGTGAATTTGTTATTGAGAAAATTGGTCGGCCGAAATACAAGAAAGATGATGTTAGAGGTTTCCAAATGCTTGTTAATGCTGGGGAGGACCTTCGGCAACAGGGTCTGACTGAATATATTTTCGATGTTTTCTATCTCACGGAGGCTTGTGATGTCTTCATGTGTTTGTTTGGATCTAACATGTCATACTTGATACTTCTTCTTATACCAATATATGCTGTCTATAAGTTGGCTAGTTTATGGCTGCGTTTCAGATCAAAAGGTGCTGGTAATCCGACGTTTGAGCAGGAAGATAACCGTCAGGCCCAACCAAAGAGCAAGCGACAGAAGAAGCTCGAAGCTAGGCAAAATAGAATTCGTTACGCAAGATCATGAATAATCTTTCTATCGGGCATTCTACAGTTTTCTAAGCAGTGTTAAATTACATTTTATGATGTATTTCATACTTTTTTCTACGTTAACGTTTCTTATAAGTGGAGTGCCTCATCTTCTCATAGCATGTAATTACTTTTCTGCTTTTATAGAAATGGTATGTTTATATTACCTGGCATTGTATTTGTTTTGAACCTTTTAGTTAATTGCGTTTATTTACAGTAATCAAGCATGGTCCAATCATTGGACCCGCAGACATTTTCGCTGGTCTGCACTATGAATTTTGGACTCAAGCAAATTCCAGCAATGAATGAATGTACTGTTTTACTCTTATTTGCACATTCCCTTTTTCTCCCTTTTTATCGTCCTTGATTGATTCTATATTACAGAATAGTCGAGGGGCAAAAAAAAATAAAAAATGAGAATTAAGAGTTCCTTTAACATAATAGGATCCAGATCGAAAAAAAGGAAAATAGTTCAAGGAACATTAGCGCACTCTTCCTTAATCTTACATACTCGAAACTTGAACTTTACCTTTGCCGGGCTTGTCTGCCTTTTTTTTTTTTTTGAACCAGTTTTGTTTTTTCTTCGTGTCGCATTTTTCCCCCTTTCAATTCTCTTTCTGTTAAGCTGTTCATTTTTTCCTCTTAATTTCATACCTTTTCCTTCTTCTTCATCTTTTCATCCTTGAGACTCAACTATAGGATATCAATTCTATACACTTTTCCCACAAATATAGACAACAAAAATGGACGGAGGTATGTATCATTTTTTAATTTATTCTTACGCAAGGCTTAGCTGCACCGATTTTACCTTGGCGCTAACTTCGATTCTGGTGTTTAGGCGCTCTACGATTTGCCGATGGTTTTCATAATCGAAGAAATGTTATTTCATCACAATTTGCAAGTATTAGATTTCGTTTGGTTCAGCACGTTTTGGATTCGGAGGGAGAATTCAAATTGAGGTGTGTGTGTTCATAACTATCAAAGCGTGTTTAATGGTGCTTGATCTAGTTTTGGGCACTCTTTATTTGATCAATTGAACGGTATTGAACTTTCATTTTAGTTTTCTCCTTTTTATGAGCAATTCGTGTTGGGGCTTTAACTGTTACTGCTGCATTATTCTCATTATTTCCACCTGAATAATCTAACAGAGAGTGTCTGTGGAGGTTGATCTTATGGCGGCTATATTTGCACTATGGATTTTTTTATCTTTCAAAACAAATACTAACATCTTAAACAGAAGACGTTGCTGCTGTAAGTATACAGTTTTCATATTAAGTTTGTCGATGTGCATAAATATCATTTCTGGCTGAGCTAATATTCGTTTCAAGTTGGTAATAGTTTGAATCCAAGTAATATTTTTTTTTGTTTTATTTGGTCTATTTTTGTCCGAACACAGCCAGCCACCCAGCCAACCTTGTCGGATCTAGTGATTTTTTTTTTGTTTTCCTTCTTATTATTGCTAGGTCAGTTTGGGGAATGGCATTCTACCCAAATTTCGCGAAGCACGTTCGATGCTTACCTAATGAACAAATCGAGGCAATGATTTTTTTTTTAATATCTCATTTTGGGCAGATGTTTTGTTTTGTCTGGTTGGCGGCTCACACTAAAAATATGAACAAATAAGCGGCTGGTGGATCAATATTGGGAAATATGGGTAGTCCCAGCATCCGCTTTTTTATACGACAAAATATACAAATTGTGGTCATTTTTTTGGTGAAAATTGTTATACTAACAAAATTCTATGATGTTATTATAGTTAGTTATTGATAACGGTTCTGGTATGTGCAAAGCCGGTTTTGCCGGTGATGACGCTCCAAGAGCTGTTTTTCCATCTATCGTCGGTAGACCAAGACACAGAGGTATCATGGTCGGTATGGGTCAAAAGGACTCGTACGTCGGAGATGAGGCTCAATCTAAGAGAGGTATTTTGACCTTGAAGTACCCAATTGAGCACGGTATTGTGACGAACTGGGATGACATGGAGAAGATCTGGCATCACACTTTCTACAATGAGTTGAGAGTTGCACCAGAGGAGCATCCTGTCTTGTTGACTGAGGCCCCAATGAACCCTAAGTCTAACAGAGAAAAGATGACACAGATTATGTTTGAAACTTTCAATGTTCCAGCATTCTACGTTTCTATCCAGGCTGTTCTTTCCTTGTATTCTTCTGGTAGAACTACCGGTATTGTTTTGGACTCTGGTGACGGTGTTACTCACGTTGTTCCAATTTATGCAGGTTTCTCTCTTCCACATGCTATCTTGAGATTGGATATGGCTGGTAGAGATTTGACTGACTACTTGATGAAGATTCTTTCCGAGAGAGGTTATCCATTTTCGACTTCTGCAGAGAGGGAAATTGTCAGAGACATCAAGGAGAAGCTTTGTTACGTTGCTTTGGACTTTGACCAGGAAATGCAGACGGCAGCACAGTCATCTTCTATTGAAAAGTCATACGAATTGCCAGATGGTCAGGTTATCACAATTGGAAACGAAAGATTCAGAGCTCCAGAGGCTTTGTTCCACCCATCTCTTCTTGGTATGGAAGCTGCTGGTATCGACCAGACTGCTTACAACTCTATCATGAAGTGCGATGTTGATGTCAGAAAGGAATTGTACGGTAATATTGTTATGTCCGGTGGTACTACGATGTTCCCAGGTATTGCTGAGAGAATGCAGAAAGAGATTACTGCTTTGGCTCCATCTTCCATGAAGATCAAGATCATTGCTCCTCCAGAAAGAAAGTACTCTGTCTGGATCGGTGGTTCTATCTTGGCTTCTTTGTCTACTTTCCAGCAGATGTGGATCTCCAAGCAGGAATACGACGAGAGCGGACCTTCTATTGTTCACCACAAGTGCTTCTAAGCAAGTTGTTTTGTCAACTTGTAGCCAGATATTGGTTTGTGTGTGTTTGGATTACAGCACATTAACCTTATTACTTATGGTGCTGACGTCCGTTCTCGAGTTTCGGGCTCAGTTCTTGTTTTCAGCTTGGCAAAACTGGAGGCGGCATCTGGCGCAACAACTGTTTGTTTGTGTTTGTTTGTATTAATGTCAGCTTTCCTGTTATTTTGCAAAGTATTATTTGGTTTAATAATTATTTGTCGTATACAATTGTTATCCGTTATTAAGGTTCCAGAAGGGATTTATCAAATATTTTAAGTTGGGTAGTGGGATGTTATCGTTTCATCTATCTTTTATTATTCCCCTCCCCAATCTCACACATTTGATCGGTGACTATCTGACCGTAAATGGATTTTACTCCGTCTCTCTTGATTTTATACGTTCAACTCTTTTTTCCTTTTACATCTTTATAACTAAACTACTCTGTTTTTTTTTTGCCTTTTTTCTTTATTTTGATAAAGCCTGACAATTCTCATCGATGTTTGTTGTTATCTTTATATTTCACTCAATTATATTTTACTAGTATGTAAGTTATAAGTATGCTTTGACACTTATGTATTGTCGTGCCATTTTACATTCATTAACCGTTGAAATTTGAAATTTGGTTTAGCTGAATACTGGGATTGGATTAAAATGTGTGCTTTCTTAATTTTTGAATTTTATGACTGTTAGGATCGCTATGGACACCCTGGCAATTTGGGAATAAATGATTGGCGTGAAAAATGCTTAGCTGCAGGAACAATGCGGCAAATCTAGCACTGAAAATAACTGACAGATACAGCTAAGCATTCTATTTTTTCTTAAATCCATAAAATGATTTCTGAATTTGATCCTCAACCGTCAAGTATTAGAAAACTAGAAAACAGGGAATATTTATTATTTTTATTTGGGAAAGGATCATTGGGCATATTAGGTTTGTATGAACCAAAGTAAAATTTTGCAAAAAAATAAAACGACCAGACTAAGTGTCTTGAAAGGGGGAAAAATAGATTATTTGCATTATCCGATGTTCATGATGGTACTGTAATGTCAGAACACTGCATGGTAAGACTACCTCACCTCCTTCCAGACGACAAAATATACATTTTCCCGATCGTCTTAGTATAATGTATGTACAGTGCACATGCCGATATATTGCCACCAATTTTCCAATCCAAGCATTGAGTACGCGAAACGATAATTGGATACAAAAGCTGTGGTTGAAAAGTCAAAAAAGCCGCTTTCATCCAGGAAGGGCCGTTTTTTCTCCTTGAACAAATAAACGACCCTGTTTTTTCACATTCCTGGTATTTGTTCCGCCTTCTGTCACCATAGCATTTACTTAATGTTAATTCGGCTTACATGTACGTTGTCCTAACAATGAATCGGAGCAATGCATTTATTTTATTGTTATTATGTCTTCCTGCACTTTTTCTTTAACTTTCTTTTTCCTTCTTTTTTCCCTGGATTTCTTCTTTTCCTTTCCTTGCTTTCTGCTACGGCATATTTGTCTCTCTTTTTTTTTGTTAATGCATATGTGCACATTTTTATATTTTTTCTCATTTAGCTATCAATCAGCCTATTTTTCGAAGATCAATCATTTTTCTAATATTTCTACTCTTAATTCCTCTATCCACTCTGTGTCACTGGTCCAAGGTTTAATGGTATCACATTTTGTTCCTTCTTGTTAATAGTGACGATTAGGTCTGTTTATAGAACAATCGCACTAACGTTCATTCAGAACATTCCGCTCCTATTTTACCTTTCTTCATTTACTTGGTGAAAACCTCGCTTTGATTGATATCAATCTGCTTTTGTGATAACTGCACATTTGTATAACCGCATGTCTGAAAATTCTGGAGCTTCGCAAAGTCCTGGAGCAACTCCACAGCAGGTCCAAGGGCCACATTTTTTGGCTCAAATAAGCAAGCTTGCAAAAACTGCTCAATTTTATTGGTATCTATCTCATGTCTTTGCTATTTTTTTCATGACTCTGTGTACAATCATCTCGGTGTTCAAAGGAAATTTTAACTATTCGGCCATTAGATATTATCAGTTATCTATCACATCAATAATAATAACATATTTAATAGTTATAAGGCAAACATACAGGGCCAAACCTATAACTTTCTTGTTCTCTCAATTTTTCCAACTTGTTGGTGACGATAATGTTCAATATTTGCTCCTGGCATCTATGTTAAGGTTTTTTGCAAGTAGGGTCTATGGTGGAATCAATGCAACAACCTTGCAACCCTTTACTATTTTTGCGCTATTTCATTCTTTATCATATTTCCAGTCTATGATTTTACCATTCTTGTCACCCTTATCCGCGGGTACCAAGCAGAAGATCTCATCTGGCATCCAATCTTTTGTGAAAAAATATAATGAAACCTCCCTCATGATTGCGTCAAATATGGAGTTGATGACTGCTGTCACATACTCTGTTCAAACCTTTATCTCTGTCGTCACCATGAAAATATTAAAACCAAGTCTTTTTGCAATGAATCTCAAAACAGTTTGCATGTGTGCATCGTATGTCACGTTTTGCAAAGTCAGATATGATCAAAGTAGATATATGCAAACTTTGATCAATTCATATGATATGCGTTTCAACCAGTTGATTTATGGAAGTCGTTTCATCCCTCAAAGTCTTAAAGGCATATTAGTCCAACTTAGATCCTTGATTATTTCTGTTCTAGGACATATATCTCTTCCTGCCACACATCCTGCTCAAGCTGAAAATTAATGTTCGTGTTGAAACAGACATGGATTGAATTTCTTTTATGCCAGCATCAAAATGTTAATTGAATGGAGATCATAGTGTTTTGCGTGAGGTTGTAACATCGTTCACTTCAGTGCATCTTTTCATTATCTAATTTCATACTGTTTGTTCGTTGGTCTTATGTACTTGTATAGATTTTTCGTCATTGTTTAGTTGGTGCTTCTGAATATGATATAATTCAAATTAAAGCGTCAATTATTCGAGTTTGGGTTACCCTGCTTCGGCTCAAATAAAGCGTGAAGCATTCTGGGGTGTTCTGACAGTTTTTTTTATTCTTCTTTTTTGTATCATAGTCAAACTAAGATTACTTTATTATGTGAGTTTGTATTATTGTTATCAGCATTTTTAGCAGCATATTGATTGTTTTGTTATAGTACATTGAGAGAGATGTGCTCTTAGGAAAGTCCACAATAATAGCGAGGTTGAGGGACGACTTTACTGCAGCATTATTAACCATAAATTTCTACCTCACTTTGTTATTATTTGATCGATAAGCAGTTTCAAATTAAGTCTGTAAGTTTAGACCAGCCTGCGTTTTAAATCTGGTACAACCCAGTTGGTATTGTTGTAGTTATTTACCCGCTTTGCGTGATGAAAAGAAATCCTCCCTCGCCTTGCATATTTTCTTTTGTGTTACTTTTTTCAGGCTCTTATTGTGTAATCAAAACTATTTACTGATCAAAAAAAAAAAAGGACAGAATGAAAATATTATATCAGTATGTCTTTCTACGTTGTCAAGTTACTGTTTTACCCCGACTCGCTCTAAACCAAAGTTCATATAACAGGATAGAAATCGTTATTGAATAGATTTTTCCACTGGTTTCTGCAACATTATTTACATAGCATTAACACTTCATTTGAGCAAATGGCCGATTCTGCTGTGTCTACAGAAACAATTCCGAAACGTGCAGAGATGGCACCTATAAATGTTGAAAAGAATTCTGGTGATACTCCATCTGACGATAATGTTATCTTGAGAAAGAGAATTCTGCCGGGACCTGATGAAGATCTTTCTACATATGTAACACTTCCCCCTTGCTCTCATTTGGAAAAGGTTTTGGCCTCACCGGCATCTGAGGTGGTATTGAGGACTTATAGTACAGCTATTAAAATATGCATCATGGAACCACCAGAACCACCTGCCCGAAAGAAGCATCGTATGAACTACAAAGGTGAGAATAGCACACATGATGAGTTGCATTCTGAGTCGGGATTTTCTACAGATTATTACTACTATAAAAATGGAAAGCCGGCAAGCCAAAGAGCCCTCTACAGAATTCGTACAAAGATTTTGAGATGTAAGAATTGCCATACAGATTCATCTCTATACATGTGTCTTCAGTGTCCCAATATTGGCTGTCTCAAAGATGGACATGCTTATGATCATGCTTCGAGTAGCGGACATTTGTTTGGTAAGTATTCTAATAGTAGAATTGGTGTGAACGATCATCCGTAAAAGTTCATCAGCAAAAAAAAAGACTTTTAATTTTCAAAAGATAGTTTTGATGAGAGATTTATGACTAACTTAACTTTCCAATTTGTTATTTTCAGGAATCAGTGTATCCTCTGGCTATATGTTCTGTTTCAAATGTAAGGATATCATCGGTCATCCCCTATTAGAAAGAATTCGAATCATGAATCTCAAAGCTGGTGGAATGCTTTCTGCATACCCCGGTATGCCTGTCCATGATTTGGAGCATAATTCTAAAAAGGAACAACTTATCAAGAAATATTCTAGAATTCCAACATATAAGGCTACGAGAGGTCTCAAAGGATTCATTAACATGGGATCAACTTGTTTCATGAGCTCTATTTTGCAGGCTATTGTTCATAATCCTTTTATTAGAGATTATTATCTTTCTGGCTCTCATTTAGACTGCCCAAGGGATCCGAAGGATTGTATATCTTGCTGTGTAGGTGAGATATTTAAGGATTTTTATTCCTCTACAAGTACCTCTGGTTATGGACCTAGTTCAATGTTATCAGCTGCATGGAAAGTTAGAAAATCTCTTGCTGGTTATTCTGAACAAGATGCACATGAATTTTGGCAATTTCTTATTCATCAATTACATAAAAATGATACCAAGCGTCTGCATGACAGAGAATCGACACCAGCTTTAGATAGTGATGGTGATAAGAAAGATTTAGCTTCAAATCCTCTTTTTAAGTGTGATTGCATTACACATAGGACATTTGCTGGGGAATTACAAAGCACCCTTACTTGTGCTGACTGTGGAAATAAGCACGTCACGATCGACCCGATGCTCGACCTTTCATTAGAAATTAGGGAAAGAAATGAGTCACTTAAAACGCTTGATGAATGTCTCCAAAAGTTTACGAAACCAGAAAAATTGGATATTCTCTTCTCTTGTCCAAGGTGTGCGAAAAAGACCGGTGTTACGAAGCAGCTGCAAATACGAAAGCTTCCGCCTACTTTGTGCATTCAACTCAAACGGTTTGAGCACGTCAATATCTCCACAAAGCTTGAGGCTCATGTTGATATCCCGTTAATTTTAGATATGTCCAAATATACATTGGATGGTAAAAGAAACGGTGATTCTGGATCTGACTTATATGAGTTATATGCTGTGGTTTACCATATAGGAAATGTGAATACTGGACATTATATTTCGTTGGTAAAAGACCGAGATGGAATGTGGTTCAAGTTTGATGACTCGCACGTTGTCAGAGTTTCAGAAAAGGACGTCTTGGCCTCACAGGCATATTTGTTATTCTATATCATACATGAAATGCCATGATATGATAGGACTGGAATTTGTTACATTATTCATCTTAGTACATTCCAATCTTTCTGCATTCTTTCTTTACTTTACCTTGTCTATCCGTCATATTGCTTAAGTATTTTCTCCTCAGACATTCTATTTTATTTGCATTTTTTTCCTTTCTTTTGTTATAAACGGATGTTATTTATATACTGGAATTGTTTTTTTTTTGCCTGCTGTATAAAGTGATGGTCAGGAATAATCTAATGTACGCTGAAGCTTTCAAATTATAAATCTGTTAATCAAAGAAATCGTCCTCATCTTCACCGACTTTATTGCTTAACTGATGTTCACCTATATTTGAGTGTTCATCGTGAGGCTCGTTATTTTTGACGAGCCTTCTGTCAGTATCCTTAATAGCCTTGACCTCAACTAAAATGTCCTCTATATTTGATATTTTTGTCTGGTTTCCAGCTAATCTTAGAAGCGTCACATATTGTTTAATAACGTCACCGCCTTTATAAATCAATAAGGTAGGGCAGCTTGTCTCAGGATAATTTTCAACTGCCCTACTTGCGGGTATGTCCACGAATTTAATTTGAGGGTATTTATGTGCAAGTAAATTCAGCAAGTTTGCTAGAATTCTGGACTGCAAACTGCTGTGCAATGACATATGTACCACAACAAAGCAATGTTTTGATGCCTCCGTAACTTCTTTCTTGTATTCAGGTTTACTGATACCATACACCTCACCAAAGTGCGCTTTGGAAGCGAGCCGTCGAATTTCAGCCATTCGCTTTTGTTTATACTTTTCAAGAAACTCTTCCTCCTCATCATCCTCTAATTCATCTAATTCATTCAATGTTTTGTTTTCTAGCCTGTTTGCGTGTTGCTGTTCTTTTTTCTCTTCCCTTGCTTCCTCTTCCAGTTCTTCTGTTTTTTTAGGCTTCTCTGGAATAATTCCGTGTTCCCTAAGAATGTCATTCCATTCAGTATCCTCTGTTGGATCCACCTCAACTTGAATTTTAGGGTCGTATCCTGGATTCATGATTTTTTGTCGAACCAAGCATGTTATACTGAATAATTGATCAGGTCGTACCTTCAATAGAAATGTTTTTTCAAGATCAGTATGATCGATCATGTTGTATAAACATGAATGTATGTGTACGGGTGTGTTCTGATAGAAGTCTTTTATCCCTTTTCCTAAGTAGGGCTCAAAATGAGAATTGTATGTGTACCAAGCATGCTCCTATAAAACAATGATCAATATGCATATAAGTTCTCATGTAGAAGATATTTTTAGTGTGCTTATAGTAATAGCATATTGTTGTTTTAATTGTGTCTTTCCTTTATGTTTTTTCCCAAAAAAATAAAGCGTATTTCAATTGCGTTAAACCGTGAAAATACTGGAAAGTAAAAAAATTAGATATTTCTACGTATCTGCACTTCGACCAATACAAAATACTAATTTCAATATCTTTACGGTAATATTTTGATAAATGTAACGGAGTTTCCAATGGCCACATTTGAATATCACATTTACCTAGAAAAGCTACGTTAAATAGAAATATTACGGTTAATCTTGGGCAATCACTCTTCATTTTGGTTTTTACCCCTTCTTTTTCTGCCCAATTTTACTGTACATCTTTTCAGATTTAATTGGTTGAGTATTTATCTCGTAAATAATAGGGATGGACTGTTGTTATATATTGTACTGTTAATTTATTATAAGTGTGATGTCGATTACTTCAGGGGGAAAGCGGCTAACTAGATTGTGTTTTCAATGATTATAAAAGAAAAGAGATAAAGTGAAAGTGATAGAGTAAAATGTACAAAACAGTAAAAGTAAAAATAATGCAAAAGAAAGAAATAAAAATACCGTGCAAAGCATCATAACGCTTTGAGTAGTGTGAAGTTATAAACAAGGTAGTGTGTTTGCTTTACTCTTGCAGTATATAGACACACTGTCGAACATATGTTAGGGTCTATTATTATATGTCCTTAGATTTATTTGTTTTGAATTTTGAACTTATTTCTATATAACAACCAAGATTTAGAATAATATTTTTTAAAGGCAATCCTGGATAAAATGCACTAATTGTGTATTTTAGGGAATCGGAGAGGGGGGAAGAAAAATAATCCCTTGTGATTATAATTCTGTTCCTGAGAATTAAATCTTTGTTTCATATTATGTATGATTACCTCATTTTATTTCTTTTAAATTTTACTTTACTTTACCCCTTTTTGTATAACTTGCTTCTTCTGCCAAAGGATGAGACCCGATGTTAAAGTTAGTGCTACAAGATTTGTATAATATCTCGATGTTTATTGTAGCACATAACTTGTACATAAGATTTAGTATAGACATAAGAGGATACCTCATCTTTATATAGTTGTCATTCTTCTGCTTATACCACAACATAAACAATAGACCTTGTATAAACAATAGACCTTGTTCTTCTTAGAATCTCATTGTTCTATCCTTCTATTGTTTTGACACCCGATAACCTATTTTGCAATACATCTAGTTCGACTCCACTTGATGGAGACAGAGTAAAGGAAAAAAATTCATTTTCTTTTATGGTGACACATACACAATTGTTAGAATGTTAAAGGCATTAACATTATCACACAAACCACTTAGTACATTTATATCCAACCACTTAGGTAACCGACCTTACAATTGTCTGAATCTCCACGACTGCTAGGTTCTTATTAGTTCTATTAAAGAAGGAGTTTGATAGCTGAAGCCCGGGAGTAACTCATAAGGTCTCTCTGAACTTCGACAGACACTTCCGCACTTACTCAAATTACATCATAACATTCAAAAAGCATTATTTTACAACATACAATACTTCATCTTTTAGTGGTTTGATTCAACACTTCAAAACAAACACACAAATCACTTT